>Ga0335081_10017823_pt1 | contig 11491 bp, 11 predicted proteins | sample Lox_Sample_35_FD_206713 | JGI IMG/M metagenome (GOLD analysis project Ga0335081, IMG submission 206713) | Soil microbial communities from Loxahatchee National Wildlife Refuge, Florida, United States - Lox_Sample_3.5 | ecosystem: Environmental > Terrestrial > Soil > Wetlands | place: USA... | reverse complement strand
AAGCATCGAAACACGTGTCCCCCAAAAGTTCCGGATGAAACAAGCGTAACCTTTCGTGATTTCCATCTTTTGACAAGGCTTCGATGAAGCGTGAGTGTCACAACGTGTCGAAAGGGAAAAACTTTGGAAGCCCGGCTGCGTTTCCAAGAAGAGCAAGAGAGGGCGGCGAGAAGCTATGTCGCAAAACGGGCCGGTCGCAGCGGATGACATCCTTCTGATCGTCGACGTCCAGAATGATTTCTGTCCCGGCGGTCATCTTCCGGTGCCGCAAGGAGACGAAGTTGTCGCGCCAATCAATGTGCTTGCCTGCCGGTTCGAACATGTCATCCTGACACAGGACTGGCATCCTCCCGGACATCGCTCCTTTGCTTCCTCGCATCACGGGCGCAAGCCCTTCGAAGTCATTCAAACGGAGCATGGAGCGCAGACACTTTGGCCGGACCATTGTATCCAGGAAACACATGGCGCGGAGTTGCATGCAGCGCTCAAAGTCCCGCATGCGGAGCTCATCTTGCGCAAGGGTTTCCGCCCGCGGATCGATTCCTATTCGGCTTTCTTCGAGAATGACCGCAAAACCCCGACGGGGCTGACCGGCTATCTGCGCGAGCGCGGGTTCAGCCGCGTCTTTCTCGCCGGTCTCGCGCTCGATTTCTGCGTGCGCTACTCGGCCGAGGATGCCAGGCGTCAAGGTTTTGCCGTCGCCATCATTGAGGACGCCTGCCGCGCAATCGGCGTTGAGGGCTCGATCGAGGCCGCCCGTCAAAGCTTTGCGAACTTCGGCATACCCATGCTTGAATCCAGCGCCATCTCATGAGGCCGACTTATGGTAAATGGCGCCATTGGGGTTTTCTTCGACTGGCGGACAGGGAGCAAGGCGATGAATATTGCGTTCCTCGGCCTCGGCGAGATGGGCAGCGGCATGGCCCGCAACCTTCTCAAGAACGGGCACATGGTGACGGTGTGGAACCGGAGTCCCAGACGCGCCGAGCCGCTCCATGCCTTGGGCGCCCGTATCGCGACAAATCCCGCAGGGGCGGCAAAGGGCGCCGAGATCGCGATCACCATGCTGGCCGATGACGTGGCAGTCGAATCTGTGACGCTCGGTGAGAATGGCCTGACTGCAGGCCTCGCCAAGGGCGCCGCACATGTCTCAACGAGCACAATCTCGGTCGGCCTATCCGAACGCCTCACCGCGGCACATGCCGAACGCGGGCAAGAGTTTGTCTCGGCGACCGTGTTCGGCCGGCCCGACCAGGCGCAGGCGGGCAAGCTTTTTGTTGCCGTCGCGGGCTCTCCCGATACAGTCGAACGGGTCCGCCCCGCGCTCGATGCAATTGGCCAGCGCAGCTTTGTCATCGGTGAGGTGCCCGCGCAGGCCAATCTGCTCAAGCTCGCGGGAAATTTTCTCATCACCTGCGTCATTGAGAGCCTCGCCGAGGCTTACGCTTTGACCGCGAAAGGCGGCATTGATACGCGCAAAGTGCACGAGCTTCTGACCGAAACTCTATTCGCCGCGCCGGTCTACCGGACCTATGGCGAATTGATCCTGGCAGGGAAGTTTTCTCCGGCCGGTTTCAAGATGGCGCTCGGCCAGAAGGACAACCGGCTGGTTCAGCTTGCTGCCGAGAAGCTCAAGGTTCCCCTGCCCTTTGCGGCAATCGTGCGCGATCGCTTCTTGGCGGCTCTCGCCCACGGTGATGAAGAATTGGACTGGTCGGCCATTGCAAAGCGCGCTGCCGAAGATGCAGGGCTCACGCAGATTTAGCACATGAGCTTTAGTCCTGAAGGTTTCAGCTTGCAGGGCTTAAGCCGCGCCGGCTAAGCGGCCTCGGTCTAAACCCAGCCCTTCAGCTCGCTCGCGACGAGGTCATACATGAGCATCATGCCGAGTTCGCTATCATTGAGACAAGGAAGCACAGCGAAATTTACGCCGCCGTTTTCGAGAAAGACGGCGCGATTTTCAACGCCCAGTTCATATAAGGTCTCAAGACAGTCGGTGGCAAATCCGGGGGCGACAATAACGAGGCTCTTCACTCCCTGGCGAGCGAGATCCTTCACCATGTCGACCGTGTAGGGCCGCAGCCATTCGCGTGAACCGAAACGCGATTGGAAGCTCACCGGACAGCGATCGGCATCAAGCCCTAGCTCTTCGCGCAAAAGCCGCCATGTCTCAAGGCATTCAGCATAATAAGGGTCACCCTTAGCAATCTCGGCCTTTGGTAGGCTGTGAAAGGAAACAAGGATCACGTCGGGAACGAAGCCGAGGCGCGATACTCCGGCACGAATTGAAGTCGCCAAAATATCGATATAGGTCCGATCATCGAAGTAAGGCGCCGCGATCCGTACCGCTGGCTGCCATTGCATCGCTTTCAATGTCTCGAAGACCTTGTCATGGACGCTCGCCGTCGTGGCAGCGGCATATTGCGGATAGAGGGGGAGGATCAGAATCCTCGTGCAGCCATGCGCCCGCAGGCTCAAAATGCCCTGCGCAATATCCGGCTTGCGATAGCGCATGGCCCAAGCGATGAAGAATCTCTCCCCGGCCGCATGCTGGCCCTTCGGATCAAGCCCGCCGGCCCTGATCCAAGCCGCGAGCTTTTCCGCCTGTGACCTTGTCGCTGCCTTCAGCGGGCCTTCATTGGTCTCCTTGTTCCAGATCGCGCGATATTGCTTTGCCATCCTCAGGGGGCGAAAGACCAGCACGAAAAGATGCAGAATCGGCCACCAAAGGAACTGAGGAAGTCCAACGACGCGCCGGTCGGACAAAAACTCCTTCAAAAACCGGCGAACGGGCCAGAAACGAGGCGCGTCCGGCGTACCTAGATTGACGAGAAGAATGCCAATCTTCCCTGACGGAACCTGTCCTACATTTTTTGCAAAGAGATTGATTGCCATTAGATAAGCCTGTCATGCAAGATGCTGCATTGCAACCATGACATTAGGGGGCGTTCGTGAAAAACGAAACCGTATCTCCCGCCCCGCGCAATGTTTCCACATCTTGTTATCGATCAAGTTTTTTATCCCGATGACACACACCGAGTTTCAAGGCCTCAGCGAGGCGCCCAAAGGCTTTGGGTCAGATTTTCAGAGCGTGTCCTGCCGTTCCATCGGCTTTTCTGAGAGCGCCCGAAACATTTGGGTATGGCCGGAAGGACCCGGCGGATTTTAACGAGCGAAGGGATCCAGTCCGGGATCGCCGGGGGGCAGACGAAGATGGCCGCGCGAGGGCGTGCCATCGTCGAGACGAACAGCGACAGGCGAAGCTTCGGGGCGGCCGTAGCCGGAGGGGTTCGCTATGCGTGCCCCTAAATCGACGCGGACATGCCCGCCAATCCGATCGCAACCGGAAGCGTCTCCGGCGCGGCACCCATCATTCTCGCGCGTGATGGTATCATTGCTGGATTGAAGCTCACCCGCCCGCACGGGCTTGCCAAATCCAAGGCAAACGGCGGCGACACAACAGCCAAGTGAAACAATTATCTCGCGAAAATTCATTTGAAGTCCAGACGACTCATTGCCCGATCATCTGCAATTTTTTGATCTTACAATGAGGCGATATAATGATGCGTTAATGTTTATCCTCGCCAGTCTCCCAGTGTGGCCTGGACCAACGCAAGAGCCGCGACGGCGGCGGTGTCCGCGCGCAAAATACGCGGACCGAGCGGCAGGCGCAGCACAGAGGGCAGACCAAGAAGCGCCTCGCGTTCTTGAGCATCGAAACCGCCTTCCGGTCCGACAAGGACGGCGAGAGGACGACGCAGCCCGGGATTGGCGCAGGAGCGCAGCGCCGCCAAGGGATCGGCCAACGGTGCATCCTCGTCACAGAAAACGAGAAGGCGATCTTTCTCCCAATCGTCGAGTAGCACCTCAAGCTTGATCGCGGGAGCAATGTCCGGGATCGTAAGAATTCCGCATTGCTCGGCCGCCTCAATCGCGTGGACGCGCATCCGCTCAGCGTTAATTCTGGCCGTCTGGGTCCTTCGGGTCAGCACCGGACGTAGTAGACCGGCCCCCATTTCCACAGCTTTTTCGACCAAATAGTCTTGGCGTGCATGTTTGAGCGGCGCGAAGAGATAGAAGAGATCAGAAGAGGGCTCTTGCGGCCGGATCATCGCTTGCACAATAAGCATCACATATTTGCGATGAGATGGCCCAATCACCGTTTGCCATTCTCCGTCCCGGCCATTGAACACGAGGAGCAAAGCGCCTTCCGAAAGGCGCAACACATTCCGGACATAATTTGTCTGCACCGGATCGAGCTGGATTTCCGCGCGCTCCCGGAGGGGAGCGTTCACATAGAGGCGCTGGGCGGAGAAATCATAGCGGGACATGAGGCTTCTCGTAACAGTCGACGACGCGCCGGTCCCGCGCGGAGCGGTAACGGTTGCGTGAGAGGTATGTTTTTTGCTATGAACGCGGATAATTTCCCAGCGCCCTTATTGGCTCATCTCCTCGCGAAATTGGCCATGACAAAGGAAGTCTGCGAAACACGTCCTGGTAAGGTGCCATGAGAACAGCTGCTCACACCGCCCTCACCGAAAGGCTCGTATCATGATGCCACATAGGGGCATTGGCTCCCTGCGTAAAGCCGTGCTTGCCGTCATGGCCTCGGCCCCGTTCATGATCTGCGGCGTGGCATATGCCGCCGACTGCAATGAAGATCTTGGCGCGCTGACCAAGAAGCGCCAGGGTATCATCGACCAACTCAATCAACTCGCCCAGGGCGGCAAGAAGCAACTCGATCCCATCGCTTCCTGCCCGAAGCTGCGCGCGCTTGTTGCGGTCGAGCGTGAACTCGTCGCCTATCTGGCAAAGAACAAGGAGTGGTGCGCGGTTCCCGACGAAGCTTTCCAGAACATCTCGGCAAGCAGCGGCAAATCCAGCAAGGTTGCAGATCAAGCCTGCAAGGTCGCGGCGCAAATGAAGAAAGCGCAAGAGCAGCAGGCCTCTGGCCTCAACGCACCGCAACAGAAGCTTCCTGCCGGACCGCTTTGACGCAACCCCCAACCGGGCCGCAAACTTCCGGCGAGCGCGATCCATTCGCGCAAACCGGTTCTGCCGCCTCAACTCCTGCAGGCGCGCCCGCGCCCATTGCTCTTCCGGATTCGGTCGCGGGGGAGCTTCTCTTCCGGCTTGCCCCCACATCATGGCTTCCGTTCTTTCAGCTCGCGCGCCTTGATCGTCCAATCGGGTGGTGGTTGCTCTTCTTGCCTTGCGCATGGTCGAGCGCGCTCGCGAGTCTTTATCAGGGCGGACCACTGCATGGCCGGGATCTTGTTCTGTTTTTCATTGGCGCCGTCGTGATGCGCGGCGCTGGCTCGACCTACAATGATATTGTCGACCGGCACATCGATGCGAAGGTTGAGCGCACGAAATGGCGCCCCCTCGCCTCGGGACGAGTCGATCTCGGCGCCGCGAAAGTTTTTTTAATCGCCCAATGTCTTGTGGGGCTCGCCGTCCTTCTCTGTTTTAACACCTTTACCATTTTTATCGGTTGCGGGTCGCTCGCGGTCGTCGGTCTCTATCCTTTCGTAAAGCGGATCAGCTCCCTGCCGCAGGCGGTTTTGGGCGCCGCCTTCGCATGGGGTGCTTTGGTCGGCTGGGCAGCGGCCTTGGGCTCGCTCGCGCTGCCGCCGCTCTTGCTCTACCTCGGCGCAGTGTTCTGGACGATCGGCTATGACACGATCTATGCGCTGCAGGACATCGAAGACGATGTCATTGCTGGCATCGGCTCGACAGCGCGCTTTTTTGGCGGCCGCATTCGATTGGGCGTCGGGTGGCTATACACGATCGCTGTCGTCTCCATTGCGGCGGCGGTCCTTGCCGCCGAGGCGGGCGGATTGGCAAAAGTCGGGGTTATCCTTTTCGCCTTGCATCTGGCTTGGCAGACGACTCGAATCAATCCTGCTGATGGGACGCTTGCGCTCCGCTTATTCCGTTCAAACCGCGATGCGGGACTCCTTCTTTTGGCGGGGTTCGCCGCCGAAATCTTACTTGTGGGGAAGTGAGGTCTCGACACTCCGCGCTCGAAATGAGAGCGGCGGGTGGAACATCCGCTGCGCTTGCGAATTCTGCAGCCAAACCAATGCTTCTGCCGGCCACTCGATCTCAACCGTACCTTTCGAAGCGCTTATGCCGTAAAGGCTGCATGATGGAGAACGCAGATGCTAAGATGGGCGCTTATTTTTTTCGTGATTTCGATCATCGCAGGTATCTTCGGCTTTACCAGCATTTCGGCGGCCGCGGGCGGAATCGCGCGCATATTGTTTTTTATCTTTCTCGTTATCTTCCTCGCATTCTTGATTCTTGGACTTATTGATGGGCAGCCCATGTTTTGAAGGCCGCAAGGGGCGCTGGCCCCGTTTTTTTGGAATGCACCTGCCCTAAACTCTTAGTCTTCACTCGGCCGCGCGGTTTTGGCTCAGCCACACATCGAGATCGCGCTCAGCACGCAAGCTGATGGCATCTTTGCGTGCACGCCCTTTATCGGCGCGGCGACCGCCTCCCTCCGTTACAATCGGCGGGAACAATCCGAAGTTGACATTCATCGGTTGAAATGAAGGCGACCCGGCATCGATGATCTCGATATGGCCGCCGGTAATGTGGTTAATGAGCGCGCCAAGGGCGGTCGTCGGCGGGAACGGCGGAAGAGCTTCGCCCTTTCTCTCCGCGGCCGCCATGCGGCCGGCAGCCAGACCGATGGCGGCACTCTCTACATAACCTTCGCAGCCGGTAATCTGACCCGCGAAACGCAACCTCGGCTCAGCCTTGAGGCGCAAGGCGCCATCGAGCAACTTGGGCGAGTTCAGAAAAGTGTTGCGGTGCATCCCGCCAAGCCGGACGAAAATTGCATTGTCGAGCCCGGGAATGCTGCGGAAAATTTCGCACTGCGCATGGTGCTTCAGCTTGGTCTGGAAGCCGACCATATTGTAGAGCGTGCCGAGTGCATTGTCCTGCCGCAGTTGAACCACGGCGTAGGGCTTCGCGGTTCCCTCATGAGGATTGGTCAGGCCGAAAGGTTTCATAGGCCCGTGCCGCAAAGTCTCGCGGCCGCGCTCAGCCATGACTTCAATCGGCAGGCAACCATTGAAATATGGCGTGTCTTCGAATTCCTCCGCGAGACGATGCGGTTCGGATCTGTCGGCCTCGATGAGAGCTTCCACAAAGGCGGTATATTGATCCTTCGTCAAGGGACAGTTGATGTAATCAGCGCCGGTTCCGGCTGGCCCCGCCTTGTCGTAACGCGACTGAAACCACGCTTTGCTGAAGTCGATCGAGTCGCGATGAACGACAGGCGCGATCGCATCGAAGAAAGCCAGGTCGCGCTCACCGGTCAAGGCGCCGAGCGCCGAGGCGAAGGATGGCGAAGTCAAAGGCCCCGTGGCGATAATCACGCTATCCCAGCTAGCAGGGGGCAGGCCGGCTACCTCCTCCCGGCTGAGTGTAATCAGCGGATGCGCGCAAATCGTTTGAGTGACAAAGCCCGAGAAACGGTTGCGATCAACCGCGAGCGCACCACCGGCGGGAAGCTTATGGGCATCAGCGGCGGCCATAATGAGGGAATCGAGGCGGCGCATTTCACGATGCAAGATGCCGATTGCACTTGCTCGCGGATCATCGGCACGAAACGAATTCGAACAGACGAGTTCGGCGAGGTCTGCGGTGCTATGTGCTGGCGTTCGGCGCGTGGGCCGCATCTCGTGAAGCACGACAGGAACACCCGCCCGCGCGACCTGCCAAGCAGCTTCGCTACCGGCAAGGCCGCCGCCAATCACGTGGACAGGAGCAAAGGAGCAGTGCATTTACACCGCAGCTTAAAGCATTTTTATTCAGAGAGAAAATCGCCACCCCTCATCGTGCACGCCGCACAGCCGCCGATGGCAAGCCACTGCCGTCGCCATGACGATGGCACCCCTCCGAGGGCCACGCTCGAGCGCAGCCCTCTGCTCGCAGAAACCGGAACTCCCGTCAGGTCACTCTGGCCTTACATCTTGACCATAGGATGTACGCGGGCTCCGAACTGGATAACGCTGTGGCTCCTCAGGTTTCATGAAGCTCATCATCGTTCCCGTCAGGGCGCCTCCGGTCAGCATAAGCGCACCACCGACCGCCAGCAAAGCAACGAGAATCAAGACCGCGCTATCGATGCCAGTTCCGACAAGCGCCAGAATGCCAAGTATGCCTGCCGCCAATCCAGCAAGAGCCTCCATGCCCGCTGAACCCGAAGCGAGTTGGCTGGCGATCGCTTCGCCTCCGCCCATTGTTTCGGTTTGGGCCATGGCCGCCGCATGCTTCAGCGAATGGAGCTGCCAAACCGCATTGCTGCTGAGTACCAAAGCGGTGCCGAAAGCAATGATCGCAACCGATGTCAGGACTTCGGCATGAATTCCTAACAGCGCGAGCACGCCAAGGATGATACCGGCTGCGCCAACGAGGAAAACGGCGGACAGGCTGTTGCCACTGAAGGTGCCGATTGCTGGCTCCGCCGCACCTGATGGGAAAGCAACCCGAACATATTCGGTTAACATCGTCCCGCCCTCGATCAGCAAGGCCACGCCAAACACAATGGTCGCGATCGAGATAAGGAGTTGCGGGTGCACTCCCGCCAAGCCTACTATGGCCAAAACAATGGTGGCAATGCCCCCGAGAGCATCCGCGAACCCGCCATAAGTGGACGGCTCACGGGCTAGGGTCTCCGTCATAGACATTTGTTTCTCCTTTGGTGGATGAACATCGCTGCACCATCACCGCAGGAATGCTGCAGCACCCGCTGGCAGGCCACGAGATAGGGGCACAGCTTCGTCTTTAATGTGACCTTTCGCCGGGATAAACCTTCTCATATATTGAAGGTTCCAAGTGCTAGGCTTAGATAAACGATATGCTTGGTTGAAAACGTCAAAAGGCCGTGATCAGATTCGATCTCTGGCTAATTGCGCTACACCGATTTCGCGATCAAGCGCGAGGCAGGCCGCATCCTTCTTCGAGTGATACGATATGAAATCAAGGAGCCTAAACCTAGCGCGCCCCTTCCATATCTCATATTGCATCAAACACGCTGGTAGTGTCCGAAGCCTTGCGTTCACTCAAGAGATTTGGTGCGGTGAGATTTGAGCAGCTAAAGCGCGCCCTTCTCACTCCATGTAGCCGTATTTGGCATAATATTTCTGGTGATATTTGTGGCTATGATAAAGCTCGTAGCGGCTCTGAGTTGAGGTATCCACTTTATTGAGCACCACGCCAAGAAGGCGGCTCGTGACGCTTTCCGCGTCAGCGAGAGCACGTTCGATCACTTCGATCTTCGTCTTCCCCCATTCCGCGACATAGACATAGGTGTCGATGAAGTGACCTGTTGCGCGGACGTCCACAATCGGCGCCACCGGTGAAAGATCAACAATGATGTAGTCGTATTGCGTGCGCAATACGTCGACGCATTTCTTGAAGGCGGCGGAGGCGAGGACTTCATTCGTGTGAGGAAGCCTCGCGGTGGCGCCCGCCGGTAAAAAATGCAAGTTGGTAAAGGGAATCGAAACGATGGCGTCTTCAAGCGCAATATTGCCTAGGACGGCACCAATCGACCCGCGAGACTGTGGGGCATATTTTCGTGATAGTGACGGGCTGCGAAGATCTGCATCCACCAAAATGACGCTTCCGCCGGCATCCCCGATCAGATGCGCGAGATTGGCGGCGATGGTGGACTTTCCTTCATTCGGCAATGTCGAAGTCACGCCGATGACCTTATGGGACTTTATTGCGCCGCTCAAATCGGCGGCAATCTTGACTGAGCGGATTGCCTCGGCATAGCGGGAGAACGGGGAATCGACAGCATAGCGAAACCAATCTTGCTCCGCTGCCGCGACTTTGCGATCTGCCATCGCTGCCGCAAACTCACTTACATTGGACCGAATGCGCGGCGTAGGAGCTCTCAAAACCGGCACCATAGCCAAACAGTTGAAATGCAGCGTGTCCTCGACTTGGTCGGTCGTGCGCAAAGTCCCATCCCAAGCCTCGCGAAGGTAAGCGATGCCCAGGCTCAGAAATGCCCCGCTCGCGAAGGTCGCGAGTAAAACGGTCATCAATTTGGGCGCACTTTTCCCTTGCGGCCGCATCGCTGGACTGATCAAACGTGCTTCACTGATCGGAACAGACTGCTGTTGCACCGCCTCCATGTAGCGCTGGAGAAAGCTGTCATAGAGAGCGCGCGATGTCTCTGCGTTGCTTTCGAGCTCGCGTAGTTGGATCTGGGCCTGACCGGTAGCTTGCGATTGGCTCACGACATTGGCGAGACTTGCCTCGAGGCTGTTTTGCCGCGTGAGAGCGATCTCATAATCACTCTTGTAGCTTTCGGCGATCTTACGCATCTCATCTTTGATGCTCCGCCGTAACTCCTCCATCTGAGTCCGCAGATTGATGGCCGCCAGATGGTTCTCACCATACAACTTTGACCAGATGGCTTCACGCTGGGCTATCTCGAGATACTGTCCCCGCAATTTGATGATCACCTCGCTCTTTAAGGCGTCCGCAACCGACGCGTCGGGGATATCTTGACTCATAACCGTGTCGATTCGGTCGAGGCGCGCCTTTGCCTCCGCGGTTGCCGCACGGGCAAGGATGAGCTGGCTGTTCACTTCGACAAGCTGCTGGTCGTTGATCAGGCGGCCGCCGCCAGCATCGACGATGTTGTTCTTCCCCTTGAAGTCCAAAACGGCCCGCTCGGCTGCAGTTGCCTGGGTGCGCAGCTCGGCAATCCGTTCCTGCAACCAAAGACTTGCCCGGCGCGTGGCCTGATATTTCGCGTTCAACTGGTCATCGAAGTACGCATCCGCCAGGGCATTGACGATACGAGCTGATTTATCCGCCTCGTGAGAGGTAAATCCAATATCAATGACATAGGTCATTCCTACACGGCTCAACGTGCGCTGCGCGTTGAACTTGCGTAAAGCCGCATTTTCACGATCGGCCTCTGTCGGCGGTCCTTCTGGATCCGAAGATTTTATCCGGCTTCGAAGGAGAGCTGTCAGGCGCTCAATGAGGCCTTTAGAGGGAGCGCTGGCAAATTCCGGGTCGGTGGTGAGATGGAGCTTCCTCACAACCGCAAGGCCAATGTTGTCGGACTTCAGAACCTCGACTTCCGTCTGGACGGCTGCGGTGTCGATTTCGGCGTCGCTCAGAACCGACTCTTTTTGAAAGAGTTGAAGCTTTCGCTTGTCAATAACAATGGTCCCGCCTGCTGTGTAACTTGCTGGTGTAATGAAATAATAAAGCATTCTAAGAGAAAAACAGCAAATAAATGCAACCGTTGCAATGGGACGTTGCCGGTTCAGGATTCGAACAATACTTTTAAACGTGTCAAAAAGAATAGCATCTTGTCTCTTTGAGTCCTCGCCAGAACCGGAAGAATACTTGTTACCATGCAGCATGTCCATAGATTCACCATATCGCGCGAAAACTAGCCCGCGAGAATCGTCCTGCCAAAAGCCTCAATCCGAGGAGT
>Ga0335081_10017819_pt1 | contig 11492 bp, 10 predicted proteins | sample Lox_Sample_35_FD_206713 | JGI IMG/M metagenome (GOLD analysis project Ga0335081, IMG submission 206713) | Soil microbial communities from Loxahatchee National Wildlife Refuge, Florida, United States - Lox_Sample_3.5 | ecosystem: Environmental > Terrestrial > Soil > Wetlands | place: USA... | reverse complement strand
GCGCCAACGCACTGCGACTGCTCTACCCCAAGGAGGTGTTCGATGATGTGGGCATTGCTTCCCCCGCGTAACCTCGACCGCGCCGAGCTGCAGGTGCTCGTCGATGCGCTCGCGGACGATCCCGATCGGTGGCGAGACCACGTCGCATTCCAAACCGGTCAGCGCCACTACGTGTCGCTGCACCGGGACGAGTACGTGGACGTATGGCTGCTGTGCTGGGTGCCCGGTGACGATACGGGCTGGCACGACCATGACATCTCCTCCGGCGCGGTCCGGGTCGTGCGGGGCGCGGTGCGCGAATCGAACCCCCGGATCGGTGGCGAGCCGGCGGTCCGCATCGTCACCGAAGGCGGCTCGTTTTCGTTCGGCCCCGAGCACATCCATCGCCTCGCCGGCGAGGACGAGCTGGCGATCTCGATCCACGCCTACTCGCCACCCCTGTGGCGCCTCGGGCAGTACTCGATCGACGACGACGGCGTGATGCGGCGGGCGTCGGTCAGCTATGCCGACGAGCTCCGTCCGCTCGAGGGGACTCTGGCCGCGTGAGGCGCTCGACTATCTCCTCGAACGCGCGATCCGCGTAGGAACGAAGGTCGTCACGACCGAGTAGCTGGACCGGGTGGGGGACGAACACCATCCGGTAGTCGGGCATCCCGAGCACGCGCGCCTGCTCGAGCGCCTCGTCGACGAACGGCTCGGTCGCGACGGCGGCGGTGGCGATCCCCAGCCGCTCGAGCTCGACCATGTCGCGCACACTGCACGACGTGCACGACCCTCAATCGGCCAGGCCCTCGACGGCGAGGTCGCCGCGGTCGGCGATCCGCCGGACGATCTCGACGCTCGCCGGCTTGGAGAAGATCTCCTTGACCACCCGGAACGTCTGGGCCCCGTGGGCGTGCAGCAACTCCTCGACACGGTCGAGGAACTCGTCGCTACGCCGTTTGGTGATGTCGAGCAGCGCCACCCGCGCTCCGCTCAGCTCCGCCCGCCGGGGCGCGAGCGGCTCGGCGACGCGTCGGCGCTCGTCGAATGGGCTCACGTATTCCACTTGACCTCCTTTGAGATCGGCTCGGTGTTCATCCCGAGGCACGGCCCGAACACCGCCGAGTAGCGGCCGGCCTCGCCGCCGGCGACGACGATCATGATGTCGTCCGGGCTCGACCACTTACGGACCGGCTGTTCGTCTTCCGACGACAGAACGAGCGGCGTTGTCTCCCCCCAGCGAAGCGAACCCGCCGGCCGCGACACCGCCGAGAACATCTTCTCGCGCACGCGCTGCTTGCTCCACCCCCACTCCGAGAACGAGCGCACGTGCTCGGGGCAGATCACGAACAGCGAGCTCCCGCCGAGCGGCCACCAGTTCGGACTCCACGTGGCCGCGGCCGCCTCGCCCAGTACTCGCGTCAGCTCGAGCGGGCCCGTGCTGCGGTGGTCGGAGATCGACAACGGCGCATCCGCGCCGATCACCGTGACGACCGACGACGACGCGGAGAAGCCGCGCGAGACGTGGAGCGGCTCCCACGGGCTGACCTCCTCCTCCTCGGCGAAGCACATCGCGACCTTGCCCGGATTGCCGAGCGTCGAGCGATCGAGTCGCCCCGGGAATCCGCCCCCGGTCAGGCTGACCACGAGCCTGAGCGCGCGCCCGATCGTCATGTTCGCTCTCCACCCCGGACCGAGCGCCCCGACCGAGCCGTTCAGACCGATCGCGTCGCGCACCGGACCGTTGACGACGATCACCTGCCCACAGGGCTGCGTGGTGACCGCCTGGCCGCCGATGTTGAACGCCGGCTCCAGTACCGCCTCGACCGCCGCCACCACGACCGGGAAGTACTCGGGCCGGCACCCGGCCAGGACCGCACACGCGGCGACGCGCTCGAGCGTCACCCGGGCGGCGGAAGGCGCCATCTCGCCAAGCAGCCGCGATCGGTCGCGCCCGCCCAGCATCGCCTGCACCCGATCCGGCGTCGGCGGGATCACCGGGAGCCCGTCGGTCCACCCGCGCTCGAACATCACCTCGAGCTCGTCGGCGCCCCCGCCCTCGATCAGCCGCAGCTCCTCCGGGTCGTAGGTGTTCTTGGCCGCGCACCCTGGCTTGCGCAACGGCGGCTCGTCCGTCACCCGCACGGACAGCAGCGTCCGGAGGCCGGCGGCATCCCAGCCGACCACGCGCCCGACCTGACCTCCGTCCCGATCGACCAGCACCGCCGTGGGGAGGCTCTCCAACGAGTACGCGCGCGACACCTCGTACGGCGCCGGCTCGGACAGGACCACGCCGACGAAGCCGGTTCGCCGCGCCACTCGTGCCGCGACCTCGAGCGGGTCCTCGAAAACCGCGGCCAGGCGTACACCGCCGGCGGCGAGGCCAGGGACGAGCGGGGCGAGCCGTCGAAGGGTGAGCGCGCACGTCGGGCACTCCTCGGAGACGAACACAAGCAGCGCCGCGCCGCGGTCACACAGCTCGGCGAGGCGAACCGCCCCGCCCGCGACCGACGACAGCGAGAACTCGGGGGCGTGGGCGACCGTGGTCATGCCGGGGTGAGAGCGGTGGCACGGACATGGCCGGCGACGACCTTGCCGCCCTGCACGACCATCCAGATCCGCTCCGGGTCGCACAGCATCCGGATGTCGGCGAGCGGATCGCCGTCGATCACGAGCAGGTCGGCGACCGCGCCGGCGGTGACGGTGCCGAGCTTCGAACCAAGGCCGAGCGCGGTCGCGGACCCTGACGTCGCCGCGCGAACGCCGTCGAGCGCCGGCAACCCGCCGTCGACCATCCGCACGAGCTCAATCGCGTTCTCGCCCGGCGGACCGCTGTCGTGGCCCATCGCCAGAGCGACCCCGGCGTCTCGCGCCGCGGCCAGCGTCGCGTAGGCCTGTTCGAGCTGGCGCTTGGCCTGCTCGACCAGCGCCGGCGCGAAGTCGTCGGTGAACCGCTCGGCGAGATCGTGGAACGTGCTCAAGGTCGGCACGAGCACGATCCCGCGCTCGGCCATCGCGGCCAGCAGCGCCGGCTCGCGGTGGAGCGACAGCCCGTGCTCGATCGTGTCCACCCCCTGAAGCACCGCCAGCCGAGCGCCCGCCAACCCCTCGACGTGCGCCGCCACGCGCACGCCGAGCCGGTGCGCCTCGTCGACGATCGCGGCGAGCTCGGCGGCGGTCATCTGCGCCGGCTCGGGATCCTCGGCGAGAACCGAGCGAGCGCCGGTCGCCATCAGCTTGACGTAGTCAGCGCCACGGCGGAGCTGCTCCCGAACCGCCTTGCGCATGTCGTCGGGGCCGTCCGCCTCGCGGTACATCGTGGTGAAGATCGCCCCGCCGGGAGCGGTGGCCGAGATGATGCGCCCGCACGACAGGATCCTCGGCCCCTCGACGATCCCCAGCCGGACGGCCTCGCGCAGGGCGATCGCCTCGTCGTCGTAGCTGCCGACGTCGCGGACGGTGGTGACGCCGGCGGCCAGCAGCACGCGAGCGGTCTTCGCCAGCACGAAGTAGCCGAGCTCGCGCGGCCGCGGGAGCTCACCGTGGAGCGCCGGCGGCGGACCGAAGCCGGGGCTGCGGCTGATGTCGCTCGAAAGATGGGCGTGGGCGTCGATCAGTCCCGGCATCAACGTGCGGCCCCCGAGATCCACGGCAGCCTCGAGACCCGCGTCAGGAGCGCCGCCCTCGGAGACCATCTCGGCGATCCGCCCGTCCGCCACCCGCACCGAGGCGCGCTCGAGCGGGGCGCGCCCGGTTCCGTCGATCACGCGGGCGTTGGTCAGCAGCATCGCCGAGTCACCGTACAGCGGCACCCACCTCGGCGGTGTCCGGGCACCGGCGCCCGAGCGCCCGGCTCTCGGCCTCCTAAAGCGTCGCTAACTTGACACGCCGGGGGCGGGTGTGAAAGAAACGTCCCCGATCCATCGGCTGAACGCCGTTCTACCCGCGGATCGGAACAGGATGGAAGCGGCTATCGGGCACCAACCGACGCGACGCCCCGGCGCGGCATCGCCAGGGGTCTCCGCGGTTCTCGACGTCCTCGAGGTGCTCGACCGCGAGGGCCCGACGACGCTGGCCGAGCTCGCCCGCGAGACCGGGATCGCGAAGAGCACGCTGCACCGGGTCTGCTCGATCATGTTCGAGCGCGGCTGGGCCGCCCGCGATGCGCACACCGGCCAGATCGAGCTGGGGCCGAGGGTCGCGTGGCTCGCGCACAGGGCGCCGGTCTCGCCGCTGACCGCCGGATTCCACGGCGTCGCCCGCCGGCTGGTCGCTCGCTACAACGAGACGACGTGCCTGACCGTCCTCGACGGACGCGACACTGTGTTCATCGCCAAGGAGGAGACCACGCACCCGGTCCGCCTCGTCACCGCCGTCGGAAGCCGGCTGCCGGCGTTCGCCGCCGCGTCCGGTCGCGTGCTGCTCGCCGCTCGCCCGGAGGACGAGGTCGCGGCCCTGTACGACGGCTGCGAGCTCGTGACGCCCACCGGTCGGGAGCTGGCCGGGCTCGACGAGCTGTTCGGAATCCTGCAACGGGCACGGCGCCGCGGCTACGCCGAGAACATCGACGAGACCGCGCTCGGACTCCATTGCCTGGCCGTTCCGGTCGGCCCACCCGGACGCGTGGCCGCCGCGGTCACGCTGTGCGTGCCGACCGGCCGGATGAGCGCCGCGCGCAGGCGCGCGATGCTCCCGGATCTGCTGCGCGCCGCGCGCGAGATCGTCTCGGCTCCGAGCAACGGCAGAACGCACGCGCCCGCGAATACTTCACCAAAACAATCAAGTAACTTAGCAATGATGGCGACGTCCGCTCCGGGACCGCGGGGCCGGCGCCGGCTCGACTCCAACAGAAAGGTGGCTCCATGAGTCGCGACAACCGTGAGCTGGACCGGCTCCGCAGCGGGCGCACCGAGCTCGAGAACCACTACATCGACGAGCTCGTCTCGGGAAGCCTGAGCCGCCGTGACTTCCTGCGCCGCGGCAGCATGATCGGCATGTCGGCGCCGCTGCTCGGGGCGATTCTGGCCGCGTGCGGCTCCTCGTCCAAGTCCACCGCGTCCGGGACCGGCACGTCGTCCGCGCCGGTCACCAGGGGCGGCACGCTCCGCGTCGCCGCCGTCACCCCCGCGGCGGCCATCAACCCGCTCACGATTTCCGACGCCGGCGGCCTGCTGATGCTCAACCAGACCGGCGAGTTCCTGATCTTCGACAGCAACCTGAAGCTCGAGCTGCAGCCGATGCTGGCGCTCAGCTGGAGCCCGAACGCGGACGGCAGCGTGTGGACGTTCAAGCTGCGCCCGAACGTCAAGTTCTCAAACGGCGCGGCCATGACCGCCGACGACGTCGTCTACACGTTCAAGCAGCTCTCAGATCCGAAGAACGCCTCGAACGCGCTGTCGGCGTTCCTCGGGGTGCTGACGCCGGCCGGGGTGCAGAAGGTCGACTCGATGACCGTGGCGTTCCACCTCGAGGCGCCGAACGGCAACTTCCCCTACCTCGTCTCATCGGACAACTACAACGCGATCATCGTCCCCGCAAACACCGATTTCAGCAAATGGCAGACCACGTTCATCGGGACCGGCGCGTTCAAGATGGCTGGGTACACGACCAACGTCGGCGCCAACTTCGTCCCGAACGTGAACTACTGGGGAACCAAGCCCCTGCTCGACTCCACGTCGTTCAAGTTCTACTCCAGCCAGGCGCCGATGATCCTGGCGCTCCAGGGCAACGACGTCGACGTCATCGCGCAGTTCACACCGGCGGGCGCCGCCGCGATCCTCAACAGCCCCTCCTACAAGATCATCAAGCTCAAATCGGCCAACCACCGCGAGCTTTCGATGCGCAACGACCAGGCTCCGTTCACCGACCCGCGTGTGCGCCAGGCGGTGGCGTACACGCTTGACCGGCCGGGCGCGGTGGCCGCGCTCCTGAGCGGCGACGGCACGGTCGCCAACGACTACCCGTTCGGGCCGAGGTACCCATCGACCGACACGTCGGTCCCGCAGCGCACCCAGAACATCTCGATGGCCAAGCAGCTGCTGGCAGCAGCGGGACACCCAAACGGCATCGGGCCGATCACGATGAACTCAGAGATCTACCAGGAGATCCCGCAGCTCGCTCAGGTGATCCAGCAGGACGCGGCCAAGGCGGGCATCACCATCAAACTCAACATCACCAACCAGACGCTCTACTACGGCAAGACCTTCGGCAGCTCGCCCTGGCTCGACGGGACGATGAGCCTCGTGGACTATGGAGACCGCGGTGCCCCGAACGTCTACCTGACCGCGCCGCTGACCAGTGCCGGCAAGTGGAACGCTGCGCGCTTCCGCAACAAGACGTACGACAGCCTGGTCAAGCAATACGTGGCCGCGCTTGACCTCCAGGCCCAGAAGCAGGTCGCGGGCAAGATCGAGAACCTGCTGCTCCAGGAGACGCCGATCGTGTACCCATACTGGATCGACGGCCTGACAGCATCCACGCCCAACGTCGGCGGGTTGAACCCGACCTCGATCGCGCAGCTATACCTGAACAACGCCTACAAGTCAGCGTAACCCGGGGCGAACATGGTCAGGTTCATCCTCAAGCGGCTCGGCCTCGCGCTGATAACGCTGTGGCTCCTGAGCGTGATCGTGTTCCTGCTCGGTCAGGTCCTCCCGGCCGATCCTGGACGCTCGATCCTCGGACCGCTCGCGGCGCCGAGCGCGGTCCATGTGCTGGACCACCAGCTCGGGGTCGACAAGCCGGTGCTCACCCAGTACTGGAACTGGATCAGCAACTTCCCGGGAACGTCGTATCAATACCAAGCGCCAATCGGGCCGATCCTGGGCCCTGCGCTCCTCCGCTCGCTGAAGCTCGGGATCTTCGCGCTGATCATTCTCGTGCCACTCGGGATCATCGGCGGAGTGGTGTCGGCGCTGAACGCCGGCAAACCGATCGATCGGACGATCGGCATCGTCGGGCAGTCAATGCTGACCGTGCCCGAGTTCGTGTCGGGGATTGTGCTGATCGTCGTGTTCGCGGTCGAGCTCGGATGGCTGCCGGTCACGGCGACCGCTCCGTCCGGCTCGAGCTTCCTCACGCAGCTGAAGTACCTGATCCTGCCCGTGATCCCGCTGGTGATGGTGCTGTTCGGGTACATCTCCCGAATGGCCCGCGTCGGCACGGTCGAAGCGCTCGACTCAGACTACGCGCGCACGGCGACGCTCAAGGGCCTGCCTCGCGGGGTGGTGGTCCGAAGGCATGCGCTTCGCAACTCACTGCTGCCGACGATCACGGTGATCGCGACGCAGACCGGCTACCTGATCGGTGGCCTGGTCGTCGTCGAGGTCCTGTTCCGGTACAACGGCATCGGCGAGCTCACATTCAACGCCTCCACCCAGCACGACATCCCGATGCTCGAGGCGTGCGTACTCACTATCGGTGCGGTCTACATGCTGGTGACGCTGGTGGCGGACATCGGGTACTCGCTGCTGAATCCGCGCATTCGGTTGAAGGCCGCCGAATGAGCAGCATCGTCGACATCCCGGTCGAGGATGCCGGCGCGCTCCAGGCCGGTCGGAGCGGGGTCCGCCAAGAGGTCTTTCGCCAACTACTGCGCTCGCCGACCTTCATCGTCGGCGCGATCGTGCTCGCGATCTGGATCATCTGCGCGATCTTCGGCCCGGCGCTTGCGCCCCACAGCCCGTACGCCCAGAACCTCGAGGGGATCAACAAGGCGCCGTCGAGCGCGCACTTGTTCGGGACCGACCAGCTCGGGCGCGACATGCTCTCGCGCGTGATCGTCGGCTCCCGGGACATCCTGATCATCGCGCCCCTGGCGACGCTGCTCGGGACGGTGCTCGGGACCGTGATCGGTCTGCTGATGGGCTACTTCCGCGGATTTGTCGACGACGTGCTCGGCCGCTTCGTCGAGGCCTTCCTGGCGATCCCGCTCATCGTCGCGGGCATGATCGCGTTGTCGACGCTCGGGCGCTCGAACCTGGTGATCATCATCGTGATCGGCCTCCTGTTCACGCCGCTGATCGCGCGCACCGTCCGTGCCGCGGTCTTGCTCGAGCGCGAGCTCGATTACGTCGCCGCCGCGCGCCTGCGGGGTGAACGTGCCCCCTACATCATGTTTGTCGAGATCCTCCCGAACGTGTTCGCCCCGATCATGGTCGAGTTCACCGTCCGGCTCGCGTACGCGATCTTCGCGGTACTGACACTCACCTACCTTGGCCTCGCCGTGCAACCGCCGTCACCCGACTGGGCGGTCGACATCCAGGCCAACTACGGCGTGGTGCCCGCCGGCTACTGGTGGGAGGTGCTGTTCGATGCGCTGGCGATCGCGACGCTGGTGGTGTCAATCTCACTGATATCCGACGCGGTCCAGAAAGCACTCGAGGAATGACCACGACGACCGACACCGTGAGACAGAACGACACTGTCCCCCAGGCCGACGCGCTCGACGTCGAGAACCTGGAGATCACCTATCGCGTCCGCGGAAAGCCGTTGCACGTGGTCCGCGACGTTTCGTTCCGGGTCGGTCGCGGCGAGTCGTTCGGGCTCGTCGGCGAGTCAGGCTGCGGCAAGTCGACGATCGCGCTGGGGATCGTCCGCTACCTGGCGCGCAACGGGAAGGTCAGCGGCGGAACCGTCGAGATCGACGGTCGCGACGTGCTCGCGCTGAACGCTGCGGAGCTGCGCAAGCTCCGGCAGACCACGGTCTCGATGGTCTACCAGGAGCCGGGCCGGGCACTGAACCCCACGATCAAGGTCGGGCGCCAGGTCGCCGAGGTGTTCGAGATCGCAGGCGCCTCGAAGGCGCAGGCGCTCGAGCGCGCGCAGGAGATGCTCGAGAAGGTCCGGATCTCCAATCCCGCGGGTGTGATGAACCGCTATCCGCACCAGCTGTCCGGCGGCATGCTCCAGCGCGTCGTGATCGCGATGGCGCTCGGCGCCGAGCCGTCGCTGCTGATCCTCGACGAGCCGACGACCGCGCTCGACGCCACGGTCGAAGCCGAGGTGCTCGACCTGATCTCGACGCTCCGCACCGAACTCGGAACGTCGTTCCTGTTCATCAGTCACAACCTGGGCGTGATCGCGAAGATGTGCGATCGCGTTGGGGTGCTGTACGCGGGCGAGCTGGTCGAGGAGGGGCCGGCTCGCGAGGTGTTCTCGGGGCCCCGGCACCCGTACACGGTGGGGTTGCTGCGGTGCATCCCACGCCGGGACACGCTCAAGGCGCACCGGGCGCTCGACACGATTCCGGGGTCGCTGCCTGCCCCGGGGATAGTGCCCAGCGGCTGCATCTTCGCCGATCGCTGCGGGCTGGTCGAGGACCGGTGCCGCACCGAGGCGCCTCCGCTGTATGACGCGGCGCCCGGGCGCCAGTCGCGCTGTCATTTCCACGAACGCGCCCAGACGCTTCCGCGCGTGGTGCCGGCCGAGCGCGGGGATGCCCCAGGGGAGCGCCCGGACACCGGCGGGGTGCTGATAAACGCGGCGGACGTGTCCAAGACCTTCCACATGGAAGGCGAGACGATCTACGGGCTCGTCGATGTGAGCGTGCAGCTTCGTGCGGGCGAGACGCTCGGGCTCGTCGGCGAGTCGGGCAGCGGCAAGACCACGCTCGCGCGGGCACTGCTCGGCCTGACCGCCCCGGACAAGGGATCGGAGATCACGCTCGACGGCGAGCCGCTGGCCGAGACCACGACGGGCCGCACACGCGAGCAGGAGAAGGCGCTCCAGATCGTCTTCCAGAACCCGGACTCGGCGCTGAACCGCCGCCACTCGGTGCAGCGGCTGATCTCGCGCGCGCTGTCACGTCTCGGCGGTTATCGCGGCGAGGCGTTGATGGCGAGGCTGAGGAAGCTGATCTCAGAGGTTCGCCTCTCGGATCGTCACCTCGCGATGCGTCCCGCCCAGCTCTCGGGCGGGCTCAAACAGCGCGTGGCGATCGCACGGGCGTTTGCCGGGGACCCGCGGATCGTCGTCTGCGACGAGCCGACCTCGGCCCTCGACGTGTCGGTCCAGGCCGCGATCCTGAACCTCCTGACCGACCTCCAGCATCGCGAGGACGTCTCGTATCTGTTCATCAGCCACGACCTCGGCGTCGTGCGCTACCTCGCCGACCGGATCGCGGTGCTGTACCTCGGGCGGATCATGGAGATCGGACCCGCCGACCAGGTCTTCAACCCGCCGCACCACCCCTACACCGAGGCGCTGCTGTCCGCCGTGCCCACGCTCGAGGACTCCGAGGGCGAGCGGATCCGCCTCGAGGGCGAGATCCCGAGCCCCGCCGACCCGCCGACCGGCTGCGTGTTCCACACGCGTTGCCCGCGCTTCCTCGGCGACGTCTGCGTGAACACCGAGCCGCCGCTGGCCGAGGCCGAGCCCGGTCACGCGATCCGCTGTCACATCCCGCTTGAGGAGCTGCGGCGCCTGCAGGGCAAGGAGGTCTCGGTTGCCGGCGCTGAGGACTGAGGTCGCGGTCGCGCCGGGCGCCGCGCACCACGCCCCGGGCGTGATCGAGATGCGGGCCGCGGTGCTGCGCGACCCCGGCCGGCCGGTGTCGACCGAGACCGTGCTGCTGGCGCCGCCCCGCCGGGGCGAGGTCCTGGTGCGGGTGGCGGCCGCCGGCGTGTGTCATTCCGACGTCCACCTCGCCGACGGGCAGCTCGGCGGGGGGCGGTGGCCGATGGTGCTCGGACACGAGGGGGCCGGAGTGGTGGTCGCGGTGGGCGAGGACGTCGTCGACGTCGTCGCCGGCGATCACGTGGCGTTCTGCTTCGTGCCCTCGTGCGGCGCCTGCCGTGCCTGCCGGTCGGGTCGCCGGACGCTGTGCGAGACGGCGGGGCGCCACGGCGTCGCCGGGATGCTGATGGACGGCAGCTCGCGACTGCGGGCACTCGACGGAACGGTGCTCCAGCACGGGTTGATGGTGGCGTGCTTTGCGCAGTTCGCGGTCGTGCCCGCGGCCGGCGCCGTGCGGCTGCCGTCTTCGATCCCGCTGTGGCAGGCCGCGCTGCTCGGCTGCGGCGTCGTCACCGGGATCGGCGCCGTCAACCGGGCCGGCCTGCGCGTCGGCGCGAGCGTGTGCGTGATCGGGTGCGGCGGCGTCGGTCTGCAGGTGATCGCGGGTGCGCGGCTGGCCGGCGCCGGCACGATCCTCGCGGTCGACACCGACGAGAGCAAGCTCGAGCTCGCCGTTCGTCGCGGCGCCACACACCCGGTTCTCGCCGAGCGCGGCGCGGACGTCGTGGGGCAGGTGCGCGAGATCTCCGGCGGCGGGGTCGAGCACGCGTTCGAGGTCGTCGGCCGCGCGGCGACGATCCGGCAGGCATGGGATGTGCTGGCGCCCGGTGGGGCGGCGACGGTCGTCGGGGTCGCTCCGGTCGGGGTCGAGGTGTCGCTGCCCGCGATCGAATTCCTGTCCGAGAAGACGATCACCGGGAGCTACTACGGCTCGTCGGACGTCCACGCTGCGCTCGGCCAGCTCGTGCAGCTGGTTCTCGACGGCCGGCTCGACC
>Ga0335081_10017818_pt1 | contig 11492 bp, 10 predicted proteins | sample Lox_Sample_35_FD_206713 | JGI IMG/M metagenome (GOLD analysis project Ga0335081, IMG submission 206713) | Soil microbial communities from Loxahatchee National Wildlife Refuge, Florida, United States - Lox_Sample_3.5 | ecosystem: Environmental > Terrestrial > Soil > Wetlands | place: USA... | reverse complement strand
AAGAAAGGAGCGCGTCTCGGCGGTTCTCGGCCCAGCGCGCGAGGAACTCGCGGTCCCAGGCCTCGTTGATCTTCCCGGAGTTGGGAGTGGCCGGCCAATGCGAGATGCCACCGGTGCCGAGGAGCGCAAGCCGCTCCGGCGCCTCATCGCAGGCGCTCCGGAGCGCGCGGCCGAAAGCATAGGCGCGGTGCAGCGGAGTCAGCGGCGGGCCCTGGCAGTTGATGTTCGCGGGAACGATAGGAAGATCCCAGCGCGGCGTCAGGAAGTGCAGCGGGACCATGATGCCGTGGTCGAGCTTCCACTCCTCGGCATAGGCGACGTCGACCTCCTGCATCACGCGCGAGACGAGGCGCAGCGAGAGATCGCGATTGCCGGGCACGCGCGCATGCGGGATGCCCAGCCACTTCTCGTCCTCGATCGGCCCCTCGTAGTGCTCGGCCATCCCCATTGCGAAGGCCGGCATGTTGTTCATGAAGAAATTGGCGAAGTGCTCGGCCGCGACGATCACGAGCGCATCGGGCCGCGCCGCCTCGATCGCGAGGCGCAGGCGCTCGAAACCCGCGTAGAGCCGCTCGCGCTGTCGCGCCTCGGCGCGCTCCGGCCGATTGGTGATGCCGGGGGCGTGACTGCAAACGCCCGCGAAGACCAGCGGCACGGTTCAATCCTCCACGAGCTTGTAGAGTCCGGCGCGCACCGGCCCGTGCCGTCGCACACCCTCGCGCATCGCCTCGAGATAGGCGTTCCATTCGAAGCCGCACATCGCCGCATAGTGCATGAGGATCTGGCCGTTGACGCCGAGCACGTAAAGGAGGCCGATGTCGGGGCCACGGATCGCGCCCAGCTCCTCCGCGGAGAGCTCGTAGCCCGCGAGGACCCCCTCGCGATCCGCCTCGAAGCGCTTGCGAATCTCCGGATCGCGATTGATCTGATAGAGCAGCTTCTGCAGGTAGTAGAGGCTCATGGGCCGAGGATCGCAGAGGATCGCGCGGCGTGGCAAGCGCGCGAGGGGCAACCTCGACCTAGCTCTGTCCCGTACCGCCACTTCCCGAACCCATCGCTGCAATCGAGCGCCGCAGCCGCGCGATGAGATCGGCGCTGTGCGGGAGCGCTTTCTCCTCGGCATCGAGGATCGTCTCGAAGGCGCGGCGCTTCAGGGCGAGGACGTCGATGTCGCGCGTGGGTCCGGGGCCGGCGGCGTCGCAGACGATGTCGATGACGCGGTCGACGCCATGGAGTCGCCCGATCAGATAGTCGTTCTCGCGGTAGGCGCGCGAGAAGAAGGCCGCGAAATGCCCCATGCCCGTGCCCTTGAGTCCCTCGGCGGTGCCGAAATCGCGGAGCGTGCGCACGTCGGCGGGACTGATCCGGTCGACCAGCACCTCGTCGAACTCGCCGGCCTCGCGCCAGGAGGTGACGGAAAAGGTCAGGATGTCCCAGAAGGGGAAACCCAGGTAGTTCACCATGATCTCGCGGCGCGCAACGAGCGGCCAGGCCTCCGGCGTCATCTCCGCGAGCAGCCGGTCGATGTCGTCGGTGCTGGCGTCGAGATCGATCTCGGCCGCGAGCCGATCCACGAGCAGACGGATCGACGCCCCCTGCCTCCGCGCGAAGTCCCTGGCATAGGCCTCGATGTCGCGCGCCTCCGAGGCCGTGGGCGCCGTCGCGAAAATCTCGTGCGCCATGTCCCGCGTCGATGGCTTGAAGAAATCTGCCTGCTCGCGCCGCCGCAGCTCGCCGAGACAGTGATAGAAGTCGCGCTTCAGGCGGTCGACGACCGCCGGGCTCACGCCCGCATACTCCGCATGGTCGAGCAACCGATAGAGCCGGTTCTGCCCCTGGATCAGGAAGTGGAGTCGTCGCTTGCGGAAATCGACGTCGAAGGCGAGCAGGAGAACGAGCCAGGGCGGGAGCTTGCCGGAATCGGCGGCCGGGGCATCGCGGTGATAGACGCAGCCGGCATCGACCGCCCAGGCCTCGAGGATTTCCGAGATTGCGCGCGCGAAGGGCGAGCGTTGCGGAACACCGCGGAGCCCCATGATCGATTGCGCAACGAAGGCCCGCACGGAAGCGAGCTTGAGGCGGACATAGCCCTCGTATGCGAAGCCCGCGTCGCTCGCGGCGCGTGCGTTCATGGCCTCGCGCCAATGGCGAATCTCGTGGACGGAGAGGAGTCCGTCGAGCCGGGGGCCGAGCGCGCTCGCGACGACCGTGGTGATCTCCGGCCGCGCCGCCTCGACGATCGACTTCTGGCGCCGGACGCGCTCATTGAAGCCGTTGACGTAGACGAGCTCGTCGGCGATCGGCTCGTTGCGGGGGATGTCCGAGAGCGCGCCCTTGAGCATCGAGAAGAAGCCCGGAGGCTTGTGATGAAACGCCGTCGCCGCGCGCGCGGGATCCGGCTCGATGTAGACGAGGCGCCGGTCGACCTGGCGGTAGGCGGGCCGGCCCGCGATCGCCTGGATCGCCTCGCGGAAGGGCTTGTTGTTGAGGACGCTGCCGTCGAGGAAGGCTGCCTCGGCGGGCTCGATATTGGCGCGGAGGTAGCGGTCGAAATTGCGGGCGATGAAGGTCTGGCGTCCCGGCCAGGCGGATTCGCGGCGCGCGACCAGAGCATCCATCTCGACGATGCGCGCGGCCGGGAAGACGCCGGGAAAGGACGAGGTCGCGCGCGCGGCGAAGGCGAGGGCCGGCGCGTTCACGAGCTCGAAGTCGCTCTCGATCTCGCCGCTCGGCCAGCGTCGGTAGCCGAAGCGCAGGATATGCCGATGCTCGCGTTCGTGGATCAGAGGGGGGTCGTGAATCTGGATGAGCTGTTGGTAGCCGTAGTGGTCGGTGACCGTGACGAAGAGGTCGAGGTGCTGGCCCGAGGGCAGCAGCGAGGCCTTGGCGTCCCGCGGGGTCCCCATGCTCAGCACCGCGTCGTACATGAGCCCCGCCATGCGCAAGCCGTCGAAGGGAGCCTTGAACCAGCGCGAGCGCAGGAAGAAGGAGAGCTTGCGCCGCGCCTCCTTGTCCTCGATCCGGTGCATCATGCCCGTCGCCATGGCACCCCAGAGCACGAGGCGCATGTACCATTTGCTCCACCAATGCGCCCGAGCTTCGGGCGCCAGCAGCCCCGTGACGTCGGCGTTCTCGAGCCAGAGCTCCCGCAGCGCGTTGAAGGGCAGATCGTGGCCGATGGCGCGCGCGAGCATGGTGCCGTTGATGCCGCCGGCCGAGGCGCCCGCGACGATATCGACGACGACTCGGAGATCGACCTTGCGCCCGACCTCGCGCAGGAGGTCGAAGTAGACGGCCTCGGTGTCGTATTCGGGATCGGCGGGATCGGCCTTGTCGAAGAAGGAGGCCTCCGCGCGCGCCCCGCGGTCGACGATCGCATGCAGCGCGCTCGAGGCCCGCACGAGCTTCAAAATCTCCTTGCTGATGCCGTGCATGTAGATGGCCAGCGACACGCCGCCAAAGCACACCAGCGCCAGACGCAGCTCCTTCTCTCGCACTCGCCCGCCCCTTGAATCCCCTCGACTCCGCTCGCGCTGCGATGACTCGCGCGCAGGCATTCTAATCCGATTCTGCCGGCAATCGGAGCATCTCGCGACGGGGTGCGGCCAACAAATCGGCAGATTGCGTAGAATCTGGACAGTCGTGCCGCATGCGCGCGGCTGCACCGTCGCACGCGGCTCAGGCCGGAGAGTTTCGACGGCCTCTAAGGCATTGCCGCCCCTTGCAGCGCGAGCCCTGGCCCGGAATTTGCGTCGAGGCCTCGGGGGACATTCAACACAAGCGGCGGAGATCAGAGGAGGTAAAGAATGAGAGCAGTTAAAACCGCAGCGGCGCTGGCGCTCGCCGGCGCGCTGATGCTGCCGGGCATGGGTTCGCCCGCGCGGGCAGCGGACGACACGATCAAGATCGGGGTGCTGCACTCGCTGTCGGGCACGATGGCGATCAGCGAGACCACGCTCAAGGACACCGTCCTGATGATGGTCGACGACATCAACAAGAAGGGCGGGTTGCTTGGCAAGAAAGTCGAGGCGGTGGTCGTCGATCCCGCGTCGAACTGGCCGCTCTTCGCGGAGAAGGCGCGCGAGCTGATCCAAAAGGACAAGGTGGCCGTCGTCTTCGGCTGCTGGACTTCGGTCTCGCGCAAGTCGGTGCTGCCGGTCTTCGAGGAGCTGAACGGCCTCCTCTTCTACCCCGTGCAGTACGAGGGCGAGGAGAGCTCCAACAACGTCTTCTACACCGGCGCCGCGCCCAATCAGCAGGCGATCCCCGCGGTCGAGTACCTCATGAGCAAGGACGGGGGAGAGGTGAAGCGCTGGGTGCTCGAGGGCACCGATTACGTCTATCCCCGCACCACCAACAAAATCCTCGAGGCCTTCCTGAAGTCGAAGGGAGTGGCGGCTGAGGACATCATGATCAACTACACGCCCTTCGGTTTCTCCGATTGGCAGACCGAAGTCGCGGCGATCAAGAAGTTCGCCTCGGCGGGCAAGAAGACCGCGGTGGTTTCCACCATCAACGGCGACGCCAATGTGCCCTTCTATAAAGAGCTCGCCAATGCCGGCATCAAGGCCTCGGACATTCCCGTGGTCGCCTTCTCCGTCGGCGAGGAGGAGCTCTCGGGCATCGACACCAAGAACCTCGTGGGCCATCTCGCGGCTTGGAACTACTTCGAGTCCGTAAAGAACCCCACCAACGATGCCTTCATCAAGGAATGGCACACGTTCATCAAGAGCGATAAGCGCGTGACCAACGATCCCATGGAGGCGACCTACATCGGCTTCAAGATGTGGACCCAGGCGGTCGCCCAAGCCGGCACCACCGACGTAAACGCGGTGCGCCAGGCGATGTACGGCCAGAAGGTGCGCGCTCCCAGTGGCTTCACGGCGGTGATGAACACGAACCATCACCTCTCGAAGCCCGTGATGATCGGGGAGATCCAGGCGAACGGCCAGTTCGAGGTCGTCTGGCAGACCAAGGAGCCGATCAAGGCCGATGCATGGAGCCCGTTCCTGCCCGAGGACAAGGGCAAGATCGCGGACTGGAGCTTCCCCTGGGTCTGCGGCAACTGCACCGCGCCCAAGTACAAGGAGCTCGTGAACTAGCATGACGCCACGGACGGTCCCGGCTGCCTCGGCGGCCGGGACCGCGCCGTTTTCCATCATTGCGACATTACCCGCGAGGGTCGAGCCATGAGCCGCCTGGGCCGTCTCCTCATCGTCCTCTTCGCCTTGCTGGCGGCGACTACGTCGGCGCGCGCCGACGACTATCACGAGCTGGTCGCGAAGCTCGGGTCCGACAGCTTTAGCGACAAAGAGGCGGCGGCGCAGAAACTCGGCGAGCTCGGCGACGGTCGGGCGATCCCGGTCTTGAAGGCGCTCAGCGACGGGCTCCTTTACACCACCTCCGATAACCGCGTCGTCATCGCGGAGCCCTCCGGCGACGGCTTCAAGATCACCGACGCCGCCGACGGTACCGCGCTCGGCGAGGTCAAGGAGGACGCGATCACCAAGGTGCGCGTCAACAATCGCCTGCGCGGCCTGATAACGGGCGCGCTCAGCCAGATGACGCTATTCAGCACCGACCGCAGTCAACGCCTCACTGCGGCGCGCGACGCGCTCAGGCACCTGACGCCGGAATCGACCGCGAACCTCGAGCGCGCGCTCGCCAAGGAGCAGGACACGGAGGTGCGGCAGGCGTTGACGCTTGCGCTCTCGGCTGCGCAGCTCATGAGCGGCACCAAGGAGCAGCGCATCGCTGCGATCGGTGTGCTTTCGGCTTCCGACGACCCCGAGGTCCGCTCGCTCCTGGGCCAGCTTGCCAACAGTGGTGATCTCGACCCTGAGGTGAAGCAGGCGCTCAGCGCAGCACAGAGCAACCTCGAGCACCGGCTCATGTGGATCGGCTTCGCCCAGAATCTGTTCCAGGGCCTGAGCCTCGGGAGCGTGCTGCTGCTGGCGGCAATCGGGCTCGCGATCACCTTCGGCGTGATGGGCGTCATCAACATGGCGCATGGCGAGATGATCATGCTCGGCGCCTATACGACTTTCGTGGTGCAGCAGATCTTCCGCGCGACGCTGCCGCCCTCGTGGTTCGATCTTTATCTCGTGCTCTCCGTGCCCGCAGCCTTCCTTGTCGCGGGCTTCGCCGGGATCGTGCTCGAGCGCACCGTCATCCGCTTTCTCTACGGCCGTCCGCTCGAGACGCTGCTCGCGACCTGGGGCGTGAGCCTCGTCCTGCAGCAGCTCGTGCGCACGGTCTTCGGGGCGCCCAACAAGGAGGTCTCGAACCCGAGCTGGATGACCGGCGGGATCGACATCTTGGGCGGCGGCACGATCACCTGGAACCGCATCGTGATCCTGGGCTTCTGCGCGGTCGTCATGATCGCCTTGTCGCTGGTGCTGCGGCGGACTTCCTTCGGGCTCCATATGCGCGCGGTGACGCAGAACCGCGACATGGCCGCAGTGATGGGCATTCCGACCGCGCGAATTGACGCGCTCACCTTCGGTCTCGGCTCGGGGATTGCGGGGATCGCCGGTGTGGCGCTGAGCCAGATCGGCAATGTCAGCCCCAATCTCGGCACCATCTATATCGTCGACAGTTTCCTCGTGGTGGTATTTGGCGGCGTCGGAAACCTCATGGGAACGCTCGCGGGCGCCATGAGCCTCGGGATCGTCAACAAGCTCCTGGAGCCCGTCGCGGGTGCCGTCCTCGGCAAGGTCGCGGTGCTGCTCGCGATCATCCTCTTCATCCAGAAGCGCCCGCGAGGCCTCTTCGCCCTCAAGGGCCGGGCCGCCGAAACATGACGGCGGCGCCGAAATTCCTGTTCGATCGTCGCGGCTGGGCATTCTATCTCGGCACCGCGGCGGTGCTGTGCGTCGCGGTACCGCTCCTCAACTTCCTGCCGGGGCCGAGCTCGGTGCTGCGCATTCCCGACTATCTCATACCGCTCTTCGGCAAATACGCCTGCTACGCCCTCCTGGCGCTCAGCCTCGATCTCATCTGGGGCTATGCCGGCATTTTGAGCCTGGGGCAGGGCGCCTTCTTCGCGCTCGGCGGCTACGCCATGGGCATGTACCTCATGCGCCAGATCGGGACGCGCGGTGTCTACGCCAATCCAATCCTCCCGGACTTCATGGTTTTCCTGAACTGGAAGGAGCTGCCCTGGTATTGGTGGGGCTTCGACCACTTCTCCTTCGCGGTGCTGATGGTCCTGCTGGTGCCGGGGATACTCGCCTTCGTCTTCGGCTGGTTCGCCTTCCGCTCGCGCATCACCGGCGTCTATTTCTCCATCATCACGCAGGCACTCACCTACGCGCTGCTGCTGGCCTTCTTCCGCAACAACATGGGCTTCGGAGGCAATAACGGTCTCACCGACTTCAAGGACGTGCTGGGCTTCGACATCCAGGCGCCCGCTACACGGCGCGCGCTTTACATCGCTTCGCTCGTGGCGCTGGGTGCCGGCTACCTCGTTTGCCGCGCGATCGTGGCATCGAAGCTCGGCCGCGTGCTCCTTGCCCTTCGCGACGCCGAGGCCCGCGTGCGCTTCCTCGGATATTCGACCGCGCATGCGAAGCTCTTCGTCTTCACGGTCTCCGCGATCCTCGCGGGGATCGCGGGCGCGCTCTACGTGCCGCAGGTCGGCATCATAAACCCCAGTGAGTTCTCCCCCGCGAATTCGATCGAGGTGGCGATCTGGGTCGCGGTCGGCGGACGCGGCACGCTCGTGGGGGCGCTGGTCGGTGCGATTGCCGTCAATCTCCTCAAGACCTGGCTTACGGGCTCCTTCGCGGAGACCTGGCTCTTCGTCCTCGGCGCGCTCTTCATCCTGGTGACGCTGGTCTTCCCGCGGGGCCTCGTGGGATCGCTGCAACAGCTCAGCTTCCGGCGGCGGCCTCTCGCCGCCGGGGCGGCGCGGGAGTCGATGCAATGAGCGAAGCTGCAGCGACGCAATCAACCAAGCCGCCGCTCCTTTATCTCGACGGCGTCACCGTGAGCTTCGACGGCTTCAAGGCGCTGAACGGCCTCTCCTTCGTCGTGGAGCGAGGCGAGGTCCGAAGCGTCATCGGGCCCAATGGCGCCGGCAAGACCACGATGATGGACGTCGTCACCGGCAAGACGCGGCCCGATTCGGGCCAGGTCTTCTTCGACGGCGGCGTCGATCTCACCCGTCTCGACGAGACCGCGATCGCCAATCTCGGCATCGGCCGTAAGTTCCAGAAGCCCACGGTGTTCGAGAACCTGACCGTCTTCGAGAACCTCGAGCTCGCGCAGAAATGCCCGCGTGGGGCGCTGAGCACGCTCTTCGCGCGGCTGACGGGCGAGCAGCGTGACGCAATCGTGGAGACACTTCGCGTGATCGGCCTGTCCGGACGCGAGGCGACGCTTGCGGGGGCGCTCAGTCACGGGCAGAAGCAGTGGCTCGAGATCGGCATGCTCTTGGTGCAGGACCAGCGCCTGCTGCTGCTGGACGAGCCCGTGGCCGGCATGACCGATCACGAGACCGAGCTCACGGCCGAGCTCATCCTCAAGCTCGCGGGCGAGCGCACGCTGGTGGTGGTGGAGCACGACATGGAATTCGTGCGCAGCCTTGGCGCCCGTGTCACCGTGCTGCACGAGGGCGCGGTGCTCGCGGACGGGACGGTCGAGCATGTCCAGAGCCAGCCCGCCGTGATCGATGTCTACCTCGGACGCTAGCCCATGCTGACCGTCGAGGGCATCGACCTCTACTACGGTGCGAGCCACATCCTCCGCCGCGTCGGCGTCAAGGCCGAGCGCGGCAAGGTCACGTGCATCCTCGGAAGGAATGGGGTCGGCAAGACGAGCCTGCTGCGCGCGATCTTCGGCCTGCAGCCGATCCGAGCGGGCCGCATCTCCTGGGACGAAGAGGATCTGGGCGGGCTCAGGCCGCATGAGCGCGCGCGGCGCGGGCTCGCGCTGGTGCCGCAGGGGCGCGAGATCTTCCCGCGCCTTTCCGTCATGGAGAATCTCGAGACGGGGTTCGCGCCGCTCCCACCAGGCGAGCGCGCGGTGCCGGAGGAGATCTTCGCGCTCTTCCCGGTGCTGAAGGACATGCTGCGCCGGCGCGGCGGCGACCTCTCCGGCGGTCAGCAGCAGCAGCTCGCGATCGCCCGGGCCCTCGTCACGCGCCCGCGCCTTCTGGTCCTCGACGAGCCCACGGAGGGCATCCAGCCCTCGATCATCAAGGACATCGAGCGGGTGATCCGCGGGCTCGCCGCGCGCGGCGACATCGCGATCCTGCTGGTCGAGCAGTATTTCGAATTCGCGCGCGCGCTCGCAGACACCTATGTGGTCATGGACCGCGGCGAGGTGGTACTCTCGGGCCAAACACGGGACATGGTGGAGGCCGATGTCCGTCGCTATCTTACGGTCTGATCGCTCGGGCGCCGGGGAGCAGTCGGTCGCGCAGGGGACGCTGGAGCGAAGCGACGGTCGCGCCGAGCTCCGCTTCGAGCGCCGCACTGGCTCGACGAGGCTCGCGCATCTCTATCAACGCTCGCCCTGCCGCATACTCTTTCCCAATTCCCCCAAGGGCGATCTTCCGGTCGCGGTGATGGTGACCACCTCCGGCGGCCTCGCTGGTGGCGACCGTCTGCACATTGAGATCGCCGCAGGCGCGGGCGCCGAGGCCGTGGTGACCGCGCAGGCTGCGGAGAAGATCTATCGCTCGCTCGGCCCGGACACGCGGCAGGAGATCGCGCTCGCGGTCGAGGCCGACGCTTGGCTCGAGTGGCTGCCGCAGGAGACCATCCTCTTCGAGGGCGCGCGGCTCGACCGGCGTACCTCCGCGGAGATCGCGGGGACCGGGCGCCTCCTCGCCTGCGAGATCGCAGTCTTCGGCCGCACCGCCCGCGGCGAGCGCTTCACGCGGGGGCGCCTGAGCGATCGCTGGTCGATCCGCCGTGGCGGCGCACTCGTCTGGACCGACGCGCTCCTGCTGGAGGGTGCGATCGCCGAGCGCCTCGCCTCGCCTTTTGGCTTCGACGGAGCCGTTGCGATGGCGACCGCGCTCTACGTCGGCCCCGAAGCGACGGCGCTGCTGCCGCTCGCCCGCGCGCTCGTCCTCGATGGCGAGGCCCGGGCCTCTGCGAGCCTCGTCAATGGCGTGCTCCTCGCGCGCTTCCTGGGGCAAGAGGCGCGCGACGTTCGCCTCCATCTCGGCGAATACCTCTCCCACCTCCGCCGGGCGGCAGCCGGTCTTCCGGCGTCGCTGCCGCGCGTCTGGCATTGCTGAGCCGCTCATGAACCTGACTCCCCGCGAGAAAGACAAGCTCCTCATCTCCATGGCCGCGATCGTCGCGCGCCGCCGCCTCGAGCGCGGCGTCAAGCTCAACCATCCCGAGGCGATCGCGCTCATCACGGATTTCGTGGTCGAGGGCGCGCGCGACGGCCGCTCCGTCGCCGAGCTCATGCGCGACGGTGCGACCGTGCTGACGCGCGCGCAGGTAATGGAGGGCGTCTCCGATATGATCGCGGAGATTCAGGTCGAGGCGACCTTTCCCGACGGCACCAAGCTCGTCACCGTGCACAAGCCGATCCGATGAGGCCCCGCAGATGATTCCCGGCGAACTGATCCCGCGCCAAGGCGAGATCGAGCTCAACGAAGGACGCACCACGCTCAGCCTCGAGGTCGCCAACACCGGCGACCGGCCGATACAAGTCGGCTCGCACTATCATTTCTACGAGACGAATTTCGCGCTGCGCTTCGACCGCGAGCGCGCCCGCGGCTTCCGCCTCGACATTCCCGCGGGCACCGCCGTCCGCTTCGAGCCCGGACAGACCCGCACCGTGGCACTCGTCGCCTATGCAGGCGGGCGGATCGTGCAGGGCTTCCACGGCGCTGTCGGGGGCCCGCTGGAGAAGAAGCCATGAGCGTCAAGATCCCGCGCGCCGCCTATGCGGACATGTACGGGCCCACCGTCGGCGACCGCGTTCGCCTCGCTGATACCGAGCTCTTCATCGAGGTCGAGGCCGATCGCACGATCTACGGCGAGGAAGTGAAATTCGGCGGTGGCAAGGTGATCCGCGACGGCATGGGCCAGAGCCAGCGCTCGCGCGCGGAGGGCGCGGTCGACACCGTTATCACCAACGCGCTCATCCTCGATCACTGGGGCATCGTCAAGGCCGACATCGGTATCCGCGACGGCCGCATCGCCGCCATCGGCAAGGCCGGCAATCCCGACGTGCAGCCCGGCGTCGACATCGTGATCGGTCCCGGGACCGAGGTGATCGCGGGCGAAGGCAAGATCGCGACCGCGGGCGGGATCGACGTCCACATCCACCTGATCTGCCCGCAGCAGGCCGAGGACGCCCTCTATTCCGGCGTCACCACGCTGATGGGAGGCGGCACCGGGCCCGCCTCGGGCACCGCCGCCACCACCTGCACGCCCGGCCCCTGGCACATCGCGCGCATGCTGCAGGCGGCGGAGGGGTTGCCGGTCACTCTCGGCCTTTTCGGCAAGGGCAACGCAGCG
>Ga0335081_10017816_pt1 | contig 11494 bp, 12 predicted proteins | sample Lox_Sample_35_FD_206713 | JGI IMG/M metagenome (GOLD analysis project Ga0335081, IMG submission 206713) | Soil microbial communities from Loxahatchee National Wildlife Refuge, Florida, United States - Lox_Sample_3.5 | ecosystem: Environmental > Terrestrial > Soil > Wetlands | place: USA... | reverse complement strand
TCCTTCGAGTCACAATCTGTTGGCTAATCCTGGCCTCGGTAATGCTGTTGTGTGCTTACGAAACGTCTTTGCGCTTTTCCGCGACAATCCACTCCCGGATGTATGCAGGGCAGTTGGCCAGTACGATCTGATGCCTTTCGCAGCCCGCCAGAAACCCAACCGCATCCCGGTTGACCAGCGTCACGTCCTGCAAATCAAGCGCGATGGCCCGCCCGCCATCTTCCGATTCGAAAAGCCGTTGCAACTCCGCAACGTGTTCCATTTCGATTCGGCCACTCAATGAAAAAATAACTTTGTCGGTCAACGACCGTTGAATCATCAGCATCGCTTATAGGAACGAAGCAGTTGATGCAACCGCGATGCCACTCGTAACTCGTTGTTTGTATTGAGCTTCGAGTGTGTGAAATTCGTGATTTCTCGCGAATTCGCGGATTCCACCGTGAATTCGCGGGATTTCGTAGCTGGAATGTATGGTTTCAGCCGTTCTTGAATCGATACTTGTTGATCTTGAGCGAACGTATGCGGGATTCGAGTGTGGAAGCCGGCACACCCAGGGTGGCGGCCGCGCCTGTCGGGCCGGATACGCGTCCATTCGCGGCTGCCAGGGCTTTTTCGATAACCTCCTTCTGTTGCGCGGCGGACTGCCTGAAAACCGCGGGGTCGGCGGTCTCCGGTGACGTTTCGAACGAAAGCCAGCTCGGGTCAACGGAGAAGGGCTCCGTATCGAATACAATCACCGCCCGTTCGATGACGTTCTGCAATTCACGGATATTCCCCGGCCAGCTATACGACTTGAGTTGTTCCAGGGTGCTCTTTTCGATCGTGCCGATCTTCTTTCCGGCTTTCCGGGAATAGCGGTGGATGAAGTATTCAACCAGCGTCGGGACGTCCTCCTTGCGGTCGCGGAGCGGCGGCATCGCAATCGGGAATACGTTGAGCCGGTAATAGAGGTCCCGGCGAAAGGTGCCGGCGGCGATCGAGCTTTCCAGATCGCGGTTGGTGGCCGCAATCACCCTCACGTCCGCGCGAATCGGCTGGGTGCCGCCGACCCGCTCAAACTCCCGCTCCTGCAGAACCCGCAGCAAAGCCACCTGCGTCTCGGCCGGCAGATCTCCAACCTCGTCGAGGAAGATCGTGCCCCCATCCGCTAGTTCGAACCTCCCCAGCCGGCGTTGGATGGCTCCGGTAAAGGCTCCTTTCTCATGCCCGAACAGCTCGGAGGCGATCAGCGCCTGCGGGATGGCCGCACAGTTCACGCTGACGAATGCCCGTAACGCACGGTGCGATCGCTTGTGAATGGCGCGGGCGATCAATTCCTTCCCCGTGCCGGTTTCCCCGGTGATCAGCACCGTGGTGTCCCCCGGCGCGACTTTGGCCACGCTCGCCAGCACGGCCTGCAGGACCGGCGATTCGCCCACGATCTCCTCGAACATCGACGTCTTATCGACTTCCTCGCGCAGGGCGATGTTCTCTTTATAAAGCTGGTCGCGGAGCTTCCGGATTTCGTTGTATGCGCTCTTGAGACCGGCCTCCGCCTCTTTACGGTCGGTGATGTCCGTGACCGCCCCAACGAATTCCAGACCGCCGGTCGCCCGTTTGATGGGGCGTCCGACGGCGCGAACGTGCTTGACCGAACCATCCGGCATCAGCAGGCGATGCTCAATGTCGAATTCCCTCCCGTCGCGCGATACGCGCTCCAACAGTTCCCGCAAGGTGGATCGGTCTTCCGGATGAGTGCGTTGGATCACCATCTCGATGGTGGCCTTGGAGTCCGGTTCGTATCCCGTAATGCGAAAAGTCTCCGGGGACCAATAAATCTCGCCCGTGGAGACTTCCCATCCGAAACTGCCTGTGTGGCTCAGGCTCTGTGCCTCGGCAAGGTAGGCCTCGCTCCTTCGGAGAGCCTCCTGGGCGCGGCGGCGCTCGTTCCTCTCGGCCGCCTCGCGCAAGGCCCGTTCCACCGCCGGCGCCAGCCTGGCAAGACGAGTCTTGAACACATAGTCGGTCGCCCCGTTGCGGAGGGACTCGATCGCGACCTCCTCGCCGAGCGTTCCGGAAACAAACAGGAACGGCACTTCGGGCCGGCGGTCGCGGGCGATCTGCAAGGCCGTCAGCCCGTCGAAAGACGGAAGCGTATAGTCCGCGAATACCAGGTCGAACTCGTTCCGCTCCATCGCCGCGAGGAAATCGGCTTGCGTTTCCACGCGCTCGATGAGCGTGGCGATTCCATCCGCCTCGAGGGTTTCCCGAATCAGATCTACGTCCGTGAGGTCGTCTTCCAAATGCAGAATTCGCAAGGGGAAGTTCATGACGCGCTATCGTTTCCTGACGCTTCCGGGAGGCGGCTCGTTGATCACTGCCCAGAACACTCCGAGTTCCTTGATCGCATTCACAAACTCGTGGAAGTCCACCGGCTTCACGACATAGGCGTTGACGCCCAGCCGATAGCTCGCCACCATGTCCTTCTCCTCGTGCGAGGATGTCAACACGACTACCGGTACCAGCTTCAGAGTGTCATCGGACCTGATTTTGGTTAGCACTTCCAGCCCGTCTACCTTGGGCAGCTTCAGGTCGAGAAGCAGCACCGCGGGATTTTCGGGCGCGCGCTTCATGAAGTTTCCGCGGCAAAACAGGTAGTCGAGCGCCTCTTCGCCATCGCGGGCAACCACCACTTCGTTGGCGAGGTTGTACTCGTCTAATGCGGTAAGAGTGAGCTCCACGTCTCTGGGGTCGTCTTCGACGAGCAGGATACGGCCTAATGAACTCATACAGTCACTCCCTGCGGCTTGGAAAGCGAGAAATAGAAGGTCGCGCCCTGGTCCACGGCGCTTTCGGCCCAGACCCTGCCGCCGTGCCGGTGCACAATCCTCTGCACGGTCGCCAGCCCGATGCCGGTGCCTTCGAATTGATCGGCGGAGTGCAGGCGTTGGAACACACCGAAGAGCTTGTTCGCGTATTTCATGTCGAATCCGACTCCATTATCGCGGATGAACAGGACCACCTGATTCTGATCGCGCTCCCTGCATCCTATCTCAATCTCGGGCGCCGGTCGCGGGCGCGTGAACTTCACGGAATTCGCGATCAGGTTGACCAGCACGAGCCGCAGCATCGAGTGGTCGCCATACCACGACGGCAAGCCGCCGATCTTCCAGGCGATGTTGCGCCCATTGGATTCCGGCTTGACCTCAGATATCGCCTCTCGCACCACTTGTTCCAGGCTGAGCACCGACTTGTGCGTCTCGGCCCTGCCGATTCGCGAGAATGCCAGAAGATCGTCAATCAAGGTACCCATTCGCTGGGCCGCTTCCCGGATCGTTGCGACGTATCTCAGGCTCTTCTCGTTCAAAACCGAAGCCGTGCTCTTCTGCAGGAGTTCCGTGAAGCCGGCCATATGTCGAAGCGGAGCGCGCAAGTCGTGGGAGATGGAATAGGCGAACGCTTCCAGTTCTTTGTTGCTGGCCTCCAGGTCGGCGGAACGGCGGGCCAGTTCCTGATTCAGCCCTTGAATCTGCTCCTCGCGGTGCTTCCGCTCCGTAATATCGTTGCTGGTTTCCAGAATGGCAATGGGCTTACCCTGTTGGTCGCGCTGCACCGAAAAGCGGCTCGCCACCACTACGCTGGTGCCGTTTGCCCGCGTGCGCGTGAGTTCCCCATCCCAGCGGCCGGTCCGCGCCAACTCCTCGAGCGTTTTGTCCATCGACTCCGGAAACACGGTCGCCAGCAGCTCGTACGAGATCCTGCCGGCCGCCTGCTCCGCTGTCCAGCCGTACAATTCCTGAGCGCCCAGATTCCAGTAGGTGATGACCCGTCGCAGGTCGGTCACGAAGATCGAGTCATGGGTGAGATCCAGCAGGTTCGCCTGACGGGTTCGCTCCGCGACCTCCACCTGGAGCTTGTCGCGGGCCTGGCGCAGATCTTCCTCCATGCGCCGCCGGACCGCGCTAAACCACGTAACCAGGGAAGCAAATGCGAAGAAAACCATGAAATAGGGAAGCTCGGAGGGCGCTATGTACAGTGTGTAGACCGGCTCCACGAAGAAGTAATTGAAACCGACGGTCGAAAGGACCAGCGCAACAATCGCCGGCCGGCCTCCTCCATACCAGGCGGAGATGGCAACCGCCATCAGGAGCAGCGGAACCTCCATGTTGCGAACGTGAGAATGATTGAGGAGAACCGCGAGGCCGATCGCCACGGATACCGAGAGAACCGACAAACCGTAACGTTGCAACGTCGAGAGCGCCGGCGAGTGGCGAGATGCTTGCTCCGTCATAGCCTGCTGAATTCCGGTGCTGGTGTTATGGCTGAGGTGGCAGCAACCATGATATCGCGCCCAATTGCGTCATCCCTCCAGCTCAGATGCCTGTCTCCGCGGCGAAATGCTGTAAGATCGTCTGGGATGAATCCCGTCGAGAGAGGTGATGTCTGCCGGACCTTCCCCGAGCACTTCGACGGAAGACGCTTTTACAATCCGGACGCCCCGCAGGCAAAGGGCCTGCATGACGTTCTCCGATGGAAACTGACCAGCCGGCCTGAGCGGTCGCCTCGCTTTCTCCCCGATGTGCAGCAGTCCGTACCGGCGCGCCGTGTGGAAGGCCGCGAACTGCGAACCACCCTGGTGAACCACTCCACCGTGCTCCTGCAGGAGCGTTATTACAACATCCTGACGGACCCGATCTGGTCCGAGCGCGCCAGTCCGTTTTCGTGGGTGGGACCGCATCGCCGGAGAAATCCCGGCATCGCATGGGACGATCTGCCGCCGATCGACGTCGTGCTGATCAGCCACAATCATTATGACCACCTCGACCTGCCGACACTTCGCCGCCTGGCTTCTCGCGGCGAATCCACCTTCGTGGTTCCTTCTCGTGGCGGCCGGTTGCTTCGCTCCGAGGGCATCGGGCCCGCCCATGAGTTGGACTGGGGCGAATCCTTGTCGTTTGCCGACTTCCGCATCCATTGTGTGCCGGCTTTCCACTTCTCAGGCCGCGGACTGCGCCGCAACAGGACCTTATGGTGCGGCTACATAATCGAATCTCGGGATCGGTTTGTGTACTTCGCCGGCGATACGGCGTTCGGAAATCATTTCGCTCAGATCCGGGATGCTTTCGGACCGCCGCGCCTGGCGCTGCTGCCGATCGGTGCGTACGAACCGCGCTGGTTTATGTCGTCGGTCCATATGGCACCGGACGAAGCGCTGCGGACCCACGAGATCCTGGGGGCCAGGACCAGCATTGCCATCCATCACGGCACATTCCAGTTGGCTGATGACGCCATCGACACGCCCAGGCGATGGATCGCCGCCGCTAATCCCTCAGCCCCGTTTCTAACCCTCGCTAACGGCGAATTCGCCGACATCCCATGACCATCGATGTCCACACCCTGGCAATGGTGAGCATCACCGGCAGTTCCCTCGACGTGCTCGGCGCGATGTACCTGGCGTACGACCTGCTGGGCGGCGAACACGGACCCCTGCGGACGCTCAGCCGGGGAGTCACCTACGGCGCGCTGTTCGGGGCCGGCTATGGCCTTGTCCTCGGTCCGATTGTTGGACTCGCGGCGGGCGCGGCACACGGACTGACGCTCGCCTGGGAGTTCTCTCGCGCCTCGAGAAATGCACCGAAGGCGGGATTCTGGCGCGACACCGCGATGAGCGCCATTCGCGGAGGCGGTTTCGGCTTGGGGGCCGCTCACTCATACGGGCCGATATTCGGCGCCACCTTCGGTGTGCTGAGCACAGTGGGACAGGCCATCGCGTACCGTGTCGGCATTCGCCCAACGCTGGACTATCGACCGGCAACGCGTCCGCGCTTGACAAAACATCAGTTCCTTGCCGCCCTGAATCGCACGGCCGGGTATACGGTCACCGGGTACTTCAGCTCTTTGGCAGCGCATCAGCGGCTAAACGCGTGGAGCGTAGGTCTCAAAGTCGGACTGGCGATCGGCGTCGTTACCGCGGTTTTTAGCGCATGCACCCCCTTCGTGGAATGGAGCGCGGACCACGTTCCCGAAAAACGCATGGGAGTCTACGGGATTATCCTGATTCTCGCAGGCTTCGCCCTGCAGTCGGTACAGTATTGGGTGACTCTGTTCGATGTTAAGATCGGCTTGTAGTCACCCGGACCTTACGCGCTGCGCGCCAGCGGCACCCAACCCGCCGGTTTGATTTCTTCCACGGGCGCCCGATGGCTGACGGCGAGCGGCATGGCGCCATCCCGAAAGATCCCGAGCTTGCGCATTCGGGAGATCAGCGTGGTTCGGGGAAGGCCGAGTTTGGCCGCGGCCCCGGCCCGCCCTCCCACCACCCAGTTGGTGCTTCGCAACGTCTCTGCAATGTAGACGCGCTCCACGTCCTCGAGCGTTCGCCCCGCTCTGTCCGTGGGTTCGGCCGGCGCGATTTTGGCCAGCTCGTTGAGTGGAGGATGCAGTAGCGGCCCGCTGGTCAGCAGCACCGACCGCTCGATGAAATTCTGCAACTCCCGAATGTTGCCTGGCCAATCGTGCATGCTCAGCACGTGCATCACGTCGTCCGGAACGCCGTCGATGGTCTTGTTCATCCGCGCGGCAAACGACTGAACGAAGTGGCGAACCAGCAGCGGTATGTCCTGGGCGCGATCCCGCAAGGCTGGCAATGCGAGGGGAAAGACATTCAAGCGGTAATACAGATCGGCGCGGAAGCGGCGCTCATTGACCATCTTCGTGAGATCCTGGTTGGTGGCCGCCACGATTCGTACATCCACGCGAATGGTCTGGGAACTGCCCAGACGCTCGAACTCCTGCTCCTGCAGCGCACGCAACAATTTGGGCTGAAGCTCGAGCGGCATGTCGCCGATTTCATCGAGGAAGAGAGTGCCTTTGTGGGCGAGTTGGAGACGCCCCATCCGTTGCGCCAGCGCTCCGGTGAAGGCGCCTCGCTCATGGCCGAACAATTCGCTCTCGAGCAGGCCGGCGGGAATGGCCGCGCAGTTCAACCTGATGAACGGACCGCTGGAGCGCCGGCTTTGATCGTGGATCGCGCGGGCGATGAGTTCCTTGCCCGTGCCCGTCTCGCCCTCAATCAGAACGGCGCAGTCCGCCGGCGCGACTACGGCTACCTGGTCCAGAATGGCTTTGAAACGCGAACTCTCCCCGATCAATTCGTGTTGGACAGTTCCCGGCATATCGCCTCCTACGACTCGCTCACGACCTCGGACAGAAACCAGGTCCGCCGCTCGGTTTCGTCGATCCAAGTCTCTATCACGCTCGTTGTGGCGGCATCGTTGTGGTTCGCGCAAACTTCATGGGCGGACCGCAGATAGCTGGTCAGCCTCACGTTGTCGTCGCGCAATTCCCGCAGCATTTCCCGCGGCGTCACCGTTTCGCTGTTATTGTCGGCCAGCCTCTGGTTGCGTGCGATATCGCCGATCGACCGCAGCGTGCTAGCGCCGATTTTACGCGTCCGTTCGGCGATGTCGTCGGTCATGGCAAAGATTTGCGCCGCATGTTCGTCGAGCAGCAGATGATAATCCCGGAAATGACGCCCGGTAATGTGCCAGTGGAAATTCTTGGTTTTCAGATACAGGCTGAAAACGTCGGCCAGCAGCGGCCGCAATGCGGCGGAGATCTCCGCCACCGCTTCGGGGGCGAGATCGGTCGGAATTTCCGAACGCTTCACGGCTGTGTTTTGACTCATGATTCCCTCCATTTCCTCAATTCGGATTTGTGATCGCGATAACGACTTTTCCGCGATGCTGCCTGGGGGCAACTCCAGTGTATGCTTCCGGCGCTTGTGACAGTGGGCGGACCGAGTCCACAATTGTGCGGAGGCGCCCGCTATCCAGCATCCCGGCGATTTCGTAGAGCTGTTTCTGGTTGGGCTCGACGATAAAGAACGCCTTTTGGATTCGCGGATCGGTGGACGACTCAGCTTCCGAGACGATCGTCACCATTCTTCCGCCTGGCTTGAGGACGCCCCATGAGCGGCCCAGCGTCTCGCCGCCAACCGTGTCAAAAACCACATCTACCAGCCCCGCCTCGTCTTCGAAACGCGAGCCCCGATAGTCGATGACCCGCTCGGCACCGAGGCTCGCAACCAGACCCGCATTCCACGCCGACGCCGTCGCAACCACCCGCGCTCCGTGGAGCTTGGCCAATTGGACCACGAAGACACCGACGGAACCTGCTCCACCGTGTACCAAAACGACTTCTCCGGGTTGGAGATTGGCGCGGTCGAATAAGCCTTGCCACGCCGTGAGCGCGCTGATCGGCACCGAGGCAGCTTCCACATGAGTGAGACGGTCTGGCTTCGGCGCCACCGCGAAGAACGGCGTTACGCAATACTCCGCCATCGCTCCATCGCAGAACCAATCGTTCATCCCGTAGACCTCGCGCCCGACCTCGAGACGCCCTACGCCCTCGCCCACCGCTTCCACCACACCGGAAAGTTCGTGCCCCAACACGGCACCGGAGCGGACCTGTCCGGTTTTTGTGTGCGAGGTTGGATACCATCCCAACTCCGTCGCGATAACGCCCGCGGCGTGCACGCGGACGAGCAGCTCCCCCGCACCCGGTTTCGGTTCCGTCACGTTGTCCTCGAGGACCGGCGGGCGGTTCGGCTCGGTCGCAAGAAGACCCCTCATCATTGCGGGGCTCCCTCTTTGCGGCGGCGCCGGCCGCTCATGAGGTAAAGGCTGGCGCGAACCTCGAGCAACGGATCGTCCGACGGCTCGATACCGTCAACCCGCGGAATCGGATCGAAGATAATGTGGCGCTGTTCGGCATCGTTATCCGGCACTACCGAGGTCAATTCAATAGTCCCGAAGTCAAGCAGCGGCCGGTCGCCCGGCCAGTTCACCGTGGCGTCGTTCACGGGATCTCCATCGGCCGCGAGTTGCACTGCGATCCGCATCGCGACCGGCCCTTTTGCAATTCTCGCCTTAAAATCGTCGAAGAGGAAGTCGGCCGGCCGGGCCTGGGCGTCGGCCGGATCCAGATACTCCGGCGCGGCTTGGGGGTGAATCTGATACCGGCCGAAGCGCCTCGCACCGCTCTCGTTGATAAAGTGGTATGCGCTCACCGCGTAGTACGATTCCGTGGAAAAGCTGGCCGGGCAAGGCTTGGGTGTCTGAACAAACCGGAGTGCCGCGGGATGCGATGCCAGGAAGATCTCGATCGGCGACGGCTTGCCGGCGCCGGGGCCGCTGGCTCGCACCGCCTGAAGGAGTTCGACAAACTCCTCGCCAGTCCGCGCCGGGAACCCGTTCACCGAGTGTCCGATGATGTCGGTATGAATGTGCTCGGCCAGGTGAAAACGAATCGCGATCCCGCGAGGGCTGGCGTTTGGATCCGTATCGGCAATTGCCGGAATGCCGCCGGAATCCGAGAAGCGGACACTGATCGGTGTAGAACTGCGTCGCGCATGAGGGGCCTTCGTTAGCGACGCTGCGCCCGCTGCCGGCTTAAAGGTCCCGGACAGCAGGATACCTTTTGCATGAGCCGGCCGGTAGCCGGGATGCGGCCCGTTGAGTTCATCGAACGCCCGCAGCGCCTGTTCTGCGACGATTGCATTGGGATCCGGTTTGGCAGATGTCATGCTCCAAATATGCGCGATCGGCGGCGGCTGAGTCATCCCGAGATCGAGGTTTTTTCGGGTAACCACTTTGGTTGTGCGGGCGAATACCCAGATCGAGGTACACAAACTGCCGACTGCTGTCGATTTCGAGTGTCGCCCCTTGGGCACACGGTGTCATGAATCCCAATCCCGCGGTTTGCATCGATTTAAATAGAGAATTGTGAAAAATCGTCGTTAGGGGAAAGCACGAGAATGCATTTGGAACAGCAAGCGGCTCCGCGGCCGCGCGATTTGCGTTGGGTGATTTTTCTTCTTACGGGTGGAGGCAGCTCGAACGAATCGATTGTGAGCGATGGCCTCGGCTCGCAGGGCTCCTCGAATACGTTCTTCATCAATTGGATGAAAGAATGGTCGCGCAAAGTGGCGATCGCGAAGGCCCTGGATGGCATACGGCAGGAAATTGCCGATTCCGCTGATCGCACGAAGCTGGATCGGGCAGAATTCTCAATCGCCCGGCGGGGACAGAGGCTCGATCCAGCCATAAACAGAAGCGAGATCGAAAAAGCCATCCTGCCAATTGACGTGTTTCCGCGATGCGTTCTGGTACTCACCGTGCTCGAAGGGCTCCCGTTCGAGGACACGGCGCTTCTTTTGGGTGCCGGCGAAGAGCTCACTAAAAAAGGCTACGCGGTGGGGCTGCAGGAATTCACGAATCAACTGGTTCGTATGCAGGCCGGGCCATCCTGGCGGCCCGGATCGGCGATAGCCGCCTAGGGGGCGTGTCTGCGACCTACCTGCCCCCGCTTACCCCATCGAGGTACAACCTGATGACCGGAAGTGGGGTTTCGGCAGCGAGCGTCTGGCCGCACAATTCAAATAGTGCGGGAAACACCAACCTCCAGAAAGGCATCGATTATGCGAAACATATTGCTTTGCACCGTTGCGGCGGCATTCGTGATCTTACCCTGCTCCGCCGCCAACCCCAACGCGAACGCCGTGATCTGGCGCGCCCCGGGGGCCATTCAGCTCGAGGACTGGATTTGGGGGCCTGGCGGGGAGGCGGGAGCGCCCAAGCCGCCGTATGAGTTCATTGAAGAGGATTTGCACGGCACCAATCCCAAGATCAGGGTCCGCGACGCTGCAGGCGCCCAGTGGGTCGTGAAGTTCGGCGGCGAGAACCACAGCGACGTCTTTACCTCGCGGCTGCTGCACGCCATGGGGTATCTCACCGAGCCCAGCTATTTCGTCGCGGACGGCGTCGTTACCGGGACGCACTCCCTGCGGAGGGCCAAGCCGTTCATCCGCAAAGACGGCAGCTTCGTCCGGGCGCGTTTCAAGCTTCGTGACAAATCGCTCACACACGTACGAGACGTGAATTGGGCCTGGAACGAAAACCCCTTCGCCGGCACCCACGAGTTGAACGGGCTGAAAATCCTCATGATGCTGACTTCGAATTGGGACGCGAAGGACTCGCGCGACGGCAACGGAAGCAACACCGCTGTCTACTCTGTGAAGGGCCCGGCGGGTCCGCAGAGTTTCTACGCTTTCGACGACTGGGGGGCCTCGATGGGCAAGTGGGGCGGTTTCTTCAAGCGCGATAAATGGGATCCCGAGGGCTACCGGCAGCAGTCGAAAGCTTTCGTTCGCTTGAAGGATGCTCAAAAGATTGAATGGGGATACAGTGGCAAACACGGGAAAGACGTCACCGAGGGCATCGGCGTAGAAGACATCCGCTGGCTGCTGACGTACCTCGCGCCCGTTACCGATGAGGAACTGCGAGCAGGCCTGCGTGCCAGCGGTGCCACGGATGCGCAAATCGATTGGTACGTGCCTTCCATCCGGGAAAGGATTACACAGTTGCAACGGATCAGCGGATCAACTCTCTCCGCAACGCGGTAACGGAAAGGTACGCTCATGTTCGCATTGATGCGCGACCTGGTTCTTCCCTAC
>Ga0335081_10017813_pt1 | contig 11496 bp, 12 predicted proteins | sample Lox_Sample_35_FD_206713 | JGI IMG/M metagenome (GOLD analysis project Ga0335081, IMG submission 206713) | Soil microbial communities from Loxahatchee National Wildlife Refuge, Florida, United States - Lox_Sample_3.5 | ecosystem: Environmental > Terrestrial > Soil > Wetlands | place: USA... | reverse complement strand
CCGACACGACCAGCATGGCCCACATGAAGGCATCCTCCCCGTTCGCGACGCGTGACCGCGTTTATTGCCCCGGCGGCGCGGGTTGAGGCCCGCACCTGCGCCGCCGATCTTATTGGCTGTTCGAGGCTTTGTAAGCGGCGCCGCGCCTACCGGCGATGGAAATGGTGCGAGTGGAAGCCGAAGCCGAAATTGACGAAGCCCGGCCCGTACCAGGGGTAATAGTAATAGTTCGGATAAGAATAGTAGTAAGGCGTCGCGGCGGCGGTGTAGGGCAGGGATTGCGGCACACTTTCGCCCTTGGCCGACATGCACTGGATATAGCCCATATCATAGCGGTATTGCAGCGAGCTGCCGGAGGCCTGGGCCGCGCCGAGACCCGACAGCGTGCCGAGACCGAGACCGCTGCCGGCGCCGATCGCCGCGCCCGCTGCAGGATTGCCGGTGGCGGCGCCGATCGCCGCGCCGGCGGCGGCCCCGAGCACCGTGCCGACGACCGCGCTCCCGACCAAGCTCTGATTGGCGGCCTGGGTCGGGCTGATGCCGATCTGCTGCGACGCATATTGCCGGCAGGCGCCGTCATCGGCCTGGAATTGCTCGAAGCTTTTCCCCTGAGCGGGCAAGGCCATCACCGTCGGCCCGTCGGGCGGCGCCACGGCGCAGCCGGCGAGAGCCAAAACGGACAAGGCGATGAAGGGCGTGGTGGTGGCGCGTCGGATGGTTGGCATCATGATCCTGCTCCGTCCCCCTTCCCCCGCCAGCGGATCATAGCCTATCCCGCCCCAGGGTCGATAGGCCGGGTTTTGACGCGGCAGGCGGTCGCCTAGCGCAACGCTCTGCCCGCCGCCAATCCCAGCACCAGGAACACGACCGTGATGACCACGAAGACGAAGAACAGGAATTTGGCGATGCCGGCGGAGGCCGCCGCAATGTCGGTGAAGCCGAACAGCGCCGCGATCAACGATACGATCAGAAAAATGAGAGCCCATCTCAGCATGGCACCGGCAACCTCGCGCAAAAGGATGGCGTTCTGCGGCTAGAACACCGGGTCGGCGCGAATGTTTCCGGCAAGCCTCGATGGGGAATTAGCGCCGGGGCGGCGACGCCTTGTGCCAAGAGCGCGCGTTTTCCTTGATCCAGGCCTGGGCTTCGTCCTTCGACCGGAAATCGGCGATATGCCGCGCCGGGCTTTCGGGATCGGGCTTCAGGACCACCTCGCAGGTCCCATATTTCAGCATGCGCACGGCGAAGGCAGCTTCGACCTGCTGGCGATCATCGACGGTTCCGACCATTTCATTCCCCCTCCCCCAGGGCGCCGCTTGACCGCGTGCTGTCCTGGCCGACTTGGCTTCGACCGCCCGATGGAATTCCCCCAGCCGACTTTTCTTTGAGCAGGAGAATTCTGCCACATCTCCTTCTCCGATGACAGCCGCGTCGCCGGCCGAGGCTGCGATTTTTCGTCGCGCAAAACGCGCAACGCGGCGGGCGAGGAAGGCGACTCGCCGGCATCGCGCGGAGCGGCGGCCCGCTTCACGCCTCTTGCCGCTTCGTGCTAGCGTCGCGCCCATGCCGCCGGCACCCGAGCCTTTGCGCAGCCGAATCTCGAGCTTCAGCCCCAACAAGCTGAAGCTCGGCCTGTTCGGCAGCAATTGCTCCTCGGGGCGCGCCGCCACCAAAGTCCCCGAGCGCTGGAGCGCCAGCTGGGAGGACAATCTCGCTCTGGCGCAAATGGCCGATGCAGCCGGAATCGACATGATGATCCCGGTCGGCCGGTGGCGCGGCTATGGCGGCGCGACCAATTTCGAAGGCTTGTCCTGGGAAAGCGTCACCTGGGCTTGCGGGCTCCTGGCGCAGACGCGGCAGATCAGCGTCTTCGCGACCGTGCATGCTCCGCTCGTTCATCCGGTCTATGCGGCCAAGCAATTCACGACCGTCGATCATGTGAGCCGCGGCCGCTTCGGTCTCAACATCGTTTGCGGGTGGAATCAGGACGAGTTCGACATGTTCGGCGTTCAGCAGCGCGAGCATGACGACCGCTACGCCTATGGCGCCGAATGGCTCGACGCCATCATGCAGATGTGGGGCCGAAAAGGAGACTTCGATTTCGCCGGCCGCTATTTCGATCTCAAAGGCGTCGAGGCCGAGCCCAAGCCCTATGACGGCTCGCGGCCGCTCATCATGAATGCCGGCTCATCCCCCGCCGGCCGCGCTTTCAGCGCCAAGGCCTGCGATGTGCTGTTCCGCCCGCTGCGCTCGCTCGAGGCGGGCGCGCAAGAGGTGAAGCAAACGATCGCCGAGGCGCAAGCGCATGGCCGCGAGATCGGCGTCTATGGCAATGGCTATGTCGTCTGCCGCACGACCCGGAAAGAAGCCGAGGAATATCATCGCTATTACGCCGAAGAGATGGGCGATTGGGAGGCGGTCGATCATCTCATCGCGATGAACAAGATCAATTCGCAATCCTATTCGGCGGAGTTCTTCAAGGCGTTTCGCATCCGCTTTGCCGCGGGCCATGGCGGCTTCCCGATGGTCGGGACGCCCGATGATGTCGCGGCGGCCCTCGCCAGCGTCAGTGCCGCCGGCTTTGCCGGCATGTGCTTCTCTTTCGTCAATTACCTCGACGAGTTCCCCTACTTCCGCGACGAGGTGTTGCCGCGGCTCGAACGGCTTGGGTTGCGGGAAAAAGCGCGGTGAGTTTTGCGTAAGCAGCTGGCCCCGTTCCCTCCCCCGGAGGGGGAGGGTGGGAGCGTCTCGAAAGTGCTGCGGCCAATCTGATTACCGGTCGATCACCTCGATCACGCGGCGCGTACCGGGATCGACCAGGATGACGCGACCATTGACGATGGTGTAACGGTCGGTGCGGACCGTCGGCACGTCGATGGTCGAGGGCATCTCGCGGAGCTGCACCTGCGCCGGCACTTCGATCCCGATCTGCGGCGTCCAATTCGGCGGCGGCGGGGGCACCTCTGCCGTCTGCTCGCGCGTAATCGTTGTATAGATTGTGCGCTGCTGGTCGGGCGTGATCCGCGTTGTCGTGGTCGTGGTCGTGGTCTGGCTCTGGGTTTGGGCGAGCGCCGCGCCCGACGCCGCCAATAGCCCAATCGCCGTAAGGCAAGCTAGAATCGGTTTACGCATATGGCACTCCTGCGATTGTGTCTGCCGGAGGCAACAACGACGAACCGTCAGGCTGGTTCCACGCGGCTTGGCAGGTGGGAGGGAAAAATGAGCACATGCTTGCGAGCCTTGCTGTCTTTCGCCGTGATCATCGCGTGCTGTGTTGCTGCGGTGCCGCCCCTTATGGCGGCGGAGGTGCCGCGGTTTCAGGTCGACGCATCCTGGCCGAAGCCTTTGCCCAATCATTGGCTCCTCGGCCAGGTCGCGGGCGTCGCGGTCGATGCGCAGGATCATGTTTGGATCATTCAGCGCCCGCGCACGCTCACGGCCGACGAGAAGGGCGCCTCGCTCAACCCGCCGCGCTCCAAATGTTGCGTGCCGGCGCCGCCAGTGATCGAGTTCGATCGGGCCGGCAATGTGATGAAGGCTTGGGGCGGGCCGGGGCAAGGCTATGAATGGCCCGACAACGAGCACGGTATTCGCATCGATGCCAAAGGCGATGTCTGGCTCGGCGGCAATGGCGCCAAGGACGGGATGGTGCTGAAATTTTCCAATGACGGAAAATTCCTGATGCAGATCGGCCATTCCGGCCCGTCGCTCGGCAGCAACGACAAGACGCAGCTCGGCCGGCCCGCCGATATCGCGTTCGACGAGGCGGCGCGCGAGGTCTATATCGCCGATGGCTATGCCAATCGCCGCGTGATCGTGTTCGACAGCGAGACCGGCGCCTATAAGCGCCATTGGGGCGCTTACGGCAAGCCGCCGGCGCAAGAGGCCTTGCCGATGCCGGTGCCGGCGCCGGGCGAGCCCTCGGATTACGATCCGGGCAAGCCGATCTCGCCGCAATTCGGCAATCCCGTCCATTGCGTCAAGCTCGCGCGCGACGGTCTCGTCTATGTCTGCGACCGCATCAACGATCGCATCCAGGTGTTCAAAAAGGACGGCAGCTTCGTGCGCGAATGGGTCTATCTGAAAGAGACGCGCGGCAATGGCGCGGTCTGGGATTTGGCGATCTGGCCCGACGCCGCGCAAAGCTTTCTCCTCAATGCCGATGGCGAGAACAATGAGGTGCGCATCCTGCGCCGCAACGACGGCGTCGTGGTCGGGAGCTTCGGCCGCTCCGGCCGGCAAGCGGGGCAGTTCCACTGGGTGCACAACATCGCCATCGACTCGCGCGGCAATGTCTATACGACCGAAGTCGACAACGCGAAGCGGGTGCAGCGCTTCAAGCCGGTGAGCGGCGCGCCGGCGAAGTGAAACGCGCAGGTCGCCGCGCAGGAAGGAGATGTGGGCAAAGCTCCGCGTGCGTCCCCTCTTTGTTCGCCGCGATCATCCCCGCGCGTGCCGGCCAAGGAATTCATCGACCTTGGTCGCTCGTTCAGAAGCGCGCCCGATGTCGTTGCGGTTTCGCCGTTGGTCGCGAGCTTAGCCGACCACCGGCGTCGGATAGCCTTTCCGGCGCTTGAAATCCTTGATGAGCTCGCGCACGAGGCCGGCGAGCGGCAGGCTCATGCGCAACATATCGGCTTCCTTCAGCACGATGCTCATGTCCTTTTCGGCCCAGGGCGTCGGGCGCTCGTCGGCGCGCGCGCTCAGCGAGAAATTCTGCGCGCTCGAATGAACGAGGGCGGCGCGCAGCTTTTCCGGATCGAGGCCGAGCGCCTGCCCCAATCGCAGGCCTTCGTCATTGGCGCTCATGCACGCCCACAAAATCATGTTGTTGACCATCTTGCCGACCTGCCCCGCGCCGAACGGGCCGAGATGGAAGATGTCGGAGGCAAAGCTCTGAAACACCGGCTCGCAAGCGGCGAAGGCCGCCTCGTCGCCGCCACCGAGGATCAACATGGTTCCGGCTTCGGCGAAAGGCTCGCCGCGCGTCAGCGCCATATCGAGCAGGACCAGCTTGCCACCGATGCGCCGCGCCAGCTCCTCCGCATAAGACGGCGCGATGGTCGAGCCCATCGCGACGATGAGGCCCGGCCGCGCCGCTTCCATGATGCCACCCGGCCCGAAGATCACGCGCTCCGCCTCGCGGTCGAAGCCGACCGCGATCAGCACCGCGTCGCTGGCGCGCGCCAGATCGCGCGGGCAGGAAGAGATCGTAACGCCCAGCGCTGCGACAGCCTGGCACGCTTCGTCGCGGACCTCGCAGCCGCCGACCGCGAAGCCTTTCGCCAATAAATGGCGCGCGATCGGCCGTCCCATGGCTCCGAGGCCGATGACTCCGATCCGTCTTGGCGTCTCCATCCCTTCCCTCCCCATCCTTGGCAAAACGACGCGGCCTTTCGCTTATCACATTCGCCGCGGCCCAGGCGAGCCGGTGACGGCGAAAGGTCGCAAGGTGCCGCGGCTTGTGACAAGTCGGGTCGCAACGCCGTCGCAGCGGAACGGATAGGCGGCCGCCCCGTTGTTTTGACTGCAGGCGCCCTGTCATCACCGGCGCAAAGGAGGAATGATGTCCATGAAGCGTCTCTTACTTGCGACCTCGATCGCGGCTCTGACCGCGACCGGCGCCGCGTTTGCCCAAAGCAGCAGCAGCGGTTCCGCGGGAGGGGTCGGCGCGACCCCGGGACCGACCTCGCCCAGCGGCGGCACCAGCATCCCGAACGGCAATCGCAGCGGTGCGGGCATGTCGAGCGGGACGATGGGTTCCGATACCGGCATGAGCTCGGGCGGCGCGAGCTCCGGCTCGAGCATGAATTCGGGCAGCTCCCACAGCCGGAACGCCTCCACCGGCGGAACCGCATCGCAAGATCAAGTGCGGCAGGCGCAGCAAGCGCTGAAGCAAAAAGGGCTTTACAACGGTCCGATCGACGGACGCGTCGGGCCCGAGACGCGCAGTGCGATCACGCAATTTCAGCGGCAGAACGGGCTGAAGCAATCGGCCCAGCTCGATAGCCAGACGCTGAGCGGCTTGCAGAGCGGCAGCAGCAGCATGGGGACCGGCAGCAGCAACAGCAGCCGCGTACCTGGCAATAGCGGCGCTTCGGGCTCTTTTGGCGGCACCGGCGCCGGCAGCAGCAACATGGGAACGGGCGGCTCGAGCGCCGGCGGCATGGGCCAGCCGGCGCACTGATCCTCGGCCGCGAGTTTCGACGGCGAGGCGGCGCTTGCGGTGGACAGCGACCGCGGCGGCGATCATGGCGACGATCACCACGGCGGCCATTGACCGGTCGTCGCGTTCCTAATCCGCTTCCTGGTGCGTGCCGGCGGCCCTGGGACCGCCGGCCGGCACGACGATGCGCATGAAGCGCAAGGTGAAGAGCGCGGACAGACCGAACGGAATGAGGCAGGAGAAATAGACCGCGCTGACGGCCTGGCCGACGGCTTGCGGCTCGGTGGCGTCGCCCAGGCCGGCGGCATGCGCGATGACGCCGGTGATGGCCGCGCCGAAAGCCGTGCCCAAAGAACGCACCGAAGAGAGCGCCGCGGCGGTGGTCCGCTGCTCGCCCGGGGCGGCGCGCTCGAGGGTCCGGGCGACGAGATGGACGTTATAGGCGCCGACACCGAATCCCATCATGAAGGCGGCGGCGGTCAGGAATTCGAGTCCCGGCATGCGCGCGATCAAGGTGATGCACAGCAGCGAGGCGAAGGCGATCAGCGGTCCCGCGGTCAAAGCGAGGCGCTCGCGTCCGCCCGACCAGCCCGAGACCCAGAACGAGCTCACCGTCCAGCCGAACGAGATCACGATGGTGACGAAATTGACGAAGACCGGCGAGACGCCATGCACCACTTGCAACAGCAAAGGCAGAAATAGCGTCACCGAAGTCTGCGCCATCGCATGCATCGTCAGCACCCAGAGACAGAGGCCGATGGGCGCGGTCAAGGACAGGGCCTGGGACGGAAACAGCTTGTTGCCGGAGTCGCGGTCGAGAACAAAGGTGGCGGCGACGAGGGCGATGGCCGCCACGATCAGCACGGCGCGCAAGGCGGGATTGCCGACCGGCCCGGTGGCGGCGACCGCGAATACGCCGAGCGTCAGCATGCCCAAGCGGAAGAACGGCACCGGCGGCACCGCGCTGCGCTCGGCCTCGGTATCGAGCCGCGCCGGGATCTTGAGCCAGGCGAGGGTGGCGAAGAGCAGCATGAACGGCACCATCAGCCAGAAGGAGCCGCGCCACCAATGGATCGAGGCGAAGATGCCGCCGACGATCGGTCCACCCAAATGGCAGACGGTGAAAGTGCCTTGCGACATGGTGAGGATGCGCGTCCGGAGCCGGGCATCGTAAAGGCTGGCGATCAACGCCGTGCCGCCGCCCGAGACCAGACCGCCGGCCCAGCCTTGCGCGCCGCGCGCGACGATCAGGAAGCCCATGTCGGGCGCCAGCGCGCAGATCGTGGTGCCGAGCGCGAAGACCGCGGCGCCCAGCGCGTAGCCTTTGCGGGCGCCGAATTTCGACCATACGATGCCGGTCGAGGAGGCGCCGACGATCGAGCCGATGGTGTAGAGCATCGCCGCCCAGGTGTAGTAGGCGGCGCCGCCGATATCGGCGACGATGGTCGGCATGATGATCGCGATCACCAGCATCTGGGTCGCGTGGAGCGCGATGCCGCCGATGATCAGGGACGAATAAAGCGCGCGTCCGCCGCTGAAGAGCTCGCCCCAAGATCCTTTGGCGGCAACCTCTGCCGCCGGCTTTTTCCCCGCCTCTTCCATTGCAAAAATCTGAGTCCCTTGCGCCCGACCGGCCAATCTTATCGGGCCGCGCGGCAGAGGCCAATGCGCGGGCTCTGCGTGGGGCGCGGTGCGGCGCTGCATCTGAGGTCGGTCCGAACGACCGCGGCACTTTACCGCGCGTTAGGGTGTGCGCCTTAGTGTGCCCGGGTCTTCGTGGGAGCGTATTCGGTGCGCAAGCTCTTTATTATCTCGCTCGGTCTCGTCGTGATATTGGCGGGGGGCGGCTACCTTTACTTTCTGTCGCCGCTCACGGCCCTTCTGTTGGAGGCGCGGCTCGAGCGCGATTGTCCGCAGGGCGGCATCCGACCGGATTGCATCTCGCGCATGCAAGCGATGGGAGATGTCTGGTCCTGGTTTGAAGACTGGCCGCGCGCCGAAGTGTGGTATCGCCGGGCTGCCGAACAGGGCAATGTCGTCGCCATGTTCCAGCTCGGCTGGATTTATCAAGAATATTCCAAGGCGGCGTTGCGGAGCGCGGATGCCCGCGTTTTGCGCGAGACCGGGCAAGCGCCGACGGGCATGGCGACAAATGAGCAACGCGCCCGGGAATGGTACCGTCTCGCCGCCGATAAAGGGTTTGCGCCGGCGATGAACAATCTTGCCGAACTCGATCGCGGCGCGATGGATCCGCGCGACCGAGCGGAAGCGATGCGGTGGTTTCTCACCGCAGCACGCGCCGGGAATCCGATCGCCATGTGGAATGTGGCAGTCGCCTATGCTTCGGGCCAAGGTGTCCCGCACGATCCCAATGAAATGCGGAATTGGTTGAGCTGGGACCCGAAGAACGGATTTGACCCGCGCGATCTCAGCTGGCCGACATTGGAGCACACCACTTTGTTTGGTTCACCAATACCGGATTCCCGGATCGTCGGGCTCCGAGCCTCGGCGAAGGCGAAGATGCCGGTCGAGTTCGTCATGGTGCCGCTGAAGCCAAACCCGGCGATCCCCACCTTCCGCCAGCTGACGGAGCAGATGAAGAAAGACGTGTCTCGCTTGGATCGCTAGTCTCTTGACGCTGCGAGACTCCTCGACCTCCTCCGCAACAAAGAGGCGACTCCTCGATGCGCGGGAAAGATGCCGAGCTACTGCGGCTGACACATCCGCCAGCCGCAGCAAGCCCGGCAGCTAGCTCGTCGGCGTCTTGGCTGTCGTACCGGTCAACGCGGCCAGCAGGGCCTGGCCGTTCGGCGTGCCAAGCCCGGTGCAGGCATCCCAGCCGGTCGAGGCGGCGTAGGAGCCGTTATTGCCGCCCGTTACATCGTTGAGCGCGGCCGCGTTCTTGTAGAGCAGCGGGTTGATATAGCCGATCTGGCTGCGCGAATTGGCGTTGATGATCGCGATCAGCCCGGCCCAGAGCGGCGCCACGGCGCTGGTGCCGCCGATCACCGTGTCCTGGCCGTCGACGCGCACGTCATAGCCGCTATAGGGATCGGCGTCGCCGGCCACATCCGGAACGCCACGCATGGTGAGCTTGGTGTGCGCGTTGGTGCCGGAGGCGGTGCTGCTGAGACCTTCCTGCCAGGGCGGCCGCGTGAACACCGTGCTGATGCCCCCGCCGGTCGCGCCGCCATTGGCACCTTCGTTCCAGGCGGATTCGGCTGCGATCTTGTTGCCGGTCGCGCTCAGCTTGGTGCCGCCGCAAGCGAGCACATAGGGGCTCGAGGCCGGGAAATCGACATGGTTGTGTTTGTCGTCGAGGCCGTCGCTCGAGCCATTGTCGCCGGAAGCCGCACAAATCGTCACGCCCATCGCCGCCGCGGCCTGGAACGCCTGGTCGAAGGCGGTCATCGATTGCTGCGTCCAATTCGCTTCGGGGCCGCCCCAGCTGATCGAGATCACCGAAGGCCGGTACTTGGTGTCATGCACCGCGGTGGTGATGGCGTCGAGGAAGCCCTGATCGGTATTGGGCGCGAAATAGACGACGATGCTCGCGCCGGGCGCGACGGCCCCAGCCACCTCGATGTCGAGCATGACCTCGCCGTCGGGCCCGTTGGCGTCGCCGGTCGCGTGATTGCGCCCGTGATCGATCGAGACCGCGGTGACATTCGGCGAATGGGTGATGCCGAGCTCGGCGAAATAGGTCTTGAGGTCGGCGGTGCGATAGCCGCCGCCCAACTCGATGATGCCGATGCACTGACCTTGCCCGGTGCCGGCCGGAAAATTGTAGAGCGTGGCGAGCTGCGTCGGCGTGAAGGACGAAGAGGCCGATGCCGCCGCGTTCCAATGAATATTTCCGGTGTTGGCGCGGCCGCGGAAATGCGGTCGCGCCTGCGGCCGATTGTCGAGGCCGAGCACGGCTTCGACGATATTGGCGAGCTCGTCCGGCACATGGACCTCTCCGGTCCGCCCGCGATAGGTGCCGCCGGGGTGCTCGAAGGTCTGCAGATCGACGTCGAAGGCGGCATTGAATTGCGCCACCGTGCCGGAGAGCACGACGGTGCGCCGCGCCGCGTCGGTTTGCACCACGGTGAGGCCGTGCGCGCCGGCGAAGTTCGTCACCGCATTGATGTCGGCGGTCGAGGCGCCGTATTGCGTGGCGAAGTCCTCGCGGCTCATATGGCCGGTCGAGCGATCGCCGCCGATCATCTTCAGCATACGGTCCTTGAGCGTATCACCCGTCTGGCGGCGCAAGAGGATGCTCACCTCCAGCCGCTCCGTCGGATCCGCTTTCTCGATCGCGCGCGCGCCCGGCAATGGGTCGCGCTTGCTACCTTTGACTGGGCTCCGGGCCATCTCGCCTCTCCTTGGGTTAGGGCATCACCCGACTGCCGGCCGGTCGCCTCAGGAGACCGGCCGCTCAATCCTCGCGAGGGAGCGGCGCTATCGATATGCTTTCGGTTTGATAAGCGAGAGTTTCTTGGATCACCTCTCCCTTAACGCGACCACTATGGCACGGTGATCAAGTGATGACAAGCAAAGCGCGGCGACCGCGCGCGCCGTGATCGAGCGCTCGACTCTTGAGGCTCGGTTGTTAAGAGAGATTGACCAGCGGAGATTGACCAGCACTCTGCCCCTCGAGCACAGCGCTTGTCGCCGTCAGGCCTTTGCCATCTCCCGCGCGAAGACCGGCAAATCGGTCTCGGGGGGTCGTGCCGGCACCTGGAAGAAAAGGTCGCACGCCCAGCCGCGGTGATAGGTCGAGTGGTTGACGACATGGAGCAGAATCTCGGCGCGCGTCATCGTCCCCTTGTTGCCGGTGGTGAGGGTGAAGGGAACTCGCTCGGCAAGGCTCGCGGCGGTCTGCGCCGAGGCCCAATCGAGATACCAGCCATCGAGCGCCTGTTGCGCGCGCCGCAAATCGCCGAGCTCCGGATGAAGCACGCCGTCGCGCCGCGTGAAGCCGTGCGGCCGTCCTTCGAGATGCGCCTGCCAGATCAGGTCGATGACATAGAGGTGATTCATCGTGCCGATCATGCTTTTGAACAGGGTCGGCCGCTCCTTGCTCGCTTCGCCGGGCGGGAGTGCCGCCATCGCGTCGAAGAGCACCTCGTTGGCCCACGCATTGTAACGCGCAAGATACCGCGCGGCGCTGCTATCGAGCATGACGGAACCTTTCGTCGAAGATCTGTGCCGGCCGCAATCCTATCGCGGTCCTTGCCATCCTGACCAGAGACAGCCGGCACAAGATCGCGTGAGGGCGAGAGGCGCGCAATGATCCTTGTCGGCGGCTTGGTTCTGCTGCTCGAACGACCCGGAACCAAAGACTT
>Ga0335081_10017812_pt1 | contig 11496 bp, 11 predicted proteins | sample Lox_Sample_35_FD_206713 | JGI IMG/M metagenome (GOLD analysis project Ga0335081, IMG submission 206713) | Soil microbial communities from Loxahatchee National Wildlife Refuge, Florida, United States - Lox_Sample_3.5 | ecosystem: Environmental > Terrestrial > Soil > Wetlands | place: USA... | reverse complement strand
CGTTCATGACGATCTCCTCGTGGCAGCGCGCCAACATGCACGTGCGCCAACAGGCCCTGCAGTTGCGCATCAACGCCTTCAAGAACGATCGCGCTCTACGCCTCGATCTTCTCCTTCTTCATGCAGGAGCTCTTTGCCCGCATCGGGCCCTTCGTAGCCGGGATCGGCTTCAGCCTGCCGATCCTGTTCTTTCTCGGCGGCTGCTGGTTGCGCCGCGCCGACGTGCGCTCGGTGGTCGACAACCCTGACATTCGCGGCGGCCGGCGGCTCTACCGGGCCCTGCTCTGGCTGCTGCCCGTGTTTCTCGTCGGCGCGGGCGGCTTTCTGCTCTCCATGTTCTCCGAGCCGCTCGTCAACAGCAACGCGGCGTTCCTCACCGCCATGCTGTTGATCGGGGCCATCGTGCTCGCCGTCAGCCGCAACGTCGCGGTCTTTCTCGTCGATGCGGGCCTCCTGTTCGAGGAGTTCTTCCAGCGCATGTCGCGGCTGGCGATCCCCGCCTTCGCCTTCCTCACCTTCTATTCGCTGCTCGTCATCGTGTTCGCGGCGATCTACTGCATCCTCTCGCAGCACTCCTCCGCCTTGCATTTCCGTGCCGACAACATCGCGCGGGCCCTCAGCTATTCGGAGGCCATCCACTTCTCCATCGCGACGCTCAGCACCGTCGGCTACGGCGACATCGTTCCCATCAGCAACGCCGCCCGCGTGCTGGCCTCGATCGAGGTGATCTGCGGCGTGATGCTGTTGCTGTTCGGGGTCTCCGAGCTGCTCGAGTACACGCGCGAGCATCGCCGCGACCACCCGGGATCGCACCGGGGAAGCGCGTAGGCCATGCCGCGGGCCCGTCGGCCAAAGCGCGGTCGCGGGGAAGGGCAAAGGCGCCGCGCCGGGCTCACGGCACGCTCGCCCCTGTGCTAGAAGACCCCGCTCGCCCCGAAAAGCAGAACAATGCGCACGCCATCCCCCCTGCACCTCATCGAGACCGCCGGCTTTCCCGACTACGCGCTCTTGGACAGCGGCGCCGGACGCAAGCTCGAGCGCTTCGGCGAGGTCGTCGTCGACCGCCCCGAGCCGCAGGCGTTGTGGACCCCGCGGCTTTCCCGCCGCGATTGGGACGAAGAGGCCCATGCCGTGTTCGCCGGCGAGGACGACGAGGAGAAGGGCCGCTGGCGCACCATGAAGCCGGTGCCCGAGAGCTGGCCGCTAAAGCTGCACGGCGTCACCACGCTTTGCCGCCTTTCGAGCTTCCGTCACCTCGGCCTTTTTCCCGAGCAGCTGCCGCACTGGGAGTGGATGCTCGCGCGTCTGCGCGAGGTGCGCGACGGGCCGCCGCGCGTGTTGAACCTCTTTGCCTATACGGGTGCGGCTTCGCTGCTCGCCGCCGCCGCCGGCGCGCAGGTCACGCACGTCGATGCCTCCAAGAAAGCGATCGCGTGGGCTAAGGAGAACCAGGCGGCCTCCAAGCTCGGCGCGGCGCCCATCCGCTGGATCCTCGAGGACGCGCCGAAGTTCGTCGCGCGCGAGGTGCGACGCGGCAAGACCTATCACGTGCTGCTCGTCGACCCGCCGAAGTTCGGGCGCGGACCCGAGGGCGAGGTATGGGACCTCTTCACCGGGCTGCCGCCGCTGCTCAAGGACTGTGCGCGCCTGCTCGCCCCATCGCAGGCTTCCCTCATGCTGACGATCTACGCGATCCGTGCCTCCTCGCTGGCCTTCGACCAGCTCTGCCGCGAGGTGTTGGCTGACCGCGGCGGGCGCTTCCAGTCGGGTGAGCTCGCGATCCGCGAGCAGGGCGCGGGCGCCCGCGCGCTCCCGACCTCCCTCTTCACGCGGTGGGTGAGCCATGACGCAGCGTGAGCCAGCCCCCAAGCCGATCACGAGCTTGCAGAACGACCGCGTCAAGGCGATCCGCGCGCTCGAGATGCGCAAGGCGCGCAAGGAGACGGGCTTGTTCGTGGCCGAGGGCGCTTCCCTTCTCGTCACCGCACGCGAGCACGGGTTCACGCCCGAGACGCTTCTGTTCCGCGCCGGCTCGGCGGCGAGCGGGATCGCGCGCGGGCTCGTCGAAGGCGCACTGAAGGCGGGGGCAGAATGCCTCGAGGTGTCGGAGGCCGTGCTCGGCAAGCTTGCGTCGAAGGACAACCCGCAGAGCATGCTAGGCGTCTTCCGCCAGCGCTGGGTCGAGGCGCCGCCCGCGGCCAAGGTCGCCCCCTCGCAGCTCTGGCTCGCATTGGAGGAGGTGCACGATCCGGGCAACCTCGGCACCATTCTGCGCACGGCCGATGCCGTCGGCGCGAGCGGCGTCATCCTCATCGGCCAAAGCTGCGACCCCTACTCGCGCGAGTGCGTGCGCGCGACCATGGGCTCGATCTTCGTGGTGCCGCTCGTCAAAATGACGCGCGAGGCGTTCCTGGCCTGGCGCGCGTCCTGGCGCGGCGACGTCGTCGGCACGCATCTGGAAGGAGCAGAGGATTTCCGTGAAGTCGGCTACCGGGCGCCGGTTCTGCTCGTCATGGGCAGCGAAGGCCCGGGTCTGTCGGAGCCGATGGCCAAGGCGTGCACGCGGCTCGTGAAGATTCCCATGGCCGGCAGCCTCGACTCGCTCAACCTCGCGGTGGCGACTGCGTTGATGCTCTATGAAATCCGCCGCCCCGAGTTGAAACTCTAGATATGCGCATCGAATACCACCGGACGCTGATCGCCGACCGTGTGCGCAACGAGGCCTTTGCGCGCTCGCTCGCCGCCGTCATCCGCCGCGGCGAGACCACCGTCGCCGACATCGGTGCAGGCACCGGGCTGTTGTCGCTGATGGCAGCGAAGCTCGGCGCGCGCGAGGTGTTCCTCTACGAGGCGGCCGAGGTTGCGGGCGTCGCCGCCAAGGCGCTGAAAGCCAACCGCGCGCGCAACTGTCACCTCTTTCCCTGCCACTCGACCGAGATGGTCGACCCGCCCAAGGTGGATGTCGTCGTCTCCGAGACGCTGGGCAACTACCCGTTCGAGGAGCACATCATCGCGACGCTGAACGACGCGCGGCGCCGCATTCTGAAACCCGGCGGCATCATCATCCCGCGGCGCATTACCCAGTTCGTCGCCCCCGTCGTCAGCGAGCGCATCCACCTGGAGCTCAGCGCCTGGGACGAGACGGGTTTCGATCTCTCCGCCGCCAAGACCATGAGCCTCAATAACATCTATGTGCGCACGCTCCTCGGCAAGGAGCTGCTCGACGGCGGGGCGAGCGCGAAAGCGTGGGACGTGGTCGATTTCGCGAAAGAAAACCGCTCGACGCGCAAGGGCGAGGTGGAGTGGAAGGTGGCGGCGCCCGTCACCGTCTACGGCTTTGCCACTTGGTGGAGCGCGGAGCTCGCCCCAGGCATCGTACTCTCGACCGCGCCCGGGGAGGCGCGCACGCACTGGGAGCAGCTCTATTTTCCGTTGCTGTCGCCGCTGACGCTCAAGGCCAGCGAGACGGTGGCGGTCTCGCTTCGCTCGCGCACCTCGCAGGAGGGCGGCACCCACATTGCGTGGACCGCGGCGCGGCGCGATCCCAAAGGCCGCCCGCTCGAGCGTCTGACGCACAATCTCGACAAAGGCTTCTTGCCGTGAGCGTCCCTCTAGTGGGGGAGCACCAGCATCGTCGCCGTGACGATGCTGCCGGCGATGGCGAGTGTCGCGATCCAAGCAATGGCGTTGGTCCAACGCGCGCGACGGCGCTGGCGCCGCGCTTTGCCCAGCCACTCGGCCGCTGGTGGCGCGCTGAAGCCGGCGTCGGGATCATCGGCGATGAGGTCCAGCATTGCCGGCGAAGGCGCTTGCGCCGATGCCGCGGGCATCGACTTCTGGACGACGAGCGGCATCTTCAGGGCCGGGACGGAAGGCGGCTCATCGGCGGGTAGCGGCGCGGACTTGTCATCAACACCGGCGAGCTCGGAATATGAGCCCTGCACGCGCGCGAGCCGGCTCATGAGCGGCGGCTGCATCGCCTTGGCGATCTCCTGCGCGAGCGCGCGCTCCGATTCAGGGACCAAATCTTTCAGCTCGGCGTGTGCGGACATGGCGGCGCAGGTCCCTTGTGATTCGGGTTGCGGGGGAACAACGCCACTCACCTTGCGCTTGGGACGCACAGGGAACGGAATGACGACGCGAGAACCCGGCTGCGGCTCAATGCGCGGGCGAGCCCCCGGAGCGGCGAATGTACGCATAACGCACCCCCCTCATTGGGGCGAGGCCGCGCATCCGGCAAACGTTCCGGGCCCTCGAACAGGCTGGCGACCGAAGCGCCCGGACTCTAAAAGAACCTATAGTGGTGGCGTGAGCGTGGCAACGGTGTCCACGCGGAGCATTAGGGGGGTTACGGCATGCTCGTGCTGGTGATCGGATTGGTGGTGTTCTTCGCAATCCACTTGGTGCCCTCCAACGTGACGCTGCGCGAGGGGCTCATCGCGCGCTTCGGCCTTACCGGCTACAAGGCGATCTTCGGCATCGTCTCGCTCGTCGGCTTCGTGCTGATCGTGATCGGCTTTGCGAAGCTGCAGATGCATCCGAGCAAGAATCCACAGCTTTGGGTGCCGCCGCTGTGGACGCGTCATCTGGCGGCCGCACTCATGCTGCCGGCACTCATCGCGCTGGTTGCCGCCTATATTCCTTCGCGCATCCACACAGTGCTCAAGCATCCGATGCTGGTCGCCATCAAGATCTGGGCACTCGCGCACCTGCTCGCCAACGGCGACCTCGCCGCGCTCGTGCTGTTCGGCAGCTTCCTCGCCTTTGCCGCCTACGACCGCATCTCGGTGAAGAAGCGCCACGCGCTGGGACCGATCGGTGCGAAGACGGGCCCCTGGTACAACGATCTCATCGTGCTCGGCGTCGGCACGGCGCTCTACCTCGTGATCCTGTTGTGGGCGCACCAGCTCATCATCGGCGTCTCCCCGCTGGCATGAGCGGGCGCGCACCAGGGCGCCTGATCGGCATCGCGCGGCGCCCCGCGCATCGGGCGCCCATGCAGACCGCCGAGACGGCGCTGATCGAGGCGGGCGGCGGCGTCGAAGGCGACCACAAGGGCAAGAAGTTTCCCCGCCGCGGCGTGACCATCCTGGCGCGCGAGGCTTGGGAGGCGGCGCTCGCCGACCTCGCCAAGACGGGCAACGCCGACGATCTGCCGTGGACTGCGCGCCGCGCGAACCTCTTGATCGAGGGCGTGGAGCTGCCGCGGGCGCTCGGCGGCATCATTGCGGTCGGCCCCACCGTGCTCGAGATCACCTATCCGACGACGCCGTGCCAGCGCATGGACGAGGCGCGCCAGGGCCTGATGCGCGCGCTCTACCCGGACTGGCGCGGCGGCGTGACCTGCCGCGTGCTCGAAGGTGGCCGCGTCGCCCTCGGCGATCCCGTCGCGGTGCTCGTCTCTCCCCCGGAGCGCAAGATTCATCTGCCGGGTTGAGCCCAGCGGGAAACGCGAAGGGCGCAACGGCCGAGCCGTTGCACCCTTCTTGCTTTGCGATGTGCCCGAGCTTAGTCGGGGATGCGGCCGCCTTCGTACTCGACAGGCGCCGCGGTCGAGCTGCGCCAGGGCTCGACGATGAAGTCTGTGCGCTTGCTGGTCTCGCGGCTGAGCCCGTAGTCGGTGATGATGAACGAGGAGCCCGGCTTCACGAGCTCGGCGAGGCGCTCCATCGTGTCCTTGGGGATCTGGATGCGCTCGAGCGCGTCGGCCGGGTCGGCATCTTCGCCGGCCGGCGCGACGTAGGCCTCGTCCTCGTGGCGGCCGCGGCGCCGGAAGTAGGGCCTCTCCCTCACCGCCGAGGCCGTGTTCACCGTCACCACGTTCCAGCGTATGCCCTTCTCGCCGGCCGTGTAGCCGAGGGCAGTGAAGACGTGCGTGCCGAGCGGCGCGTTGGGGTTGGTGATGGTGACGGGGACGTCGATCACCGGGTCGCCCATGCCGAGCTTGGCCTGCAGGCGCCCGGTCTTGCGGCTGATGAAGATCGAGACCGGGTTGTCCTTCCGCTCGTCGATGGCGTTGGCCGAGGCGAGCGCGGCTTTGGCGTCGACGATGGCCTTGTCCGCAGCCTTGACGGCCTCGTTGGCGGCCTTGGCGACCTTGTCCGCCTCGGCCGAGGCAGCGACGGCCTTGTCGATCTGTGGCGCCTGGTCGGCGGCGGCCTTCTTGGCGACGGCGATCGCGTCGGCGAGGTCGAGCATCTTGGTTTCCTCGGCGGCCTCGTCCGCCGATTGCTTGTCGAGGTCCTCCTTGGTGAGCTTGTCGACCTCGACCTTAATGAGCTTGGCGGTGAAGTCCTTGAACTTGTCGGCGCCGTTGGCGGCGTCGCGCGCGGCCTTCTCGGCGGCGTCCTTGAGCCGGCTCTGCTCGGCGCGGGCCTTCTGGGTGGCGTCCTTGGCCGCGCGCGCGGCATCGGCCGTCGCTTTGGCATTGGCAATGGCCGCTGTCTTGCGGTTCTCCGCATCCGTGATGGCGGCGGCGAGTTGGATCTTCTCGGTGGCGCGGGCGGCGGCGGCTTGCATGCGCGTGCGCGGCTTGTCCGTTGCCTCGGCGGCTGCCGCGGGCGTGACGCCGATCACCGAGGGCATATCCTTGGTGGTGGCCTCGGCGGTGACAACCGGCGTGGCATTGCTTGCCTGCTCATCGGGCGGCAGCGGGGCGATCAAATGCGGGCTCGAGAACTCGACCGGGACGAGATCGTCCTGGGTGACGATCACGCGCGCGCCGACCTCGGTGATGCCGTAGAGGTTACGCGCAAATGCGCCGGGCAGGCGGATGCAGCCGTGCGAGGCCGGGTAGCCCGGCACCACGCCCTCGTGCATGGCGACGCCCGAATTGGTGATGCGCTCCATGTACGGCATGGGCGCGCCGCCATAGAGGTTCGAGTAGTGGTAGCGGTTCTTTTCTAGGATGGAGAAAATGCCGGTCGGCGAGTCGTGCCCCGGCATGCCGCTCGAGATTTGCGAGGTCGCGATCTTCTGCGTGCCGTCGTAGACCGAGACGGTCTGCTTGCCGATCGACACCACGAGCACCAGCGGCCCCGTCGGCTTCGGCAGCGTGGAGTTGATCTTCTCGCCATCATCCTCGACGTTGCGCGGGATGCGCCGGATCGTGCGCCGCGGCTGATCGTCCCAGCCGCCGCCCCAGCCGCCGTTGTTCCAAGGGAAAAACTGAGCCTGTGCGCCGTCGAAGATGCCGGACCCGAAAAGTGCCGCAGCAACCAGCGCCGAAGTTGAGAAACTCTTTTTCAGGGGGCCCCGCCCCGATTTACTGAAGGTTTGCAAGAAAGCACCCGCCCGAGCTGAGAGTGTATCTGAACAGAGCAGATTATATGCTGGTTTTAACCCTAAATCTTCGTTAGCAAAAAGCTGAACGCAAGCTACTTAAGTCTTGGAAGCGGCGAAAAAAATGAATAGGTGCCCTGCGGGCACGGTTTGCCCATTTCGTGTAAAAGCAACGCCTGCGGGCGCGGCTCCCTCAAAGCGAGTATGCTTATCGGCATGTCAACGTACTCCACGCAAAAGCGCGTAATGGCCCCCGACATCGCAGCCATGAAGGGCCGCGGCGAGCCCATCGTCGCGCTCACCGCCTACCACGCGCACACCGCCGCGATCGCGGACCGCTACTGCGACTTCCTGCTCGTCGGCGACAGCCTCGGCATGGTGATGCACGGCTTCGAGACGACGGTGCCCGTTCCGCTCGAGCTGATGATCATGCACGGCCGCGCCGTGGTGCGCGGCGCCAAGCGCGCGCTCGTCGTGGTCGATATGCCGTTCGGCTCGTATGAGGAAAGCCCTGCGGTGGCGTTTCGCAATTCGGCCCGCGTCATGAAGGAGACCGATTGCGGCGCGGTGAAGATCGAGGGCGGCCGGCGCATGGCAGAGACCATCCACTATCTCGTGGAGCGCGGCATTCCCGTGATGTCGCACATCGGGCTCACGCCGCAATCGGTCAACGTGATCGGCGGATTTAAGGCGCAGGGACGCCGCCAGGAGCAGTGGGCGGCGATCGAGGAGGATGCGCGCCAGGTGGCCGAGGCCGGCGCCTTCGCGCTCGTTCTGGAAGCCATCACCGAGCCGCTCGCCGCACGCATCACCGCGTCGATCCCTATACCGACGATCGGCATCGGCGCCTCGCGCGCCTGCGACGGGCAGATCCTGGTCATGGAGGACATGCTGGGCCTCTCCCCGCGGGTGCCGCGCTTCGTCAAGAAGTTCGGCAAGGTCGGCGAGGCCATCGAGGGGGCGATCCGTGCCTACGCGCAGGATGTGCGCTCGCGCGCCTTTCCGACGCCGGAGCACACCTACGCCATGCGCCGGGATGAAAAAGGGGAGCCTGAGCGCGTCGCAGCCCCCGGGGGCAGAGCCACGAAAAAGCCGAAAAACCCCATCAGCAAGTGATCCGGGGATGCGGGTGGCCGCTTTTAGGCCTTGCGCCATCAATCACTTGCACACCGGATGTTGTCGGCTATGTATGCGGGGTTCCAGATGCCCGCAGATGGGCCTCTGATAAGAAAAGCGCCAAGGATCAGGGGCTGACACCGGCATGGCAAATCAGGACGAGAACTTTCTCCGCGAGGTCGAAGAGGAGCTCCGGCGCGAGCGCTTCGAGCGCATTTGGAAAGAGTACGGGACCTTCATTCTCGCGGGGGCGGCGCTGATCGTCATCGGCGTCCTCGGCTACAAGTATGTGGAAAACCGGCGCCTCACTGCCGCGCAGACGACGGGCCAGCGCTACGAGGGCGCCGTCGATCTCGCGTCCTCCGGTAAAGACGGCAGCGCGGAAAAGGAGTTCGCGGCCATCGTCGCGGAAGGGACCGGCGGCTATCCCGAGCTTGCGCGGCTGCAGCTCGCGGGCGTCCTCTTGAAGCAGGGCAAGAAGGCGGACGCCATCGCCGCCTATGACGAGCTCGCCAAATCCGGCACCGATCCATTGCTGCGAGACTATGCTGCCCTGCAGGCCGCAGGCGCGCGCCTCGGCGAGGCCGACTTTGCCGAGATGCAGAATCGGCTCACCCCTTTGATGGCCGATACGAGCCCATGGCGCTACAGTGCGCGTGGGTTGCTCGGCGTTGCCGCATTCAAGGCAGGCAAGCCCGATGAGGCTCGCACCGTGCTGACGCCGCTTCTCGTCGACCAGAAGACTCCGCCGAGCATCGCCGAGCGGGCGCAGATCGTGCTCGCCGAGATTGCCGCGGCGGAGATCGGCAAGAAGGCGGCGGCCGAGCCGATCGCGCCGGGAGCACCGGCGCCCGCCGTAATCAGCGCGCCCGACGCGGTGCCGCCGCCCGAGGCGAAGCAGTAAAGGGGACCGCATGAGGGGTAGGATCGGACGGTGGAGCGCAATGGGAGGGAGCCTTTGGGTTCTCGCCCTGCTCTGCGGCTGTGCCGACGGCCCCACTCTGCCCAAGCTCAACGATCTCAATCCGTTCGCCGAAAAGGCCGTGCCGCTGCCCGGCAAACGCATTCCGGTGATGCAGCAGCAGAACAACATCGTCACCGGCGAGCTCGCGGACGCCTTCTCCCCGATCGTGCTTCCGGCGCCCGTCGCCAACGAGGATTGGGCGCAGCCGGGCGGGTTGCCCAACAACTCGCCGGGAAATCTCGCCTACTCCGGCAGCGGCCAAGAGGCGTGGGTCGCCGACGCCGGGTCGGGCTCGGGCAGCGCCGGCCGTGTCACGGCGACCCCGATCGTCTACGCCAGCCGCGTCTATGCGCTCGATGCCGCCGGCAACGTGAGCGCGTTTTCGACCTCGGGCGGCTCCGCTCTCTGGCGTGTCTCGCTGAGGCCGGGGCGCGAGAATACGAGCGCAAGCTTCTTGAGCGCACTGTCGTTCGGCTCTGGCGACAGCGGCTCCGGCGGCTACGGCGGCGGTCTCGCCGTCGACGGCGGCCGCCTCTATGCCGCGAGCGGGTTCGGCAACGTCGTCGCGCTCGATCCGGAGACCGGCAAGAAGATTTGGGAGCGGCAGCTCGACGCCCCCGTGCGCGCAGCCCCTGCGGCCGCCGGCGACAGAGTTTTCGTGGTGGCGCTCGACGGCAAGTTCTACTGCCTCGCCGGCGCCGACGGCGGCGAGCTGTGGTCGGTGCGCGGACTGCCGCAGCAGGCGAGCCTGATCAACAACGCGAGCCCCGCGGTCGACGGCGACATCGTCGTGGTGCCATATCCGTCGGGCGATCTCCTCGCCCTGCACGTCGCCGACGGGTCGGCGGCGTGGTCGGAGAGCCTCTCGCGCACGCGCACGACCTCCGAAATGACGTCGATGAGCGACGCGGCGCGCCCCGCCATCGACGGCGGCACGGTGTTCGCGGTGGGCCATGCCGGGCGCATGATCGCGACGCAGACGGCGACGGGGGAGCGGCTGTGGTCGCTCAACATTCCCGGCACCCAGCAGCCGTGGGTCGCCGGCGGCAGCGTCTTCGTCGTCGATACGCAAGGCCAGCTTCTGGCCATCTCGCGCCGCGACGGCAAGGTGCAGTGGACGACGAAGCTGCCGGGTGCCAACGCCTGGTCGGGGCCGACGCTCGCCGGCGGCACGCTGTGGCTCGCCTCCGCGAAGGGCGCGCTCGTCGGTGTGGAGGCATCTACGGGCAAGGTGACGGTGCAGAAGGATTTGGGCAACCCCGTCTACGTGCCGCCCATCGTGGCGCAGGGCCGCATGTATATCCTGACCGACAACGCCAAGTTGATGGCGTTCAACTAGCGCGCTGGAGCTGCGCGGCTCCGCGGTAGCGATTTGCTCACGCGCGGTGCCTATGCTCGCGCGGCCCGCGCGCCAAGGTTTCGAAATGCCCACCCCCGTCATCGCTATCATCGGCCGGCCCAATGTCGGCAAGTCGACGCTGTTCAACCGCCTGATCGGCAAGCGCGCGGCGCTGGTCTCCGACATGCCGGGGCTCACTCGCGACCGCCGCGAGGGCGAGGCCGAGCTTGCCGGCAACGCCGTGACCCTCGTCGATACGGCGGGCCTCGAGGAGGGGAAACGCGGCTCGATCGCGGAGCGCATGCGTCAGCAGACCGAGACGGCGCTCAAAGAGGCGGACCTCGTGCTGTTTCTCATCGATGCGCGTGAGGGCGTGATGGCGAGCGACAAGGTGTTTGCGCAAAGCGTGCGCGCCTCGGGGCGCCCGGTGATCGTCGTCGCCAACAAGTGCGAGGGACGCGGCGGCGAGGCGGGCTTCTACGCGGCCTTCGAGCTCGGCTTCGGTGAGCCGGTCGCCGTCTCCGCCGAGCACGGGGAGGGCCTCGGCGAGCTCACCGCGGACATGCTGGCCGCGCTCGGCTTGCAGCCCGTTGCCAGGGAGCGCGGCGCGCGCGCGAAGGAGGTGGCGCATGAAGCCGGCTCGGCGCGTCCGATCCGCGTCGCCATCGTCGGGCGCCCCAACGCGGGCAAGTCGACGCTCGTCAACGCCCTCCTCGGCGAGGAGCGCATGATCACCGGCCCGGAGCCGGGGCTGACGCGGGATGCGGTGGCGAGCGACCTGCAATGGTCGGGGCGC
>Ga0335081_10017811_pt1 | contig 11496 bp, 9 predicted proteins | sample Lox_Sample_35_FD_206713 | JGI IMG/M metagenome (GOLD analysis project Ga0335081, IMG submission 206713) | Soil microbial communities from Loxahatchee National Wildlife Refuge, Florida, United States - Lox_Sample_3.5 | ecosystem: Environmental > Terrestrial > Soil > Wetlands | place: USA: Florida... | reverse complement strand
CGTGGAACGGATGGCCGTTGTCGCGCGCGGCAATGTAGGACGAGCACGAGACCTCGGCGACCTCGAACTCGTGTCCGCGCAGGAAGCGCCAATGCCGGGTCGGCGAGTCCATCGCGGTGACGACCTTGAGGTCGATGCCGTCGGGGCGGACGGTGCCTTCCTTGAGCGCGCGCATGATCTCGTAGTCGCCGCACGCCAGCGTCAGTTCAATTCGGGTGGACATTCCTGGGAACTCCTTCAGCATTGGCGGCGGCAATCTGGCGGGGGAGGGCGCTGCTGAGAAGGCGCGCCATCAGCCGGCCAAGTTGCAAATTGCGAATGGCAGAGCGCGTTTTCGGCGCGCAGATCGCGGCGATATCTTCAAGTCGCCGCGCCGGCTGGCACCGCGCGCTCCGCTTCCCAGTCCTTACCCAACCCGGCGCTGGTCGGAAAGATCAGCGACTTGATCACGACCGGCACGGCGCCCGAGGTATCGAGGATGGCGCCAATGTCGATATAGTCGAACTCTTTCAGTTCGAGCCCGTCGATCGACACGATCGGGTTGTTGAATTTCATTTCCTCGCAATAGTGGATGCCCATCAGGCCGCCGACATCGCCGTCGCCGGCGAGCACGATCGGATGGCCGTGCGCGATCACCGCTTCAAGGCCGTCGGCGACGCCCTTGCAGAAATCGTCGAGCCGCCGGAAAGTCGCCGAGCCGCGCCACGGCACGAAGATCGCGACCGGCGTTTCGCCGCTGCCGAGATCGAGCCGCTTAAGCGCGTTCTTGATCGAGGCCGAAACGGCGGCGGCATCAATCGTCTCGTCATTGAGGGCGAAATTCGGCGCGATGACCGGGACGTTGCGCAGCGGCAGTGTTTCCAGCGGCCAGACGAAGATGGTCGAGCCCGACACCTGCATGGTGTATTGCGAGGCGCCGATCACGGTGGCGCGGATGCGCGCCTCCGGACGCGCCAGTTCCGGTCCCCAATTGTGCAGCCGGGCGCGCACTTCGGCAGCAAGCTGCGGGCCGATGTCGCCAAACGCCTTGGCTTCGCCGCCATAGATGTATTCCGAGACGCCGCCGGAGAAACTCACGTCCGAAAGCTTGCCGCGCCAGCTCAGCGGATCGAGCCGCAATAGATCGGCGCCACCGGCGCGCGGCGAGCGGCCCTCCATGGCTTCGAATAATCGGTCGCTCATGCGCGCGGCGAGCGCTTTGGCCTGATCGCCGGAAAGCTGAAAGCCGAGATCGAGCTTGAGCCCAAGATCGGCGCCGAAGCGGCGGCCGGCCTCTTCCAGCCGCACGATCTTGTTCTCCGCATCGACGACGATGAGCCGCGCACCGACGTCGACCGCGGTGACGTCGAGCACCTTGCCGTCCTGGCATACGGCGATCTTCGAGGTGCCGCCACCGATATCGACATTCATCACCGGCGCGTTGTTCTTGATCGAGCGCGCCGCCGCGCCCGAACCATAGGCCGCCATCACGGTCTCAAGCGAGTCGCCGGCGCTGACCGCGACCATCTTGCCGGCCTGTGCGGCAAACAATTCGCCGATCGCGCGTGCGTTGCGGCGCCGCACGGCGACGCCGGTCAGGATCAGCGCGCCGGTGTCGATCTCATCCTTGTCGACCTTGGCGTCGCGGTACTGTTTCTCGATGAAGGCGCCGAGCGCCGCGGAGTCGATGGTTTCCTCACCCGAGTAGGGCGTGAGCAGAATGTCGGACTGATAGAAGCTCTCGCGCTCGGTGACGACATAGCGGCTGTCGAGCCGCTCCAGCACGATGCGCGAGAACACCAGATGCGAGGTCGACGAACCGATGTCGACGCCGACCGAGAGCACGCACAACTCGTCTTCCTCGCCGAACGTGCGCCCCGTCGAGGAAAAGAAAATGCGGCCGCCCTGGGCTTCGTCGTCGGTCATACCACTCGTCTTCCATAAAGCGTCATGCCCGGCCTTGTGCCGGGCATCCACGTCTTTGTTGAGAACGGCAAGTCGTGGATGGCCGGGACAAGCCCGGCCATGACGGCTGATGTGAAAAGCGTCCTCATTCCTGCGGCAACAGCCCGCGATAATCGCGCTCGTAATATTCGGCCCGCATGCGGTTTTCGGCGCCTTCGCGCTGCATGCGCTCGGCGTATTCCTTGCGCAGGAACGGATCCTCCATGTAGTAGGGGATCGCGGTGCCGCCCTCGGGAATATCCATCGCCGTATAGTCGGTGTGTTTTTCGCCGGGCGGGCCGGGTTCGCGGCCCGGATTGTGCGGACCGAACCACGCCGTGAGCCGGAACGCTTCCTTCGAGGCGCCGAAATGCTGGTGATACCAGCGCGCGCCGCCGGGCGCGGCCGACACCATGCCGACCGGCTCGTAATCGACGCGTTTGACCTCGGCCATCTTGCCGTCTTTCCACGGCGTGAGGCCGAGACGCTCCGGCCACGTGTAGGTGTAGCCCTTGCCCTTGATGCAGATCAGCACCGCCGCGGAGGTGTGGGCGTGGGCCTTCGAGTAATGTCCGTTCTCGTGCTGACCGATCCACAGATAGAAGGTGTTGCCGGTCATGAACGGCTCGACGCGGCGCCAGCCCGGCGAACGGCGATTGTCGAGCGGCAGATCGCAGTTGACGATGTCGGGGATGAAATTGGTGCGGCGCATCGCGAGCCCGCGCACCGGATCGGGCTCGATATCGTCCTTGTATTTGTAGAAATCGTCGGCGCCGGAGAAGCGGTCGCGGAACTGGTACGGATTGTTGAAGATCGCGTCGGTGTTGTTGATGAGGTTCATAAGATTGGGCGCGGTGGTGCCGCCGAGGAGCAGCGCCGGCGACGAGCTGGCGTTGACGATGCGGTGCATTGCATTGACCGGAATCGAGAACAGCGAGCCCTTCTGCCATTCAAAGATGTGACGCTTGTTGTCGCCTTCGAGCCAGACTTCGGTCGAGCCGCGGCCTTCGACGACCAGATAGATCTCCTCGTACATGTGCTTTTCGGGGTTGAGCGCGCCGGCGCCCGGCACCTCGACCACGTAAGAGCCCCATTTGCCTTCGGTGCCGTGCAGCTGGATGTAGGTGCCGCGGCCGCCCATGCGCTTCCACGGTTGCAGCGGCAGGTTTTGCACCTTGCTGACGCCGATATCGCGGTAGATCGGAATCCCGTCCGACTCCATGAACAGGTCGTACGGCGTCTTCGGCCGATTGAACTTGCCGAAACCGGCGCGCTTGAAACCCGACGGTTCGTGCCAGTGAACCTGACCGGTGATCTCGTGCATGGCGGGGCTCCTCTTACGGCGACGATGAAAATCGCAGCCCCGCAGCGCAACGCTGCGCTCGTCGCGATCTTTGATTGTCGCTTGTTTGCGCGAACTTTTACTCCATGTACAATGCGTGCCCACCCAATGCAACGGCCGCTGCCGGTGCCGCCCGGGCGGCGTAAACTGCGCATAATTTCGGCCGATCACGAGGAACCGCCGCATGCCGATGAACAAGCCGCATCTCGAATTTCATAAGGTCGACATGGGCAGCGGCTGGGTCACGCCGCCAGGCTATCCTTCCGGCATTCAACAGAAGATCCTCGCGAGCGATCTCGACGAGAAGCGCAAAATGGGCAGCCGAACCCGGCTGTTGCGCTTTGAGCCCGGCGTCTACACCACTGCGCCGTTCGTGCACGACCATTGGGAAGAGGTATATCTGGTTTCGGGCGATCTCATCGTGGGCAACGACGACAAGGGCAAGGGCGGCGAGTCCTTCGAGGCGCCGACCTATGCGTGCCGGCCGCCGGGCGTCTATCACGGCCCGTTCAAGTCGGACCGCGGCTGCGTGCTTTACGAAATCCACTATTACGACGAGAGCAAGAAGTAGCCGTCATTCGGGGGCGGCCGAAGGCCGAGCCCGGAATCCATAATCACCGTCGTTTGTAATCTTCCACATCGTGCCATGACTGAGAATTCTGTGGCTATGGATTCCGAGCCCGCGGGCTTCCGCCCGCGTCCCGGAATGACGTGAGGAACGTTCATGTCCCCCAACCAAACAAAACCCGTGATGCGGCCGTATCTCGCCGCAGCCGCAGAGTTCGCTTCCGGCCAACAGACGCCGCGCCAATTTCTCGAAGCCTCGCTTGCTTTGTTGGAGCAATGGGAGCCGCGGATCGGCGCCTTCGTGTGCACCAACCTGCCGGCGGCGCGCGCCGCGGCGGAGCGGTCGACCGAACGCTGGCGCGCCGGCAAGCCGCTGTCGCCGATCGACGGCATGCCGGTCGGCATCAAGGACATTATCGAAACCGTCGACATGCCGACCGAGATGGGCTCGGCGCTATTCGCCGGCTGGCGCTCGGAAAAGGATGCGGCCTGCGTGCGCGCGCTGCGCGACGCCGGCGCGGTCATCATCGGCAAGACGGTGACGACCGAGTTCGCGGCGTCCGAACCGCGCGGCACGCGCAATCCCTGGGACACGGCGCGCACGCCGGGCGGCTCGTCGAGCGGCTCCGCGGCGTCGGTCGCGGCCGGCATCGCCTCCGCCGCGCTCGGCACGCAGGTGATCAGCTCCACCGTCCGTCCCGCGAGCTATTGCGGCTGTATCGGCTTCAAGCCGAGCGTCAACGCGCTCAACCGTGAAGGCAGCCACGATATCCAGAGCCAGAGCTGCACCGGCGTGCTCGGCGCCTCGCTCGCCGACGTCTGGCAGGTGGCCTATGAGATCGTCGCCCGCGTCGGCGGCGATGCCGGTACGCCCGGTCTGCAGGGACCGGAGCAATTGCCGGCAGCGAAAAAGCCCAAAACACTCGCCGTTCTGGAAACGGCGGGCTGGGATGTCGCGTCGCCGGCCGCCAAGCAGAGCTTCACCGATTGCGTGGCACAGCTGAAATCCGCCGGTGTCACGATCCGCAGCCGCCACAACGATAAAGATATCGCGGCGCTGGAGAACGAACTCCTCAGCGCGACCGAATTGTCGCATCGCTGCAACGGTTTCGAGGGACAATGGTTCTTTCGCACCATGCGTGACCGCGACGCCACCAAGCTCGGCCGCATCACGTTGGAACGCGCGTACAAATACGACAATCTGACGCTCGCCGAATACCGTGCTGACATCAAGGAGCGCGCGCGCATCCGCGCCGTCTATGCGGCGCTTGCGGCAAGCTGCGACGGCTGCATCACGCTGGCCGCGCCCGGCGCCGCGCCCGAGGGGCTTGCTTCGACCGGCAATCCGGAATTCGGCGTGCCGTCCTCGCTGCTCGGCGTGCCGGCCCTGTCGCTGCCGCTGTTCGAAGATGGCGGCATGCCGCTCGGCCTGCAGCTGATCGGTTTTTTCAACGCCGACGCCGACGCGGTGGCGATGGCGTCATGGCTGATGCAGGCAAAGTGAAAATATTTGGTCGCCCCCAACGGGCGGGAAAAGTGTGAGAGAACTCGCATGCGCTATATCGATGCCTTCAACCATTTCTTCCCGAAGCGCTATTACGAGGCGCTGCTGGATACGCCGGCGGGATCGAAGGATCTCGGCAAGCGCGTGCGCGGCATTCCGGCTTTGTCCGATCTCGACCTGCGACTGCGCGTTGTTGAAATGTTTCCCGATTACTCGCAGCTGCTGTCCCACGGCTTGCCGCCGATGGAGCGGCTGTGGGGGCCGGAGAAGACGCCCGAGATGGCGAAGATCGCCAACGATGGCCTCGGCGAGATCGCGGCCAAGCATCCGAAACATTTTGTCGGCTGGTCGGCGCTGTTGCCGATGAACGCGCCGGAGGCGGCCGCGAAGGAAGCCGAGCGCGCGCTGAAAAACGGCGCCAATGCCGTGCAAATGGCCACCAATGCCAACGGTGTGCCGCTCGATGCGCCGCAGTTCCTGCCGATCTTCGAGGCCATCGCCAAGTCCGGCAGGCCAATCCTGCTGCATCCATCGCGGACGCGCGAGATGCCCGATTACCCGACCGAGAAAGTTTCGAAATACGAAATCTGCAGCGTGCTCGGCTGGCCATACGAAACCGGCGTGACGCTGGCGCGGCTCGTGTTTTCCAAGATCATGGACACCTATCCCGATCTCAAGGTTATCGCGCACCACCTCGGTGGCGTCATTCCGTATCTCGAAGGCCGCGTCGCGCACTCGTTCGATCAGATGGGCGCGCGCACCTCGGATGAGGACTACGAGAGCCTGCGCAAGTCGCTGAAGAAGCGGCCGTTCGATTATTTCAAGGATTTCTATGGCGACACCGCGGTCGAGGGCGCGCGCGCCGCGACCGTCTGCGGACTCGATTTCTTCGGCGCCGATCACGTGGTGTTCGCCTCGGATTGCCCGTTCGACAAGGAGAAGGGGCCGGGCTACATCCGCGACACCATCAAGGTCCTCAACTCGATCGAGATGCCGGACCGCGACCGCGAGAAAATCTGCTGGCGCAACGCGCAGACGCTGTTTGGGCTCGCGCGTTAACGAATTCCTCGACCCGACAAGGGGCCTTTGCACGGCCCTTGAACCTTCTCCAGATCACGGCGGACTAAGCAGGTGATTGAGGCGGTTTGCCTGCAAGCCGCATTGGAGAAGTGCCATGCCCGACCACTATGAACACAAACAGATCGGCACCCTGATGGTTGTCGTGCTGTGCCTTGGAGCGGTCGCGGCGGGAGCCGCGGCCTTCACTGACCCGAACGCGGTGCGATTCGTGGAATTGGCGATCGCGTTCGGCTGCGTCGGTCTTGCCTGGCTGTTCTCGTCGCTCACCGTCATCGTCAACGGCGACGAACTGCAGTGGTATTTCGGTCCCGGCGCCTGGAAATACCGGATGGCGCGCGCCGACATTGCCAACGTCAGCATCGTGCGCAATAGCGTGCTGAACGGCTTCGGCATCAGGATGCGGCCGGGTTTCCGGCTCTACAATGTGTCCGGCCTCGACGCCGTCGAGCTGCATCTCAAGAACGGCGAGATTCGCCGCATCGGCACCGACGACGCATCGGGCCTCGCCGCGGCGCTGCGGGGCGAGTGAGCCGAACGACCGCGAATTCCCGGATTATTCGGGCCGGCCGCCGACCGCGGCCGACCTTCTCATAGGTGCAATGCAGATTGGGATGGCCCGCTTACTTCCTATTCATCCGATTGGCGTTTAAGTGCTTCGCACGCAAGCAAGACTGAAGTATTGCACCGTCCGCTGCGGGGGCTGCCCGAGGTGGACAGAGAGGATACCGCTTTCCCGTGACTGAAGCTGTTCTTGGCCGCAGGACCGGCACCAAATCGTTTTCGATCTTGGGCGCGGTTACCTTTTGCCATCTGATCAACGACCTCTCGACCTCGCTGCTGCTGGCCATCTATCCACTGCTCAAGAGCGGGTTCGATCTGAGCTTCGGCCAGATCGGTATCCTCACGCTTGTTTTCCAAGGCACCGCATCGCTGCTGCAGCCGGCCATCGGGCTTTATACGGATCGGCGGCCGCAGCCATACGCGCTGCCGTTCGGCATGGCGGCCACCGCGCTCGGCCTCGCCGTGCTCGCCTTCGCGCCGAACTATGCGACGCTGCTCGCGGGCTGCGTGTTCCTTGGCGTCGGCTCGTCGATTTTTCATCCGGAATCGTCGCGCATGGCCCGGCTCGCTTCGGGCGGGGCGCATGGCTTTGCGCAATCGCTATTCCAGGTCGGTGGCAATGTCGGCAACGCGCTGGCGCCGCTTGGGGCGGCCGCGCTCGTGCTGCCTTATGGCCAGCGCAGCATGGCCTGGTTCGCGCTGCTTGCGGTGGCCGGAATTGCGATTCTGGCGCGCGTCGGACACACCTTCGGCCGCTCGGTTCTGGCGCGGCCACGCGCCCGCGGATCTTCCGTGGCTCATCCGGCTGCGCTGTCGCCGGGGGCGGTGCGGCGCGCCATGGCGGTGCTGGTCGCGCTCATCTTCTCCAAATATTTCTACCTGGCGAGCATCACCAGCTATTACATCTTTTATCTGATCCATCACTTTGGGCTGACGGCGGAAAGCGCCCAGCTCTGCCTGTTCGCATTCCTGGCGTCGGCCGCCGCCGGCACCTTCATCGGCGGGCCGGTCGGCGATCGCGTCGGCCGCAAGCTGGTGATCTGGTGTTCGATCCTCGGCGTGGTGCCGTTCACGCTGGCGCTGCCCTATGTCGGACTTGGCGCGACCGTCGCGCTCAGCATCGTCATCGGGCTCGTCATCTCCTCGGCGTTCTCGGCGATCGTCGTTTATGCCCAGGAGCTCATTCCAGGCCGTGTCGGCATGGTGTCGGGATTGTTCTTCGGGCTTGGCTTCGGCATGGCCGGACTTGGCGCCGCGGCGCTCGGCGAACTGATCGACCTGACCAGCATCGATTTCGTCTATCGGGTTTGTTCGTTCCTGCCGCTGATCGGCGTGCTGACAGCGTTCCTTCCTGATATCGAACACCCGCGCGTGGTGGCTTCGCCCGTCCGTTGATCATTGAAGGCCAGCCGCGAGATCGTCGAGATCTCGTTTTAATTTGCTTACGAACAGCGCGGAAAATCGGCTCATGACGCCGCGCTTGGTTAAATAAAATGGGGGGAACGAATTTGTCTCATCGCTTTCGCGCCGGAATCGCCTCGATTGCGTTCGCCACCGGTATCGTGGCAGCGGCGCCGCTTTTGGCTGACAACTACCCGGCCAGGCCCGTCACCATTATCGTCGCCTCGACACCCGGCGGCGGCACGGACATCGTTTCGCGAATCGTCGGCGAGCAGCTCTCCAAGCAGCTGGGCCAGCCTTTCGTCGTCCAGAATTTGCCCGGCGCCGGCTCGCTGACCGGCACCGAGGTCGCCGCCAAAGCGGCGCCGGACGGATACACGCTGCAGACCGGACTCAACGCCAGCATGGCGGTGAACCCCAGCCTGTTCGCCCATATGCCCTATGACCCGATCGCCGACTTCGCGCCGGTCGGCATGATGGCGGAATTTCCGTTTGCCATCGTGGTGAGCAAGAATTTTCCGGCGCACTCGATCAAAGAGTTGATTGCGATGGCCAAGGAACGGCCCGGCGCGATCAATTACGCCTCGGCCGGCATCGGCACGGGACAGCAATTATCCATGGAGCTGTTCAAGCTGATGACCGGGACCAACTTCACGCATGTGCCTTATCGCGGCGCTGCGCCCGCCTATACGGACGTCATATCCGGCCAGGTACCGGTCTTCTTCGATAACCTGGCGAGCGCGCTGGGCCAGATCAAAGGCGGCTCGGTGCGCGCGCTCGCGACCACCGGCAAGTCGCGCTCGCCATTGTTGCCGGACGTGCCAACGGTCGAGGAGGCGGGCGTCCCGGGCTACACCTACTACACGTGGTTCGGTTTGTGGGCACCGAAGAAGACGCCGCAGCCCGTCATCGACAAACTTCACGCCGAGCTGGAAAAGGCGCTCGCCGCGCCAGCCGTGCGCGACCGCATTGCTGCTGCCGCCGGCGAAACCATGAGCATGCCGCTTGCCGACATCGATCCGTTTCTGAAATCGGAAATCGCCAAATGGGCCAAGGTGGTCAAGCAGGCAGGTATTGCGGTTCAGTGAAGGGAGCGCCGTAGACGCTGCAACACTGAACGTTCGATCTCTATTCGTCGACGATGTGCGCGCGCAAAACGCCGATGCCGGTGATCTCGACTTCGAGCGTGTCGCCGGGCTTCATCCATAACGGCGGTTTGCGGCCGTGGCCGACGCCTTCGGGCGTTCCGGTGGCGATGATGTCGCCCGGCGACAGCGCGGTGAAGTCGGAGCAGAAGGCGACGATCTGGGGGATCGCGTAGATCAGCTTGTCGGTGCCGGAGTGCTGCACCTGCATGCCGTTCAGCCGCGTGGTGAGCGTGAGCTTGCTCGGATCGGGAATTTCGTCGGTCGTGACCAGCCATGGACCGAGCGGACCGGTGCCGGGCCAGTTCTTGCCCGAGGTGACGGAGAATTTCTGATAGTCGCGCACCGAGCCATCGACAAAGATAGTATAGCCGGCGATGTGGTCGAATGCGCGTTCGGGCGGAATGTGGCGGCCGGCTTTGCCGATGACCAAAGTCAGCTCGCCCTCGTAGTCGAAATTGTCGGAGAGTTTCGGCCGGATCATCTCGCCCTCGTGGCCGACCAGCGTGTCGGTCAAGCGGATGAACATGCTCGGCTGTTTCGGCAATTCACGCGACACTTCCGCGGCATGGGCGCGATAATTGACGCCGGCGCAGAGAATTTTGTTCGGCTGCGGAATGACGGGGAGGAATTTGATATCGGCGAGTTTGCGGTCGGGCTGGGTTCCTTGAGCTGCCTGGCGCAACGCCTCGACGCCGCCTGCCGCGAGCGCAGCGGCGAGGCTTGGCCGCCCGACTTTGTCGTTCAGCGTGATGACGCCGTCACCGCTCACCGCCCCGAACAAGTCCTTGCCGCCGGCGGTAAAACTCAAAAGCTTCATGACCCGCTCCCGTCGCTTGTGGCGGCAGCTAAGCACGGCCCCACGCGATAGACACGCGAAAATCGCTCGATTTTTTCGTCAATTGCAGCAACGGCCGTAGCTGTCCATCAAGCATGCGGTTATCCGCAATTCCCGCTACGCGAAACCGCGGCCGGACGACCGTGTTGGCGATCCGGGAGCGGCCCGGCTGCGCCGCGCATCGTGTTGTCGCGCCGGAATGCGGAGTGGATGCGAATGGCGGATGGCCAGAGCTATGAGCGCTCGGTTTTTTTGTCGGATCAGGCCGCCGGCCGCGCCGAATGCCGCTTTGCCGCCGCGGTGATCGGTTGCTCAACGCTGATTTTTCTCGGGCTGGCTCCATTCGCCAAGCTGCCGCTGACGCCGGTTCCAGCGTTCATTCCGATTTATCAGTCGGCGCTCCTGATCAATGACCTGATCACCGTCGTGTTTCTGTTGGGGCAAAGCCAGTTCTCGCGCGGCAAGGCGCTGATCGTGCTCGCCAGCGGCTATCTGTTTACCGCGCTGATGTCGAGTGCCCACGCGCTGACGTTTCCCGGTTTGTTTGCGCCGACGGGCCTGCTCGCTGCAGGGCCGCAGACGACCGCCTGGCTGTATATGTTTTGGCACGGCGGTTTTCCGCTGTTCGTCATCGGCTATGCGATCTGCGGCGCAGGACAGCCGCGGCGCCCCTATGCGCTGATGCTGCTGATGGCGGCACTCGTTGGTGCCCTCGTGATCGGCTGCGCAGCCTTGGCCACGACGGACCCGCGTTTTCTGCCGGCGATCATGAAGGGGGATCATTATACGCCGGCCCTGATCTTGGTGGTGACGAGTGTTTGGACGATCAATCTTTGCGCCGCGGTGGTCGTGTCGCGGCGCCGGCCGCTGTCGATTCTGGATCTCTGGCTCATCGTAACGATGTGTGCCTGGATGTTCGACATCGCCTTGAGCGCGATGTTCAATGCCGGCCGTTTCGACCTCGGCTTTTATGCAGGCAGGATCTACGGGCTGGCGGCGGCGAGCCTGGTGCTCGTCATGCTGCTGTGCGGGCACAGCCGGCTCTATCTGCAGCTCATCAAGCTGCATCGCAGCGAGCGCGAGAAGTCGGCCGAGCTGGCCCGCATCACCACGATCGATGCGTTGACCGGCATCA
>Ga0335081_10017810_pt1 | contig 11497 bp, 10 predicted proteins | sample Lox_Sample_35_FD_206713 | JGI IMG/M metagenome (GOLD analysis project Ga0335081, IMG submission 206713) | Soil microbial communities from Loxahatchee National Wildlife Refuge, Florida, United States - Lox_Sample_3.5 | ecosystem: Environmental > Terrestrial > Soil > Wetlands | place: USA... | reverse complement strand
CCTCACTTTAGTTTTCCATATCATACACTAAAAGGTTCTCTAGTTCCATGTTTTCAATTGGGCCTCGAGAAAAAGAGAATAGGTCTACACTATTCACTGATTCCCTTCCCCTTTCAACTGTTCTGGAGCCCATTTCATTAAAAACGTGTCCCTGCCTACCGGCCCCGGTCCCGACCGAGGGCGGGGCAAGCAGGCGTGTCCGTGGTTCGTGTCCGGAAATCATTGAAAAACAAAAAGGCCCATCCCTTTTTGAGAACAGGCTTTGATTTGAACCAGTCATTTGATTCTCCCACCGAGTTTTGCCTCACTATATCAAAAAAGCAACACGACGGCAATGGATCGTCTGGCCATATTAAAACCCACGGGAAAATATAAGTTTTCATAGAGAGTATAGATTTTTCCCTAATGTCCGGTTTTTGGAGCGTATTAAGATTTAGGAAGGTCAAGCGTAGAGAGGTAAGCGGAATAATGGCAAAATGGAATGACGGGTAAAATCCTAACCAAAAATATTTGAAATTTTCTGGATTCCCGTTTTCACGGGAATGACACCGTGCTGGTTGTCTTGTCATTCCTGGGCAGGCAGGAATCCAGGACAAGCCAAATGAAAATGTTAGAGATAAATCCTCAGACTTCAATATGTAAGAATCTAATGCTCTCCTATTCCAACATTCCACTATTTGGGGTTGGCTTTTTCTTTTAGCGCCGCCAATACCTTTTCTGGAGTGATGGGGAGATCTTTCATTCTCACCCCCACGGCATCGTAAATGGCATTGGCGATGGCGGGTGCCGTTGGGACCGATCCCGGCTCACCGATCCCCTTCGCACCGAAGGGGCCGAAGGGATCGTTCGTTTCGATCACAATCGTTTCAATGTTTGGAACATCCTTGGCTGTGAGCATCTTGTAGTCAAGGAAGTTTGGATTCATCACCTTTCCATCTTTCAGGATGAGCCTTTCGGTCAAGGCATAACCTATTCCCATGGTCGCCCCGCCGTAAACCTGACCTTCCAGGAGCATGGGATTAATGGCCCTGCCTACATCGTGTGCGGCAATGTATTTCAGGATCTTCACTTGACCGGTCTCCTTATCCACTTCGACCTCTGCGCCGTGCGTTCCGTAGGCATAGGTCACGGAAAGATTTCCTTTAAATTCTCTGTCTAAATTTTCATTGGGAGGGTCATAGAAATGCTCCGCCATCAGCATGCTTCCGCCAGCCGCGTAATGGGCAGCCCTCAGTACCTTGCCAAGTGGAGATTTCTTCTCAGGGTCTTTCTTTGAGAAGACGATTCGATCCCGGATATCCAAATTCTCCGGACTTTCACCCAATGACTTGGAGGCCACCTCGAGGAGTTGGTCCTTCACTTTTTTCGCTGCACCTTTTGCAGAATTTCCAGCCACAAAGGTTGTTCGACTGGCATGGGCGCCGACGTCCCAGGGACAGATATCCGTATCGGTATGGGTTACCACCACATCCTCCACCCTGACTCCAAGCTCCTCAGCGACGATTTGTGCGATGACGGTATCCGAGCCCTGTCCCATATCCGTGGCACCGGTGACGACATTGACGGTTCCAAAATCATCCACCTTAATGATCGTTCCGCAACCGTCCGATTTATAGACCCGGGCGCCTCCCCCGACATGGATCATCGAGGCCATTCCGATTCCTCTCCCGTCTTTTCTTCCTCGATTCTGTCGCCAATCCAGCTTCTGTGCCACCACATCAATGCACTCCCTTAGACCGCAGGTATTGATCTTGAAATTCTGGGGCGTCACTTCACCGGGTGTGTTGGCATTTCTCATTCTGAAGTCGAGAGGATCGATCCCGGCCATCTCCGCCAAGATGTCAATCTGGGAATCGATGGCAAAAGTAGCTTGTGGATTTCCATAGCCTCTCATGGCCTGGGAATAGGTGTTATTGGTGTAAACACATTTGGCGATGTACCGGACATGGGGGACTTTATAAAGAGAGGAGATAGGCATCATCATGACCGACGGTGTCGTCGCCCCCCAAGAGGTGTAAGCCCCATTGTCGAGGATCATTCGGATATCCCTAAAAGTAAGTGTCCCATCCTTAGTGCAACCCTGGGCGATGTCAATGATGGCCGGCTGCCTCGGGGAGGTGGCAAAAAACTCTTCTTCACGGCTGAAGAGGATCTTAACAGGTTTCCTCGCCTTATGCGCGAGCAAGATGGCAATGTACTCGAAGGCGTAGGTATCCAGTTTGCTTCCAAATCCTCCACCGATCATTGTTTTGATCACTCGAACCTTTTTATCCTTTAAGCCCATGGCGGTAATGGCTTCCATGTAATCTCTCTGGGCCAGGGATGGAATCTGAGTAATGCTGTATATCGTGAGATTGTTTTTCAAGTCGAATTGAGCCAAACATCCACTTGTTCCCAAACAGCAGTGGGCAACCCAGGTCACTTTGAAGCGGTCTTCTGCAACATAGGTAGAGTTTTTCCTGGCTTCCTCCACATCTCCTGCGACCAGTCTCCATGGAAGATTGAGGACATTGGTCGGTTTTTTCTCCTTACCGCCTACATGTTCCTCATGGATGAGGGGAGCGCCTTCTCTCATGGCCTCTTCAGGGTCGAAGAGGGGAGGAAGAATTTCATATTCAACCTCGATGAGATGAAGTGCTTCTTCAGCCACATCAGGGTCTGTGGCAGCCACGGCAGCAACCTCATCCCTCATGGAGCAGACTTTCTTGGCCTTGAGGGGAACATTATCTTTGTAGACACCAAATTTGATGGGGGGGATGTTGTAACCTGTTAAAACAGCCTTCACTCCGGGAAGTTTTTCTGCCCTGGAGGTATCGATGTTTATGATCTTCGCATGGGGATGGGGGCTGTAGAGGATTTTCCCATGAAGCATCCCTGGAACCTTCAGATCGTGAATATAGATCGCCTTCCCCGTGACTTTTTCTTCTGCGTCCAACTTCGGAATTCGTTTTCCGACGTTTACAAACTCTTCCATCATGACCTCCCTTTATTTCGGATTTCAAAATTCGTGTTTCGGATTTCCAAATCCATACTCCGCAATCTGCAATCCGCAATTCTATTGACCGCTGGCTGCTTTGATGGCCTGAATGATCTGAATATAGCCCGTGCAGCGGCACAGATTCCCTGCAATACCGTGGCGGATCTCTTCCTCGTTTGGTTTTGGATTCTCATCCAGGAGGGCTTTGGCAGAAAGCACCAATCCGGGTGTACAGAAACCACATTGGATGGCCCCGTATTCGATGAAAGCCTTCTGAATGGGATGGAGGTTGCCTTGGGCATCAGTCAAACCTTCGATGGTGGTCACACTCTTTCCGTCCACCTCCATGGCAGGGAAGATGCAGGAATTGACCGTTTTCCCATCCAAGAGGACTGTACAGGCGCCGCATTCGCCCATGCCGCACCCTTCTTTTGTTCCTGTCAATCCCACTCTGTCCCTCAACAATTGCAAGAGGGTGAGATGAGGTTCGATCTCCAACTCAACAGGTTCCCCGTTTAGGACAAAACTGATTCTTTCTCTCATTTCGGAATCTCCTCCTTCAACGCTATGCGCATAGCGCTAAGCGCTTAGCGCTCTTATTTCGAATTACCATAGCCTTTCAGGGAAAATCGTCTCTTCGGGCTGGACCACTCTCTCAATCGATTTCATCGCCATTCGTTTCACCAAGACCTTAATCATGTCTTTGCGGTACCAGGCCTCGCCCCGGAGGCTATCCCTGGGCTGAGCTTCGTTCGCGGCGGTTTCCGCCACTTCCTCTAAGAGTTCATCGCTTAACTTTTTTCCTCTCAGAAGGGCTTCTGCTTTCACCGCCCTAAAGGGTGTGGGCGCTACCACGCCTAAAGCAATCCTCACTTCCTTACAAACGATTCCATCCTCTTCCATCTTATGGAGCACGGATGAAATAGGGGAGGCTGTACAAAGCATGTCTGAGCAGGAGACTTGATTCTTATCAAGTGAAAGAAGAACGGAGACCCCTAAGATGGGAAGGTCTAACGCGAGGCGCCTCTGGAGCTTATAATAGGCCGATCCAGTATTGGGTAAGAACTTGGGAATCAATAGTTCTTGAACCAATTCCCCTGGCTTCAACACGGTCTCCCCCGGCCCTTTAAAAAACTCCTGGATGGGAAGGGTTCTCTCTCCCTTGAGGTTTTTGATCTTGACCTGAGTTCCGAAAACCAGGAGGGGAGTCGCTGTATCTGCTGAAGGGGCAGCCGTACAGATGTTTCCTCCAACGGTGGCCACATTGCGGATCTGGACGGAGCCGAGATAATCGGCGGCATCGGTCAAGGCGGAGAAGTTCTTTCTGATGATTTCAGACGCTTCGATCGTCCGGTGAGTGACCATGGCGCCAATGTTCAAAGAACCGTTGAACTTAATCTCGTCCAAGCCCGGAATTCCTCGAAGAGAGATGAGGACATCGGGAGCCATCGTTTTCTGCTTGATCATGACGATGACATCTGTCCCACCCGCAATCCATTTTGCCTTTCCACCGTATTTCGCAAAAAGAGTGAACGCTTCCTTGAGGGTCTTTGGCTTGAAATATTCAAACGCTTTCATAGAAACCTCCGTTAAAAGTCCCTCGTCTAAAGGTCACAGAGAGGACGCTAAACGATACGATACGGACTTCGTAACCGATAAACGAAAAGGATTTTCATTTTATACTTCATTTCGCGCAGTATTCCTTGCCTAAGTATGCCTTCATAACATCCTTGTCTTCCAGCAAAGCCTTTGCATCTCCTTCCAAAGTAATTCTGCCAGTCTCGATGACATACCCGCGAGTGGCGACTTTGAGTGCGGCCCTCGCATTCTGTTCAACCAGCAGGATCGTCGTTCCCTCCTCCTGCAACTTTCTAATCACATCGAAGATCTCCACCACAACGAGAGGGCCAAGGCCTAAAGAGGGTTCATCCAAGAGCATCATTTTAGGCCGGTCCATGATGGCCCGGCCAATGGAGAGCATCTGCTGTTCTCCCCCGCTCAGAGTTCCAGCCTTTTGCTTTTTCCTTTCTTTGAGAATGGGAAAGAGTTCCATGACAGAGTCCAGGTCTTTTTCGACCTCTTTTTTGTCGCCTTTCGAGGATCGAAGGTAGGCTCCCAACTCCAGGTTTTCCAAGACGGTGAGAGGGTTGAAGAGTTGCCTTCCTTCCGGCACCTGAACCACTCCCAAGCCAACGATCTTCTCTGGAGTCAGATGGGTGATTTCCCTGTCGTTGAAAATGACAGACCCCGAATGGATGGGAACGATTCCTGAGATACAGTTCAGAAGCGTGGATTTGCCGGCACCATTCGAGCCAATGAGGGCTACAATCCCTCGCTCTTCGACCTTGAGCGAGGCGCTTCTTAAAGCATGAATTCCATCGTAGTAGGTATTGACACCCTTAACGGTTAGCATTCCTCATTCCTTTCCCAGGTAAGCCTGGATCACATTTGGATCCATCCGGACCACTCTGGGCGTTCCCTCCGAGATCTTCTGGCCGTAATGGAGTACCACGATTTTATCCGAGATCCCCATGACGAGATTCATGTCGTGCTCAACCAAAATGATCGTGAGCCCCTTTTCCTTGATCTTCAAAATGAGTCCAGATATCGTTTCTGTTTCCTTTGTGTTGAGACCTGCCGCGGGCTCGTCGAGAAGGATCATTTTCGGCTTTCCAGCAAGAGCCCGGGCAATCTCCAGACGCTTTTGTTCTCCATAAGGGAGGCTCGAACTCAACCAGGCTGCTTTTTTATCGAGGTCGAAGAAACAGAGGAGATCGTAACCTTCCTCCCTGACCTTTTTTTCTTCTTTTCCCACCCTTGGCAAATGGAGAAGACAGCTGCAGAATTCGGACCGGGTCTGCGTATGAAGTCCCACCATGACATTTTCAAGCACCGTCATATTTTGAAAGACCTGAAGATTCTGAAAGGTCCGTGTGATCCCATGGGAGGCAATCTGAAAGGGTTTAAACCCGGAAATCCTCTTTTCTTCGAAGAGGATATTTCCTGAAGTCAAAGGATAGATACCGGTGATCAGGTTAAGAATGGTCGTCTTCCCTGCACCGTTGGGACCGATGATTCCGGTGATTTGATTTCTCCTCACATCGAAGGAAACATCGTTGACGGCGAGAACTCCGCCAAAGGCCTTTCGGAGCCGGTGCGCGCTGAGCATGGTTTCAGAATGGTTCATGAAATCAGTCTTTCTTCCCCTTCAATAAGGGCTTTCATCTTCCGTTTCTGATAGAGACGATAGAGACCCACCAGAAAACCTTCTGGAAGAAAAACAAGAACCAGCGTGAGGAGTGTTCCATAGGCAATAATATTGTACTTCTCGGCCACATGAAGGACTTCTGAGAGAACGGTTAAAAACCCGGCCCCGAAGAAAGCCCCCCAGATGCTTCCCATTCCTCCAACAATGACCATCGTCACCACCTGGATCGAGTAATAAAAGTCGAAACTTCGAGGACTGATAAAAGTGAGGTAATGAGCGTAGAGGCTTCCCGAGAGAGAGGCAAACATGGCGCTCAAGACGAAGACTTTTGTTTTATACTGATCTGTATTGATTCCCAAAGCATTGGCTGCCACCTCGCTGCCGTGGATGGCCTTCAAGGCCCTGCCTACTCGGGAGTTGACCAAATTCAGTGAAACGACGATGGACAAGAATGCAAAAGCCCAGATGAGATAAAAGTTTTTGTAATCATTATCAAAGGTCAGCTTGCCGATCGAAAAAGGTGCAATCCCCGGAAAACCGGAGGGGCCCCCCGTGATGCTATCCAGTTCCACCATAAAGATGTTGACGATGATATTAAAACCTAAGGTGGCCATCACTAAGTAGTGTCCTCTCAATTTAAGTGAGGGATATCCCACCAAGTAGGCCACGACCCCGGTGGCGAGCATCGCGATGACCATCGAAGGCCAGGGTGGAAAGTGGTAAGTGGTCGTAAGAATGGCGGACAGATATGCTCCCATTCCATAGAAGGCGGCATGGCCGAGGGAGATCTGCCCCCCAAAGCCGATCAACAGGCTGAGGCCCACCACCACAATGGTGTTGAGACCAATGACATTCATCACGGTGAAGTAGTACTTATTCTTCAGGAATACAGGGATGAGGATGATCAGAAGGGCAAGGATGATTAAGAATAGATTCTTTCTCTCTCCGAGAACCATGCTACACCCGCTCCGCCTCCCCATGGCCCAAAAGACCTGAAGGTTTGAGGAATAGAACGAGGAGCAATATCAAGAAGGCAAAGGCATTCTTAAACTTGGAGGAGATCAATCCTGCGCCGAGGGATTCCAGCACCCCTAAAATCAATCCTCCTACGATAGCTCCTGTGCTGTTTCCGTAACCGCCCAAGATGGCGGCGGCAAACCCCTTCAGGGACAACATCACTCCTGTGTCATAGGAGGTCGTACTGATAGGAGCAATGATCATTCCCCCGACGGCCCCCAGGCCGCCGCTCATCGCAAATGAAAGGAGGATCATTCTGTTCACATTGATTCCCGCCAGGGAGGCGGCTCTTCGGTTGGAGGACACTGCCCTCATCGCTTTTCCAGTTAAGGTTCGATGGAAAAAATATTGTAGAAAGATCACGACCCCAATCGTTATGGCGAAGATCCAGAGGTGTTGGGGAAGGATCGCGGCACCAAAAATACGGATCACCTTCTCACCGGAGAAGGAAGGAATTGGCATATTATCAGGACCCCACACCAAAAGGGCAGTTCCACGAAGCGTGGAGGAGATGCCGATTGTGATGAAGACTAAGATGATAATGGCTTTCGACTTGGCCACCCGAATAGGGCCTCTTTCAATGAGGGCGCCAATCATTGTCACCGCGGCAGTGGAGAGGAGAAACGAGAGAGGGAGGGGAATTTTTAAAAAAGAGTAAAAGCTGTACAGCAGCATTCCGCCCAATGTGACAAATTCAGCTTGGACGAAATTGACAATCCCTGTAGCATTGTGGATGATATTAAATCCCAGGGCCACCAAAGCATAAATGGCCCCAAGGGTTAATCCTGAGATAATATACTGAAAAACTTGTTCATGTAATCCCATATTCTCCTGAATTTCCCCGGTCCCCTCCCTCTCCCTTGGGAGACCGTGTCACCCTTAAGGAAAAACCGTTTCCGTTGCGAGACCCCGCCCACGTATACCCTCCCCATCCTGATTGCGACATAGTCTCTGGGAGGGGTGAGAAGTCTCGTTACTCAATCAATTTGAATCTTCCCTTTTCCGCCCTCACCAGAACAATATCTTTCACTGTCGTTCCAGCATGGTCTTCAGGAGAGAGGTTGTAAACGCCACTCAGTCCGACATACCCTTTCGTTGCTTCGAGGGCATCCCGGATCTTTGCACGGTCCGGGCCGGCCTTTTTAATGGCTTCAAGAAGCAGATAAGCTGCGTCTGCTCCATAGGCTACCATCGTTCCTGGAACTTCCTTAAAACGGGCCTCATACTCCTTCACGTATTCCACAAGTTTTTTCTTCTGAGGGTCTTTATTGGAGAGTTGATCGGCGACGACAATCTTCGTGGAGGGCATCATCACTCCTTCTGAGGCATCACCGGCCAGTTTGAAGAACGTGGGTTCCGCAGCACCGTGACACTGGAACAAAGGAACTTTTATGCCGAGGGCGCGGGCATTCTTGGTGGTGATCCCTATCGCTGGACCAATTGTCCAGACGATGATGGCCTGCGGGTTCTTGGCATTGATACGGGTAAATTGAGGTGTCATATCCACATCTTTGACGTCGAAGGTCTCCTTTGCCAAAATCTCAAATCCAAACTTTGATGCAAGCCGGTCTGCAATCGACGCTCCATCTTTTCCGAATCCGTCAGATGAGGAAAGCAACCCGATTTTCGTGAGGTGATTTTTCTTCAGGTACAGGAAAATTCGCTCCATTGCATCCGCTGCCCGATAGGGTGACTTAAAGATCCATTTTCTGACCGGTGTGATGATCACATCCCCGCCGGCATGCATAAAGGTAGGGATTCCCTCCTTCTCAAGAATGGGAATCAGTGCCATGCCTGTATCCGTTCGGGTCGGCCCGATCAGTGCCACAATGGGCTCTGTTTCGATCATTTTCTTGAGAACCATCACCGCCTTCGTGGGATCACTCTCATCATCACCAAGGATCATTTCAACGGGGCGACCGCCGATCCCTCCCTTTTTGTTGAAATCATCAAGGGCGATCATGACAGAATTTTTTTGTGAAACTCCAATATAGGCGCCGGGGCCGGTCAAGGAAAATATTCCCCCAATCTTAATAGGCTCCGCGCCGTAGACGACCCCCAAAGAAAAGCCCCAAATCACGAAGATTGCAACCAAGAATAAATTTTTTTTCATGCTTCACCTCCAGAATGAAGAATTTTAGACGTTTAACCCTTGACCGATAGGTCCTGAACTTTCAATGCACCCCGTATTCCCCTGCCACATCGATTGACGAGCATCTCCCTTCTCACGAACGCCTGACTCGGATTCATGCCTCCCGGTGATCAAAAACTCGCTTGCTCTTTCGCTCCGATCTCGGAAGGGTCCCGTAGTGAACGATCTCCACCTTCCCACTCACAAGAATCTGTTTCTTAATCTCTTCTTCAATGGTACTGGCCAAGGTTGGGTCTTCTCCCGGATCGCCACCTTCCGCCCTTTCCACCTGAACGGTCATATAGTCCTTGCCGTCTTCGACGCGGTCAAGGTGAATCTGGTATTCGCTGCCCACACCCTTTGTGTTGGAAAGGATATGATCAATCTGGCCCGGGTAGATGTTGACTGCCCTGATGATAAACATATCGTCCGAACGGCCCAAGAGCCGGTCGTGCCTCGGAAGAATCGAACCGCAGGAGCATCGTTTGGGAATAAGCTTGGAGAGGTCTCGGGTGCGGTAGCGAACAAGTGGTGAAGCCTCTTTCCTAAGAGTCGTCACCACCATCTCGCCGATCTCTCCCGGAGGAACGGGTTGAAGGGTATCGGGATCGAGCAGTTCAAGGATGTAGTAGTCTGCCCAGTAGTGAATGCCTTCGTGATAGACACAATCAAGACCCGTGCCAGGGCCGTAGAGCTCGGTCAGTCCGGGGATGTCGAACACATGTCCCACGCCCAGGAGTTCCTTCATCTTGGCTCGCATTGCATCGCTTGAACGCTCAGAACCCATGATGACTTTTTCCAAAGCGATTTTATCCCTCAGACCCCTCTTTTGAACTTCTTCTCCCATCAGGATGGCCATTGAGGCCGTAGCGCAAAGCACGGTGGCCTGAAAATCCACTAAGAACTGGCACTGCATGTCAATATTTCCAGGACCGATCGGGATGGCCAAAGCACCGAATCGTTCGCATCCAAGTTGAAACCCCACGCCGGCTGTCCAGACTCCATATCCCACAGCGATTTGGACCCGGTCTTTCGTAGTTAAACCAGCCATTTCATAACAGCGGGCGAACATATTGGCCCAATCATTGATATCCCTCTGGGTGTAACAGAGGACTTTTCGTTTTCCCGTCGTTCCCGAAGAAGCATGGATTCGGACAATTTTTTCAAAAGGGGCTGATCTTAAAGGAAAGGGGTAGCTTTCCTGGAGATCCTTTGCTGTCGTAAAGGGAAGTTTCGAGATATCCTTCAGCGATTTGATATGCTTTGGCTTCACTCCGGCTTCATCGAATCGGTCCCGATAAAATTCGGAGTTCTTATAGACATGGTTCACTGTCCATTGAAGCCTCTCCAACTGAATTTGCTTCAATTCCCTCTCTGTCCTGATTTTCGGCATGAAGGTCCGTCCCATAAAGCCCTCTATTATAAATTGGATTCGTTTTAAATCCTACCGTTTGTTTCAAGAGGAGGACTATCCGTTGAGAATCAAATAGACTTCCTCAATGTATCTCTTAGCTTCCTGGTTGCGTCTTCGTCGACCGTCATGGTCTCGGGATTAATAATGACCCCGTAATCTTCCTTGGCTTTTCCAACGCTGACATAGCCTTCCGTAACATCACTCGCTACCATTTCGGGTTCACGCTCTACCGGATTCCCATACCCCCCCCCACCGGCTGCATCGATGGTGACCAGATCACCCGGTTTCAACTGCGTCAATCCAAACGGATTGCCAGATACTCCATTCACCAGAAACTGCGCTTTGGCTCCAGGTTTACCGCCGAAGAGTCCTTCCGGGGGATGGATGTGCCGTCCCGCCTGTATCCCTAAATTCACAGGGGGAACAGGAGCATATTTATCATTTGGTACTCTAAAAACTTCCCTCTGTCCGAGGCCTCCCTTCATTCTTCCAGGACCGCCCGAATCGGCGAGGAGCTCCCTGTTCTCGACAAGGAGAGGTGTGTCGCTTTCGAAAATCTCGATAGGCGTATTCGCACCATTCGCGGGGAAAATGTAGACATAATCACCGTCCTTGGCGGAACTCGCTCCCATCCCACCCCCCCTGATGATCACGGAGTGCCACGGCCTCGCATCATTCCTTTTGCCGTAGAAGACGTTCATCTGCGCGGGCGTGCCTCCGCTTGCAGCAATCACCTTGTGGGGCGCGACT
>Ga0335081_10017809_pt1 | contig 11497 bp, 8 predicted proteins | sample Lox_Sample_35_FD_206713 | JGI IMG/M metagenome (GOLD analysis project Ga0335081, IMG submission 206713) | Soil microbial communities from Loxahatchee National Wildlife Refuge, Florida, United States - Lox_Sample_3.5 | ecosystem: Environmental > Terrestrial > Soil > Wetlands | place: USA: Florida... | reverse complement strand
CCGACAACGATGCGCCCGGTGACAACACGGCTGCAATCCGGCTCTCTGTATTCAACTACTTCGGAAATAACTGGAGTATCAACGATACCGGTAGCCAGTCGACCCCCCTCTCTGCTTCCACCACCGCTGTGGCGGGCCTGAGGCTCGATCTCGCGTTAACCTCGGCAACGACCTATTCGCTCACAATGACTCCCCTGAACGGCGCACCTGTTTATTCGACTAGTGGATCGTTCGCTGGGCCGATCAATTGGGTTGACTTTCGGGAATGGGACACCGCTTCCGCAGGGCTGAACGATGTCGCCAACAATTTCGGAATTCAGTACATGGAGGTTGTCCCTGAGCCTGGCAGCGTGGCGCTCATCGGACTGGGGCTTGCCGGCTTGGCATTTTTGCGCCGACGCAAGTAAGAATTCTGATTGTTTTTGAGCGACCGGGGCCGATTCAAAAGAGAATCGGCCCCGGTTTTTTAGAGCGTTTCAATTAATTTCGCAGCCAGAATGCTGCTCGAGCCCCCTCGCCCAGCCCTCTCCCCCGGTGGGGGAGAGGGTGGCGTCTCGCCGGGTGAGGGGGACGACGGCTACAGTTTTTCTGGATTCGCCCCAGGATAATAGGTTATTGCGCTTGCCAAGGACGAACCGTCCGCTTCCGCCAAAGGCTCCAGCGCGACGTTCCGCGCTGCGTGCGGTTTGTCTTTCAGACTGGAACGAAACCTCGATGATGGCAGAAGTTATTGCAGTGGCACGCTCGTCCGGGCTGCGACCCATAAGCCATCCTGCCAGCCCGCACCCGACGGGTCAGCGCTGAACGGGGTTTGACTTCCCTGATAAGGTTGAAACGTCACGGGCAAAATGGTGCATACACCGCTGGTGAACTTGTGGACTTCTGAATGCCCATCCGCATAAGCGAAGCCGCCGCCGCCGCCGTGATACGTTGCCGGCAGATCGCCCCAGTTTGGAGAGCTCCACTGCGAAGGGTCCGTATGGGGATCGGTATCCAAAAAGCCGTCATTGATGCTGTCGGGGTGTTCATCCAGCATCACATAAAGATCGGACGAATTACGGATACTGCCCGCGGTGAGAAACTGGCGGTAAGTCGGGAAAAACGAGTTAATAGTTGGATCTCCTGCCGAAGGAGGGATATTAGGGCCGAAGAACATGTTCATCGAATAGGAGCGCGGGCGAGCCTGAATGCCTGCGGCCCGCTGTTTCGGGCTGAGATAATCGTCGGCCGGGCACTTATAAATCGCGACGCTGCCAGTATATCTATAAAACGGCGCCATTGTAATACCTTCAAGGTCATCAATCGGGAACCCTACTTTGTCTGTGGTACCCCAAGTCAGGATGTCGTTCACCCAACTGCCATCAGTCTTATTTTTTTCCTCGAACCCATTGTAGGGCTGACCGTAATTGTTTACCAGCTGGTCATTGTTATCCTGGTAATATTGAATCCAACCCAGCATCAGTTGCCGGGAATTGCCCATGCACTGAATCGCCTGGGCTCTAATTTTCGCCCGGTTCAACGCCGGCAACAGCATCGCGGCCAGAATGGCGATGATGGCAATTACCACCAGGAGTTCAATCAGCGTGAAGCCCAAGCGCGTTTTTGACGGGAATTTGCTCCGGTCAAAACCGGCTTCGCGGGCACAATTGAGTTTTTCTGTGGGCATAGACGATTTATTGCTGGAGCCGATAAAACTGCCGGGTGCCAGCGATCGGATTGGTTACAACGTCTTGCCCGTTGACGACGGCCGGTGAAGGCAGATTCGTGTTCCAGACCGCTCCCGCGCCAAGATTTAAGCTGGATGCCAATGTAAAACCAGTCACGCTCGGCCAGGACAAAACGGCGTTCGTGCCCACTAACTGGATATTCAACGTCAATCCTGCAATCGTCATGCTGCTGATTTCCAAGTCGTCAACCGGATCGTTCGGCCCGGAGTTCGGGCCCAGATATAACCGGAAATTGACCCAATTGATGGGCAGGTTGGTCGTGAGCGTTCCCGTTTGCGAGTAAGCCGCCGACGGGTTGCTCAACGGCGTCAGGGTGATCAAATAGGTGTTCGTCGAGGTTAGCGTGAGATCGTACTTCATGCCCGCCGCCGTGGTGGTGCCGGAGTCGAGGGAGGTAAGCGTGCTGCCGTCGTTATCAATGATGCTCCAATTGCTGTTAAAATAATCGAACACCTGCGTCCTGATGGCCGACGTACCGACCCCGGCGGGATCGTTGTCTGTTCCGTTCAGGCAAAGGATGTCCCATCCGCGGTAAAAATGGTAGGCGGTGGGATTTTGTAAGACCACTTCGAGCGTCTGCCCGGGCTGCAATCCCCCTGGTTCAGTAATAGCCCGCCCGGTGTCGCTGATGCCCGGACCTCCCGGGGGTTGCGATGGACCGTTGTACAGCGTCCAAGCCGTCCCGATGGCTGAAGCGCTGCTTATCGCCTGTTGAGCACCTGGATTGGCGATATCATTCGTGCCTACAGTTCCATCAAAGCTCCAGGGTCCGAAGCCGTATCCGCCGTTTTGCCCGGCGGACCAGCCGCTGGCGTAGGTGGAATTGGTCGCGTAATCGGCAGCAATAAAGGTTTGTGCGGAGCAGTTCCCGTTCAGCATGGTAGTGGCACCAGCAACGGCGCAGGCTGTCGTTACCTTCCGAGGCAGAAAAAAATGGCTTTTCATGGTTGATGCAAATTGATTCAGAGAACGCTAACAGAAGCTAATCGCCCCCGCCATCACTCAATTGGACTATATGGGGACGGCCAACGCCGACCGGGATGCGTTTGGCCTTGTCCCGAATTTTATGGGCATAGTCCGCTGTGGCTACAACTTATGGAGAGGAGAGCCGGTAAAACTGCTGGGTGCCGGCAATGGGATTGGTCACGACGTTTTGGCCGTTGACGACGGCGGGTGTTGTCGGAACGACATTCCAAACCTCTGCCGGGCCGAGATTCGTGCTGGATTCCAATTCCATGTTATAGCTGGACAGATAGTCAGACACGTTCAGCCACGTCAAAACCACATTTGTGCCCGCGAGTTGGATATTCAACGTGGGTCCTGCGATCGTCATGCTGCTGATATAGAACTCGTTGGTTGGAGCGTAGGTTGCAGCGTAGTTCGGGTTGTTGTAAAAATCGAACTGCATCCAATCGGTCGGCAGGCCAGGCTGCTTCAAGCTTCCGACCTCCGTTTGCGCATTGGTCGGGTTGTTCAGCGGCGTCATGGTGAGTTGATAGTTGCCCGCCGGGAGGATGGTGAAATCAATCTTCACGCCCGCCGGGGCGGTGTCGGTGACATTGAGACCGATGAAAGTACTGCCATAGTAATCGCCGACGAGCCATTCGCCAAGCTGGCCAAAGAATCCGTACGTGTAAGCCGAGACTTGCTGGACCGTGTTCGTGTTGCCGCTGTATCCATTGCCAGTGCCGGAATCGAGCTCGACCGTATATCCGTTGCCGTAATAGGTGTTCGTGGGATTGTCTATGACCACTTCGAGCGTCTGATAGGGCTGCAACGGAGCGAAGCCACGCCCGGCTTCAGACAGCCAACCGTATCCCGGGCCGGGGGGGTTGTACAGGGTCCACGCCGTTCCCAGCGTGTCAAACGGCGATGAGTCGTCGAATGTCATGCCCTGTTCGATGGGGGCTCCGCTGCTGGTCCCATTAAAGTCCCAGGCGGTGAAGCCATACCCGCCGTTTTGCCCCGCTGACCAGCCGGTGGCGTAGAGGGCATTGGTGGCGCAGTCGGCGGCGATAAAAGGTTGTGCGGCGCAGTGGCCGATCCACAGGGTGGTGGCCGCAGCCACGGCGCAGGCCGCAGCCGCCCCGCGATTCAGTGTAAAATGTCTTTTCATGTCGGCTGGGATTGATTTCTTCCTCGAACTTTGTCGCTCGAATTTTCCAAGGATATACAAGCCTAACAAAGCCGCATCACCCCTGCTATTGCTCAATTGGACGATATGGGGCGGACATTTGAAGCGGCGGGAGGCCAGGCTCAGGCCGCCGCTTCAGACGATGAAAAGCCGCATCATTGGGAGGAGCCACCCAGGCCCGCAGTCACGGAGTCGGAAGATTTCAGATACTTTCTGACCGCCTCGGTACGCCCGCGCACGTGAAGTTTTTCGTAAATGTGCCGCAGGTGCGCGCGCACCGTGTCATAACTGATTTTGACGCGTTCGGCGATTTCCTTGTTGCTCAGGCCCTCGGAAAGCAAAACGAGGATCTCGGATTCACGTTGGGTGAGTCCGTCGCTGGCCGCGCGACTGGCCGGTTTTCTTTGGAATGCCTCGACCAACATGCGGGCAATTTCACTGGTCATCGGCGCGCCACCGGAACGCACTTCGCTGATCGCCTTCAGCAGCTCCTCCGGACTGGAACGCTTCAACAGATAACCGCAGGCGCCGGCCTGCAACGCCTGGAAAATCAATTCGTGATTGCGATAGACAGTCAGGATTATGACTTGAACGTCGGGAAGCTTTTCTTTCAGTTGGGCCGTGCAGGCGATGCCCGATTCTCCGGGCAAATGAACGTCCATCAGCACAACGTCCGGTTTGAGTTGCGGGATTTCCGCCAGCGCTTCCTCGGCCGTGGCGCAGGCAAACACACAGCGAAACCCCGGCGCGGCCTCAATCCACTGCCGGAAGGTTTTTCGCATCACGGCGTTGTCTTCAACAATGGCGACGGTGTTCATGGCGCGTGATTGGGGACCGGCAGCGGCACTTCCAGGGAGACGGTCGTGCCTGCGCCGGGAGAGGATTCCAGTTCGCAACGGCCGTGCAAATGTTCCAGCCGGTTGCGGAGATTTAACAGACCATACCCGTTTGAGCGGCCGGAGGCATCGAAGCCGCTGCCATTGTCGGTGATGGAAATCAACAGCCGGTCCTCCCGCACACGCACACGGAAGTTGATCTCGCTGGCGCCGCCGTGGCGGATGGCATTGTTGAGCGCCTCCTTCACCGCGAGAAAGAGGTGGTGACGCACCTCGCCGGAAACCACCTGGTCGGGAAATGAATTGGGAATCTGCACGCGGCAAGTGACCTTCAATCCCGCGAGATATTCCTCCGCGTAACTCGCCAGATACCGGGCCACCGAAGCCAGCGTGTCACGCTCCGGATCCACGGCCCAGACGATTTCGTCCAGGGCGTACACCAGCGTGCGGGATTTTCCCGCGATGGTTTCCATCCGTTCGGTGGCCTCGTCCGCGGGCAATTTCAGACCGGGGCTGGCGGTGGCGAGCATGGTGATCTCGGTCAGGCTGCTGCCCAAATCGTCATGCAAATCGCGCGCAATGCGGGCGCGTTCCTGTGCCAGGGCGCGTTGCTGTTCGGCCTGTTCGCGGTCATGCACCTCCTTTTGCAGTTGAGCCGTGCGCTGTTGAACCCGGTGATGTAGCAGCCGGATCCAAACCAGCGCCAGGCCCAGCACGCCCAGCAGCGCGCCGACCAGAACCAGCAATCGCCGCAATGTCCAAAACGGGGGCCGTGCCAGCACACGGATGTCCGCCGCTGAACTCAACAACAACTCGAAATTTGCGACTTCCGTGCCCGTCGTCCGGTTCCCGCCGTTACCCTCGTAAACGCCGGTCAATTCCAGCCGGCTGCCGAGCGGCAAATCGAGGTTGTTCAACTGGCCGGCTCCAGGCGGAACGCGTTCGGGTGCGGCAGGTCTGCTGTCCCCATCCAGGCGGGCGACGAATCGCTGCAGGCCGGCCTGCATCTCCAGCGTTCGCTGATTCCGGCTCAGATTCAGCAGCACCGCCTGGACGTGCACGCGTATGGCATCATTTTCGGCCCGGAACAAACTGCCCGCCTCAAGCGGGCGCGCCTCCGGCAGGGAGGCCACACCGATCTTTCGCGCGAGGGCCTCCTGCAAAACTGGCGATGGACCCGTCAGGCTCGGAAAGCCGACCACTTCCACCAGATCACCATTCCCAAGACTCACGGCTGCTTTCGGGATGAACCGAAAGCCGTTGGTCCCGTCCATGGCGTAATATTCCCCGCCGCGTTCCGCGACGATTTGTCCGGAGACGTTCACCTGTCGCAGCGCGCTGGCCCGGGGATCGAATTGCAACAAATCCGTCACGTGCTTCGGTCTGGCCGCAAACGGATCCGCCGGCGCCGGTTCAACCACGGTCACCGACGGGGCGTACATGCGAATCTCGCTGACATTGACCTCATGCGTCGCCGCATCCCAGGACGCAAACAAACAACCCCGCAGGCGAATGAGCGCGCCTTCATAGGGTTTCAACGCGACGCCGTTTGTCGCGCCGCTCGCGCCATAGACCAGAACATTAATCTTGCCGCCGTGCGTGAGCAGCGTGACGCCGTCTGTGCGAACGGTGGTGACAATCCCCTCAATCTCGACGAACTCCGTGTCCAGGCTGCCGTTGATCAACTGGTCCCAGTACGGACGCACCGGCGGCGGCAATTCCCCGGTTCCGAGCCGGTTGATTTGGACCGCATCCACCCGCGGGGCGAACTCGCCCGGATCGGTGACCCCTTCAACTTCCACCAACTCCCCCACCTGCGGCGGCGCACCAAGCGACGGAAGCCACCGGGCAATGTAAATTCCCGCCGTCCCGTCCTGGACCACGGCAGCGTTGAACGCAGGCAAGGCGCACGTAATCACACCGCGAATTAAAACCGGCCGCCCACCGGCCGCTTCCTGGCGAGTCAACCAATGAACCTGTTCTGCGTTCGTCAGAACCGGCGATGGCAGCGCGATGCCCGGCGATGCGGATTGATTTGTATTCACCGATCCCGCGCCTCCGCTTTCAACGGCACCGGCCCAGACCAGGAACGCGAGAAAGACAGTGGTCTGAGGGTGAACGTTGGACACACGACACGTCATACAATCTTCCGGGCTTGATACAGCACGAAGCTAACACAATTGGCTGGCGAGGAAAAGGCTATAACACCGGCCAGACAGGCATTTAATGCCGTATTATTGCCGGACTTCAAGGCTCGATTCCAGCCCCCCTTCCGAACTGGTCCCAACCATGACCTTGAATGTCCCCGGCTCAACGACGAAGCGCATGGTCTGGTCATAAAATCCCAAATCCCCGGGCGCCAGCGTGAACTCAACGTGACGGCTTTCGCCCGGACGCAAACTGACGCGCTCGAAGCCCTTCAACTCCTTCACGGGTCTGGTCACGCTCGCAGCGACATCCTGAAGGTAGAGCTGCACCACCTCGTCTCCTGCGCGGTGGCCGGTGTTCTCAACTGCAACGCCAATGGTGACAGATCCATCGGGACGAATGTGCCTGGCGCTCAATTGCAGATTTGAAAGCTTGAATTGGGTGTAGCTCAAACCGTAGCCGAACGGATAGAGCGGTGTCCACGGAATATCAATGTACCCCGAAAAATCTTCGGAGTCGCCGCCGGGAGGGCGACCGGTGTTTTTGTGGTTGTAATAAATCGGCACCTGGCCGACCGAACGAGGGAAGGTCACGGGCAGTTTGCCGCCGGGGTCCGCGTCGCCGAACAGCGTGTCGGCAATGGCATTCCCGCCTTGCGTGCCGGCAAACCAGGTTTCCAAAATGGCCGGCGAATTCGTGGCCACCCAATCAATGGAAAGCGGACGCCCGTTCATCAGCACCACGGCATAAGGTTTCCCGGTGGCGTGGATGGCTTGGATCAAGGCGAGCTGCTGGCCGGGCAAATCGAGCGAACTGCGCGAGTGCGCCTCGCCGCTCATATCGGCAGATTCGCCCACCGCGAGGATTGTAAAATCGGATTCCTCGGCGGCGTTGACGGCCTGCTCAAATCCCGCGCGCGAATCACCGGTGACGTCGCAACCCCGGGCATAGTTGATCTTCGCGGCTGGGAGTTTTGCGCGAATGCCGGCCAGCAAACTGACAGCGTCCTCCTTGCGGCCATCGCCGTTCCACGGACCGATCATGCTTTGCGCGTCGTCGGCCAACGGGCCGATAACGGCGATGGATTTCAATTGCCGGTTGAGGGGCAGCGTTTCGCGGTCATTTTTCAAAAGCACGAACGTGCGCGTTGCCAGTTTGCGCGCCGCAGTCAGATTCGTCGCAGTCAGCAGCGTGGCGTCTTCGAGACCCTTGTCGGCGTACGGATGTTCAAAGAGACCGAGCCGGTATTTAATGCGCAACACCCGCCGCACGGCCTGGTCAATGGTGGCGAGGGGAATTTTGCCGTTCTTCACCAATTGCTCTCCATAGACATTGTAGAATTGGCTGACCATTTCCATATCCACACCGGCAGCCAGCGCACGCTCCGCCGCCTCCTCGCCGTCCGCCGCCACACCGTGCGCCATCAACTCCTTCACCGCGTTCCAATCGCTGACCACCATGCCGTCAAAATGCCATTCCTTGCGCAGCACGTCGGTGAGGGTGAACGAATTCGCCGTGCATGGAATGCCGTCCAAATCGTTGAAGGCGCTCATGGCCGTGCCAACACCGGCGTCAACCGCCGCCCTAAACGGCGGGAAATAGATTTCGCGCAACGTGCGCTCGGAGACTTCGGTCGTATTGTAATCGCGTCCGCCCTCGGCCGCGCCATAGGCGACCCAATGTTTGGCGCAAGCGACAATTTTACCCGGGGAGCTGTAATTTGTTCCCTGGAAACCCCGCACGGCGGCGGCGGCCATTGCCGCGCCGAGAAACGGGTCTTCGCCCGAACCTTCAACGATTCGGCCCCAGCGCGGATCGCGCGCGATGTCAACCATGGGCGCAAAGGTCCAGCGCACGCCGGCGGCGGACGCCTCGGCGGCGGCAACACTGTCGGCACGCTCAACCACGGATGGGTCCCAGCTCGCCGCCTCACCCAGTGGCACAGGGAATATGGTGCGATAGCCGTGAATGACATCGAACGCGAACAGGATGGGAATTTTCAGCCTGGATTCGTTCATCGCTGCGCGTTGCAACTCCGTGGTCCGTTTGGCGCCGCGCACGTAGAGAACCGAGCCAAGCAAACCTTGACGCGCGCGCTGAACTTGCTCAGGACGTATATCGCCATCCCAGGTTCCGTTGAGTTGCTGAAGCTGGCCGAGCTTTTCAGCCAGGGTCATACGTGCGAGCAGGCTCGAGATTTGGTTCTCGATTTCCTGATCCGAAGCAGTCGCGGAGACAGTCTGTGCGCCGGCAGGTCCCGCCCCGGCGCAGGCCAGCAAAAGAAGGCAGGGTGCCAAAATCCATTTCCGTAACGGGGTCGAGTCAAGCATATCGGGAAAGTTACGGAATCGGCTAGGCAACGCGCAGATAGGTCGAATACTGCTCTTCTCCAATATCAGTGAACGGCACCATTTTGAGCGGCGCTGTGGCAGTTCTTACTTGCCAGCTCCGGCGATCCATCCGCCTGGCAGCCAGCAAGTCTGCGCGGGTCAACGACGGTTGAGCGTCCGTGATCGCAAACAGCACGAGCGGCCCGAACATGAGCGCGACCGTTTGCGGATGTTGTGGGTCCACCGGCTCGAGCCGCAACGCCATAGGCAAATCCAATTCGACATGGTCGCCGGTTTTCCATTCGCGTTGGACCGCTGCGAATGTTCCCGGAATGATCTCCGTCGGCAGCCGTCGGCCGTTTAGCGAAATCGAAGCTCCGCTTGCCCACGCGGGAATCCGGAAATTCAAGGTGAAATTCCCGACCCGTGCGGTTTTCACCTTGAACTGCACCACGCTGTCAAACGGGTACCGGCTTTCTTGAGTCAACGCAATCTGAGCGCCGTCTTGCGACCATCGCACCGTGGACGGAATATACAGATTGACCCAGACGCCCTGGGAATCACGAAAGCAGGTGTTGATACGATAGTCGGCGGCGACCTGGGGCAGCGTACCCGAGCAGCAGGCCCAGTGTTGATCATGCCGGTAAACCTTGTGTCCCTTGAAATTGTAGTCGGAGTAATAAAACGTTCGTCCATCGGCCATGAGTGGCTTGGCCCCCAGCACCGTGTTGTACATCACCCGCTCCATGCTGTCGCCGTAGCGTGAGTCGCGGGTCACTCGCAGCAGGTAACGCGTCAGTTTAAAGTGTGCGTAGGAGCCACAAGGCGTCTCGAAACTCGCATGGGTGTTGGTCAGGCTGTTGCTAACGTCTGGACTGCCGGGAGCGCGCAGCGTCTCTTCAGGCCCCCAGCCGCCCGTGACGTAGCTTTGCTGCGAGAGCATGTCGAAAGCGTTCCTGGCCGCACGCAAATGCTTCTCGCTGCCCAGGGTCAAATACGCCTGCATCGCCGAACTCAGGGAATTCACATGGCTGTAGGCATGTCGGCCGGCCAACACATTTCGGCCCTCGGCCAGCGGATCGTAATACTCATCGTCAAGATACTGCCGCCCCAGTTCACGGTACCGCTCCCCCGCGCCACGCTGATAGGCCAGAAAAAGATTTTCTGAAATCGTATAGGACTCATCCCAGGTCCAGAAAAAGGGCTTGTTCGGCCGCCAGGCGACGCCATGTTCCACCGCGTGCTTCGGGAAATGGGGCAAAGCGGTGTCGGTCGTGTGGTCAAGGATCGCGAAAGCATTGGGGTCGCCAACATACTTGTACGAATCAATGAGTCCGCAGACGATCTTGTCGTAGCAGTACGTGGGGAAACGGTTTTTCTCGTAGTAATCGCCTGAAATCGTCTGCGCGTACAGGCGATTCAAACGCAGCACCTTGTCACTCGTCGCCCGGTCCCGCTTGATGGCGTACATGCGGGCGAGCGCCGAGACCCATTGGCCAAAGGTGCAAGTGGGCGCGAAACCCGGCGTGTCTTTGCCCCACACATAATCGGGATCGTAATGGTACCAGCCGCCCAGGTCCTCGCCAGGAGCCGGCAGGCCGCTCATTTCACGGAACGGCTTTAAAAGGCTGTCGTCGCTCAACCCCATCAGAACACGATGGGTTTCTTCAAGTTGTTTTTCATGAAGATCACTTGCCAGCGCTACATCGCCGTAATCAAACTGCGCCAGCGGTGGCAGTGCCGGCTCGGCGGCCAACCCCTTGGACAGAACACGGCCGGGCAACGCCATCCCCGCCGCCGCTATTGAGACCGACTGGAGGAATCTTCTGCGGGAAATTTCGCGCGAAGGGAACATAACTGGTTTCTTCATAAGGTGATCATATCACGGTGCGCCTGCTCGGCCGGTTGCGCGCGTTGGAGCACGCGATAGCCAAAGGGGGCGAGCGTGAGGCTCGCAGTTGCCGCCTCGCCAGTGAGGGCATCAATAAATCCGTCGCCGGCTTTCACGGACACCGCCGAGTCGCCGTGGTTGAGCAGAAAATAAAAATCAGTCATGCCTTTTGTGCGGCGCGTCACTTCGACCTGATCGGGCACGTCAGCCAGCAAAGGCTTCAGTCCGGTTTCGCCGGCATAACGCTTGATGAGATAGCGTGCCGCGTCCGGGTCGAAAAGCGAGCCGTAATAAATCGCCTTTCCCTTTCCGAACCGTTGCTCCGTGGCCGCCGGCAAGTCCTTGAGATAATCGCGTTGCCATCGGCCGATCACGTGTGCCGTCGTCGGATGCAACACTTCGGCGAAAACATCAACCGGCACTGCACCACC
>Ga0335081_10017806_pt1 | contig 11498 bp, 9 predicted proteins | sample Lox_Sample_35_FD_206713 | JGI IMG/M metagenome (GOLD analysis project Ga0335081, IMG submission 206713) | Soil microbial communities from Loxahatchee National Wildlife Refuge, Florida, United States - Lox_Sample_3.5 | ecosystem: Environmental > Terrestrial > Soil > Wetlands | place: USA: Florida... | reverse complement strand
CGAAATCGTCCGCGAAGTGGCCGCTGGCGGACATATCGTTGGAAATCACACCTTCACGCATCCTCTTCTGACGTTAAAGAGCAACACCGAAATTCGCAAGCAGCTCACCGATTGCCGCGCCGCTCTGCACGATGCAGTCGACCTTCCTTCTACCCTGTTTCGTCCGCCCTTTGGCGGACGACGGCCCGCTGTCCTCCGCATCGCGCGCGAACTCGGATTGCAGCCCGTGATGTGGAGCGTCACCGGCTACGACTGGAACGCTCCGCCAGCCGCAGTAATCGAACGGAAATGTTCCCGCCAGATTCTGGGCGGAGACGTGATCCTTCTCCACGATGGTGGCCACAAGCAGATGGGCGCCGACCGCTCACAAACCGTCCAAGCCACTATCAATATGATCCAGCGCTACAAATCCGAAGGCTACGAATTCGTGACGATCCCGCAAATGATGGGAGGTCGTTCGCCCCAACCAACACCAGTCTGACTCCGACGGGTGCCCCATTTCTGGCTGCGTTTGCCGGAAGTGGGGTCTTCGCCAATGAAAAATCAAATGTGAGGTTCAATAAATTGATCAAGCGCCTGCTTCCATTCATCCTGCTTACAACCTGCGCTGCCGCCGCCCAACCAAAATCGCTTTTTTATATGGTCACAAGTCCGAACTCCGTAAAGTCCTTCACCGAGCATGCCGACAAAATCGACCTCATCGTTCCCGCATGGCACTCGGTCGATGGCAACGGCCTCGTCTGGGGAGGCCCCAATCCCGACGTTCTAAAGACCGCAGCCGATCATCATGTCGACGTCATGCCCATCGTCGCGCTGATGATTCAAGCCGATCTGCACCACCTGCTGACAACTCCCGCCGCACAGACGGCCTTCATCGACGCTCTTCTCACTGAATGCAAGAAATACAACTACTCCGGCTTCCAGATCGATTTCGAAAACGTGAACTGGATCGACCGCGACCTGCTCTCCGCCCTCGTCGCTTCCACTGCAAATGCCCTGCACAAAGAGCATCTCCAACTCACCATTGCGACTGTCCCCAACGCCCCCGGATATCCCGGCGACAGCCCCTATTCTCACTGGCTCTACGCCAACTGGCGCGGAGCCTACGATCTCAAGGCTCTCGCGCAGTCGGTCGACCTGATCTGCCTGATGACCTACGACCAGAACACACGCTGGACCATGCCGGGCCCCGTTGCGGGATATCCCTGGACCGTCCGCAACGTCGACTACGCCCTGCAGTTCGTTCCGAAAGAAAAATTGTCGATGGGAATTCCGATTTACGCCTATCACTGGTACGCGGGCGAGCCACTGAACGACAAGCCGAATCCCACCGCCGACTATATCGGCCAGGAGGAAATTGATGAATATGTGAACGCCTATCACCCCCAGATCGAGTGGGATCCCACCGACCGAGTGTCGTGGTTCTATTTCTATCGTGATGACCAGCGCGACTGGGTCTTCTACACCGACAAGCGCGGATTCCAGGAACGCCTCAATCTAGTCCGCGACCGCGGCCTCGAAGGATTCTGCTCGTGGGTCTTAGGTGCAGAAGATCCACAAATCTGGACCGCTCTGCCTTCTCATAAATGAAAAAGTAAAGTGGAAGAGGGGCGCTCAAGCGCCCCGTAACGGCATAAAGAAGAGCGGGCTTCAGCCCCCGCGCACCGCAGCAAACGCCTGCTTCGCGGCAGCGATTGTCCGCTGCACATCTTCCTCGGTATGCGCCGCGCCGAGGAACGCTGCCTCATACTGTGAAGGAGGCAAGTACACGCCGTTGTCCAACATCGCGCGGAAGAATTTTCCAAACGCCTCAGTATTCGACTTCGAAGATGAATCCCAGTCCGTTACCGGACCTTCCTGGAAAAACCATGTGAACATTGATCCCACGCGGTTCTGCCATAGCAGAACACCGGCATCCTTCGCGGCTCCCGCGACTCCATCCACAAGCTGTCCACTTAGCTTTTCCAACCGCGGATAAATCTCTCCCTTGCGCTCGCGCAACTGTTTCAGCATCGCGCACCCCGCCGCCATAGCGAGCGGATTCCCCGACAGCGTCCCCGCTTGGTACATGGGCCCCAACGGCGCCACCAAATCCATGATCTCCTTGGGGCCGCCATAAGCACCCACCGGCAAGCCTCCGCCGATAATCTTCCCCATCGTCGTCAGGTCCGGCTTGATGTTATACAGTTCTTGCGCCCCGCCAAACGCCACGCGGAATCCTGTCATCACTTCATCAAAAATCAGCACCGACCGCTCGCGCTCCGTAATCAATCGAAGCCCAACCAGATAATCATCTGCCGCCGGAACGCATCCCATATTTCCAACCACCGGCTCGACGATCACGCACGCAATCTGATGTTTGTATTTCTGAAACGCATGTTCCACCGCCGACAGATTGTTGAACGGCAGCGCCACTGAGAATTGCGTGAACTCATCCGGAACGCCCGCCGATCCTGGGATTCCCAGCGTTGCCACTCCCGATCCCGCTTTCACCAGCAGCGCGTCAGCATGCCCGTGATAGCAGCCTTCAAATTTGATGATGTACTTGCGCTTCGTATAAGCCCGCGCCAGCCGGATCGCCGACATCGTCGCTTCGGTTCCCGAGCTGACGAACCGCACTTTCTGCATGGTCGGAAACGCGCCCAACACCAGCTCTGCTAGATCGGCTTCCGAAGGCGTCGACGCTCCGAAACTCGTCCCGTTGCACGCCGCCCCCACAATCGCGTCGAGCACCGCCGGATCCGCGTGCCCCAGAATCAGCGGTCCCCATGATCCGATGTAATCGACGTATTCGTTTTCGTCCGCGTCCCAGATATGTGATCCCTTGCCGCGCACCACAAATAACGGATCGCCGCCCACCGCTCGAAACGCCCGCACGGGAGAGTTCACTCCTCCCGGAATCATGGCCTCCGCCCGCTCCTGCAGGCGGCGCGACTGTTCGGTTTTACGCGCGGAAGTGGTGGGCATCAGATCCTCTCGACACGGAGACAGATATCAAACAACACGGCCAGTGCAAGCGATTACTATAGCAGTCTGAATTCATCAGATATTCATCATTCTGCAATTCATTTGCAACATCTCGACAGTACCCTCAGGTCATCAAGTTGCCCTTCTAACCGGGAGGGTTTGAGGGGACAGTCTCGGGGGCTCCGGACTGTCCTTATTTGTTTTGCCCGAAGCAAATCCTGTCATTCCGATTTATTGTGGCCGCCCGCTGCGCGTGTTTCTATGGGCTTGTCATTCCGACGAGACGCGTAGCGTCAGGAGGAATCTGCTGCTCCCCACGCATCCCGCCGTGGGCTCAACGCCTCCAGTTCCCCCATCGTCAAAACCCGTTCCCGGCATTAACCATAATTAACTCGACATCGTATAATCACCCTCAAATGATCACCGTCTCCAAGGAGGACTACCTCAAGTCCATCCTCGAAGCCGAGACTGAGGGCGAAACCGTAATCTCCGCCCGCTTGGCGCACCTGCTGAAGGTCTCGCCGCCCGCGGTTACCATGGCTCTTCGCCGGCTCAAGAAAGACGGCCTCGTCCGCGTCGAATCCAGCGGCGAGGTTCGCCTCACCGCCGAAGGACGCAAGATCGCGCGCAAGCTCACGCTTCGTCATCACCTGATCGAACGCATGCTCTCCGAAATGTTCGGCATGGAATGGTGGAAGGTTCACGACGAGGCCGAGCGCCTCGAACATGCCGTCTCCCCGGATTTTGAGGCGAAGCTTTTGGCGAAGCTGGGCTCAGCCGGAGCCTGTCCGCACGGCAATCTCAGCGAGATGGAAAGCTCCGCCAGCCGTCGTCGCCGCGGTCTCGTCCTGCTCGCCGACGCTGAACTTGAAACCAACTACTCCGTCAGCGGAATCTACGAGCGCGACCGCGGGCTGCTCGAATTCCTCGAACACCGCGGCATCCGTCCCGACGCAAAGTTGAAAGTCCTCGAGCGCAACTACGACCAGACGCTTACCCTCGCTACTCCCGCCGGCACCGTTTCCCTAGGTCCGGCAGCCTCCGAGCGAGTGTGGCTGTCCCCAATCCCCGGAAAGAAATAATTGCCAACCGGGTCCCCGGTTGTGCCTCTGTGTCCCCTGTGGTTAAAAAAAGACTTTCGCGTGCTCGCCAAGCGATAATCGTCCGTGGCCCAACTCGAAAATTTCCGCCTCAAAGTGTTTCGCGCCGTCGCCGAACATCTGAACTTTCGCAAAGCCGCGGAGCACCTCTTTCTCACCCAGCCCGCCGTCACGCTTCAAATCAAGGCCCTTGAGAACAATCTCGGCGTCCGTCTCTTCGATCGCTCCAACAACCGCGTCGCCCTCACATCGCAAGGCGCAACTCTTCTTCGCTATGCCGGTAAGATGGCCAAGCTCGCAGCCGAAGCCGAACGAACTCTCGGCTTGATCGATGGACAATTTTCCGGCGAACTCTCCCTCGGAGTTTCCACGACCATCGCCCAGTATGTTCTTCCACGGCTTATAGGAGCCTTTCTCGACGAGCATCCGCGTGTCGAGCTTTCACTGCAAAGTGGCAACACCGAACAGGTCGTGCACTCTCTACTTGAAGGCAAGGTTTCGATCGGACTGATCGAAGGCCCAGCCCGCCACCGCGGCATTGCAACCCAGCCATTCATGCGCGACGAACTCATTTCGATCGCGCCAGCGAATTTCGCGTTTACTCATCTATCTGCCCCGCAATTCCTGAACTCCACGCTGCTCATGCGCGAACAAGGCTCCGGCTCCCGACGCGTGGTCGAATCGTCCCTCGCAAAGGCCGGATTCAAACTCAAGTCGTTCAAAAACGTGATGAACCTAGACTCCACCGAATCCATCAAATCGGCTGTCGAAGCGGGACTCGGTATCGGCTTCGTCTCCAGCTGGGCCGTCTCGAAAGAACTCGAACTTGGCGCCGTCAAAGTTGCCTTCATCCGCGGCCTCGCCATCGTCCGCCATTTCTCGCTCGTCACCCGCACAGGCCCGGAACTGACCGGCCCTCCCGAAGCCTTCCGCCTTTTCGCCCTGACGCGCGGCAAGCTACTCTCCGCCAAACACGGCGCTCATTCCTCGGAACGATAAAAACTAGAAGTTCGGTTGTTTTCTCCCCGGCATGTGTTTGCTTCGGGGCACTCGGTCATCCCGAACAAGCGCGTTTTCACCAGCGCGCGGAGGGATCTCCGCAGATCAACTCGGTTCCGCTCGATAAGCAAAACTTATCGCCAATTGAAATTCCTGCTTGGACGCGCTTTCCGCCTCGCGTCACACTTTCCGGATGCACAAGAAAGTCTTCTTCGTGGGTTTGATCCTTGCCGCGAGCGGAATCGTCTCTCCGCCCTTCGCCCTTCTCGGAGGCCTCATCTATGGCCTCGCCCTCTCCCATCCCTATCACATCGAGAGCAAACAGCTATCGAAGTTCCTCCTCCAAGCTTCTGTCGTAGGACTCGGCTTCGGTATGAATCTTCATCAAGTCGTCCAAGCCGGACGCTCGGGATTTCTCTACACAGCCATCAGCATCACCACCGTGATGGTTCTCGGGATTTCGCTCGGCTATTTCATCCGCGTCGATAAAAAAGCTTCGTTCCTGATCGCCGCCGGAACCGCCATCTGTGGAGGCAGCGCGATCGCGGCCGTCGGACCTATTGCCGAAGCCAACGAGGAAGAAATGGCTGTCTCTCTCGGCGCGGTCTTCATCCTCAACTCTGTTGCACTGTTTCTTTTTCCCGTGATCGGCCTGACCCTCCACATGACCCAGTCGCAGTTCGGCCTGTGGTCCGCGCTCGCGATCCACGACACGAGTTCCGTTGTAGGAGCCACCGCAAAATACGGAGCCGTTGCCCTCGCCGTTGGCACAACCGTGAAACTCGCCCGCGCTCTCTGGATTGTCCCACTGTCCGTCGCAACGGCAGCCACTCTCAAGAGCAAAGCCCGGATCCAGTGGCCATGGTTCATTCTGTTCTTCTGTATCGCAGCTCTTCTGAACACGATTCTGCCCGCATTCAATCCGGCATTTTCCACGCTCAGCCATTTGGGCAAAATCGGGCTCACCGTCACGCTCTTTCTGATCGGAACCGGACTGAGCAAAGAAACTTTGAAGAAGGTTGGCGTTCGTCCTCTACTGCAAGGACTCACCCTGTGGATCATCGTCGGCACCGCGACGCTTGCCCTGATCCTTCTGAACTGGATTCACATCTAGAGCACTCCTCGCATTGTCATCTCGAATGCGGGGGGGGGCGCCTTGTTCGGGCCTTTGTTCCGGCATCTGATACGAAACCCAAGAAACTACCGCGATTCCTTAAACGGTTTTCGTGAAAGGGTACGGCTTTGAGCCGTGCCGGCGAACCCCTACAGAGATGCGGGCTTTAGCCCCGGGGGGCCGACTTCCCGAATTTGTCACCCTGGAATAGCAGTTAACCATGGTTTACTCCGTGTTATATACTTACGCTAACTGCTTGACACCGTCGTCCCCCCGGCGGGGCTGAGTTTTTACTGCATGAACGATTCGACTCCAGTAACGAAACCGCTTCGGGGATTACTGCATAACGTCTTCAACGGTCACGTCACTACCGACAGCGGCGTCGAAATCACCCACGAAGATATCGACCGCGCTCATGATCGCGAACGCGTCTGGGAGATGCGCGCCCAGCGGGGATTCTGGTCTCGGGCACGTCTGCTCTGGCTCCTGATCGGCCCCGGAATTTTGGTTATGCTCGGCGAAAACGACGGGCCGAGTATGCTCTCGTATGCCGGGACGGGCGCCCGCTACGGCATTGGTTTTTTCCTCCCCTTCGTTGTCCTCACCTTCGTCATGGCGTGTGTAGTCCAGGAAATGACTGTTCGTCTGGGCGCAGCCACGCACCGGGGTCATGCCGAACTGATATTCGACCGATTCGGTCCATTCTGGGGATGGTTCTCCATGATCGACCTGATGGTCGGCAATTTTCTGACGCTCGTGACGGAGTTTATCGCCATCCGCGCTGGCCTGGGATTCTTCGGCATTCCTCCCTTCGTCTCCGTTTTGGCCGCATGGCTCATTCTCTTCGCCGCACTCATGGCGCACCGCTACTGGACGTGGGAGCGCGTCACCCTCCTCGCCGCCGTATTCAACCTTGTGTTCGTACCCGTTGCTCTACTGAGCCATCCTCACTGGCGCGCCATCGGCTCCGCGTTTCTTACCTGGAAGCCACTTCCAGGAGGCATCAATCAGGAGACAATTCTATTTCTGCTTGCCGACATCGGAGCGACGGTCACGCCCTGGATGCTCTTCTTTCAGCAGAGCGCCATCGCCGACAAGGGCCTGACGACACACGACATTCGTTACGGCCGCGTCGATACCGTGCTCGGGGGCGCCCTGGCCGCTCTGGCCGCAATCGCGACCATCGTTGCCTGCGCGCCGCTATTCACCCACGGAATGTCGACCGCGAACTTCGAGGCAGCTGAATTCGCGCAAGCGTTGAAACCCTTCATCGGACAATGGGGCGCAGCCCTTTTTGCCTTGGGTATGTTTGAAGCCGGGATGGTCGCCGCCGTTACGATCTCGACCTCGTCCGCGTACGCCTTCGGTGAGGTCGCCCACCGTCCGCATAGCCTGAATCTTCCCTTTCAGCAGGGAAAGTCGTTCTATCTGGTTTTGATTCTCGAGGCTGCCGCTGCAGCCGGATTGGTCCTGATCCCGGGCATTCCGCTCGTCTACATCGTTCTGGTGGTCAACGTAATTGCAGTTCTCGCAATGCCCCCCGCGTTGCTCTTCCTCTACATGTTGGTCAACGACAAAGAAATCATGGGCGATTTGGTCAGTCCGCGCTGGGCAAACGCCCTCGCGCTCGGCGTCGTAGTGATTCTGATTGCAGCCGGAATTCTTTTCGGAATCAGCGTGGTAGCCCCGCACACCTTGGCGCTAATCGGAGGAGGAAAATAAATGCTGTGTCGGCGTTCCTTCGTGAACCTTAGTGGCCTTTGTGGTAAAAGCCTTTTGGTTTTTCTAACTGGAAACTCGAAACCTGAAACTCGAAACTCCCCGAGGCCCTCATGACCGAAGATCCCCACCCCACAGCCGGATCCTCTCCCGAGAATCTACCTGCGATCGTCGCGTCCCTCGAACCAGATCAGTTGATCGCGGCCAAGGAGAAACATCACGTTCCGAGACGCGATTTGACCTCGACCGAGAAGTTTCTCTTCTGGGTTCTGCGCATCTATCTTGTATTTATGTTCGGAGTTGTTATTTACCAGATTTGGTCTCGATCGCACTAGGACGGTACGAGTAGTTCTTGTAGTGCGTGCTGTTCTTCCGCTCGGTTTTCAGCATCTTCTTTTCGGCTTTTTTCTGCGCCTTCCGATACTTCTTCTGAGCCTTCTCCTGCTTCTTTTCGGACTTCTGTAACTCGCGCTGCGTCTGCTTTGAATTCAACTGAGCGCAAGCCGGAATCGCGGCCATGCCACCGAAGCCGAATAACATCGCCAGGAATAACGCAGTTGTCTTCATAGAATCTACCCGTGATTCTACAGGAACGCTCCCAGTTCCGGCTCTTGCAAATTGTTCCTGCGGGCCTTCGTGCATCTTGGTGCCCTTCGTGGTTAAGAATTGCCTGAACTACTCGAAACTAGAAACCCGAAACTGCTCTCGTCCCGCTACGCATTTTCCATCCGAAGAATTACACTATTACATTGCAATAAAAACAGCCGCGCACCCGAAAATGCGCGCATTCGTCCCTGCCAAGGAAGGCCATCATGTCTTTGAACAGTTTCAATTCCCGCTCCTCCCTCAAAGTCGGCAACAAAGAATACGAAATCCACCGCCTCGATGCGCTCGACAAGCAGGGAATTTCGACGAAGCATCTTCCGTTTTCGCTCCGAATTCTCCTCGAAAACCTGCTGCGCACCGAAGACGGACGCAACGTTACAAAAGAAGAAGTGCGCGCGCTCGCCAAATGGAACAGCAAATCGAAGCCTGAAAAAGAAATTGCCTTCACACCCAGCCGCGTCCTGCTGCAGGATTTTACCGGCGTCCCTTGCGTGGTCGATCTCGCTGCCATGCGCGACGCGATGAAACACCTCGGTGGCGACGCCGCTCTCATCAATCCTCTGCAGCCCGTCGAACTCGTCATCGATCACTCCGTCCAGGTCGACGAATTCGGCACCACCAACGCGCTCGACATGAATGCCCTTCTCGAATTCCAGCGCAACAAGGAACGCTATTCCTTCCTTCGCTGGGGACAAACCGGATTCCGCAATCTCGCCATCGTCCCTCCAGACACCGGCATCGTCCACCAGGTCAACCTCGAATACCTCGCCCGCGTAGTCTTCATTCACGAATCCCCCGGCAAGCGCGTTGCCTACCCCGACACTCTAGTAGGCACCGACAGCCACACCACCATGGTGAATGGGTTGGGGGTTTTGGGATGGGGGGTTGGAGGGATTGAGGCGGAGGCGGCGATGCTGGGGCAGCCTGTGTCGATGCTGATTCCGCTGGTGGTTGGTGTGAAGCTGACTGGGCGGTTGCGCGAGGGGGCTACGGCTACTGATCTTGTTCTGACGATCACTGAGATGTTGCGCAAGCATGGAGTCGTTGGAAAGTTCGTCGAATATTACGGGCCCGGGTTGAAAGATCTTCCTCTGGCGGATCGCGCGACGATTGCCAATATGTCTCCGGAGTATGGAGCGACTTGCGGAATCTTTCCGATCGACAAAGAGACGCTGAAGTATTTGCAACTCACCGGTCGCAGCGCCGAGCAGATCGCTCTGGTCGAAGCTTACGGCCGTGAGCAGGGATTGTTCCACGACGAAAAGACTCCGGAGGCCGAGTACTCCGAGATGATCTCGCTCGATCTTGCCACGGTCGAGCCATCGCTCGCTGGACCGAAGCGTCCGCAGGATCGCGTTGTGCTGTCGCAGGCGGGAGAGTCGTTTCACAAGGCGCTGCCGTCGCTGGTTAAGCCGAAGACTGAAGCAAAGACCGTCGCTCCTGCTAACAACAATAAGTGGGAAGCCGAGGGCGGAAGTCCGGCAGCGATCGGCGTAGAAGATCCGAATGTTCATGAACATGTTTCCGCCTCTGTCAAAGATTCCCTGAAGCATGGCAGCGTCGTAATTGCGGCCATCACTTCGTGCACCAACACTTCGAATCCGTCGGTTCTGATCGGCGCGGGACTTCTGGCGAAGAAGGCGGTCGAGAAAGGCTTGACCGTTCCCGGCTGGGTGAAGACCTCGCTTGCCCCGGGATCGAAAGTTGTCCGCGACTATCTCGAGAAGGCCGGACTCATGCCGTATCTCGAGAAGCTGAAATTCAATCTCGTTGGCTACGGCTGCACCACGTGCATCGGCAACTCCGGGCCACTGCCGGAAGAAGTCTCGAAGGCGATCGACGAGAAAGAGTTGGTCGTGGCCTCGGTGCTTTCGGGAAACCGCAACTTCGAAGGACGAATCAATTCCGAAGTCCGCGCCAATTATCTGATGTCGCCGCCTCTGGTTGTGGCGTTCGCACTAGCCGGACATATCGATCTCGATATGCGCAAAGAAGCGCTTGGCAAGGGACGGGACGGACAGCCGGTTTATCTCGCCGACATTTGGCCAACTTCGCGCGAGGTCGAAGAGGCGATTCAGCACTCGATTTCATCCGACATGTTTTCGAAATCCTACGGTGAAGTGTTTCAGGGGGACGAGCGGTGGCGCGGACTCTCGGTGCCAAAAGGCGAGACGTACGCTTGGGAGAAAGACTCCACTTACATTCGCCAAGCGCCATACTTCGACGACATGGCCGTGAAACCGTCGCCGGTACAGGAGATCAAGAAAGCGCGCGTGCTGGCGGTTCTCGGCGACAGCGTCACGACCGATCACATTTCGCCAGCAGGCTCGATCAAGAAAGACAGCCCCGCAGGAAAATATCTTCAGGAGCACGGAGTGAAGCCGGCGGATTTCAACTCCTATGGATCGCGCCGCGGCAATCATGAAGTCATGGTGCGCGGCACGTTCGCCAATGTCCGGCTGCGGAACAAGCTGGTGCAGACGGAAGGCGGATTCACCCGTCACCTGCCGACGAACACCGAGATGTCGATCTTCGATGCGTCCGAGAAATATCGCGAGTTGGGCACGGCGCTCGTCATTCTTGCAGGCAAGGAGTACGGATCGGGATCGTCGCGCGACTGGGCGGCGAAGGGGCCGGCGCTGCTCGGCGTGCGGGCGGTGATCGCGGAAAGCTACGAGCGCATTCACCGTTCGAATCTTGTGGGCATGGGCATTCTCCCGCTGCAATTCCCGACAGGCCAGAACACCGATTCGCTGAAACTGACGGGTGAAGAAGTGTTCGAGATTAGCGGCATCCGCGATGTCGTCGATCACTTCGCCGCCGGACGCACGGTGAAAGTAAAGGCAACCGCGAAGGGCAAAGATCCGGTGGAGTTCGAAGCGGTCGTGCGTATCGACACTCCGCAGGAAGCGCTGTATTACGCGAACGGCGGGATTTTGCAGTATGTGCTGCGGCAATTGCTGACGACCAAAGCAGAGCCGGTGGGCGCGTGA
>Ga0335081_10017805_pt1 | contig 11499 bp, 9 predicted proteins | sample Lox_Sample_35_FD_206713 | JGI IMG/M metagenome (GOLD analysis project Ga0335081, IMG submission 206713) | Soil microbial communities from Loxahatchee National Wildlife Refuge, Florida, United States - Lox_Sample_3.5 | ecosystem: Environmental > Terrestrial > Soil > Wetlands | place: USA: Florida... | reverse complement strand
TCGAACAGGATGTGGGAATCCCCATAGTAGGTGTTGAGCGCCTTGACCTCGAGCAAGCTCATGCCGCGAGCACTCCGCCGAGATAGGCCTCCTGCACAGCCGCGTTGCGCTTGATTTCGTCCGGCGTGCCTTCGACCAAAACACGTCCTTCCTGCAGAACCGTGATGCGCTCCACGAGCTCGAACAGCGAATCCATGTCGTGATCGATGATGATCATGGTGCGGCCCGCACCAATTGACTTGAGCAGCTGCACCATCTCGGCGCGTTCGCTCGGGCTCATGCCCGCCAGAGGCTCGTCGAGCAGGAGCAGGCTCGGCGAACTCGCCAGCGCCAGTCCGACCTCCAGGCGCCGCTTCTCGCCATAGGCGAGCGCGGCGACCGGTATGTCGGCACGATCGGTAAGATCGACCAGACTGAGCGTGTGCTCCACCTGCTCGGCCAATCCGGAAACGTTGGGCAGGCGGCGGAACACGTCGAGCCGAAATTTTCCGCGTAACGTCGCCAGCGCCGAGATGGTCAGGTTTTCGCGCACGGTCAATCGAGTGAACAGCTGGTTGACCTGATAGCTCTTGGTCAAGCCGAGCTGGCAGACATCCGTCACGTTCATGCCGGTGATGTCGCGCCCCTCGAACAGAATCTTGCCGCCGGTCGGCTCGATCTCGCAGGTCAGCATTTTAAAGAACGTGGTCTTGCCGGCACCGTTGGGTCCGATCACGCCGCGGACCTCGCCCCGACTCACTTCGAAACTAATGTTGCTGTTGGCGGCAAGGCCGCCATAGTGCTTGCTGAGGCCGGTCGTCTGCAGCACCGGGCTAGAGCTGTTGGCCGATGGATTGCGGCGCGCAATGACGGCCGCGGCGGGTGGGGGCGCCGCAACGGGGGGCTTGGGCTCGCGTGTCGCTGCGGCTCCCAAAGCAACGGGCTGCGCTTCGCCATGCAGCGGCCGCAGCCGGCTCAACAGGGCGTAGAGATCCGCAATCCCGCCGATCAGGCCGCGGCGCAGGAAACAGACCAGCAGCACGAATACGACGCCCAGCACCAGTTTCCAGGTGGCGCCAAGATTCAAAGTGTTCTGGAAGAAGTCGCTGAGATAAAGCCAAACAGTCGCGCCCAGCAGCGGCCCGAACAGCGTACCGGCGCCGCCGATCGCGGTCTGTATGACCAATTGACCGGAAGTATCGAATGTAAACGCCTCCGGCGGCATGAAGCCCTGCAGCACGCCGAGCAGGCCGCCCGCGAACCCGCCATACGCCGCGGCGATCACGAATGCCGTGAGCTTGTAGCCATGCACGTTGTGGCCGACCGCCGCCGCGCGCAGTGGATTGTCGCGGATGGCGTTAAGCACGGCGCCGACCGGCGAGTGCACGATGCGCAGCGCAATCACGATGCCGACCAAATACCAGAATGCGAAAAACGCGTAGAGCGACCAATCGGTGTCGAGGTGAATGGTGGTGAAGCCGAGCGGAAACGTCGGCGTCGGCACGCCGGGCAAGCCGTTCTCGCCGCCGGTATAGTCCGAAAGCGGATTGAACTCGACGAAATAGAAGACTTCGGCGATCGCCACCGTGATCATGGCGAAATAGATGCCGGTGCGTCGTAGCGCGATCAGCCCAACCAAATATCCGACGATCGCCGCCACGATAGTGCCGATCACCACCGCGGCCACGACGTGGGGAAAGCCGACTCTGGTGAGCAGATAGGCGGCGACCATGCCGCCGGTGCCGTAGAACGCCGACTGACCGAACGAGAGCAGGCCGGTAAAGCCGAACAGAATGTCGAAGCCGATGCCGAACAGGCCCCAAACGAGGATGCGGCTCATGGTCGTCGGCGAGAACGCGAGATAGGGCAAGATGAACGGTGCGGCAATGAGACCGATCGCCGTCAGCGCTTCGATCAGCAAAGGACTTTGCTTGCGCATCAAGCGACCGCGCTCATTCGCGGCCGGCGGTGCCGAGCAGGCCGTAGGGGCGAAGCACAAGGACCAATGTCATGGCGACGAAAAGCATGACATAGGAATAACCGGGATTGAACATCGACGTTATGCTGATGATCTCGCCGGCGATGAGGCCGCCGAGCACCGCTCCCGGAAACGAGCCAACGCCGCCGATGACGACTACGACGAAGGTCTGCACGAGAATGCCCTCACCTACGTCCGGCGCGATAGAGACCACCGGCGCGTTGACGATGCCGGCAAAGCCCGCGGCCATGGCGCCGATACCGAACACCAGCATGAATATCTTGTAGACGTCGATGCCGAGCGAGCCGACCATCACGGAATCTTCAATGCCGGCGCGTACGATCATGCCGATGCGGGTGCGATAGAGCGCGACGTAGAGCGCGATCAGTGCGACGGCGACAATGCCGAGCAGGGCCAGGCGATAGGTCGGATAAAACATGAAGCCCAGTGGCGTAATGCCCATGAGGGAGGCCGGCGGGGGTACGGTCTGCGACAGGCTGCCGAAGAAAAAGCGTACCGTCTCTACGAACACGATGCCGAGACCGAAGGTGACCAGGAGCTGGTCCTCGTGCGACCGCGAATAGAAGTGACGGATCACCACACGCTCCATGACAATGCCCACCAGCATGACGAACAATGAGCCGGCGATGACGGCGACGATGAACGAGCCGGTGTAGATGTAGGCAAGCCAGCCGGCATAGCCGCCAAGCATGAACATCGCCCCGTGCGCGAGGTTGAGCACGCCGAGCGTGCCGTAGATGATGGTCAGCCCTGACGAAATCAGCGCCAGCAAGGCGCCGAGCACCACACCGTTAAACACCTGCGAGATGAAATTGGACCAGTTAATCACGCTGTCGTCCGCAATCTAGAGCGAGGCATCTTCGCGCCTGCCGCCGCAGTCCGCGATTTTATGCCGGGCGTCCGCACAAACTCGCAATAGGCAAAAGGCCGGGTCTCAAGAAGCGAAGACGGCGCTCCGCAGTTTGAGCCCGGCCACGAGGGGATGAAGGGCCTTCTCCGCATGGTCGATGCAGAGAAGGCATTGGCCACGGTCAGGTATACTCGCCGAGATTGCAGCCGAAGGCGTCCGGCTTCTGCATTAGCTGCGCCCCGGGAACGACTTCGAGCACCTCCCAGTAGTCCTCGCTGTTCTTCATGTCGCTCGGCTTCTTGCCGCGGACGATGACCACCGGACGGACCAATTGATGATCCTGGGGGCGGAAATGCACGTCGCCGACCATGGACGGCATGGTCTCGCCCTTCTCATACTGCTTGATCACCGCCGGCGGGTAGAAGGTGCCGGCCTCGGAGACCATGCGTGCCCACATCGCTAGCGACATGTAGGCGTTCTCGGCACCCCATTCGGGCCGGTAGTTGTACTTCTTGTGGAAGTCGTCGACGAACATCTTCGCGAGCGGGTACTTGTCTTCGAGTGTCCACCAGAAATCGGTGGCCGCGAACACACCTTGAGTGAGTTCAGGGCCGACTTCCTTGGCGAAGAACGGGATCTGGTAGGGAATGACGAGCGTCATTTTGGGAATGATGCCGAACTGATGTGCCTGCTGTGTCGACAGCACCGCATCGCGGCCCCAGTTCACATTGATCAGGAATTCAGCACCGGAATTGGCGATGTTCGTGAGGTATTGGCTGAAATCCTGGGTGCCGAGTGGCGAGACCTGATTGGTCACCATCATCCAGCCGGCATTCTGGTTCAGGTAGTCGTTCACCGACTTGGTCACGGTGTGACCATAGGTGTAGTCCGGCGTCATGAACGCCGCCTTGCGGTTCTTGCCGAAGTTTTTCACCAGCACCGGGCCGATAGCGGCGGCCGCGGTCTGGCCATAGAAGTCTTGGCGAAAGCCGTAGCGCACGCAATCCTTGCCGGTGGTGTCGTTCGAACCGGTGATGCCGGTGACGTAAAGGATCTTTTCGCGCTCAGCGAAATGATTGAGCGCGACCGCGACCGCCGAGGAGGTCGATCCGGTCATCAGTACGATCTTGTGATCGTTGATAAAGGTCTGCTGTATCTGCACCGCATTGTTCGGTTTGGCGCCGGAGTCGGCGAAGACGAGGTTCACCGTCTTGCCGAGCACGCCCTTGCTGACCTTGGGCGCGATCTTCTTGATCAGCTCGTTGCCCTCGTTGATGTGCTCGACCGCAAGCTGCCAGCCCTTAAGCTCATCCGCCCCGGCGTCGGCGTACGAGCCGGTCAGCGGCACGGCGGCACCGATAGTCACGGTCGAGCCTTCAGAGCCGGCCGGCCAGGTACCGATCGGGGGCTCGTTTGCCGCGAGAGCGGTCGTAACGAAGCTCCACGGCGAGGGGCCGCCAGCAGAAAGGACTCCCAGGCCGGCGCCGGTTGCGACGGCTTGACGCAGGAGACTGCGCCGCGAGACGGCATTGGCCGAACGATTTTTGTCAGTGGTCACATTGACCTCCCATGTTCGTTAATTTCCTGCGCGGGAGTGTGACCGCCTTTAGTAGGGGTGGCTTTAATCGCTGTTATTGATCCAGATTACGTAAATGAGCGATCTCTCTTTGCGCAGTGTGGCCGTGCATGCGTCGGCCCGGATAAGGAACGTCGGTCGCGACGATCCGTTCGTCGCGCGGCTGCAGAATTTTGCGGAGCTCACTGCCGCGGACATCAGCGGCCTCGATGCGGTGATCGAGACCGAACTGACAGTCAAGAAGCGACGCGATCTGGTCCTCGACGGTTACGAATTTTGCAAGCTGTGTTTCGTGAAGGACGGCTTCGCCGCACGCTACAAGTTGCTGCGCAGCGGCAAGCGCCAGATTGTCAATTTCGTGCTGCCGGGCGACGTCGTCGGGCTGCCGGGCAGTTTCCTCAACCGCGCCGCCAATTCGGTCATCGCGATCACCGACATGACTCTGCAAATCTGCTCGCTCGAGGCGTTCGCCGGGCTGTGCTACCGCCGGCCGAAATTCGGCCTGCTGCTGAGCTGGCTCGCGGTGCAGGAAGCGGCCAACTACGCCGAGCGCGTCATCGATGTCGGCCGGCGAACCCCGGTCGAGCGGCTGGCGCATCTGCTGCTTGAGATCCATTGCCGGCTGGTGATGGTCGGCCGCGCCGAGGAAAATGCGTTCGACCAACCGTTCACGCAGGAGCTGATGAGCGACGCGCTCGGCTTGAGCGTTCCCCACCTCAATCGCATGCTGTCGCAGCTTCGCGCCGAAGGCACAATCGTCGTGAGCGGCCGGCGCGTAGAATTCGTCGACCTGAAGGCGGTACAGCGGCTAGCGCAGTTCCAGCCTGTGCGTCCGGCACGCATCCCGATCGCGGCGGAATTCGAGCTGGCTTGATCGGCCCTCCTGCGGCCGACGCCGGGCGCGGGAAAAGGGGCGCGCGACGGTTGGCGGCGCGCAGAACCTTACGATCACAAGGGACTCGCCTGCGCTCTCGGCGGTAAGCTAGGAGAGGATCGGCTTTGCCGACCAGCGCCGGGGCACGTCAATACCGTGGAATGGACACTCGCTGCATTGCCGAAAAGTCGGCGGGAGGCGCATTACGGCGATCGCGTGGTGTCGTGCTTTGCCGACCGGCCGGAATCATTGCTGCACATGCTCGAGGAGGCGGTTGCTGAGAATCCCGGCGGCGAGGCGGTGGTCTGCGGCGACGCGCGCTGGAGCTGGAAAGAGGTCGACGCGCGCACCGCGATGGTGGCCGGTGCGCTGGCGGCGCGCGGCGTCGCCGTCGGCGAACGCGTTGCGCTTCTGCTCGGCAATCGCGTGGAGTTCGTGCTTTCGCTCTATGCCATCCTGCGGCTCGGCGCGATCGCGGTTCCGCTCAGCACCCGCTACCAGACGCCGGAGATCGCGTTCGCGCTCAACGACTGCGGCGCGACGCTCCTGATCCACGAGGCCGACCTCGCGCCGCGGCTTCCGGCAGCGGACGAGATCAAGGGCCTCCGCACGCGCATTATAGTCGGCGGCGAGACGGATCTCGCGCCTTCCGCGCCAAACGGCGCAGAGCCGTGGCGGGACCTGATGCAGGCGCGCCCCTTCACCGCGACGGTCCCGGTCCACGAAGAAGATACCGCGATCATTCTCTACACCTCGGGAACCACCGGCCGCCCCAAGGGAGCGATGCTGACGCATTTGAGCCTGATCAGCTCGGCGCTCGTCTTCAAGCACTGCTTCGCCTTGACCAAAGCCGACCGCTCGGTCGCGGCCGTGCCGCTCGCCCATGTCACCGGCATCGTCGCCAATATCCTGCCGATGGCCGCCTGCGCCGGCACCCTCATTATTCTTCCCGAATTCAAGGCGCCGGCGTTCCTCGCGCTCGCCGAGCGCGAACGGATGACGCACACGCTCATCGTTCCGGCGATGTATAATCTCTGCCTGCTCACGCCGGATTTCGACACCCGCGACCTCTCGGCGTGGCGCATCGGCGGCTTCGGCGGCGCGCCGATGCCGGAGCCGACAATCGAGCGGCTTGCCGAAAAGCTTCCCGGCCTCAGGCTGATGAACACCTACGGCGCGACCGAGACCTCCTCGCCGTCGACGACCATGCCGGCGGACTATGCCGCCTCGCGGCTTGCAAGCGTCGGCCTGCCGGTGCCGAATTGCCGGATCATCATCGTCGATGATGCGGGCATCGAGCTGCAGCGCGGCGAGACCGGCGAAATCTGGATCGGCGGTCCGTCGGTGGTGAAAGGCTATTGGAGGAGGCCCGACGCCGACGCCGAATCCTTCACTGCCGGATACTGGCACAGCGGCGACATCGGCCGGATCGACGCGGACGGCTTCGTCTACGTGCTCGACCGCAAGAAGGACATGATCAATCGCGGCGGGCTGAAGATATTTTCCGCCGAGGTCGAGAACGTGCTGGCGAGCCATCCCGGGGTCGTCGAAAGCGCGATCGTGGCGCGGCCCTGTCCGGTGCTGGGCGAGCGCGTGCACGCTTTCGTCACGGTGCGCGAGCCGGCGCCGAGCGCGGCCGAGTTGCAGCGCTTCGTCGGCGAGCGGCTTGCCGACTATAAAGTGCCGGAGACGCTGACACTGACGAGCGAGCCGCAGCCGCGCAACGCCAATGGCAAGATCCTCAAGCGTCAGCTGCGCGACGCGCTGCGGCTCGCGTGACGCCGGCGATGGACGTGAACGCGATCGAGGTCGCCGAAGCGCTCATCGAGGAGCATCGAAGTGGCGCGACGTTCCGCTGCTTCGCAGCAAGCCGCGGCATCGCCAGCCCCGCGCAGGCCTACGCGGTGCAGCGCGAATATGTGCGGCTGCAAATGGCAGCCCGCGGCGTCGGCGCCGCCGGCTACAAGGTCGGCCTGACCTCAAAGCGCATGCAGGCGATGTGCGGGATCGACAGCCCGGTCGCCGGCGTCGTGTTGCGCGATCGCGTGCATTCCTCAGGCGCGAGTGTGAGCGCATCCGCCTACGGGCGGATTGGCCTCGAATTCGAGATTGCGGTGCGCCTCGGGCGCGATCTTCGCCCGGATGGCCGGCCGATTACGGTCGTGGAGGTCGCGGCGGCCGCAGACGCGGTCGGCCCGGCGATCGAAATCGTCGATGATCGCCACGCCGATTACGGGACGCTGGAAGCGCTCTCGCTCATTGCCGACAATTCTTGGAACGCCGGCATCGTGCTCGGCGCTTTCGCGCGCAGCTGGCCCGACCTCGAAAGCGTTGAAGGCGTCGTTGCCATGGATGGCGAGATCATCGACCGCGGCTTTGGCCGCGACGTGCTCGGTCATCCGTTCCATTCGGTGGCGTGGCTCGCGACCCATCTCGCGGAGACGGGAACCGCGCTGCGCGCGGGCGACATCGTCATGACCGGGAACCTGGTGACCACCAAATTTCCGGACCGCTCGGCGGTCTATCGCTTCGACCTTAACGGCCTCGGCACCGCCGAACTTACGATCCGCGCCTGACGGCAACGCGCCGCCCTACGCCGCCTGTTTGAGCTCGCGCCGCCGCGAGAACTCGAGCGCGTTGTCGTTGACCGGGCCATAGCGAAGGCTGATCAGGTCGAGCACGTAGTTCTGATAGAGCCGCCAAGGCTTCTTCGATCCCTGCCGCGGCAGCTCGCCGAGCGCGCGCACGATATAGCCGGAGGAGAAATCCAGAAACGGCTCCGGAACAGCCGAGGGATCGCGCCGGCGCGGCGTGCACTGATCGTAGCCATGCCGGTCCATATAGTTGATCAGGCGCGCGACATAGGCGGAAACGAGATCCGACTTGAGCGTCCACGACGCATTGGTGTAGCCGAACACATTGGCAAAGTTCGGCACGTCGCTGAGCAGCGTGCCGCGGAAATTCATCGTCTCGCCGAACTTGACCGGCTTGCCGTCGACGGTGAGCGCAATGCCGCCGAGCATTTGCAGCTTGAGGCCGGTCGCAGTGACGATGATGTCGGCGGCAAGCTCGCGGCCTGATTTGAGGCGGATACCGGTCTCGGTGAAGGTTTCGATCTGGTCGGTCAGGATCTCCGCCTTGCCGGCCTTGACGGCGCTGAAGAAATCGGCGTCGGGCGCAAGGCACAGGCGCTGGTCCCAAGGATTGTAGCGCGGCGAGAAATGGGTCTCGACGTCATAGTCGGGCCCGAGCGCCAGCCGGGCCTGCTCCATGATCCACCGCTTCACCGCCTCGGGTTTGCGCCGGCACAGATTGTAGAACCAGAGCCCGCGCAGCACGTTGCGCCAGCGCATCAACGTGAAGGCGAATTTGACCGGCAGATAACGGCGCAGCTTATCGGCGAGCGCGTCTTCCGACGGCCGTGCGACGATATAGGTCGGCGAACGCTGCAGCATGGTCACATGCGCAGCGGTTTCGGCCATCACCGGGATGATGGTGACCGCAGTCGCGCCGCTGCCGATCACCACGACGCGCTTGCCGGCATAATCGAGATCGTCGGGCCACTTCTGCGGATGAATGATGCGGCCGTGAAATTTCTGCTCGCCGGGAAAGTCCGGCCGGTAGCCCTGCGCATAGTCGTAGTAACCGGCGCAGCCGAACAGAAAATTGCAGGTCAAGCGCACCGGCACGCGGTCGGGTCCGCGTTCGACCTCGAGCGTCCATCGCGCCTCGTCCGACGACCAGGAGGCGCTCTTCACCCGGTGCCGGAAGCGGATGTTGCGGTCGATGCCGTAGGCTTCGGCGGTCTCGCGGATATAGCTGCGGATCGCGGCGCCGTGAGCGATCGCGGTGCTCGATTGCCAGGGGCGGAACGAATAGCCGAAGGTGTACATGTCCGAGTCGGAGCGGATGCCGGGATAGCGGAACAGATCCCAGGTACCGCCGATGGCGTCGCGGCCTTCCAGGATCACGTAGGATTTGCGCCGGCAGTAGGTCTGCACGTGGTAGGCGGCGTCGATCCCGGAAATGCCGGCGCCGACAATGATCACGTCGAAATGGTCCTGCGTCATCCCGTGCATTTTATATCACTCTATATATTGAGTTAATCGACTACTTCAGTGGCGTTGAATGAGCCCCGGCGGCGGTCAGGCGAGGACCGCGATCTTCTGACCTTCCTCGACCGTCTGCTTTTCCTCGACCAGGATTGCTGCCACGGTGCCGGCGCGCGGCGCGGAGACCGGAATCTCCATCTTCATCGATTCGAGCACGATCAGCGTGTCGCCGGCCTCGACGCGGTCGCCGAGGACGACCTCGATCTTCAATACCACGGCATTGAGCTCGGAGCGCACCGGCATTTCGGCCATCGCCAAAACCTCTCAGGGACGAATCGGGAATGCCGAGCGGCCGGGCGTGACCAGCTTGTCGGAAAGCCGCGCGAACTCGCAGACCAGCGGCCGGGTCTCGCGCGGATCGATGATCTCCTCGACCCAGAAGGTCTCGGCGGTGCGGAATGGCGAGCGCAGCTTATTGAGGCGATGTTCGATCTCGGCGAGCTTCGCCGCCGGATCGGGAGCGGCATCGATCTCGGCGCGGTACGCCGCTTCGATGCCGCCTTCGAGCGGCAGCGAGCCCCAGTAGCCGGAGAGCCAAGCATAGCGCAACGCCAAGCGGCCGGCGGGCTGATGCGCGGCGCCGGCGACGCCGAAGCTGTTGCGGATGATGATCGTGCACCACGGCACGCTGGTCTGGTTGATCGCCGCCATGGCGCGCACGCCATGGCGGATGGTGGCGGCGCGCTCGGCCTCGAGCCCGATGAGAAAGCCGGGACAGTCCATGAAATAGACGACCGGGAGATGGAAGGTCTCGGCAAGATCGACGAAGCGCACGATCTTCTGGCACGCCGTCGCCGTCCAGGAGCCGCCGTAGAAATAAGGGTCGCTCGCCATCACCGCGACCGGACGGCCGTCGAGCCGCGCGAGTCCGGTGACGATGGAGCGGCCGAACATCGCGCCCATCTCGAAGAAGCTGCCGCGATCGACCACCGCCTCGACGATCGGGCGTACCTTGTAGACCTTGCGCCGGTCCTTCGGGATCGCCTGCATCAGGCTCTCATCGCGGCGCTCGGGGTCGTCGTCGCTTTCAAGCCGCGGCGGCAGCTCGTAGACCGAGCTCGGCAGGTAGGACAGGAAGCGCCGCGCGCAGGCGAAGGCTTCCTCCTCGGTCTCGACGGCATGGTCGACCGCGCCGCTCTTCGTTTGAATCTCCCAGCCGCCGAGTTCCTGCTTGCTCAAATCCTGGCCGACCCGGGCGACGACCGGCGGTCCGGCAACAAACATGGCCGAGGATTTGGTCATCACCGAATAATGGCTGGCGGCAAGGCGCGCCGCGCCGAGCCCGGCGACCGAGCCGAGGCCGAGCGCGACCACCGGCACCACCGCCATATTGGCGGTGGTATAGTGAAAGCCGAGCGAGGTGCCGACGCCGCCGGGCAGATTGGCGCGGCCCTTGGTCTCGATCGTCTTCACCGATCCGCCGCCGCCGGAGCCTTCGATGATGCGCACGATCGGCAGACGGAATTCGGCGGCCATGCGCTCGGCCATCAGCGGCTTCTCGTGGATGGTGGCGTCGGCCGATCCGCCGCGCACGGTGAAGTCGTCGCCGACCACGACGACCGGCCTGCCGTCGATGCACGCGCGGCCGAATATGCTGTTCGAGGCGGTGAACGACTTCAGCTCGTTGTGTTCGTCGTAGGTCGCGCTGCCGGCGATCATGCCAGTCTCGTGAAAGCTGCCGGCGTCGACCAGCCGGTCGATCCGCTCGCGCACCGTGAGCCGGCCGCCGTCATGCTGCCGCTTGACCTTGTCGGGGCCGCCCATTTCGCGCGCGAGCCGCTCGCGCAGGCGAAGCTCGTCAAGTTCGGCGCGCCAGGTCATCGGCATTTCCCCTCAAATCCGCGCTGACGAAATGGCAAAATCACAGCCCCCGCGCAACCCGTTATGTTTCGATTCAAAATCGATAGCGATGCCGCCCGCCTGGCTATTGCTAAATGGCCTCCCAGCTCCGAATAATTTTGACATCTTCCTTTGCCATCCTCAGCCTCGTTGGAATGAATCCCGCACTGACGGCTTCTAAGGGAGGTGCAGTCATGGAGGCGCAGTCATGGGTCTGATCGACATTCTCAACGGGATGCAGCACGGGCCGCACGGCCCGCGAGGTCCCAG
>Ga0335081_10017804_pt1 | contig 11500 bp, 11 predicted proteins | sample Lox_Sample_35_FD_206713 | JGI IMG/M metagenome (GOLD analysis project Ga0335081, IMG submission 206713) | Soil microbial communities from Loxahatchee National Wildlife Refuge, Florida, United States - Lox_Sample_3.5 | ecosystem: Environmental > Terrestrial > Soil > Wetlands | place: USA... | reverse complement strand
GGGGAGTTTGCCGGGAAAGATCACGAAATCGCGGTCGTTTCACTGGGGGCGCGGGGCTTGTTCGTGCGGTTCGATGGTCGCTCAGCGCACCAGCACACCGTTTGCCCGCCACCCGGCAGGCCGCCCAGGGAATGAGCCCTTCGAGGCTTTGCGCGGTTGACCCGCTCGTGGCTTTCGTTGTGCTCATGGCGACGGTCGTGTTTGCCCGGAACCCAACCCCGCTGCGATGCCTTCCATGAAATTGCGACTCGTTGCCAGCCTGCTCCTCGCGCTTTTCGGCACCCGCGCCTCCGCCGCCGATCTTTCCGGCACGTGGCGCATGGATGTGCCCCGGCGCGGCGGCGTCACTCTGCATACCTATTTCGTCCTCCGCCAGCACGGCGCCGACCTCGACGGCAAGGTCGTCATCCATGGCGGCGTCGATCTCCCCTTGCGCAAGGCGCATCTGGAGGGAACCGACGGCGTGTTTGGCACCGATTGGAACACGGACTACCGCCTGCATCCTGACGGCGACCGGCTGCGGGTGACCATCACCTACGTGGGTCACGGCTCGGAGGAGGCTGTCGCCGTCCGGGTGCCCGAGGCGGAGGCAAACCCGCCCGCGGTCATCCCGCTGCCGGCACTCGAGCCGGTTTCCGCAAACGGCCTCGCCCAGACGCCGCCGATGGGCTGGAACAGCTGGAATCACTTCGGCGATCAGGTCGACGACCAGATTGTCCGCGAAACCGCCGATGCCTTGGTGAGCAGCGGGCTGGCCGCCGCTGGGTTCGTCTTCGTCAACATCGACGATACCTGGGAGGGCAACCGCGACGCGCAGGGAAATATCGTGCCCAACTCCAAGTTTCCCGACATGAAGGCGCTCGCGGACTACGTGCATCGGCGCGGCCTGAAGCTCGGCATCTACTCCTCTCCCGGTCCCAAGACCTGCGGCGGCTACGAGGGCAGTTACGGCCATGAGGAGCAGGATGCGCAAACCTACGCGGCCTGGGGCATCGACTACCTCAAATATGATTGGTGCAGCGCCGGTCGGCTTTATCCCGAATCCGCGCTTCAGGCGGGCTACGAGAAGATGGGCCGCGCCCTGGCGCGATGCGGCCGCCCCATCGTCTACAGCTTGTGCGAATACGGCATGGGCGACGTCTGGAAGTGGGGCCCGCAGGTCGGGGCCAACCTCTGGCGCACCACCGGTGACATCCAGGATAACTGGGCCTCGATGGCCGAAATCGGCTTCAATCAGAGCCGCCTCGCGCCCTATGCCGGGCCCGGCCACTGGAATGATCCGGACATGCTCGAGATCGGCAACGGTGGCATGACCACAACCGAGTATCGGACCCACTTCAGCCTGTGGTGCCTGCTGGCCGCGCCGCTCATGGCGGGCAACGACCTGCGCACCATGTCGGCCGAGACGCTCGCGATCCTTTCCAACCGCGAAGTCATCGCCCTCGACCAGGACGTCTTGGGCAAACAGGGGGAGCGGCTGGCGAGCCGCGACCACATAGAGGTCTGGGCCAAACCGCTGCACGATGGCAGCCGGGCGATCGGCATCTTTAATCGCAATGACAGGGAAAAGACTGTGCAGCTCACTTGGAAAGATCTTGGCCTGTCCGCTCCGCCTGAATCGCTCCGCGACCTCTGGCAGCATCGCGAGCTGCCGGTGGCGGCGGACGGCTGGTCCGGGTCAATCTTGGCGCACGACGTCCTTCTCCTGCGCGTCCACTGAGCTGCCGATCGGGCGGGTCCGGCGCGCCCGGCCGTCATGGCCTTGCGGTTGCCGACGTCCATACCACCCCTGACTTCATCATGAATGCGCTGCACCTTGGCCGCCGCCGGCCAGCCTGGCCCCGCTTGGCCGGGTGCGCGGTTGCCCTGGGGTTGATCGCGGCGCCGGCGCGCCCGGCCTTCGCCGCAAAGCCGGAAACGGCCCGCCCGATTCGCATCGTGCTCGTCGGCGACTCGACCGTCACCGACGCCGCCGGCTGGGGCCTGGGTTTCAAATGCTTTCTCACCGACGGCGCGGAATGCCTCAATGCGTCGCGGGGTGGCCGCAGCTCCAGAAGTTACCTCAACGAGGGCCTCTGGCAGAAGGCGCTCGAGCTCAAGGGCGACTACTATTTGATCCAATTCGGCCACAACGACGAACCCGGCAAGGGTCCGGCGCGGGAGACCGACCCGGCCACGACGTTTCCGCAGTTCATGGCCCGCTATGTGGACGAGACGCAGGCGATCGGCGCCCGGCCGATCCTCGTCACCCCGCTGACCCGGCGGAAGTTCGATCCCGCGGACCGCCGCAAGCTCCTGCCGAGCCTGGTGCCCTACGCTGCGGCCGTCCGCGCGCTCGCGGCGGAGAAACACGTCCCACTGATCGACCTTCACGCGCGGAGTATCGCGCTCTGCGAGGAGCTGGGAGAGGAGGGGTGCGCGGGCCTCAGCGCGCGTACCAAGGATGGCAAGGTCGACACGACGCACCTCAACCCCCAGGGCAGCTTGGCCTTCGCCCGGCTTGTGGTCGCGGAGCTGCGCCGGGTTGTGCCTAACCTCGCCCCCGTGCTGCGGGCCGAGCCGGCGCCGCTTCCCGTCGCGGCAGCGGCTCCGGCCGGGTCGTCACCCGCTTCGGACTCCAACCCGTAACGGGCAGGCCGATCCGGATTCTTGGAGGATCGGCTTGTCGCGCCGCCCGGATGGCTACAATCGAGATCCTATGAGTATGAAGAAGGTCAGGCTGGGCTCCCAGGGCGCGATCGTCTCCCGCCTGGGGCTCGGCTGCATGGGCATGAGCGAGTTCTATGGCGCGCGGAACGACACCGAGTCGTCCGCCACCATTCTCCGGGCGTTGGATCTGGGCGTCACCTTCCTCGACACGGCGGACACCTACGGCATCGGAGATAACGAGGACCTGATCGGGAAGACCATCCGGGGCCGGCGGGACGAGGTCTTCCTCGCGACCAAGTTCGGCAATGTCCGGACGAAGGCTGACCCAAGCCGCTGGATGGTGAGCGGCCGGCCGGAATACGTCCGCGCGGCGTGCGACGCCTCGCTGGCGCGGCTGCAGGTGGACCATATCGATCTCTATTACCAGCACCGCGTGGACCCGGAGACGCCGATCGAGGAGACGGTCGGGGCCATGGCGGGACTCGTGCGGGCGGGCAAGGTGCGGTATCTGGGACTGTCGGAGGCGGCGCCGGCGACGATCCGGCGGGCGCACCTGGTCCATCCGATCACGGCGCTGCAGACCGAGTACTCGCTGTGGGAACGGCACGTGGAGCCGGAGATCCTGCCGACCGTGCGGGCGCTGGGCATCGGATTCGTGCCGTACTGTCCGCTCGGGCGCGGTTTCCTGACCGGCACGATCACGAATCCGGCCGAACTCGGGGACGGGGACGCGCGGGCCCAGCGGTATCCGCGTTTTGCGGCCGGAGCGCTGGCGCGAAACCTTGCGCTGGTACAGCGCCTTCGCGCCATCGCGGAGCGCAAGGGCGTGACGCCGGGACAGCTTGCGCTCGCCTGGGTGCTCGCACAGGGCGACGACATCGTGCCGATTCCGGGGACGAAGCGGAGGAAATACGTGGAGGAGAACGCCGCCGCGGCGGCGATCGAATTGACTCCGGCCGAGGTGGCGGAAGTGGCGGCGGCGGTTCCGCCCGCCGAGGTGGTGGGCGACCGCTACACGGAGGCGAACATGAAATACATCGACCGCTGAGGCGGTCGCACTTTGGGCCGCCGCGGTGCGGATCGAAAAAACGCCCCCGTCTGGCTCGCGGCCGGCACTTCCGCCCAACGAATCCACATCCCGGCGCAGCCATTGGCGGCCTGGGGGATGGCGAACATGTCAACTATTAGTTGACATGTGATTCCGCGCCAGGCGCCGCGAGAGCCCTGGCGATTGGCTCGCGTCGACGAACCTTGGCATCGCGGATCCACGGATCGACGAGCTCGCCCCCCGTTCCGGGGAGCGTGAACATGTCAACTATTAGTTGACATGTGATTCCGCGCGACCCGGTGTGACGTGATCAGCGCCGCGCGGCGGATTGGGCAAGCTCCACCCATCGGCTCGCGCCGGCCGCCGCCGGCGCAGCGGATCCGCCGACCCGTGGGATGGTTGATGGGCCGGGAGCTTCGGTGTCTGACCGGTGAACCCGCGGACTGATCCTCCGCAGGGGGGGGCAGCGGCGGCGCTTCGCGATCTGCCGGAATCCGTTGCTTCCGGAAGTAGTTTCCGGCGGCGCGTGTTGTGCGTCCGGCGCCGCACTGCGGACGCCGCCCGTTCGCACCGGGCGGCCACTCCCGGCGCGCGCGCGTCCGCCGCGGCGGTTTCCCGTGGGCCAAACCCCGCTGGCCTCACCGGCCGTCGTCGGCGAAGACTTCCTCGATCGGACGCTTGAACAGGCGCGCGATCTTGAAGGCGAGGGGCAGGCTCGGGTCGTATTTCTCGGTCTCGATCGCGTTGACCGTCTGGCGCGACACGCCGAGTTTGGCAGCCAGGTCACCCTGCGACCACTCGCGCTCCGCCCGCATTTCGCGCAGCTTGTTTTTCATCGATAGCGCCGGATGGCGATGACGTTGCCCACGCCCCAGAGCAGGGCCATGGCGGCCACCAGGCCGCTCCAGCCCCAGTGGACCGCCGGCAGCAGTTTCGCCTGTTCCAGGAGATCGATCGCCATCGCCAAGATCGCCGTCGCGGCGAACGCGAAGCCGATCGCTTCAAGTTGGATGCGCCGCTGCAGTTCGTCGACCCGGCGGAGCATGCGCACGACGCACAACATGTAGCCGAGGCAGGGGACCAACGGCAGGATGACAAGCGCCACGCGCGCCGGCACCGGCAATTTCGCCAAAACGAAGAGAACGGTGGCCGCCGTCGCCGCGAGGCCCGCCCCCAGTCCCCAGAAAAGGGGTGGCATCCAGGCGCGCGGGCCGAGACCGCATGATGATTCGGAGTCAGTCGGAGTTTTCATAAGAGGATTTTGGGTTCTGGCGCCGCTCGCTGCCCGGGAGGGCGGGCGAATGACGCTTTCGTTGGAATGATGGTGTAAAGGATCCTTGTCAGATGTCAAGCATACTTGTCATGTGATTTCGCGGTAATTGGTCCGCCTGCGCGCGGTTATCGGTCCGCGGCGACCCTGCCTGGTTTGGTCCCGCGACAGCCTCGGGCGGCCGACTAAAGTGGCGTTTGACACCGCGCCCAAGCCGAGCAGCTTTCCCGAGACGTCGTCGCGGGCCCGGTGTCCCGGCTGCTCCCCGGCGCGCAACGCAATCGCTACCCCATGCAAAGTGATGCCTCCGGTGCCACGCCGGAACTTTCGTTCCCCGTCCGGTTTCAGGTCTTCGGCGGGTCCGACTACAATTCCGAGCTTCGCGGCAAAGGGACGCTGACCGTGCGGGCCGCTGCGCCGACCTACACGTTTGCGGGGAGAAAACGACTGCCTTTCGTGAGCGGCGGGAAGGTCGCGCTGGAATTTGGCGCGGATGATATTTGGAACGTGACCATGAGCGGACGCACGATCCGTTTCAGTACCACGTTGGGCCAAGCGGGCCGATCGAAGCGACCATTCGTGTTCATGTGTCGTGATGCGCCGACCGCCGCGACCGTGGCGGCTCTGCTTCCCCAGCGGAAGGACGAAGACTTTGTGGCCGCGCAGAATTTCGCCGCCACGCTGGACTCCCTGTCGGGCGGCGGCCGCGCGTGGCAGTCCGTCACCAACCTGATCATCGCGGTCAACGCCGTCGTTTTCGTGGTCATGGCCGCCGGCTTCGGGACGGGTTGGTTCGAAGTGGCGGACATCCTGCCGTACGTGCGTTATGGCGCCAACAACGGCGCGGCGACCACGGACGGCGAATGGTGGCGGCTGGTGACCTGCATGTTCATGCACTACGGGATCCTCCACCTGGCAGTGAACATGTGGGCGCTGTTTCAAGCGGGCCATCTGCTCGAAAAGCTGCTGGGCCGGGCGCACTATTTGGTCGCCTATTTTGGCAGTGGCATCGTCGGCAGCCTCGTCAGCGTCCTATGGCATGGCGACCGGATGTGGAGCGTGGGCGCCTCAGGAGCGATCTTCGGGGTCTACGGGGCCCTGCTCGGCTACATGCTGCGCGAGAAGCACGGCATGCCCCGCAGCGTCGTCCAGCCGCTGTTCAAGAGCACGGCGGGCTTTGCCGCCTACAATCTGTTTTATGGCCTGGTCCATCCGGGCATCGACAACGCGGCCCATCTCGGTGGCTTCCTCAGCGGCATCGCGATTGGCTGGCTGGTCGCCCTGCCCGTCGCGCCTGAACCGCGCCGGGCGCTCGGACCGAAGCGCCTGCTGCACGGCGTGGCTGCCTGTGGGCTGATGTTCGCGATCGGCGTCGCCGTGGCGCCGCGTTATGATTATCGGCCTATTGAGGAACTCGGCTGGGAATCGGCCCTCAAAGACGTCGGCGCCCGCGAGAACGCGCTGGTGCAGGACTTTGAGCGCCAGGTGGCAGCTTATCGCCAGGATCCGGCCACTGCGGGCGCCGCTTTTGGCGACTTTCTCGAGCACGAGTTCGTTCCGTTCTACCAGGGGCTGGTCCGGCAGCTCGGCGGTCTGCATTATTCGACCGATCATCGCACCGAGCGCCGTCGGCTCGGCCTGCTCAATTTCGCGGAGGCTCGGGTGACCGGCGCCGGACAACTGCTCGCCGGTTTGCGGGCGGGCAGTCCCTCCGCGCTCGCGGAGTACCAGCAGTTGGACGCCCAAGCCGCCGCGGCACTGCAGATGGCGGTGGGATCGGAGCAGAAGAAGCCGTAGGTCGAACTTAGCGCGACCTCCGGGCGTCAAACCGGGGCGTTGGCCCCTTCTGACGTGATCGCCAGATGACACTTGGCGAACGCGGCAGCGTCGCCTGTTCGCTGGTGCCGGTTCGCCGCGTCGCCCGCATCAACAGGGGCCTCAGGCCCCGAGTAGCCGCGCGGGCAGGAAGAGCAGGGCCTTGATCAGGGCAAACGTCGCGCCAATGCAGATCCCGGCGAGCCGGAAGGGCAGGGCGACCAGCCAGATGAACGGGGCCAGGACAAGGGCCAGCAGCGCCAGCGGCCAGCAGACGGCCAGCAGCAGGCACCAGAGGAGAAAGACTCCGATGATATGCATGGAGGTAACAACCGTATAACCCCACTCGGTGCCCTTTGGTTACAGAAATGCGCACGGAACACGGCCATTGGGCCGGCGCCGCCGCCGGAATCGCCAAGCTAGCAGGTGGGTGCTGGCCTCGCTCGCTCACGCGCTGCGGGTCCGAGTTGATCGCCGACAGAGCGATGTCGTGATGCAAGAATGGGGCAGCTGCCCGGAATGCATGCTCGATGAGCAGCACGTTGAGCTCCAAATTTCGCCGGTTCTCGGATAGACTGTGGTCGGTTGAATTCATCTTTGGCCGCGAGCAACCCCCTCCACATATGAAAACCATCTTCCCTGTTCTGACGTTCTTGGCGGCCGCGGGCGTACTGGCCGCGCAGGAGATCCAAACTGAAAGGACCAGCGCGCCCAGCGCCGACGACGCCCGGCCGAACAGCGACCAGGTGCCGGCGGTGTACGCGATCGAAGGCCGGTTCGAGCGCATCGTCGTGCTGCGGTTCAAATACCAGACCGACCTGCTCGCCGGCCTGGAAAGCATGGTGCGGCAGCAGAAGATCCGCCACGCCGTGATTCTCGCCGGCCTCGGGTCGGTCCGCAGCTATCACTTCCACGCCGTCAGCAACCGCGAGTTTCCTTCGAAAGACATCTTCGTGCGCAATCCCGCCGCTCCGGCGGACCTGGTGAGCATGAACGGTTATGTGATCGATGGCCGCGTCCACGCCCACGTGACGCTGTCGGACGAGCATCACGCGTTCGGCGGCCACCTCGAGCCCGGCACGACGGTGTTCACCTTTGCCATCGTGACGCTCGGGGTGCTGGGCGATAAAACGAACTTCGACCGGCTCGACGACAAGAATTATCGCTGATCCGGCCTCGCCGAATTGCAGCCACGTCACCGCGGAAGCTTCTCGCCGGCGCCACGGCCTACAGGAACAGGTACACGTAGGCGGCGAACGAGACGGCGCCGAGCCCGGCGGTCGCGGCAACCGTCCAGAGGAAGTTCCGCTTGCGGGCGGCAATGGCGAAGGTGGCGATGATCACAGCGGCCTGGGCGGCCAGCATGCCATCGAAGAACCACTGGCTGCGCCGGTAGTGGCGCTCGGCGGAGAGGTTGCTCTGGCGCACCTGCAGTTCGTGCAGATTGGCGATTGCCTGGTTCAACCGCGCCTCGGCGTCGTAGCGGAGCGCGGAATAGCGGAGGCGCAGCACGGTGAATTCCTTGCTCAGGGCGCGGTGCTCGGTTGTGGTGGGTTCGAGCACGTCGCCCAGGCGGTCGCCGGCGCTGATGATCGGCCGCAGGGTGTCATCGAAGGCGCGGGCGCGGTCCTGCGCGGTGCGGAGGGAGGCGGCGATGGCTTCAGGCGTGACCGCGTTCAGGATCCGCGCCAGTTCGGGCTCGGGCCGGCCTTGCTCCACGGCGTCGAGTGCAGCTTGCACCGGACCCGGGGCCGGGGGCGCCCCGGCCGCCTCGGGCAGCCGGCCGGCGAGGAGGAAATCGAGGGCCGTCCGGACGGCGGCGGGGTCCGACAGCGTGGCGGCGAGTGCGCGCAGACCGTCGGCATCGGGCCGGTGGTCCGCGACGGTGGCCTCAACCACATCGAGCGTGCCCAGTTGTACAGCGCTGCGCAGGCGCTTGGCCTGGAAGAATCCCCACTGGTCGCCGGCTTTGGACTGCTGCTGCGCGGCCAGCGCGCGGTCGTACTGCGCCTTCGTCATCTCGCCCTGGGCGAGGGCGGCGAGCAGGGTTGCGACGATCGTCATGACGACGGGCGTGGCCAGAAGCACTTTGCCCCAAATGGTGGGCGGAACGTCCTTTTTCAGTTCCTCCGGGATTTCCGTTTTCATGGGCTGACGCGCAGCCTAACAGATGTCCGGGCGAACCGAAGAGGAATCTCGGCGCCGGCGCGCCAGCCCAGGTTCGCCGCGGCGGCGGCCCGGAAATCATCAACCGCGAGTTGACGCCGATTGTCACCTCGGGCAACTCTGCGCCATGGCTGGTTCGACCATGAACGATATTCAGGAACTTCAGCGGCTGGCGTCGCCGGCGCCCAAACCCCAGTCGCTCGCGTGGGATGGCGCAACGCTCTGGATGGGCTCGATTGAGACACGGCGCATCTACGGAATCAATCCGGTGACGTGGACGGTCGGCTGGGAAACCGCGGCGCCGGGCAAACCGTGGGGCATGGCCGCGGTCGACGGGGAACTCCGCGTCATTTGCGGCGAGACGGCCGATGACAACCGGATCATCCGGCGCTGCCTCCCGGGAAAGGGCTTTGACCGAGAATTCGGGCTTCCGTGCCCGGACGACTGCGGCTCGCAACTTGGTTGGGACGGCCGGCGGCTGCACCTCAGCCAGTGGTATCCGAAGAAGGTGCTGGCACTTGGCGACGACGGAAAGGTCGAGCGGGTGATCCAGGTCCCGCACGGCATCTGCGGGCAGGTTTTTGTGGACGGTTTCATCTTTCTTGTCACGACCGATGCCGAGGAGACGAAAGACTACTGGCTCACGCGGGTGGATCCGCGTTCGGCGGCGCCGCGGATCGACGATCTCGTCCGGATTCCGTTCGCGGCCCGGGCCCTGGCGTTCGACGGCACCCGTTTTTGGACCAACCACCGGGAGCAAAACCAGATTGTGTCGTTCGCGCGCCCCGGCTAAGGCGAAAACGGGTCGCGGGAATTTCGGGCCGCAGATCGCGGCCCGCGTGACCGTCGCCCGCGCTGCTCAAGGAATTTGTAACGTATTACGTTACAAACGACCATGGCCAAGGGGGGGCTGCGCGCCGGCTGGAGGCACGGTGCGGCTGGTTCGCGCCGCTGTGATATCGGCTGGACGCGGCTACCGCATTCCCTCGATAGTCAATGGCCGCGGCGAGGCCGCCACGGCCACGGGCGCGAACCGTGCCGTGACCGGCGCGTTCGCGCTGCAATGCCGGCAACCCTCCAAGAACAGGACCAAAATGTCGGAACTCAAGCTGCCCACGCGCGGCGAAGATTTCTCGGAATGGTACAACCAGTTGGTGCTGCGGGCGGAGCTGGCGGACTACGCGCCGGTGCGCGGCTGCATGATCGTCCGGCCGTACGGCTGGGCGCTCTGGGAAAACATCACCGCGGCGCTCGACCGCCGCTTCAAGGCGACGGGCCATGTGAACGCGGCGTTTCCGCTCCTGATACCGCGGAGCTTCATCGACAAGGAGAAATCGCACGTGGCGGGGTTTGCGCCCGAGCTCGCGGTGGTGACCCACGGCGGCGGCGAAGAGCTCGAGGAGCCGCTCGTGATCCGACCCACGTCGGAAACGATTGTCGGACACGCCTACGCCAAGTGGATTCAGTCCTACCGCGATCTGCCGGTGTTGATCAATCAGTGGAACAGCGTGGTCCGCTGGGAGCTGCGCACGAAGCTGTTTCTGCGCACGCTCGAATTCTTCTGGCAGGAAGGGCACACCGCGCACGCGACGGCGCTGGAAGCCGAGGCCGAGACGCGGCAAATGCTCGACGTCTACACGGATTTCGCGGTGCGCGAAGCGGCCGTGCCGGTGATTCCCGGCCGCAAGTCGGCGGCCGAGCGGTTCGCGGGCGCCGAGCAGACGTATTCGATCGAAGCGATGATGGGTGACGGCAAGGCCCTGCAGGCGGGGACGTCGCACAACTTGGGCCAGAATTTCGCGAAGGCGTTCGGGATCCGCTATCTCGACAAGGCCGGTGTGCTCCAGCACTGCTGGACGACCTCGTGGGGACTTTCGACGCGCTTCGTGGGCGCGATCATCATGGTGCATGGTGACGATCAGGGTCTGATCCTGCCGCCGCGCCTCGCGCCGTTCCAGATCGTGATCGTGCCCATTTTCAAAACGGATGCGGAGAAGGCCATTGTTCTTGAGAACGCCCGGCGGCTGCGTCAGCAGCTTGTCGACGCGGGGGTCCGCGTGAGGATGGACGAACGCGAAGGCCTGAGCCCGGGATTCCGGTTCAACGACTGGGAGATGCGCGGTGTGCCGCTGCGGCTCGAAGTGGGCCCCAAGGACGTGGCCAAGGGAGCGGCGGTGCTCGCGCGCCGGGACCGGCCCGGCAAGGAAGGCAAGGCGTTCGTGCCGCAGCAGGGGATCGCTGCCGCCGTCGGGCGTCTGCTCGAGGAGATTCAGCAGAGCCTCTACGATCGCGCGCTCGAATTCCGCAAAGCCAACACGGCGGACGCCGCCGACTACGGCGAGTTGAAGCAGGCGGTGGAGAAAGGCTTCGCGTCTTCCTGGTGGTGCGGCCGCGGCGAGTGTGAGGCGAAGATCAGGGAAGAGACCAAAGCCACGATGCGGTGCATCCCCGTCGAGCAGCCGGGCGGGGGCGGGAAATGCGTGTACTGCGGCCAACTCTCGAGTGAAAAGGCCATCTTTGCCCGCGCCTATTAGGGCGTGTCTTCAAATTGC
>Ga0335081_10017803_pt1 | contig 11500 bp, 7 predicted proteins | sample Lox_Sample_35_FD_206713 | JGI IMG/M metagenome (GOLD analysis project Ga0335081, IMG submission 206713) | Soil microbial communities from Loxahatchee National Wildlife Refuge, Florida, United States - Lox_Sample_3.5 | ecosystem: Environmental > Terrestrial > Soil > Wetlands | place: USA: Florida... | reverse complement strand
CTCAGGCGCGGCGCGCCACGGGGCCCAGACCGCGGCAGCAGCGAACAGGGTCATCGCGGCTGCGATCCCCGGCCACAACATCGCAGGGAACCGCGACCGCGAGAGAGCGGATGCGGCTGGGGCTCGCGCGTCATCCAGCAGCAGCTTCCAATCCCCGATCGCCTGCAGCCGCTGCCTGGGATCTTTGGCGAGACATTTTTCAATCAGCCGCCGGACCGCCGCGGGTGCCAGCGCCAGATCCGGCTCCTTGTGGATCACGGCGCCCATCAGCTCAGCCGCGCTGTCGCCTTGGAACGCGCGCTCGCCGGTAACCATCTCATACACCACCACGCCGAACGCCCAGATGTCGGCGCGGTGGTCCACTGCCTTCCCCCGAGCCTGTTCCGGGCTCATGTACGCCGCGGTCCCCAGGATCATGCCCGCCTGAGTGAGCGACATCGTCACCGTGGGAGAGTTTTCGACGCCGGAAGCGGCGGCCTGGCCCTCGGTTGATTTCGCGAGGCCGAAATCCAGCACCTTGACCGTGCCATCCTCCTTCACCCGGATATTGGCTGGCTTGAGGTCCCGATGGACGATGCCTCGCTCGTGTGCCGCACCGAGCGCGTCGGCAATTTGCCCGGCGTAGTGAAGCGCCGTATCGAGCGGCAACGGCCCCTTGAGCGCGTCGCCCTCGATCAACTCCATGACCAGGTAGTTGGGTCCAACGTCGTAGAGCTGGCAGATGTTCGGATGATTCAGCGCGGCGATGGCGCGTGCCTCCATCTCGAACCGGCCGCTGAACCGCTCCGCCGAAACCTTGATGGCGACATCGCGTCCCACGCGACCGTCCCGCGCACGGTACACCTCGCCCATCCCGCCCGCGCCTATCTGCGCCACGATTTCGTAAGGGCCGAGTTCGTCGCCCGCCGAGAGGAGCATGGGGATGGTGCGATTTTACCCCAAGTTGGCGATAGGATAGTACGACCATGGATGCTGGCGGATTCGGCCACTTCGATCTGTTGCAGAAGATCGGTGAGGGTGGCATGGGTGTCGTGTACAAGGCGCGCGACTCGCGCCTGGAACGTGTCGTCGCCATCAAACTGCTGCCCGAACGCCGCGCCGCCGATGCCGAACGCCGCGCGCGCTTCATCCACGAGGCCAAGGCCGCGTCGGCGCTGAATCATCCGAACATCGTGACCATCCACGAGGCCGGCGAGCAGGATGGGCGCACCTTCATGGTGATGGAGTTCGTCGATGGCAAACCGCTCGGCGATCTGATTCCGAACAAGGGAATGCGGCTCACCGAAGCGCTGCGCATCGCCGTGCAAGTGGCCGACGCGCTGACGGCCGCGCATGCCGCCGGGATCGTGCATCGCGATCTGAAGCCCGCCAACATCATGGTTGATGGCCACGGGCGCGTGAAGGTTCTGGACTTCGGGCTGGCGAAACAGGTCGCAAGAGCGGTCGCGGCCGAAGATGAGACACGCACCGTGGACGTCGCGCTCACCGAGGAAGGCACGATTCTGGGCAGCGTTCCCTACATGTCGCCGGAGCAGGCCGAGGGCAAGCCCGTCGACGCGCGCAGCGACATTTTTTCCTTCGGCACGGTGCTCTACGAGATGATCACGGGACAGCGCGCCTTTCGCGGAGAGACGCGCATTTCGACTCTGGCCGCGGTGGTGGAGAAGGAGCCGCAGCTTCCGAGCCAGACCGGCGCCGACGCGCCGCCCGACGTGGAGCGCCTCATCGCGCGCTGCATGCGCAAGGACGTTAATCGGCGCAGCCAGCATATGGCGGATGTGAAACTGGCGCTGGAAGAACTGCGCGACGAATCGGAATCGGGCAAGCTGGTGCGGCCCTCGGCCCCTCTCCCGGCGACAGCCGCCGGACACCGATGGCTGTTGCCTTCCGTGGCGCTCGCATGCGTGGCGGTCGGCGCGGTCCTCGCCTGGGCTTTGCTGCATCACCGCGGCCCCGCGCCATTCCAGGCGCCGGAACTGACGAGCGTGTCTCCCGACGACGGGCATTCCTACCGTAGCCCTAGCATCTCTCCCGATGGCAAATTCGTCGTCTACGTTTCCGATCGCGGCGGCAATGGGGAGTTGTGGCTGCAGCAGATCGGGGGCGGCAATCCCATCCAGTTGACCCACTCCGCCGATCCGGTTGATAGCGGCAAGTTCTTTCCCGATGGCACGCGGATTCTGTACGCGACGCGGCACGATTCGTCTCCCCAGAGTTCGAGCATCCAGACGATTCCGACTCTCGGCGGGGAGCCGCAGGTCCTGGCAAGTGCGGGATTCTTATTTACGACCGGAATATCTCCGGATGGCCGCTCCGTCCTCTATGAATCATTTACGCCATCCGGTCCGCGCGCATTTGTCATCCCGGCCAGCGGCGGAACGCCGCACGAATTGACGAACTTCCAACCATTTCGCACTGGGGCTCAGCCCATTCTCGGCTGGACGTCCGATAGCCGGTGGCTGATTGAGGTACAGCCCTCGACCGGCACCGCCGCGGACTGGGAGTGGTTTGCTCTACCGGTGGACGGGGGGAATCCGATTGCCACGGGAGCGGGAGCCGCGCTGCGTGCGGCCGGGTTGGAAGAGGCTGACCCCAGAGTGATGCGTGGTAATCGCGTACTGTTCTCGGGCAAGAAAGGCGAACAGTTCAACGTTTGGGAGATCGATCTAACCCCTGGTTCGTGGCGCGTGGCAGGCGTTCCGCGACAACTCACGTTTGGGACCGAAGCGACCACGGCTTCCGGCGTCAGCGAAACCGGCACGGCAGCGGTGGAAGTCTCCAAGACCTCCGCGGACCTCTACCTCTTGCCGCTCGATCCGAAGAGCGGGCAGGCCAGCGGCACGGCGCGACGGCTGACGCAAGATGGACGCTTTAAGTTTCCGGCCGCAATGTCCGGAGAACTGGGCAGCGCTTACTTCGACGCGCCCCTTAGCGGCCGAGGGGTAACCTATGCGCTGAACCTGGAAACCGGCAAACAGACTCTCGTGGGCACGCGTGGTGATGAGGCTGTCAACCTCGCGGCGATTTCGAGCGACGGCCGCCAGATCGCCTACAGCGTGCGCGACGGTGACAGCTACAGTATTCGGGTGGGCTCTCCCGGCGCCGGCGCGGCCGCGGCACGCGAACTCTGCAAGGGCTGCGGATTGCCCGGGACCTTCTCCCCGGACGGCCGCTTCGTCCTTTACGTTGCCAACCCTCGCGCGAATTTCAACAGTCCCGAACGGAAAATGACCGTGCGGCTTCTGGAAGTGGCATCGGGGAAAAATAAGCCCTGGCTGGAGCACCCCACGGACTCGGTCGTGGCCGTTCGTTTTGGCGGAAATGGAGAGTGGGTCGCGATCGGAGTCCACCCGCTGGGATCGAAGATTTCCAAGCCGTACCTGGTCCCGTGGAGAGAGGAGCCGGTCCCGGTTTCCGAGTGGATCGCCGCGCCGCCGGTCGGCAACGACTGGAAATACACGCCGGCCGGCAACTTCTTTTACTTCGAACGGGACTCCAAGCTCGTAGGCGTGCGCTTCGACCCCAAGGCTCGCAGCTTTGGGCAGCCCTTCGATGTGAAGTTCCCGCCGGGGTCGGCAGCCGAATGGAAGCGGGACGACAACTGGGTGATTGCGGGCCCTGGCCTGGTGTTCACAAGGGCGGAGAACCACAGCGGGGTGTGGCTGATGAAGCTGCCGGAGTGAGCCGGCAGGCTCACCGGCTCACCGGCGCCCGCTTGAGTAGATCGTCCAACCAGTTCGTGATGAAGATGAGGGCCGCGGCGTTCGCCGCTTCTGCCGGCCGCGTGATCTTGAATGCGACAAAACGGTATGCCGTTGGAACAGCTTATCGGCGAGGAGGTTTTGGCTACTTACGCAAGAGCATACAGGGCTGGAATGCCGCCGCGAAAGGCAAGCCGTTCGTGGTTCTCACCGATCTGGACGCCGGCAGGTGCCCGCCCGAGTTGATTCCGAATGGCTCGCCGTTGCCGAGCATCCTAACCTGCTCTTTCGCATCGCTCGTGAAATAGAGTTGTGGCTGATCGCCGACCCCCGGGGCTTATCGCAGTTTCTCAGGATACCGAAGCGGCTCATTTCTGCCTCCCCGGATCCACTCGCAGATCCAAAAGCAGCTTTGTTGGATTTGGCACGTCGGTCCCGGTCCGAGGAAACCCGCGATCGCCTGGTTCAAAGAAAGAACAGCACGGCCAAAATTGGGCCCGACTACACCGGATGTCTAGGATCTTTGTACAGCAGACCTGGGACTTCCGCGCAACCGCTGCGAATTCGCCAAGCCTCGCCAGGGCGGCCGATCGCATCTGCGCCTTTGATCCGATCTGGAAATAGACGAGCGATGGAGCAGTTTCCCCGCCCTTCACCACTCGTTGTATGATCGAACTGTTCCGACTAGAGGGGTTCCAATGAGAAGGATTCGACCGAAGGCACTGCTCGCAATCCTCCCGGCGACGCTTGCGCTCCTGGTGCCGACCATATTCGCGGGTGACTGGCCGGATTGGCGCGGCCCGAATCGCGACGGGATTTCACCGGAAAAGGGGCTGCCCGAGAAGTGGTCGCTTAAAGGCGACAACCTCGCGTGGAAAGCGCCGTACGGCGGCCGCTCCACGCCTGTCATCCTGGGCGATCGTCTATACCTGGAGAACACCGCCGGTGCGCGCGAGACCGAGCAGGAGCGCATCTTGTGCTTCAACGCCGACACCGGCAAGCTGCTCTGGGAGTACAAATTCAATATCTACCAGAGCGACGTGCCGGCGCACCGCGTGGGCTGGGCCTCGCCCGTGGTGGATCCCGAAACCGGCAACGTCTACTCTTTCGGTGTGAATAACCTGGTGACCGCTCTCACGCGGGACGGCAAGAAGATCTGGGAGCGATCGATCACGGAAGAATTCTCGCCGTTTACGACCCACGGCGGACGAACCGTTTCGCCCATCATCGACGGCAACCTGGTGATCGTCAGCACTCCGACCTCGACGTGGGGATCGCAGGCGCAGCGCACGCAGCGCTTCATCGCGATGGACAAGCGCAGCGGCGACATTATCTGGATCAGCACCCCCGGCGGCCGTCCGTACGACACCAGCTACGCGCCGGTCAACATCGTCAATATCAATGGCACGCGCCTGATGATTACCGGCGGCGCCGACGGGTCCGCCCTCGCCATGAAGCCGCAGACCGGAGAGCCCGTATGGCAACTCGTAGTGGCGAAGCGCGGATTGAATACCGGGCTGGTGGCCAACGGCAAGTACGCGATCCTGTCTCACGGAGACGAGAACCTGGAAGGCAACGAGATGGGGATGATCGCCGCATTCGACGCGACCAAGACCGGCAAACTCGGCATGGACAGCATCAAGTGGGCCGTCAAGGGATTCATCGGCGGCTTCTCCTCGCCGGTGATCAACGGCGACGCGATCTACCAGGTGGACAACGGCGCCATCCTGTACGCGTTCGACGTGGAGACGGGACGCCAGTTGTGGAAGCAGAATCTCGGCACTATTCAGAAGGCATCGTCGGTATTCGCCGATGGCAAGATCTACGTCGGCACCGAGAGCGGCAAATTCTTTATCCTGCGACCGCACTCCGACCACTGCGAGATCCTCAGCGAAGTGGAGCTGCCCTTGAGTGACCAGGGCCTCAATTCGCAGAAAATCCCGGAGCCGATCGTGGCCGGAGCGGCGGTGGCGCGCGGCCGGATCTATTTCGTCTCCAGCGACAACCTCTACGCCATCGGTCCCAAGCAGACGAAGGCGGAGCCGTGGAAGCCGGTAACGCAGGTGATGGAGCAGGGCGAAGGGCCCGCGACCTGGGTGCAGGTGGCGCCGACCGAGCTGGTGCTGAAGGCCGGCGAATCGGTGCAGTTGCACGCACGCCTGTTCGACGCCAAGGGCCGTTTCCTCCGCGAGGACAAAGCCATGTGGTCACTGCAAGGACTCACGGGGACGGTCACGGATGGCAAGTACACCGCGCCCAGCGGCCCGATGGGGCAGGCCGGACTCATCAAGGCGACGGTGGGTAGTGTGACGGGCGAGGCTCGCGCGCGCGTAATCCCGCCGCTGCCGTGGAACGAGACGTTCGATTCGTACCCCGTGGGCAGCGTTCCGGCCCACTGGGTGAGCGCCACGACGGTCGGCAAGTTCCAGGTCACGGAACTGGAGGGCAACAAGGTGCTCGAGAAAGTGCCCACCGACACGCTCTTCAAACGCATGCGCGTGTTCATGGGGCCGGCCGACTGGTCGAACTACACGGTGCAGGCCGACATCCGCATACCGGAAAAGCGCCGCCAGATGGGAGATGCCGGGATTATCGCGCAGCGCTACACCCTCTTCGCCTTCGGCAACAATCAGCGCCTCGAGATGAACTCGTGGCAGCCGGAGGTGGCTCGCGTCGCTTCGGCGCCGTTCGAATTTAAGCCCGACACGTGGTACCGGCTCAAGCTGCGGGTCGAAAACACTGCCGATGGCAAGACACGCATCCGCGGGAAGGCGTGGGCCGTCGCGGATGCCGAGCCGGACGCGTGGCAGATCGATCGCATCGACCCCATTCCCAACAAACAGGGGAGTCCGGGCATTTTCACCGATGCCCAGTTTGGCGTGTATTTCGATAACTTGAAAGTGACACCAAACCAATGAAGTACGTTTTACCCGTCTTTCTCATAGGCTCGATGTGGCTGGTGTTCGCGTCCGACCCCGGGACCGGCGATTGGCCCATGTGGGGCGGCACGCCCGACCGCAACATGTTTTCACCCATGACCGGGATCCCGGTCTCCTGGGACATCAAGACCAAAAAGAACGTGAAGTGGATGGCCGAACTGGGTTCTCAGAGCTATGGCAATCCCGTGGTGGCCGGCGGGCAAGTGTATGCCGGCACCAACAACGAACTGGTGCGCAATCCGAAGGAGCCCGGCGACCGCGGCGTGCTGATGTGCTTCCGCGAGTCGGACGGCAAGTTCCTGTGGCAGCACGCCAACGTAAAGCTGGCGGCCGGGCGTGCGCTGGACTGGCCGTTCCAGGGCGTGTGCTCTTCGCCGCTCGTGGAAGGCGAACGCCTCTATTACGTCACCAATCGCTGCGAACTGGCCTGCCTCGATACCAAAGGCGACGGCAACGGCGGCCCCAAGGTGATCTGGAAGTACGACATGATCGAAGAGGTCGGCTCGTCGCCGCACAACATGTCGAACTCCTCGCCCGTTTCGTACGGCGATCTCATCTTCGTGAGCACTTCGAACGGACAGGACGAGAGCCACGTGCACATTCCTTCGCCGCGCGCGCCCTCGATGATCGCGGTCAACAAGAACACCGGGAAGAAGGTCTGGGAAGTCAACAACGTCGGCGAGCGGATCCTGCACGGGCAGTGGTCGTCGCCCGCGGTCGGCAAGATCGGCGACGTGGTGCAGGTGGTGATCGGCGAGGGCGACGGCTGGGTGCGCGGATATGAAGCCATGACCGGCAAGAAGCTCTGGGAATTCGATATGAATCCCAAGGATGCGGTGTGGCCGAAGACACGAAACGAGGTGATCTCCACGCCGGTGCTTTATCAAGACAAGGTGTACATTGCCAACGGCCAAGACCCGGAACACGGCGAGGGCGTGGGTCATTTGTACGCGATCGATGCCACCAAGCGCGGCGACATCACGCAGACGGGTCGCATCTGGCATTACGACAAGATCCGCCGTTCGATCTCCACCGGCGCGATCTACAATGGCCTGCTGTTCTACTCGGACTTCAGCGGCTTCCTGCATTGCCTCGATCTCGCTACCGGCAAGCCGTATTGGACTCACGATATGCTGGCCGCGGTGTGGGGATCGCCCATGGTGATCAACGGGAAGGTCTACCTGGGCGACGAAGATGGCGACATTGTGGTGCTGGAGGCGTCCAAGGAGAAGAAGCTGATCGGCGAGATGAACATGGGCAGTTCCGTGTACGCCACTCCGGTGCCGGCGCACAACACGCTGTTCATCATGAGCCGGAATCAGCTCTGGGCGCTCGCCGAGAAGTAACGCGCCGGAGATTCCGATGCGATCGCTCCTCTTGCTGGCGGTGCCGGCGCTTCTTCTGGCGGCGGACGAGTGGCCGCAGTTCCGGGGCAATCCGCAACTGACCGGTATCGCCGCGGGCGGCGTCCCGGCCGACCTCAAGCTGCTTTGGACATACGAGGCTGGCGATTCCATCGAATCGTCTGCTGCGATCTCCGGCGGCACGGTGTACGTGGGCGCGCAGACGGCCGATCTCGCCGCCATCGATCTCGAAACCGGGAAGCTTCGCTGGAAGTACCACGCGCAGGAAGGGATCGCGGAATCGTCGCCGGCGGTCCATGATGGCGTGGTCTACATCGGCGATTCATCGGGACTGCTGCACGCGGTGCGTGCGACGGACGGGAAGGGGCTGTGGACGTTCAAGACGGAGGGCGAGATCAAGTCCTCTCCCGTGGTGGCGGGCGATCGGGTGCTGATCGGATCGTACGATGGCAATCTGTACTGCCTGTCGGCGCGCGACGGGAAACTGATCTGGAAGTACACCACTTCGAACTTCGTGCATGCCACGCCGGCGGTCGACAACGGCATCATTTACCTGGGAGGCTGCGACGAGGTTTTTCACGGCATCCGGTTGTCCGACGGGATGGAGGTTATGAAGTTCCCGGCCGGCGGGTACACCGGGGCGTCGCCGGTTGTGCTGGGGAAGCGTGCGTATTACGGGACATTCAGCAACGACGTGGTGGCTGCCGACCTGACCACGAAGCGCGTGGTGTGGCGGTATACCAATCCGGCGCGTTCGTTTCCGTTTTATTCTTCGGCGGCGGTGTCGGGTGACCGCGTGGTGCTGGGCGGGCGCGACAAGTGGGTGTACTGCCTGAATGCCAAGACCGGCAAACCGTATTGGACATTCACGACGCGCGCGCGGGTGGATTCGTCACCGGCACTGGCGGGCGGCCGCGTCTACATCGGTTCCAATGACGGACATTTTTATGTGTTCGATCTGCTGACCGGTAAGAAGGTGTGGGACTTCGAGGCCGGGGCGCCGCTCTCGGCGTCGCCCGCGATTGCCGAGGGCAGAGTGGTGATCGGCGCACAGGACGGGCGGCTGTACTGTTTCGGACAAGCGAAGCCGTGACCGGGCGGCTGCCGAACCTTCTCATCTTCTTGGCTGCGGCGGCTGTCAGCAGCGTGTTCTTCATCAACTTTTGCGCGTCTGTGTTCCGGTGCGGATGCGTGTCGCTGTGGAATGGCGCGGATGCGCACTGCAACATTCACATGGCGGGCGCACGGCACTGCCCCTGGTGCGCATCAGGTACGGTAGCTTCCGTGATTCCGTGGGTGCTGATCGTGTCGATGCAGGCGGTTGTCAGTTTCCGGCCGCGGCCGATGAAGGTGGGCTTACGGCTGGGAATGGCCCTGGTGGCATTTCCGCTGGCAGGCGCGCTGGTGGCTCTCGGATTCGGGCTCGCAACGGGGTATTGGAAGTAGGCGAGCCCCTGGGACGCCGTTTGGGCTTTCCGTTCCCCGCGCAGAACACTGGCGATTCGCCGGTGATCGCGTCAGAATCTACCTATGCTCCCACGTTTTCTTTCATCGGCTCCTCGCCACACTCGCACTCGCTCAGACGCCTTCCGCCAGAATCGTGATCCAGGCGGGCACGGTCTTCGACGGCAAAGGCGGGGTCCTCAAGAACCAGCAAATCGTCATCCAGGGCTCGCGGATTCAATCCGTCGCTCCAGGCAAGGAGAAGGCGACCTACGATCTGCGTGCCTACACCGTGATGCCCGGTTGGATCGACACCCACGTGCACATCAACTGGTACATGGACGCCAACCACAAATCGGTGAGCGGGGGCGCCAAGCCGGAGGACGCCGCGCTGTACACTGCCGGGGACGCGTGGATGACGCTCCAAGGCGGCTTCACCACGGTGCAGAGTGTCGGGGCGGCGATTGATGGCGTGGTGCGGGACCGCATCAATCAGGGCGTCCTGCCGGGGCCGCGGATTCTGACTTCGCTTCGCCAGATCAACGCGAACAGCGCGAATGCCGGACTGGACGGCCTGCGCGCTCTCGTCCAGCGGACCAAAACGGAAGGCGCCGACGTCATCAAGCTCTTTGCCACTACGGGTCTGGGCGCGGGCGGGAACCAGAGCATGACGGACGAGCAGATTCAGGCGGTGTGCAGCGAAGCGAAGAGTGCGGGCCTGCGTTCTGTGGTCCATGCCATCGGCGATGCCGGCGCCAAGGCGTCGGTACTGGCCGGCTGTACCTCGATCGAGCACGGCACTTTTCTGGAGGACTCGACGCTCGATCTGATGGCGCAGCGCGGCACCTACTTCGATCCCAATTTTCTGGTGCTGCACAACTACCTGGACAACCGCGCCAGCTACACGTTCAACGAGCAGGCGCTGGCCACATTGGAAAAAGGGATCGCACCGACGATCGATGTTTTGCGCCGCGCCCGTGCCCACCACGTGAAGGTCACCTTCGGCACAGACGCGGTGGCCGGATCGCACGGCCGAAATGCCGAGGAGTTCATCTACCGGGTGAACGACGGCCACGACAAGCCGATGGACGCCCTCATCAGCGCCACGTCACTTTCCGCCGAAGCGCTCGGCCTCGGCAAGGAGATCGGCACGGTGGGTCCGGGTTTCGAGGCGGACCTTGTGGCCACCGACGGCAACCCGCTGGAAGACATCACGGCGGTGAGGCGGGTGGTCTTTGTCATGAAGGGCGGCAAGGTTTACCGCCGGCAATAATGGGTGCTGAACCGCTTTGGTGATTTCGGTGCCACTACCGCCGAAACCGCTTCCTGAGACGGCGTGAAGAAATCGTATCCGATCCAGACCGGCAGGCGAAACCGCCTGCCCCACCGATGCAGGCGCGGACTCTGACGATCGCGGCTCTGTTTCGGGTGCTGCGCGTTTTGATCGATGAGACGAGAGCTTCCCGGACCGGATACCTGATAAAATCAATAGAAAATGGCGAAGGTTAAAGAAGAGAAACGCCCTGTGCCACCGATTCGCGCGTGGGCGCCGGCTGTGGCACTGGGCTGGCTGATCCCGGGAGGCGGGCATCTGTTGCTGAAACGCACGGGGCGGGGCGTCCTGCTGATGGTCTCGGTCACCGCGATGTTTCTTTGCGGCCTGATGATGCGGGGGGCGATGTTTCAGCCCCAGAGCGGCGATCTGCTGACCACCCTGATCAATACCGGCGGATTCATCGGCGACATCTGCTCGGGCATCTTGTACCTGCTGGCAGTCTGGCTGGGTTACAACACTCCGGATATGGCCGGGCACGTGCACGACTACGGTACCAAGTTCCTGGTGACGGCCGGACTGCTGAACGTGCTGGCCATGGTAGACGCATTTGAAATCGCCGCGGGGAGGAAAGACTGATGCCCAAGATGAATCTGTCGCATTTCGAGGCGGCCTTCCTGTTCGCGCTGTTCACGTCCGTGGTGTTGGGAGTAGTCACGAAAAACAACGACCGCGAGCGTCTGGAGTACGGCGCATACACCTTTGTGTGCTTCCTGCTGG
>Ga0335081_10017801_pt1 | contig 11501 bp, 12 predicted proteins | sample Lox_Sample_35_FD_206713 | JGI IMG/M metagenome (GOLD analysis project Ga0335081, IMG submission 206713) | Soil microbial communities from Loxahatchee National Wildlife Refuge, Florida, United States - Lox_Sample_3.5 | ecosystem: Environmental > Terrestrial > Soil > Wetlands | place: USA... | reverse complement strand
ACCCGCGGTCCAGCCGCGTGTTCGACGACCTGATCAGATCCGTGCCGCAGATCGTCGCGGCCGTCAACGTGGCCGGCGAGACCGACTACATCCTCACTGTGGTCGCCCGGGACGTGTCCGAACTGCAGGGCGTGCTGGCCGGCCTGGCCACCCGCGGCGGCCAGCGGCTGGTGACCTACCTGCGGCTGGAAGAGATCAAGCCGCCGTCCCGGCTGCCGCTCGCTCCGGTGACCGCCCCCGCCCGCCGCAGCAGTGCCCGCCGCAGCAGTGCCCGCCGCGGCGCCCGCAGCAGCCAGGACCCGGCCCGGGCTCCGGACCGGGAATGAGACGGCGGTCACATCGGTTGCAGCGCGGCATGAGGATTGCGGTGATCGGCAAAGGCAACATCGGCGGCTCGCTCGGCCGCAAGTGGCGAGCGGCCGGGCACGACGTGGTTTACGGCGCCAGGGACGGGTCCGGCGAAGGGCCGGGCGGAGCGCCGGTGCTCGGCATCGGCGACGCGCTGAAGGACGCTGACGTGGTACTGCTGGCCGTGCCGGGCCAGGTCGTGCCGGACGTGGTGAGCGAACACCGCGCGGCCCTGGCCGGCAAGACGGTGATCGACGCGGTGAACCGGATCGGCGCGCCGGAGTTCGACAGCCGGGCCATCATCGCCGGAGCCGCGCCGCGGGCCCGCTACGTGCGTGCGTTCAACACGCTGGGCTGGGAGAACTTCGTCAACCCGCTGCCCGGCACGGACCTGTTCTTCGCGGCGGACCCCGCCGCCAGAGCCACCGCCGAGGAACTCATCGAAGCGGTCGGCCTCCGGCCGGCCTTCGTCGGTGACGTCGGTGCCACCGCGACCGTCGACGCGCTGCTGCCGCTCTGGTTCGCCCTGGTCCAGCAGAATGGCGGTAACCGCAGGCTCGCGCTGCGCACGGTCACCGAGGGCTAGGAAGCCGGGTCATGCCCGGCCGCCAGGTTGCCCCCGGACAGGCAGGACCGGCGGCCGCTGACCGCGTCCGGGCTCGCGATGATGAGGCGCGATCCGCGGCATGCAGGAGCTCTCCCGGGTAGTGGCCACGGGCCGGTCCGGCTTTCCCGGCGCGGCCAGCTTCAGGTGGATCTGCCCGATGCGAAGCACGTCGCTGTCCCGCATGAGCGTCGGCGCGCGTACCCGCGTGCCGTTGACGAACGTGCCGTTCGCCGAACCTAGGTCCGTGACCTCCGCGCCGTCGCCGCGGCGCCGGACCCAGACATGGCTCCGCGAAACGAACTCGTCCGTGCTGAACGGCGGGCCGAACCGGACGTCCCGGCCGAGCACGACGCCCCGGAACGATATGGGTATCTGACAGGCCGGGCCGGCGCCAGACGTGACGACCAGGCTCGGATCCGGGTTGAACGGCGCCACCCCTACTCCCTCGTCGCCGTGGCGGGACGCCGACCGGCGTCCTCTCGCCACGTAAGAGCCAGGCTGCGGCGCGAAAATACATCTCAGGTCCTACAGCTCCACGGTGCCGCTGACGCAGCTGACCGTGCCGCCGCCGACCCATACCTGGCCGTCCGCGTCGCGGGAGACGTGCACCCGGCCGCGGCGGCCCATCGCGGTGCCCTGGCTGGCCACGTACGGCGCGGTGACCCGGCCGGCGGCCAGCAGCCACTGCCCGAGCGAGGCGTTCAGGCTGCCCGTGACCGGGTCCTCGGCCGAGCTGATCTGCGGGCTGAACGCGCGCACCTCGATCGCCTCGGGCGAGCCCTCCGGATAGGGTCCGGCCACGCCGATGTCCATATCCACCGCGTCCGGCCGGACCGCCAGCACCGCCTCGGCGCTGGGCAGCAGAACGGCCACCCAGCCGGGCCCGTTGTCGGCCCAGGCGATGTCGACGATGTCGGACCGCGCGATGTTCAGCGACCGCGTCACCCGCTCGGCCAGCTGCTCTTCCACCGGACCGCTGCGCACCAGTGGCGGCGCGGCGAACGCCAGGCCCGCATCGCCCCCAAGAGTCCGCCGGACCGTGATCAGCCCGGCTCCGCATTCCTGCACGATGGCGCCCGGGTCGGCCGGGCGGCCGCCGGCCTCCAGCCACGCGTGGCAGGTGCCCAGCGTCGGATGCCCGGCGAACGGCAGCTCGCTGGTCGGCGTGAAGATCCGGACCAGGTAATCTGCGCCGCTGGCCCGCGGGGCCAGCACGAACGTGGTCTCCGACAGGTTCGTCCAGCGCGCAAACCGCTGCATCTGCTCGCCGGTAAGCCCGTCCGCGCCGAGCACGACCGCGACCGGGTTGCCGAAGTACGGGGTATCGGTGAAGACGTCCACCTGACGGAACTGACGAGGCACACGCCGAGTGTAGGAGCCCGCGCGCCCCTGCGTTAGTACCAAATTCCCGGACCAATTTCACGCTAACGTGCGGGCATGCGAAACCGTCCGCGGGTCACCGTCCTGGGCAGCCTGAACATGGACATCTCCGTCACCGTGCCCCGGCTGCCCGAACCCGGCGCGACCGTGCTCGGCTCGGCCGCCCGGTTCACGCCCGGCGGGAAAGGTGCCAACCAGGCGGTAGCGGCGGCCCGGCTCGGCGCGGACGTGCGCATGGCCGGCTGCGTCGGCGACGACGACTTCGGCCGCCGGCTGCTGGCCGCCCTGCGCGAGGAGGGAGTAAACGCCGACGGCGTCCGCGTCACCGCGAACGCCCCGACCGGGCTGGCCATGATCTCGGTCGACCGCGCGGGCGAGAACATGATCACGGTGGCGCCCGGCGCCAACCACGAGGTGGCCGCGGAACAGGTCGCGGCGGCCACCGGGCACGACGATGGCATCCTCGTCATCTGCGCCGAGATCCCCGTGCCCGCGATCAAGGCGGCCCTGACCAAGACAACTAGGTGCATCCTCAACCTGGCGCCGGTACCGGAGCCCCCGCCCGGCGCCGCCGCCATCGTCGCGGCCGGCGTGGACTGGCTGGTGGTCAACGAAACCGAGGCCGCCGCCGCGCTCGGCCGGCCAGTCAGCGGCCTGGCCGAGGCGGGTCAGGCCGCCGCTGCCCTCATCACCGCGGGCGCGCGGCACGCCGTGGTCACCGCGGGCGCGCACGGCGCCGCCCTGGCCGGCCCGGACGCGGCCGCCACCGTCGGCGCGTTCCGGGTCGACGCGGTGGACACCGTCGGGGCGGGGGACACGTTCGTCGGCGCGCTCGCCGTCGCCCTGGCCGCGGGCATCCCGGCGGCCGAAGCGGTCCGGGCGGCCGCGGCGGCGGGCGCCACCGCCGCCACCCGGCCCGGCGCCCAGGCCGGCATGCCCCGCCCGGCGGACATCCTCGCCACGACCGGACTTCTCTGGCCGGCCGGGTAACGATTCGCTAATAAGTCGACCGGAAGGTATACAGATGGTTTGGGGAGGTGGGCGGTAGCATTGCCTGAAGGAGGCGCACGTGACAGCGGCTCGCCTGCGAGAATTCGTCGCTGACACCCCCGCGGAAGAAGATTCCACCCTCGCCGCGGCGCTAAGCGTGCTGTCGCAGGCGTTCACGGTGGCGGAGCAGCCCGGGGCGCCCGGCAGCGGCACGCATCGCCGGACCTGGCTGGACACCTTCGACTGGCGGCTGTACAAGGCTGGCCTGACGCTCCAGTTCGAGCACGCCAGACGGGGTGGCCGGCTGCTGCTGAGCAAGGCCGACGGCACCGCGCAGGCCGAACAGCTGGTGACCCGGTGGCCGAGACGTCCCGGCCTGGCCGAGGACCTTCCCGACGGACCCGTCCGGGACCGGATCCTGGTGCTGACCAGCCCGAGAGCGCTGCTGCCCATCGTCAAGGCGGTCAGCACCGTCAGCGTCATCCGGCTGCTCAACGGCGACGGCAAGACCGTGGCCCGGCTGATCACCGAGCGCGTGACGGTCACCGCGCCCACCAGGAATACCGCGGCCGATATCACCGCCGAGCTCCCGCCGCGGCTGGCCGTGGTCGAGATCCGCGGCTACCCCGGCCAGGCCCGCCGGGCGGCGGCCCTGCTGGCGGGCGTGCCCGGTGTCTCGCAGGCCAGCCAGGGCCTGTTCACCGCGGCGCTGACCGCGCTCGGCCGCCACCCCGCCGACTACACCAGCGGCGTGGACGCCGAGATCACCGGCACCATGCCCGCGCCGGTTGCGGTGGCCCGGCTCCTGCTGCGCCTGCTCGACACCATCGAGCTGAACGTTCCCGGGGTGCTCCGCGACATCGACACCGAGTTCCTGCACGACTTCCGCGTCGCGGTGCGCCGCACCCGGTCCGCGATCAAGCTCCTCGGCGAGGTGCTGCCCGCCGACCTGGCCGAACACTACAAGACCGAGTTCAAATGGCTCGGCGATGTGACCACGCCGATCAGGGACCTGGACGTTCACCTGCTCGGCTTCGACGCGATGACCGAACACCTGGTCGCCGCGTCCCCCGCCGACCTGGAGCCGCTGCGCGCCTTCCTGGTCCGGCGCCGCGCCCGCGAGTTCCGGCGGCTGGCCGCCGCGCTGCGCGGACCGCGGTTCCGCGCCATCGTCCAGGACTGGCGCAAGGCGCTGCTCGAGATCCGCGACGTCGACGGCCCCAGGCGGCGCCGTCCGACCGCAGCCGCCCTGGCCCTGTCCACCACCGGGCGCGCGTTCCGCCGGATCGCCGCCCGCGGCAGCGCGATCACCCCCGCCTCGCCCCCCGAATCCCTTCATGACCTCCGTAAACGCGCCAAGGAGCTGCGCTACCTGCTGGAGTTCTTCGCGCCGCTGCACGACCCGGTCGCGTACCGGAAGGTCGTCAGCGACCTCAAGCAGCTCCAGGACTGCCTCGGCGAGTTCCAGGACAGCGAGGTGCAGCGGCACGAGATCCACACGCTGGCTGACGCGATGCTCGCCGAGCGCGCCGCTCCGGCCGCTACGCTGCTGGCCATGGGTGAAATCGCCGCACAACTGGCGCTCAGCCAGGCCGAGGCGCGCGCGGAGTTCGCCGCCAGGTTCGGCAGGTTCGCCGGCCCGGCGGGCCGGGAGCGCGTCCGTGTCCTACTCGAGGGCCGCCCGTGAAGATCTTCGCCACCTACAACATCAAGGGCGGCGTCGGCAAGACGACCGCGGCCGTCAACCTGGCCTACCTGTCCGCCGCCGACGGCTGCCGGACCCTGCTCTGGGATCTGGACCCGCAGGGCGCGGCCAGCTTCCTGTTCCGCATCAAGCCGCGGGTCAAGGGCGGCGGCAAGGCGCTCATCCGCGGCACCAAGGCTCTCGACGACGCGATCAAGGGCACCGACTTCGACCGCCTGGACCTGCTCCCCGCCGACTTCACCTACCGCAACATGGACCTGCTCCTCGACACTGCTGGCAAGACGGGGGCTGGCGCCAGGCCCACCCGCAAGCTTGCCCGGCTGCTCAAGCCGCTGGCCGCCGAGTACGACCACGTGTTCCTGGACTGCCCGCCGAGCATCTCGCTGGTCTCGGAGAACGTCATGCACGCCGCCGACGTGCTGCTCGTCCCGCTGATCCCCACCACGCTGTCGGTGCGTACGCTCGACCAGCTCACCGAGTTCGTGGCCGGCTTCAACGGCCGCCGCCCGCAGGTATGGGCGTTCTTCTCGATGGTCGATCGCCGTAAGAACCTGCACCAGGAGATCACCAGGGACCTTCAGTCCGAACGGCCCGGGGTGGCGGCCACCCCCATCCCCGCGCTCTCCATGATCGAGCGCATGTCCGTGGAGCGGGCCCCGGTCGCCGCCTTTGCCCCGCGCAGCGCCGCCGCCCGCGCCTACCGGGCCCTCTGGTCCGAAGTCCAGCAGGACCCGAAGGACTAATCCCGCCCCTGCCAGGTGGTGACGCAGGCCTCGTTGCCTTCCGGGTCGGCCAGCACCCAGAACGCGGGCGCCGCCGCGTCGGACAGCAGCCTGCCGCCGGACGCCAGGGTGGCCTCGATGCGCTGGTGCGCCTCGTCGTGCGGCACCGAGACGTCGAAGTGGATCCGGTTGCGCTGCGGCCGCGGCTCGTCCATCTGCTGGAACCAGACCGCCGGTCCCTGCCCGAGCGGGTCGATCAGGGCATCCGAAGGACCGTCCCGGCCTGGCTCGCCGGCGTAGCCGAGCACCGCCTTCCAGAACGGCCTGATCGCGGGGATGTCGATCGCGTCGATGCCGATCTCCAGCACCTGAACCGTCCGCGCCCGGTCCCCGGGCCGCGTGGTCAGCCGGAACTCCTCCGCCACGGCCGAGATCCGGCGGGCCAGTTCCACGTCGCGCGTCGTCACCCAGGCCACCTCGGTGGTCTGCAGGGACAGGAGCAGCCGATCGGCGCGAATGTCCATCCGCAGGTGCCCGTCGGCTCCGGGTTCCGCCGCTGCCCGGCCGGCCACGTCGGCCGCCAGCGGCAGTGACCCGGTCAGCACCTCAGTCCTGAACTCGCCCAGGACGTACCGCCAGCCGAGGTCGGTGACGGCCGCCGAGGCGTCGGTCCGGGACAGCTTGGTATGTTCCATGCCGCCTATCGTGCCAGCGCTACCGCCCCCCGGTGAACCGACCCCGCAGCCACTCCAGTCGTACCAGCCCGAACGATGTGGATGCCTCACGCATGCAGTAACAGCGACATGAACGCGGCATCCACGCCTTAAAAGCAGAGCGGCGGGCCTGCGCACCCTTAGCCTAGGCTGGCCAGGCCCATCAGATCCACGCAGGTAACCTGGCGCACCCCGGTGAACACCATCAGCACGCTCTGACACGAGCGGCAGCGGACCACGATGCCGAGGCCGGGCATGTACACCGGGAGCTCGGCCACCTGTCTGACCGCGCCGCAACTGCCGCACGTGGCGACCGCGGTGGTCATCTCGGTGCCGAACAGCGCGATCAGCAGCCCGCCGATGGCGTTGCCATCCAGAGCGTAATCGTCCAATGAGCTCGCCTCCGTCACTGTCCGGTCGCTCCGAACCGTTCGGTCTTGACCCGCCCCGGCGGATAGCCCAGCCCGACCAGGCCGGCCGCGACCGACTCGACGAAGTTCGTCGGCCCGCAGACGTAGGCCAGCGGCCGCTCCGAAGCCGGCCAGGCCACCTCGGTCAGCATCTGCTCGTCCACCCGCCGGGCGTAGCCGTGCCACGCCGGCGGCTGGGTTCTGGTCAGCGTGTAGATCACCTTGACGCCGCCCGGCGGGAGGTCGAGCTCGCTGGAGTAGATCACGTCCTCCCAGCTGCGCGAGGAGTACAGCAGCCGGACCGGCACCGAACTCCCCGCCCGGGAACGCTCCCGCACGATGGCCCGCAGCGGCACGACACCCGAGCCGCCGGCCGCCAGCAGCAGCGGCCCGCCAGAGTCGGAGCCGGGTTCCCAGACGAAGTAGCCGCCGATCGGCCCGCGCACCTCGAGCTGGTCCCCGGTCCGCGCCTCCTCGGTCAGGTAGGGGGAGACTTCGCCGTCGTCCAGCCTCTCCACCGTGATCGCGAGCGGCTCGCCCGGCGCCGAGGCGATGGAGTAGGCCCGTTCGGCCTGATAACCGTCGTCGGCGGTCAGCCGGATGTCCACGTGCTGCCCCGCGCGGTGCCCGGGCCAGTCCGGTACCTCGAGGCGCAGCGTGCGGACCTTGGCCGTCTCGTCGGTGACCGGGCCGACCGTGACGGTCTGCCAGCTCAGTCGCCCGCGTACCGCTGTTCCCGCCATGGGTCTCCGTATATGTGGTAGCCGTAGTTTTCCCAGAAGCCCGGCACCTCGGTGTCGCGCAGCTGCAGCCCGCGCACCCATTTGGCGCTCTTCCAGAAGTACAGGTGCGGGACGAGCAGCCGGGCCGGCCCGCCGTGCTCCGCCCCGAGCGGGCCGCCGCCGTAGCCGAACGCCACCCAGGCCTTCCCGCCGAGCAGGTCGGCCACCGGCAGGTTGGTGGTGTAGCCGCCGTCGCTGAAGGCCAGCACGTAACGCGCGTCGTAGTCGACCATGCCGAGCAGCACGTCGAGCGACACGCCTTCCCACATGGTGTCCAGCTTGGACCAGCGGGTCACGCAGTGGATGTCGGTGGTCAGCGTCTCGGTGGGCAGCGCGCGGAACTCCTCCCACGTCCAGCTCACGGGTTCGCGCCCGCCGTCGATCGAGAACGTCCACTTGGATAGCGGTGTGTGCGGCGTCGGACCGGCCGAGAGCACCGGGAAGTCTTTGGTGACGTACTGACCTGGCGGGACCCGGTCGGCCGGGGCCGCCTCGCGCTTGCGGCGGAAGCCGCGGGAGACCGGACTCATGGCAGCAGGCTACTAAAGTCACGCCGAGACAAGCAGGTACACGTTCAGCCCGATGATCAGCGCCGTGACCACGCTCGCGGCCACCACCACCAGCCGACGGTTCACCAGCTGGCCCATGAGCGTGCGGCTGCTGGTGAAGAACAGCAGCGGGACGAGCGCGAACGGGATGCCGAAGGAGAGGAAGACCTGGCTCAGGATCAGGGCCTTGGACGGGTCGAAGCCGACGCCGATCACGATCAGCGCGGGGATCATGGTGATGGCGCGGCGGGCGAAGACGGGGATCTGCCGGTGCAGGAAGCCCTGCATGACCACCTGGCCGGACATGGTGCCGACGCAGGAGGAGGCGATCCCGGAGGCGAGCAGGGCGATCCCGAAGATCAGCCCGCTGTGCCCGCCCAGGTACCGGTTCAGGCCCGCGAAGACCTGCTCCAGGTCGTTGCCCACGCTGAAAAGCCCGCGTTCGTGGAACACCGCCGCCGCCGTGGCCAGCATGGCCAGGTTGATGATCCCGGCGAGCCCCATCGCGATCATGATGTCGATGACCTCGAACCGGAAGATCTTGCGCCTGGCCTCAGGGTTGGCGCCGACGATCCGCTTCTGGGTCAGCGAGGAGTGCAGGTAGATCACGTGCGGCATCACGGTGGCGCCGATGATGCTGACCGCGAGCAGGACCGATTCGCTGCCGGCGAACTGCGGGACGAACAGGCCGTGCACCACCCCGGCCGTCGACGGGTGGCTCCGCAGCAGGTTCAGGCCGAACGCGAACACGATCACCGCCACGAAACCGGTGATCGCCGCCTCGAGGCGGCGGAACCCCCAGACCTGCAAGCCGAGGATGATGAACGCGGCCACGCCGGTCAGCAGCGCGCAGACCCACATCGACAGCCCGAATACCATGTGCAGGCCGAGCGCCGCGCCGACGAACTCGGCCAGGTCCGTCGCCATCGCCACCGCCTCGGCCTGCAGCCACAGCAGCACCACGGCGCGGAACGGCAGCCGGTCGCGGCAGATCTCGGGCAGGCTGCGGCCGGTGGCGATGCCCAGCTTGGCGCTCAGCGACTGGATCAGCATGGCCATCAGGTTGGCCGCCAGCACCACCCAGAGCAGCGTGTAGCCGAACTGCGAGCCGCCCGCCATGTTGGTGGCGAAGTTGCCCGGGTCGACGTACGCCACCGCGGCGATGAACGCGGGGCCCAGGAACGGCAGCACCGCCCGGACCCCGCGCCGTTCGCCGGTGAGCGCCCGCTCGGCCGCCTCGATGACGCGGGCCTCACCCGGCAGGGCATCATCGCCCAGCGTCACCTGGCGGTCAAGCGGGACGGTGTCAGCCAAAGAGGTCAGCTACCGAGCTCAGCCGACGGACGGGCCGAGGCCGAGCGACTGGGGGGTGCTGGAGTCGGGCGACGGCTGGTGCAGGCCCTCGTCCAGCGACCCGAACTCGGTCATCAGCGCCGGGCTGCCGCCCCACGGCGTCTGCTCCTCGGCGACCAGGGTGTTGGTCGTGAGCAGCAGGCCGGCCACTGACGCGCCGTTCTGCAGCGCCGAGCGGACCACGCGGAGCGGGTCGATGATGCCCAGCTCCACCATGTTGCCATGGCGGCCGGTCAATGCGTCGAACCCCTCGTCCGGCCCCATCGTCCTGGTCTGCGCGACGACCTCCGCCGCTTGGTACCCGGCGTTGGCCGCGATGAAGTAGGCGGGCTCGCCCAGCGCCCGCCGGACGATGTCCACGCCGGTGGCGTAGTCGCCGGTGACGCCGAGGCCGTCCAGCACGCCCTCGGAGTGCAGCAGCGCGGCGCCGCCGCCGGCCACGATGCCCTCGGCCATCGCGGCCCGGGTGGCGGACAGCGCGTCCTCGACCCGGTGCTGCAGTTCCTTGAGCTCGGCGGGGGTCGCGGCGCCTACCTTGATTACGGCCACCTTGCCGGACAGCGCGCCGATCCGCTCCTTCAGCACGTCCTCGTCGACGCCGAAGGTGGCCCGCTCCATTTCGGCGCGCATCTGGTTGAGCCGGAACTCGATCGCGTCCTTGTCGCCGGCGCCGCCGATGATCGTGGTGCTGTCGGCATTGACCCGCACCTGGGAGGCGCGGCCGAGCTGGTCCGCCGTCATCGTCTCCAGCGTGAAGCCCGAGTGCTTGCTGTACACGGCGCCGCCGGTCAGCGCGGCGATGTCCTCCAGCTTGTGCAGCCTGCGGTCGCCGAATCCGGGCGCCCGAACGGCCACGCACTGGAAGATGCCGTTCACGTGGTTGTGGACCAGCATGGACAGCGCCGTGCCCTCGACGGTCTCCGCGATCAGGATCAGCGGGCGGGGGGCCCGCATGATCTTGTCGAGGATCGGCATCAGCTGCTGCACCTTGGTGATCTTCTCGCTGCACAGCAGGATGTAGGGGTTGTCGACGACCGCCTCGAGGGCCGCCGGGTTGGTCACCATGTACGGCGACAGGTAGCCGTTGTCGAACTGGAAGCCCTCGACGAAGTCCACCGACATCCCCGGCGTGGGCTTCTCCTCCACGGTGACGATGCCGCCTTCGCCCACGGTGAACAGGGCCTTGGCGATCACGGCGCCCACCGCGTCGTCGTCGTTGGCGGAGATCGCGGCGACCCGGGCGTAGTCATCCTGGGTCTTGACCGGGTGGGCCACGCCGTGCAGGTACTCGACCAGGTGGCCGACGGCCAGGTCGATGCCCCGCTTGACCAGCACCGGGTTACCGCCCTTGCCGATGGCCTCCATGCCCTCCCTGACGACGGCCTGGGCGATCACCGTGGCCGTGGTGGTGCCGTCGCCCACGATGTCGTTGGTCTTGATGGCGGCTTCCTTGACCAGCTGAGCGCCCATGTTCTCGAACTGGTTCTTCAGGTGGATCTCCCGCGCGATCGTCACGCCGTCGTTGGTGACCACCGGCGAGCCGGTGATCTTCTCCAGGATGACGTTGCGCCCCTTGGGGCCGAGAGTCGATTTGACGGCTTCGGCCAGCTGGTCCACGCCAGCCAGCAGCAGGCCGCGAGCTTCAGCGCCGAAGCGCAGTTCTTTGGCCATGGATGCTCAGTTTCCTTCCTCATCAATTCGAGTCATTCGAGACCCGCTGTGGTTGCTGTCGTGCTCCCCGCACCGGTCGCGAACTCGGGCCAGAAGGCCCGAGTTCGCGAACCAGTATCGAATGACTCTCATTACGGGACGAGGATGGCGCGGCCGCGTACCCGGCCTGCGTCGAGGTCGGCGAACGCGTCGGGCGCGGCGTCGAGCGGGTAGGTCTTGGTGTGCAGCGTAACCTTGCCCGCCTGGGCCAGCGCCATCAGCTCGACCAGGTC
>Ga0335081_10017800_pt1 | contig 11501 bp, 8 predicted proteins | sample Lox_Sample_35_FD_206713 | JGI IMG/M metagenome (GOLD analysis project Ga0335081, IMG submission 206713) | Soil microbial communities from Loxahatchee National Wildlife Refuge, Florida, United States - Lox_Sample_3.5 | ecosystem: Environmental > Terrestrial > Soil > Wetlands | place: USA: Florida... | reverse complement strand
CAAGTCGTTCCTGGCCTACGCTGCGCAAGAAGACCTCACACTGGTCGCGCTCAGCCAGGCCGCCCAGGCGCTCAAGACCGCTGCCCAGCCGCGCAAGCCGATCACCTACCTCACCCCAGATCAGCTGCGCGCGGTCCTGGCCGCACACGGCGGCGGGACCGCCAAATCGCGCCGCAACCGGATGCTGCTCATCATGCTCTACGAGTCCGCGGCGCGGGTATCGGAGATCACCGCGCTGAGGCTCGGCGACCTGCACCTGACCGAGCCCGGCCACGTCACCCTCACGGGTAAGAGGAACAAGACCCGCGTCGTCCCCCTGACCGGCAAGACCATCGCGCACCTGCGCGTCTACCTCGAGGAGTTCCACCCCGGAGACGCGCAGCAGCCAGCCACCCGGCCGCTGTTCTACAGCCGGCGCGACGGGCAGCCCGCCCAGCTGTCCGCCGACACCGTCGCCGGCGTGCTCACCCAGGCCGCCGACACCGCGCGGCAGGACTGCCCGTCCATCCCCGGCAAGATCCACTGCCACCTCCTGCGCAAGACCAAGGCCATGGACCTATACCAGCAAGGCATCCCGCTCCCGGTCATCATGCGCCTGCTCGGACACGAGAACGAATCGACAACATCCGCTTTCTATGCCTTCGCCACCCTGGACATGATGCGCCAGGCCATCGCCAAAGCCACCCCGGCAATCAGCGCTACCGTTACCGAACCGCTCACCCACGACCAGGTCCAGGCCCTCTACAGCCTCCGCTAGCCAGCGGCGTTAAGCCGGAGAACCCATCGCTCGCACGGCCTGAGCAGGCCGGATTCACGTTCTCCGGCTTAACGTCAACCTCGGCATAATCTACGTTAAGCCGAATTCGGCTTAATGCGGATAACGGCGCGTGTTTCGTCGATGAGACGTTCGCGGTGACCTGCGCGAAGCTGGGCGTCCGGGTTACTCATTCGCCGCCGTACCGGCCGGAGGGACGCGGCAAGGTCGAACGTTTTTTCGAGACTGTGCGGGGCCAGTTCCTGGTCGAGGTCTCCCCGGACGGCAAGCCCGCCCCCGGCCGCCGGGTGCCGGCCGGCCTGGATGAGCTGAACGGCTGGTTCACCACGTGGGTCGAGCACGAGTACCACGTGCGGGTCCACTCCTCGACCAGCGCGACGCCGCTGGAGCGGTGGAGCGCGGGCACGCCCCGGTTCACCGGCGCCGCGCAGCTGGATGCCGCGTTCTTGTGGGAGGCGATCCGGACCGTGGCCGCCCGCACCGCCACGATCAAGTTCCAGGGCAACGTGTATGAGACCGCGCCCGAGCTGGCCGGCCAGGCGGTGACGATCCGCTACTCCCCGTTCGACCTCACCCGGATCGAGGTGTTCCACCGCGGCGCCAGCCACGGGCACGCCCAGCCCCGCACGATCAGCCGGCACTGCCATCCCAAGGTGAAACAGGCCCCCCAGGCGGCCCCGGCGGTCACCGGGATCGACTACCTGCAGCTGCTGGAGGACAAGCGCGCCGCCGCCGACGGCGCCGCGCACAGCATCCGCTACGCCGGCCTGGCGCCCGCCGCCGGCTCAGAACCCGAGGAGGCCAGCGATGATCAATGACGCCGTGCGCGGCTACTTCGGGTTCGAGCGGCTGCCCTTCGACCGGTCCATCCCGGTCGGCGCGCTGTTCGCCTCGGCCTCCCACCAAGAAGCCGCCGGCCGGATCGCCTACGGCATCGACACCCGCCAGATCACGGTGATCACGGGTGAGGTCGGCGCGGGCAAGACCGTGGCCGTCCGCGCCGCCACCGCCCGCCTGGACGCCTCCCGCCACCAGCTCATCACCATCCCCAACCCCCAGGTCGGCGCGAGAGGCATTCACCACGCGGTCGTCACCGCCCTGGGCGGCGTGCCCCGGTTCCACCACGCCACCTTGATCCCGCAGGCCGCCGAGCACCTGGCCGCCGAGCTCGCCGGGCGAGGCCGGCTGCCCGTGCTGCTGATCGACGAGGCGCACCTGCTGTCCCACGACCAGCTCGAGGCGATCCGGATGCTGACCAGCGCCCAGCTCGACTCCGCCAGCCCGCTGGCCGTCCTGCTCACCGGCCAGCCCCACCTGCGGGCCAGCATGAAGCTCGGCGTGCTCGCCGCCCTGGACCAGCGGATCGGCGTCAGATACGCGATGGCGCCGATGACCCCCGGCGAGACCAGCGAGTACCTGCGGCATCACACCAAGCTCGCCGGCCGGTCCGACCAGCTGTTCTCCGATGACGCCGCCGACCTGATCCATCAGGCCGGCCGCGGCTTCCCCCGGGCCGTCAACCGGCTCGCCGCCGCCGCCCTGCTCGCCACCTACACCACGCACAAGACCATCGCCGACACCACCGCCGTCCGCGCCGCCATCACCGAGGTGAACGACCAATGACCCCCCGCGCCCTGGCGGACACGCTGATCCGCCACGCCGCCGGCCTCACCAGCGACGCCGCCGCCGCCGAACTGCTCGCCGCCCACCACACCTGGCTGACCAGGGCCGACTTCGTCGCCACCTGCATCCACGCCGGAACCCGCCCCGACCGGCACCCCTACGCCTACATCGACTGGGAGCACGCCATTGCCGCCCTCGACAGCCACAAGCTCAGCTGCTCGCCCTCAGAAGCCTGCATCCTGAGAATCGCCGCCAGCCTCGGCGACCACCACATCCCCGTCCACCTCGCCCGTGTCCTGGGCTCCCTCGACCGCGCCAACATCGCCCTGGTCACCACGGCCATCACCCGCGCCAACGGCTGACCGCGACAACCCGGCCACCACCGCGACAACCCGGGCACCACCAGGCCCCGCCGGCTCGCCGGCGGGGCCTTTCCCGTCACCCGTCATGCCCACCTACCGCGACGCCGACATGCTCACCCAGCGCGACGCGGAACAACCCGGGCGATGAGGGGGGCGAGCAGTTTCTCGGTGGCGGCCAGCAGGTCTTCCCGTTTGCGGGCGCGGTCGGCGGCCAGCACCGGGTTGCGGCAGGCGATCAGCCGCTCGCGGGGGTAGTCATCGGAGGTGATCTCGGCCAGGTCCTGCTCATCGAACAGGGACAGCTGCAGGGGCCCGTCCTGGGCCATGAGCTTGCGGATGGCCGGGGCGCGCAGCGCGGTGATCCACCCGTAGGGATCCGGCCGCGGCGTCCCGTCCCCGGTCTGGTTCAGCGCGGCGATCCGGGCGCTGGTGATCATCCCCCGGTCCCCGACCATGACCATCTTGGCCAGCCCGAATTTGTCCCGCAGCACCGTGACGATGCCGGTGAACGCGGCCGGGTCGGCGGTGTTGCCGGGGAGCACCCGGACCGCGGCCGGGCGGCCATCGGGGTCGGTGAGCAGCCCGTACTCGATCTGCAGCCGGCCCTTCTTGCCGTCCCGGGAGTAGCCGCGGGCGGCCAGCGGGCAGTGCGTGCCCTCCAGCCAGGACGACGACAGGTCGAACAGCGCCATCCGGGACGGGTTCGGCTCCGGGGCCAGGTGGCGGCGGGCGAGGGCGGCCTCGATGGGGTCCTGCCGGCGCACGTGGATCGAGGCTTAGAGCCTCCGGCGCAGCGCCGCCGCTGAGCCTGTTGGGCTATCGAGGGCGCTCTTGGTCGCCGACGCTAAGCGGGGGGAAAGGTGCTCACCGATCGCGCCCACGCTTCTGGTGGGCCGATCAGGGCGTAGCCCTTCCCGGGTCAGGACGGTGATGTTGGAAAGCTCTTGGACGAGCAGCTCCCTGATCGTGGTTCTGGCTCCCGCGCTCGTTACGACGACGAACGGCTCAGGCCCGCTCGTGGCGTCCCAGGTGTCGTTGAGCAAGCGCTCGCGCTCCGCGTCGGGTAGCCATAGCGAGGCAGAGCGCGCGGGAGGCGCGATTGCGGCCTGCTCAGCCTGGGCCTCCAGCGTGCGTTGGACCCCAGCAACCCGCAGCTCGCCGCTTCCGCCGCCAAGGCCTTGGTCGAGCTGCAGCGCCAGCGCGCGCACCACGGCTTCGACGCGGAAGGCGGGGTCGTCGGCGACTTCGCGGACACTACCAGCCGGGAGCACAATCCGTTCATCAAATATGAGCCGGTCTCCGGGATCGGAATCCACCCACTCGTATTCGACCAGCGTCTCAAGGATCGTGCGCAGGTCCCGGATGCAGATCCGCTCCCGTACGAGTGCGCGCAGTACCGCTGTTAGCTGCGGGATTGAGAACTGCGCCAATGTTGCTCGTACGAGGTCCGGGAACCCTGCCTCGAGCTGTGCGATGAGATACTCGACGTCGCTTATCCCCATCAGCCGCTCGGGCGCCTCATCGACCGCCCACTCGAGCGTGGGAATGACCACCTCGCCGACCCAAGCCGGGGAGCCGGCCGTCGCCGCCTCCTTCTCGCGTCGGCGCCCGACGAAAGCTACCGGGTCCCGGCCCGCCGATGGGCGAGGAGATAGCCGATCCGTATCGTCGTGCTCGCGTGCCCTCCCCCCCGACGCGCCTCCGGTCACGAAGTGCGGGGGAACCCCAGGCATGGGCGTCGCCAGCAGCGCGTTCACCTTTACCGCGACGAGTCCAGAGGGCACGTTCTCGTTCGGCACGAAGTAGGTGGGAGGCAGCCGGAACCCCCTCAGACGAAACTGTCGCACCTCGAAAGCCTTGAACCGCGCTGTCAGCTCGGACGGCATCGATTCGTCGTAGGACCACACATCCGCTTCGATACTCGTCTGCGGGCTTGTCATAAGCCTAAGGTCGCCCGGATGGACGTGCAGTTCGATCCGGATGGCGCGGCGGCGTTCGAACAGCGGCTCGGCGCGCCCGCCGGTGGGGAGGTCGGTCAGCAACGCGAGGTCGTCTTCCAGTGGTGCGCCGAGGTCGAGAAGAGCCGCTGCGATGCTCGGTCGACTGAGGGCCGTAGCTGGACGGGCGCTATGAGCGGCCCGGCCGGTCGTGCCATCGGGGCAGGTCGCGGGCAGGAGGCAAGACGGTCGGTGGGCAACCACTTGTCGGACGAGCTCCGCGAAGAAGACAGGCAGCCGCAGTGTCCCAGGCTCTCTGGTAAGAGCTGCCAGGTAGGCGGTGAGCCACCGGTCCGGGTAGCCCTCGCCGCCAGCGGCACGATCTTCGCCTTGGCCGACATCCGCTCGTTGCGATGGTGACGTGCTGCCCAACCAGGCCATCCACAGTAGCTGGGGAGGGAAGGACTGCAGTGTGTCATGTATCCGTATTCGTACCGCACGGCCGGGGACGCCCGCTTCGACGCTGACCAGCGGCTGGCCGGGCACATGGAGGGCCCGCAAGAGTGGCTCGAGCCTCTCGGCGGCGAGCTTCTTCAACGCAGCGTCAAATTCCTCGCTTCGGAATTGCTCGAGTTCGGGGCCGAGTTGTACGACTACGGGCACAGTCAGCTGGACGTGACCGTTTCGCGTAAGAGTGTGCATCATGTCATCCCCGCATCGGATGGCAGGGCGATCTCCTCGGCCGTGGCCCGCCCGCCGGGCCGGCGGGCGAGCTCGTCCATGCTCAGCACCAGTAGGTGGGGCATCTCCGTGGCGAGCAGTCGGCGCACATAGGGGCGCAGCCGGGATTCTCGGACGACGACTGCGACGTCCTCGCCGGAGACTCCGTTACCCGCGCGGGCGTGAACAGCACCGACCATCGCGTTCGCCTCGGCGGGCGTCATGAGCAGCAGCGGCTGCTGGGCCGGACCGGCCAAGTGAGCGCTGATACGCTCTTCGAATGCCTCTGAGAGGCCGAGTAGCCGGAAGGGGCGCTGGCAGCCCGGCGCGGCCGCGACCCTCAGGCGGATCTGGCTGATGATTTCCTGCACTGGAGCGTTCTCGTTCGCGGCGAAAATCTCGCACACCAGCTTCAGCTCTGAGACAGGGACGCGCTCGGCGGCCAGACCGCGCAGCACCTTGACGAATCTGATGGCGGCTCCTCCGGTCGTAACCTGGTGTGGCAGGGGGTCATCAGCGTGGTGACGGGCCCAGTCGTCGATGAGGGCTTGCACTTCCTGCACGCCGATGAAGTTGGGGAGCTGGTCGCGCAGGATCCGTTCCAGTCGGCCGGAAAGCACCTGGCTTGGTTCCTCCAGCACCAGGCCAGCCTGGCTTGCTCGCTTCCAGGCCTTCTCCGGCAGCCAGACTCCTTGCGCATCCCGGGTGCCATGCAGCCCAAGCTCTCGGCAACGCTCTCCCTCAGCGCAGTACCTAGTCCCGAGCACTATCCGCCCGGACCCTTGGCCGAGCGCGACGGGAACGTCGTGAACCAGCACTTTATAGGTTCCCGGGGGCAGCTGCCGATCGCCGCGGATCAACGGCGCAGGGACGAGAAACCCCGTGTCTCTCTTGATCTTGCGCTGGATTTTGTGCACTCGCCTGGAAATCTCGCCCAGGTCCACACGCGACCTTTTGCCCTCCTTGCTCTCCATGAGCCTGCGCTGGATCCTCTGAACCTGCTCAGACATCCCGCCCGTAGGCGACTCCACTTCCTGGGTGGGCAGGAGCCCAGGGTGGATGATCAGGGTGAGCGCGGTCACGCCTGCCCCCCCTGTCTCCTTCTCAGTCGGCGGCGGATTGCCATGCGGCGTCCGGTAGAGCCTCCAGTAGCAATCGCGGACCAGCCAGAGGGTGGCCGCTTGGGAATCCAGTTCCTCGCGGGGCCGCTCACGCGTCGCGGCTAGCTGCCGCTGATCCCCCAGCCACGCCTTCAGCGGGCCGTATGCCCGCTGACTGGTGATATAGGGAATGAGAGAAAAAACCAGATCAGTGCGCCAGTTCCGCTCCGCAAGCTCCTTGCCCTCGCCAGTCACCTGGCGCAATTGGCTCATCGCCTCCTCGTACTTGCCTTGGGCGAACAGCGCCCGACCAATTCCGAGCCGATAAGCGTCCTCATGCTGGTAGCGCACGGCGTCCTCCATTCTCGAAGGCCTCCATTCCCTTCTTGAACGCCAGGGCGCTCTGCTCCCAGTCGCCGACGCCGGCCAGCTCATCGCCGAGTCTCCCGAGGAGGTCCGAATCCTGGCCGCGCTCAACCGCCCGCCGGAACGCTGCCCGCCCGGCCACAAGCTGATCGGTGGCAACAAGGCTTCGGCCAATCTCGTACCACACCTCGGGTTCGAGTTGGAACTTCTGGTCAAGCTGGTTGAGCGTTCTGGTGGCCTGGTCGACGTCGGCGAGCCCGTCCAAGACCTGGATCAGCAACTTGGACCACGCATTCGGAGAAAGCTTCAAAGCTGAAAGGGGCTTGAGTATCCGCAGCTTATCCTCGGGTGAGAATGCCTGGTCCGACATTGCCCAGCCTGCAAGGAAATACTGAGGGTCCTGTTTGGATCTTCGAAGGACAATGGCCCGGATCCTCTGGTTGTAGTCCGGTTCGAAGTCCTCGCGCTTCCGAAGGATCATGGTCCCGATCCGCCGGTAATAGTCCTGTTCGACGCCGCGAGGGTGCTCTGGTGGCCCCATCGACCGTAGGGCCTCGAGCAAGTCGAGGTCGTCCGGCCAGAAATGCCGGTGCAGCCGTTTGAGTAGAAGCCTGCTGATCGCCTGCATATTGGCCGCATTGGGGTCCTTGGTGCTGCTGCTCTCGGCGAGCATGTTCTCGGCGAGCAGCCACCGCATGAGCGCCCAGTTGATGAGCACCCGCACGTGAACGTCGTCGAGCTCGCGCTCCCACCGTCTGCGCTGGCGAGCGCCGTCGCGATCCGCCTGCTTCAGGCGACGGATGCTGGGGGAATCGTCCCAGAGCCAGGCGAGCCAATTGTGGGGTACGTCGCTCTGTGCGCTCTGTCCCGCCTTAGCCTCCGCCTTTCGCAGGTCGCATCTCTGCTGCTCCAGCTTCTCCTGCAGTTCCCTGATCTTCGCCTTCAAGGCGTTGATCCGCTCATCCACCCGGCGGATGGCCATGTCTGATTGACTCGATGGGGGCAGCGGCAGCGTTGGGACGGGGATGTCAAAGGTGGAGGTCTGGTCGCCTGGCGCCGCGCGACTGGCCAACCCGGGGTCGGCCTGGAGCGGGCGGTACCATCCGTCCCGCGACCTCTCGAGGTCCTCTAGTTCCTCGTTCTTGCGCTGCAGGCGGGATTCGTACAAATCCACCTGGATCCACGCACGCTGCGCCCACGCCCCGTACGCGAACCGTTGCGCCAGCCGTCCGTCCGGCCACAGGCGCTCCACCTGTTGCACACGGTTAACCCACTCAATGGCGGCCTCCAGTCGGCCGGCCCGCATCTCCATGAGGAAGAGGTTGTAGGCGGAGAAGACCAGTTCCTTACCACTCAGCTCCCATGCCCGCTCGAAATTGTCCCGTGCCGTGCTCAGCTCGCTGTCGCCGCCGTACCGCAGCCAGGATCTGAAACACGCCTCGCCGTAGTCGTGCAGGGCGTAGCTCTGGACGGCGTCGCGGATCCGCTTGTCGCAGGCCCCGCCCTCACGCGCCTCAGCTGTCGCGGCGAGGTCGGCCACCCGCTTTGCGTACTGGCGATATCGCTCCAGAATGTTGTCGTTGATCTGGTCGAAGAAGTGGAATTGGGTCGTGTACCCGTCCCGGCCGTGGGCGACACCCTGCGCGACATGCGCGGACACGGCGCTGCTGTAAAGGTCGTAGGCCTCCTGGAACCTTCCCGCTTCGGCCGCTAGGCGGGCGAGCCCGTATTCGAGTTCCGCCACGAACGTCTCCTGCCGGGCCGCCTTGTAGTCCCGTCCACGCAAGAATTGAGCCTTGGACTGACCGCGATAGTCAGGCATGCGCCTGGAGGGCCGTGTGCCGGCCGGCGGCGCGAGCAACCAGTAGAGGTCGCCGAGCCGGCCTAGCGTGCTGATGTTGCCCGGGTTGATCGCGAGGACCTCCCGGTACTCGCGCGCGACGAGTTCGGCGCTGCCTCGCTCGAGGCTCGGCCGTCCTCGCCATTGCAGCTCCGAACGCAGGGCGAGCTCGAACTGCGCTATCTCGAACTTCGGGTCGAGTTCCACCGCTCTGCGCAGCAGGCGAAGCTCCCACTGGATGCGGGGCTGCAGCTTGCCCCGGATGAACAGATACTTCGGGTCGCGTTCCGTCCGAGCCGGGCCTAGCCTCAGCGCCTCGGCCAGGCACGAGGCGGCGTCCTTTGACCAGTCCGCGGGCCCAGAATCGCCCCCGCCGTCAGTCCGGTCCTCCTCGTCGCCTGTCGAGCCGAGGTAGAAATATGCGGTCGCGAGCGTGACGTAGGCATCGAACAAAGCGTCGCGTCGGCCGGGCACGTCCCGCTTGACCCGGTGAAGATCGGCGACCGCCTGCTGAGCAACCGGTCGCGCCTCGAAGATCGGCGACGTCGTCAGCCCGGCCATTCCGGCCAGAACGTGGCGGTAGAGGATCATGTCGGCATAGCCGATCATTGCGCGCGCCATCATTACGTCCACACGACCAAGGGCAGGAAAGATGCGCGAGATCGTACGGCGCAGATCTCGCGCGACCTGGAAGATCAGCTTCCGCCCGGCCAGCAGCGCCCGCCGCGCCGCACCCTGCGGAGCAGGGCTCCAGTACGGGTCATACGTCGCGACGGCGTCGTCATAGAGGGCCTTGGCCGCCTCGTAGGCATCGAGCGTGTTCGAGCGCGCGTAGTCCCAGGCCTCGTTGTAGTATGCCGTCGCGCGGAGGTAGCGCGTGGGCAGCAGGTCTATCTTGCCGCGCACGTCGGCACGAATCTGCTTGTACACCTGGGTTGCGATGCTGTAGTAGACGCGCTCAACCAATAGGCCGTACTGGCCAGAAGTGAGCGCGGGCGGGCCGTCGCCAGGGGTGAGCACGGGCGGGGCGGCGCCGTCCGCGACCTCGTCCGGCTCCGCGATCCCGCTTGCCTCGGATTGGCTGGGACCGGTGGATGATCTGTGATTCCCGAACGGCACCTTGGTCTGGTCCAGCGCGAACGTCACAGAAAAGGCGAGCGTCTCTCGGTTGCCCGGCGGACCGACGCGGACCCAGGGCAGCACCTCGAGGACCCAGCGATCGCTATTCTGCGAATCGCGCCGGATAAGGTAGTCACCCTCAACGTGGACGTGCGACTTGCGACGTGCTTTGGCCTCGTCCGAGGCCGTGCGTTCGTCGAATCGGGACAGCCGCATGATGCGAGTGCTGAGCCGCTCGGACAGGTCGAAAGGGAGGTGGGCCATGCAGGGTTCCTTGCTCTGCTCGTCGACTGGCCGGAACTCCCCGACGTAATAGGTATAGCGGAACGGTCTCCGGGACTCACGCAACCAGAACTTGGCCCAGGTGAACAGCAGAACCCCAAGCGCGAAGCCGAGTACGGCGAGTAGCGTCAGCCAGTCGTGCAGGACCACCTGCCACCTGGTCGTGGCCAGCCCATGCAGCCACCGGCTGCTGTAGAGGATCTGGGTCAAGGACGCGAGTGCTCCAACGAACCCGAGCACGCCGAGCCGCCTTCGCTTTCGCAATCCCTCCTCAACGCCATCGATCTTGTTCAGCAGATCAGGAGGAGGGATCAGTTGTGGAAGCTTCATCTTTACCCCCCGCTTTCACACCCCCGTCAAGTAAAACATGCGGGAAATCACAGGTAAAGTGCTGGTATCAAGTCTGTCTCGCCAACGGTGTTTCCGGTGGCTGGCTTAGCAGGTCTCGGTGGCCGGGAACCGATAGCCGACGGTGATGACGAATTCATTGAATGGGGGCTTTGTGCGCCGTGAGGCTCTGCTGATTCAAGTGAAGGTGAGAGACACAACTGGTCGCGCACAAAGAGCACGCCTATGGAGGTGGACCACACCATCGAGCTGCAGCTGACGCTGCGTCGATGCGGGACGCCTTCGACGCAGTTGACAACTACGAGTTGCTCGACGAAACGTCGAATGGTAACAAGGGGAACCGGCTGCGGCACAGTATCGCTGCAGAGGGGGTGATCCAGGTGACATACGACCCTTCGGCGGCGGATAAAGTGCTGATCTTCGATCAGGTCGAGCTCGACGGGGGGTAAGCCTGGAGAGCGCTGGCGCTCCGAGGATATCTGCCGCGGAGAACAGCTCGATGCCTAACTTTCGCGGAACCGCCGCCGCCGCTACCCGTAGGAATGTACCGGGAAGTAGTTCATCACGGCGGTGCTGCGAGGGTGCCGAGATACCGGCCGCACCGTTCGGACCATTCGGGGTAATCGGCGGCTACGCCGCGCCGCCAGGGCGTCTGCGATCTCGGGTTGCGCTCAGATTCGCGATGAGATGGGTGTAGTCGGCCTGCGCGGCGAAGCGCGGGCTGAAGGCGCGTCCTGCCGACGGAACACGTACTCAAGCCTGACGTCGTGATACGGAAGTCGGGGTAATGCCGGTGATGCTCGCCACAGGCCGAGGGCAGGTACTGCTCGAACAGCACTGTGTTGCTCACCTCGCCGCTGACCGATCCCATGCTGCCGGTTGCCCGGGTGCTCGATGAGCCTGACCGCACCGCCCCTAAGAACCTGTCCGGGAACTCGCGCCCGTTCGCGTGATCGAGAACACTTTCGACGACGCGGGCGGGAAGGGCTGGCAGGGCTGGCGCGGCGTGTCGGTCCGTGAGTTACCGGA
>Ga0335081_10017799_pt1 | contig 11502 bp, 8 predicted proteins | sample Lox_Sample_35_FD_206713 | JGI IMG/M metagenome (GOLD analysis project Ga0335081, IMG submission 206713) | Soil microbial communities from Loxahatchee National Wildlife Refuge, Florida, United States - Lox_Sample_3.5 | ecosystem: Environmental > Terrestrial > Soil > Wetlands | place: USA: Florida... | reverse complement strand
CCGCTGCGCTCCTGCATCATCTCGCGCATCAGCATTTCAATTCCGGCTTGCGGCCGGCCGGCGCGCGCTTCCTTCATGGCGAGATCGAAGGTGTCGGGCGGGACTTCGGCGGAGGCTGGGGCGGCCGCGGGGGGGAACGACGCCGCCACATACGCCGGTTCGGCCGCCGTCTCGGCCGCCGGTTTGGGCAGCACCTCTTCTTTCAGCCATGCCTGGGTTTCGCCATTGGCGGTGGGCGTATCGTCCATCAGCGTCATTTCCAAAAGACGCGGATAGTCAGCCAGTAGCGCGCGCAGGCTGGAAATCACGGCCTGGCGAATCGGTTCGTAATACGAACCGAGTTCGTAGCAGGCGCGGGCGGAGTAGCGCTGCAAGTCGAGCCAGCCGCGCCCGCATTCCATGCCCATAGCCGTTTCGCAGCCTTCCAGCAGCTCACTCCAGTTGGATTCGAGCGACAGCTTCTTGAGATTCTGCCGGATTTCGGTAGCGGGGGCGGCCAGCATTGTCTGGTCCATGTCGCTGCCGGCGGCGCGCAGTTCGCCCCACCGCAGGCCGCGCAGCAGCAGGTAGGGGGCGGGTGCGTAAGCGTCCAGGGCGCGAAGATATTTGGCCGCTCCCACTATGCGCGCGATGGCATCCTCTTTGTCTGCCGGCTCGAGCGAAAGGGCGCCGGCTTTGACTTTGGCGCGCGCCGGAGCGGCCGCGGCTCCAGCCGCGCCGACTGGCCCGGCGGCCACGGTCTCGAGCTCCGGCTCCGCCTCGGCCTCGGTCACAGCTTCGGCCACCGGCGCGTCCGGCTCCTTTTCGCGCTTCCTTTGCAGCAGGGTTTTGACGGTCTGGCGGACTTCTTCGAGCGTGGTCTTCAGTTTTGAAAACGAGGGCGCGACGTCTCCGAACTTCTCGTCGCACAGGCTGGAAAGCGCTTCCAGCGATTCCAGCGTGCCGTCGTAGGCGGCCAGCAGGTCCACATAAAACTGCTTGGGCGTGGAATCGAAGTCGGAATCGAATTCTTCCTGGGTGATCTTGCCTTCCGCGATGGCCTTCTGGCGCGCCTCGCGCTTGTTATCGGTATCGGCTGCCTCCTCGGTGCCGACCGCGCGCGACTCCTTGTACTGCAGCCAGTTCAATCCCTTTTTGGCGAGCCGGGATTGCTTCAGCGGTATCTCCAGGCGGTCGCCGATCCATTGCAGGGGAGCGGCGCGGAATTCGGCGTCGCCATCCTCTAACTCGGGGTAGAGGCCGTCCCAGAAGTTCTCCAGCATGCCGCGCACCAGGTCCAGCACCTCGCGCAGCCCCGCAACTCCCTCGCGAATCAGCATGGCTTCCGCCAGCCATGCGGCCAGTTGCAAATCTTTGCTCTTGGTGGCGAGCGATTCCGAGATCAGCTTGATAGTGAGCGGGTAATCCGCCAGCTTGCGCTCGCGCGTCCATTCGCCCTGCGGCGCGTCGTCGTCCTGCCGACGCGCCTCCTTGATCTTGTCGTAGACGGGTGCGTACCTTAGGTTTTCGCCGGCAGGATTCTCGCCCGCAATCGGATTGAGCAGATCATTCCGCAGAGGCATGGGTTTGGCGCGCAGAACTGTCGGCGGCAATTTCCAGCGTGCGCACTTCCAGCAGCGGAAATTCCTCGCCGTCTACCAACAGCATTTTTTGTCCGGCCGGAATCTCAACCCCGTTTTCGTCCTCTTCCCATATGGTCGCGCGGCCCAGCCGCACGGCGTCGTCGGGATGGCGGGAAGAAAAAGGAGAGAGCGCGGGCGTCAGCGTTTCTCCCAGCTCTTTGTCCTTCAATTCAGGCCCGGTGCGGATGAGAGCGGGAATCCACAGCAGGTCGCGCAGGCGCTTGGGAGCTTCCATGCGAACGGAGGCCAGGTGCGCCAGCGGAAGCCACATATAGTCGCCCGCCGCGTAGACCTCCAGGCGCGCGCCGATGCGCGGGTCGGCGTCCTCCAGCGATTCGAATGGCTTGCCGTTCAGCGCACCGTGGATAGGCGCGGGGGCGGGAGCGGAAGGGTAGTTGCGCTTCTCGAATAGTTGATGACGTGTGCGCTCGGCGGCCAGCGCGGCGCGGTATAGCAGCGCGCCCGTGGCGGCATCCGGACTGGCCTGGGCGAGAACGTCCAGGTGCTTCTCCGCGCGATCGTACTCGCCCGCGAAGCAGAGCAGTTCGAATAGAAAAATGCGCCGGCGGGTGTCCGTGGGGTTATCGCGCAGTTCCGCACCCAAAGCCTGCACGGCGGGCCCGAGTTGCCCGGCCTGGTAAAGCTCTCTGGCATTCATGGAAAGACCCCGGATGTGTAATGCCGGCGGTTGACGGCCGTTACCGCCCTCCCGCCGGCGCGCCGCAATGTGTTCCTAGAGCTTCGCGTTGGTCGCCTGGTTCCAGCCGGCCATCTGCTGCGAACCCAGGCTTCCATCCGCATTCTGCGGTTTGTAAATGATCTTCATCGCCTCAAAGCTGAAGGTGACGGTCTCGTGAGGGGTGTCGTGGCCGCCACCGCCCGCGCCGCCGCTGCCAGACCACTGAATGCTGGTTACGAACACATTCGTGAAGTCGTATTGAAGATAAGTTTCGCCGGTCGAACCGCCCGTGGCCTTCTGGATAGAGGCCGTGGCCTTGGAAAACGACTTCCCGGCGCAGCAGTTCAGAAACAGAGTGGGCGACGCCTTATCGGTAGGCTTGACCACCGAAAAATCGGCAAGTTGCACCTTGCCCGACGCCAATCCCGTTCCCACGCCCACGCTGGTGGGATTGGTTGCCCCCAGGCTGAAACTCGATACCTCGATTTCGCCCTTGTGTTTGTCTTTCTGCGATTCCCCTGTGATTCCGTCTATCTTTAGAAAGGCATCGTATGCCATGCAATTTCCTCCTCGCTTTTCCTACACCAAGGCCGCGCACTCCGGGAAAGCGCGCGGCCGAATGCAGACGCTTATTTCCCGCCCTGCGGTATGTCCGCCACCAACCGCAACGAGACGGACAGTTCATCCAACTGGAAGTGCGGCCGGAGAAACGCAACCGCCCGATAAACGCCCGGCTTGCCCGCCACTTCCATGACCTCGATTTTCGCCTCGCGCAACGGGAACTGCGCCTTGGTCGCGGCCGAGGCGTCGTCGTTGCCCACTACGTAATTCTGGATCCAGCGATTGAGGAACTTCTCGCAATCGCTGCGCTCCATGAAGCTGCCGATCTTGTCGCGCATCATCGCCTTCAGGTAGTGCGCAAAGCGCGAGACCGCGAAAATATAAGGTAACTGCGTCGAGAGCCGCGCGTTCGCGTTGGCCGATTCGCTGTCGAACAGCTTGGACTTCTGCCCCGACTGCACGCTGAAAAACGCGGCATAATCGGTGCCCTTGCAGTGCACCAGCGGGATGAATCCCTGGTCGGCCAGCTCTTTTTCGCGCCGGTCGGTGATGGGAGATTCGGTGGGGCACTTCAAGGCCACGTCCCCGGAATCGGTAGTGAAGGTATGGGTGGGCAGGCCCTCCACCAGGCCGCCGCCTTCCACGCCGCGAATGGCCGCGCACCAGCCGTACTTGGCGAAGGCGTTGGTCAGCCGGGAACCCAGGCAGTAGGCCGCATTCCCCCACAGGTATTTGCTGTGATCGCTGCCGTCCACGCCCTCTTCATAATTGAAGCCGTCGATCTGGATGCCGTCGCGCCCGTAGGGCAGCCGCATCAAAACGTGCGGCAGGCACAGGCCGACGTAGCGCGAATCGTCGCTGGCGCGGAAGCTCTTCCACTTGGCGTATTCGCTCGAATCGAAAATCTTCGCCATGTCGCGCGGAGCGTCCAGCGAGGTGAAGCTGTCCATGTTGAGCATTTCCGGCGAAGCCGCCGTGAGGAACGGCGCGTGCGCCGCCCCCGCCACGCTGGACACCTTCTCCAGCAGCTCGATGTCTTCCGGCCCGCGGCTGAACTCGTAATCGCCGATCAGCGCTGCGAAGGGCGCGCCGCCGAACACGCCGTACTCTTCTTCGTAAACTTTCTTGAACAGCGCGCTCTGATCGAACTCCGGCGCGCGCTGCAAGTCGCGCAGCAGCTCCTTCTTGGTGACGTTCAACACCTTGATTTTGAGCTTGTCGCTGGTCTCGCTCTGGTCCATCAGGTACTTCAGACCGCGCCAACTGCCTTCCAGCTTCTGGAAAGCCTGGTGGTGCAGCACTTCGTTGAGCTGGATGGAGACCAGGTGATCGATCTGCGCGATGCGGGCGTTGATCATCGCCTCGGCATCCTTCGAGATCGTCATGGCGCCTTCCAGCACCTGCGTGACGAACTCTTTAACCAGGTTCTTGCCGCGTTCCTTGCTGGCGGGGTCGCGTGCCAGCCGGCCTTGCTCTACAATCTGGTCCAGCAGGCTGACCTCGCCCGCCTGCATGGCGGCTTCCGGCACCGCCGCACTTCTTTGCGGGTCACTCATTGGAGCCTCCCTCAATACCCATCTCGCTGCGCAGCTTGGCCAGCTTGTCCTTGTCGGTCACAGCCTCACGCAGCATCTCTTCCAGCTTGTCGTTGCCCTGCATGCTGCCGCGCAGATCCGTCAGGCGGTCGCGAAGCTCCAGCAACTCGCGCAGCGGTCCCACCTGGCGGGCGACGGATTCGGGCGCGAAATCGTCCAGGCTCTTGAAATGAAGATCCACCTTGAGGTTGCCCGCGTTGGGATCCTCGCTCAGCTTGTTCTCCACCGAATAAGCGAGGTGCGGTTTCATATTGGCCAGGACGGAATCGAAATTGTCGGGATTCACTTCCACGAACTTCCGATCCTTGATGCGCGGCAGCGGCTCTGTCGGCTGGCCGGTGAAATCGCCGAGAACGCCCATGACAAATGGAAGTTCCTTGATTTCGATCGCGTCGCCCACTTCCACGTCGTATGTGATCTGCACACGCGGCGCTCTTACCCGATCGAGCTTATGTTGCGTGCTTTCTCGTGCCATTCATACCCCCAATCGAAATAGTTGGCTACGGGCGTCCTCCGTTTCAAGGCCGCCAGTTAGGCAGGATACAGATTATCAGAAAAATTTTCCGGTAACCATCCCCGTTCCACAATATTGGATTATAAGTCCGAAGAATCGCGAAAATGCGTTTTTCGGCCGGATTTGGTACTAGTCCGCCGGGGGACTCGGAATGATGGGGTTCAGTACGCCTGCCGAGACCAGGCCGCTGACGATCTGGACGAACTCCAGTGGGTCGCCATTTTCCGGAATGCTCCCGCCGCCGCGGAGCGCCTCGAACCACTCCCGGGCGCTGAGGCTGCCGTCGCACGCCACCAGCATCTTGGCCAGCCAGCCCGGCACCCGGCAGCTCACGCGGAGCGGTCCTTCGGCCTCGACACTGAATTCTTCCGTAACGGCCTTGCCCGCTTCCAGCCGGTGGACGGCGCGAAGCTCGCAAACCGGCGCCAGCACGGGGCGGCAGGCCAACACCTGTTGCGCAAATCCGGGCTCGCGCTGGGCGGCGTTCCAGTCCAGCAGCCACTCCAGATGTCGCGCCGCGAAGCCTTTTCCGGCCTGTGTCCGGGCGGTAACCGGCTCTCGCGGACCCTCCCCGGAGCAGGCTTGCCGGCGAATCAGCACGGAGGCATGCACCAGGTATTCGGTGCGATTGCCCCTCCACAGGTCGCCGAAATAGCAGACTTCTTCCGGCGACCCGATGCCGTTAAGGACCGTGTGGGCGATGGTCTCGGCAACGGTTCGCCGCGTGTCGATGGCGAGGCCGATGTCGAATTCTACCTCGCTTTCACCCAGCCAGGTCCGGATACGTGCCTCCGCCGGTTCGCCGGCGCGGTCCGAGATCATGAAGGAGGCCCAGAACAAGCCGCCGGGCCGCAAAAAGCGCGGCAGGCCTTCCACCACGCGGCGCACGATCTGTTCGCCGTCTTCGCCGCCGTCGCGAAAGATCACGGCCGATTTTTTGGCCGGCACGAACGGCGGATGGCAGGCGATGCGGTCGAACGTCAGCCCTTCCACCGGCTGATACAAGTCGCCTTCCACCACCCGGACATTATCCGCACCCGCCAGACGCCGGTTGAATTCGGCGAAATGAACCGCACGCGGTGTTATATCGGTAGCCCAAACCTCGCGCGCCAGTTTTGCCCACTGAATCGCCCCCGTGCCGGTGCCGGTGCCGATCTCAAGAATGCTTTCACAGGGCGTCTGCGGAAAGCGCGCCACGAAATCCAGGGTGTTGGGAAACAGGGCCGGATAGAGCGCGTCGGCCGTCGGCTGCCCGATTGCCACCCCCTCCGGCGACGAGTTGCGGTCGCAAACCATGACCGCCCCTCCCGGGGAGGGGAGCGCCATAACGGGGGCGAACCCGAACTGGCAGCGGTCCGGCTGCCGCGCCAGCAATTGCAGAGCCTCCAGGCACGCGGCTCCTTCGCCGCCCACCAGCCGTTCGACCTCCGGCCATTCCATTCCGCGGCCGATCACGAACAACCGCAGGAACGCATCCAGACCATCGCCCACCGGCCGCTTCAGGTACTCGCCTTCCAGCTTGGTTGTCAAAAGATATAAGTGTTCCACCCCCACCCGCCGGCACACATTGGCGTAATCGAACTTGCAGCGGCCAAACAGATCGCGCGCCGCGCTGAATTCCGCGGGGCTGCCCAGCCGCGGAAGAAGCGCGTGCCAAAAGGGCGCCTCGATGGCTTGCGGCATCATGCGAGGAGGATAGCAGAAAGCAGATGCGCGCTTCGAGTTGACTCAAACCTCATAGCTCATGGCTCATGGCTCATAGCTGTGCTACTGTGATCCCCATGAAGCGACTCCAACCGGTGATCTGGACCAAGGGCACGTTCCTGAGCCCGCAGCACCTGCAGCTTCAGGACCGCTTCCTCGAAAACCTGCTGCAATTCCAGCTGGAGAGCCTGTCGTTCCGCCCCTACGGTTTTCGCAGCCTGCAAATCAGCCAGGAGGCGCTGGCCGCGGGCGCGTTTACGCTGTCGAGCGCCTCGGGGATTTTACCCGACGGCCTGCTCTTCGATATTCCGGCCTCCGACCCCGCGCTGCCGCTGAAGCAACTGGCCGAATGCTACGACCAGGACCAGGCCACGCTCGACCTGTTCCTGGCCGTGCCGGATTATCGCGACCGCGGGCTCAATGTCGCCACTTCCACCCGCGCCGGCGGCGCCCGCTATCGCGCTGAAATCGAGCTGTTTCGCGACGAAAACACCGGCCAGACGGAACGTCCCGTGCAGGTGGCGCGCAAGAACCTGCGCCTGCTGGCGGAAGGCGAATCGCTGGATGGCTACTCCGCCATGCGGGTGGCGCGCGTGCGCCGCACCGAGGCCGGAACGTTCCAACTCGAACCGCGCTTCGTCCCGCCGCTGGTGGATTTCTACGCCAACGATTACCTGGTGGCGATCGCGCGCCGCTTGGTCGAGATCCTGACTTCGCGCTCCAGCGCCATCGCCGGCATGCGCCGCCAGAAGAACCAGACGCTGGCCGACTTCACCGCCGCCGACATCGCTAACTTCTGGCTCCTCTATACCGTCAACACCGCGTTTCCGGTTTTGCGCCACCTGTTCGAAACGCGCGGCGGGCACCCCGAACGCCTCTACAGCGCCATGCTCTCGCTGGCCGGGGCGCTTACGACCTTTTCCACCAACATTCACCCGCGCGATCTGCCGCCTTACGATCACGACGACCTCGGCGCCTGCTTCACCGATCTGGATGAGAAGCTGCGCACGCTGCTCGAAACCGTGGTGCCGACGAATTTCATTTCGTTGCCTCTCAAGCTGGTGCAGCCCTCCATCTATGCCACCGCGCTGGACAACGATAAGTATCTGACGAACACCAAAATGTACCTGGCAATTGCGGCCGAAGCGCCGCAGGCGGATATCGTGAACCGCGCGCCGCAACTGGTGAAGGTCTGCTCGGCCGCGCACATCGAGCACCTGGTGCGTCAGGCGCTGCCAGGCGTGCCGCTCACCTACGTGTCGTCGCCGCCCGGCGCCATTCCCATCAAACTCAACTACCAGTATTTCAGCCTGAGCCAGTCGGGCGTGGCCTGGGAAGCGGTGCAGCGCGCGCGCAACCTGGCTGCCTACGTGCCGGGCGATCTGCCCAATCCGCAACTGGAGCTCCTTATTTTGCTGCCGCAGGCGGGTTAGCATGCGGCGTCTGGCTCTGCCCGTCCTGTACCTGCTGCTTTTGGCTCTGCTCGCCCTCGCACTGGCGAGCCAGGTGCCATTCACGATCGACGTGGTTCGGGTGCTGGCCGGCAGCTACGTCGAATCGCCGGTATCGCTCGGCAATAAGGGCGCCACCATGGACGGCGACCGCGTCATCTCCTTCGACGGCCGCCCGGTGGTCGGCGCCAAAGATGTGCTGCAAAGCCTGCACGAAAAACGGCCCGGCGAGACCGTCGCGATCGCCGTGATGCGCCAGGGCCAGGTCGTGGAACGTACCGTAAAGTTAACAGCGCAAGGGCAGCCGGCGTTCTTCGCAATCGTTTGTTTCCTGGCCCTGCCCTGGCTCTCGATCCCCCTTGGATTCTGGGTGGCGGCTATGCGCCCGCGCGATTTCCGCGCCTGGCTGGTACTAGGCATATTGCTGGGGCTGAGCCAACTGGTGCGCCCGGCCGAAATCGACCCGCGCGGCTGGCCGGCGCCGCTGGCTGTCCCCAGTTTGATCTTTCAAGACATCGCCACCCGCGCCTGGGCGGCCTGCATGATGCTCTTCGGTCTCTATTTTCCGCACCGCTTGCGCTTTGACGAACGCTTCCCGTGGATCAAATGGATGGTGCTGGTTCCACTCGCCTATCTCGCCCTGGACGACAGCTTGCGCGACACGACCCGATTCTGGAACATCGAAGCTGCACTGCAACTTCCGCCCAGGCCTCCTGCCTGGCTCGAATTGGCGCTGATGTTCTTGGCCAATTCGCTGTTCTTCTTCGGCCTCGCGCGGAAATTTCGAGATCCTGGCCTCGGGGCCGATGACCGGCGTCGCCTGAAGCTGCTTTACGCCGGCTGCACAGCATCCATGGCGCCTTTCTTTCTTTTCTGGATCTACAGCATGGCCTGGCTTCACTCGGTGAATCCGCCGGGGCCGTTCCTCGGTCTTTCGCTGGCCGCTTTCGTCCTGTTCCCCATCAGCATGGCCTACGTGATCGTGGTCGAGCGCGCCATGGACGTTCGCATGGTGGTTCGGCAGGGCGTGCAATATGCGCTCGCGAAGCGCGGCGTCCTCGTCATGCAAATCGCCATCACCGCCGGCGTCCTGTCGGTATTCTTCTCCTATGCCGGCTCGCCCGGTGTGGGGCGAGCGCGCAGCATCACGCTGATGGCTCTGGGCATCATGTCCATTTTTTTCATTCGCCGCGCGGCGGTGCGCATCCGGCTGTGGGTGGACCGCCGTTTCTTCCGCGAGGCTTACAACGCCGAGCAGATTCTGGGCGAGCTCAGCGAGCAGGTCCGCACCATCCTCGATCGCGAGTCGCTCCTGGAAACCGTCTGCCGCCGCATTTCCGAATCGCTGCACGTGGATCGTATGGCAGTCCTGCTGCGCGAGGGCCCGTTTTTCCGGCCCGCGTTGGCCACCGGCTTTCCCGCGCCTTTGGACATCGCCATCCCCGGCGATGCCGAGCCCGATCCGAAAACGCTGGCCCGCCTGGATTCGCAACTGCTGCTCCCGCTGGCCGCGCGCAAAGGGGTTCTGGGTTACATCAGCCTGGGGCCTAAGAAATCTGAAGAACCATATTCGAAAACCGATACTCATCTGCTGCGCACCGTGGCGGCACAGACCGGGTTGGCGCTGGAGAACAGCCGGCTTTCGGAAGCCGTGGCGGCGGAGATCGCGCAGCGCGAGCTGATGCACCGCGAAATCGAAATCGCCCGCGAGGTGCAGCAGCGCCTGTTTCCGCAGCGCCTGCCCGAGGTCCCGTCGCTGGAATACGCCGGCCATTGCCGTCCAGCCCGCGGCGTCGGCGGCGACTACTACGATTTTCTGGCGCTGGCCAGCGGACGGCTGGGTCTTGCCATCGCCGATGTCTCCGGCAAAGGCATTCCGGCGGCGCTGCTCATGGCCAGCTTGCAAGCCTCGGTCCGGGGGCAGTCGCAGGCGGGCGGCAACGTGGCCGAGCTGATGGCGCAGGTGAATCGGCTGGTCTACGATGCCTCGCCCGATAACCGCTACGCCACATTCTTTTATGCGCAGTTCGATTCCTCAACGCGCCGCCTGGTCTACGCCAACGGGGGCCACAACGCACCTATCGTTCTGCGCGGCGATGCGGTACTACGATTGGAAACTGGCGGGCCGGTGGTCGGGCTGTTTCGCCCCTCGTGCTACGAGCAGGAGGAGATACAGCTCTTTCCCGGCGACATGTTGGTTCTTTATACCGACGGCATCAGCGAGGCCGAGAACCCGGGGGAAGAAGAATGGGGCGAACAGGCTCTGATCGAAACCGCAACGCGCTACCGCGGCCTGCCGCCGAGCGAAATCATCACTCGCATTCTGGAAGCGGCCGACGCCTTCGCCGCCGGCGCGCCACAACACGACGACATGACGCTGGTGGTGGCCAAAGTCTACGAGTGAGGGTGCAACCTACTTCTTCGTCAGCACCACCATCACCACCAGCCCCGCGATAAACGCCAGCACGCAAAAAATGGCGATCAGCAGGGTGTTGCTGGAGGGAGCCTTGGCCGGCGGCGCCTGCATCTGCGGCGCCTGCGGCATCTGGAATTGAGGCATTTGCGGCGCTTGCGGTATCTGCGGCATGGCCGGCATTTGCGGCATTTGGGGAGCGATCGGCATTTGCGGCATGGCGGGCATCTGAAATTGCGGCGCGCCCCCTAAACCCTGCCCCGGCGCCGATGGAGGCGGGACCTCTCCGCCTGGACCGGCGGGCGCTCCGGCGCCTCCAAGGGAAATCATGCGGGTGTATTCGCTCGGTCCCTGGGGAACCAGAGGGGGCGGTGGTACGTTAGCGCGGGGCGGCGGCGCTTGCGGCTGCACCGGTATGGAGAATGCCTGGGTGGCGCTTCCACCTCCTCCTTGCGGTCCCATCGCGGGAGCCGGTGGAGGGGGCGGAGGCGCGCCCGGTTTCCCGAACATCTGGGTGAAGCCTCCGGGCCCGGAGGGTCCCCCGGAAGATGGGGCCTGCGGCATAGGCGCACTGAAGGGAGAGGGAGGCGATGCGAGCGGAACGCCGCCCTGGGGGCTTCCCGAACCGGCCTGAAAGAAACGGGTGAACTCGCCCGCGGGCTTCTCCTGCTGCGGCGCCGGCGGAATCGGATTGCCGCCGCCCGACTGAAACATGCGGGTGAATTCGCCGGGCTGGGAGACGCGCGGAGCTTCCGCCGGCCATTCACCCTGCGCCGGTGCATGCGGCAGCGGCGACTGGAACATGCGCGTGAACTCGCCCGCCCCGGCAGGCTCGGATGGCGATGCGGCGGCAACCGGCGGCGGTGGGGCGGCTTGGGGAACGGGCATCGCCGGCATCTGACCGGTTAGAGCGGGAGTTGCCGGCGCCTGGAATGACCTTGTGAACTCGCCCGCCGCGGCCTG
>Ga0335081_10017797_pt1 | contig 11503 bp, 8 predicted proteins | sample Lox_Sample_35_FD_206713 | JGI IMG/M metagenome (GOLD analysis project Ga0335081, IMG submission 206713) | Soil microbial communities from Loxahatchee National Wildlife Refuge, Florida, United States - Lox_Sample_3.5 | ecosystem: Environmental > Terrestrial > Soil > Wetlands | place: USA: Florida... | reverse complement strand
CGCCGATACGACCGAGACCCCGACCGCACCGGTGGAGGCGCCGCCGCCCGGCGACCCGCTGTACGCGTGCAAGCGCCCGGTCGGCGAGGTCGCGGTGACGTTCAAGGCCGACACCGATCTCAAGGACCTGCTGACGTGGGTGATGGGCTTCACCTGCCAGAGCTTCGTGATGAACCCCAAGGTGGTCGTGACCGATCGAAAGATCACGATCATCGCGCCCGCGCCGATGACGCCGAGCGAGGCCTATCAGCTGTTCCTCGGCGCGCTCGCGCGGATGGGCCTGACCGTCGTGCGGGATGGCAAGCTGCTGTACATCGTCGAGGCGCAGACGGCCAAGCGCGAGAGCCTGCCGTTCGTCACCGGACCCGGCTCCACCGAGCAAGTCGTCCGCATGGTGATCCGGCCGCGCTACGCCAAGCCGGACACGCTGAAGAGCGCATTCGAGGCGCTGCGCTCCGAGGCGGGCGATCTGCAGCAGTTCGGCTCGCTGCTGATGATCACCGACTACACGAGCCACGTGCGCGACATGGCTTCGCTCGCGAAGCTGATCGACGTGCCTGGCGACACCGAGGGCGTCTACACGATCCCGGTGACCTACGCCGACGCGACCAAGCTCGCGACCAAGATCGATGCGCTGCTCGGCATCACCGCGAGCGCGACCTCCGGCGCGCCGCCGCCGCCCGCCGCCGGTGGCCCGCACACCGCCGCCGGCGGCGCCGAGCCGAGCGGCGAGGTCCCGTCGAAGATCCTGGTCGACGAGCGCACCAACACGCTGCTCGTCACCGGCAGCGAGGCCGCGTACGCGCGGGTCAACGCGCTCAAGGAGCGGCTCGACATCCCGCTCGACATCGAGGGCGGCTCGTCGATCCACGTCTACCAGCTCCACAACGCGGTCGGCGCCGAGGTCGCCAAGACGATCAACGACGCGATCGCGCGCTCGAGCTCGGCCGGCAAGGCGGCAGGAGCGTCATCCCCGGCGCCACCCGCCGCCGGCGCCACGCCGTCGATCGAGGGCAGCGCGCACGTGATCGCCGATGACAAGAGCAACAAGCTGCTGGTGAGCGCGAGCGGGCGCGACTACCTCGCGATCAAGGACGTGATCGACCAGCTCGACGAGCCGCGCCGCCAGGTCTACATCGACACCGTGATCCTGACGATCGACGTGTCCAACGAGCGCGATCTCGGCTCGAGCTCGCACGGCGCGCTGCCGATCCAGAACGGCTCCGGCATCGAGCTCGGCGGCGTGCAGACCGCGACGCTCTCGACCCTCGACCTCGCGACCTCGCTGGTCAACGCGACCGGCTTGATCGCCGGCGTGGTCGGCCAGAACCTGCCCGGGCTCGCCAACTTCCCTTCGCTCGGCACGACGTTCCCGAGCTACGCCCTGCTGTTCCAGGCCGTCGCGATCGCGTCGAACACCAGCACCGTGTCCGAACCGAGCATCATCGCGGTCGACAACGAGACCACCAAGTTCTCGGTCGGTCAGAACGTCCCGTACATCCGCGGCGTCATCCCGGTGTCGTCGACCAACCCGACCTCGCTCACCACGACCAACATCGACCGCGCCGATCTCAACTTCGATCTCGAGCTCACGCCGCACATCTCGTCGAACGACAACATCCTGCTCCAGATCAAGAACGACGCGAAGGCGCTCGGCACCTCCGACAAGCAGCTCGGCCCGAGCTGGAACACGCGCTCGTTCGAGACCCGCGTCGTGGTCCACGACCGCGCGACCGTCGTGCTGTCGGGCATCATGCAGACCAGCGACGTGACCTCGACGACCAAGGTGCCGCTGCTCGGCGACATCCCGCTGCTCGGCTACTTCTTCAAGTACACGACCCACACCAAGCGGCGCAGCAACGTGCTGATCCTGCTCACGCCCTACATCATCAAGGACGCGCTCGACCTCCAGCAGATCTCGGAGCGCATGCAGCGCCAGCACGACGAGTTCGTCACGTCGTACCGCACGCTCGACCACATGCGCTACGAGCCGCAGACCGACTACCGGCGCAAGCGCGGCCTGCTCGAGGAGATCAACCGCTCGGTCCAGGCGGTCGACGACGACCTCGCGGCGCGCGCCGCGCTTCATCCGCCGGCGCAGGTCATCGGCGGCCCCGTGCGGTGATACGTTGCCGGCCTGTCCGCCGAACGCCACACCGCGAAGGTCGCGCGCATCGTCGCCCAGCTGCGCGCGCACGACCGTTCGCGCCCGGTGTCGCTCGCCAAGAAGTCGGTGTCGCACCAGGTGCCGAAGGCGCACGACCTGCGCCACGGCGATGCCAAGATCGACATCTCCGACCTGACCGAGGTCCTCGAGATCGATCCGGTGCGGCGGATCTGCGTCGCCGAATCGTGCGTGACGTTCGTCGACCTGGTCAGCGCGACGCTGCGCCACGGCCTCGTACCGATCGTGGTGCCCGAGCTCAAGACGATCACGATCGGCGGCGCGGTCGCCGGCTGCTCGATCGAGTCGATGTCGTTCGCGTACGGCGGCTTTCACGACACCTGCCTCGAATACGAGGTGATCACCGCCACCGGCGACGTCCTGGTGTGCACGCCCGACAACGCGCACCGCGACGTGTTCCAGCTGATGCACGGCACGTTCGGTACGCTCGGCATCCTCGCGCGCCTGACGTTCCGCCTCGTCCCGGCCAGGCCGTTCGTCCGCCTCGAGCACGAGCATCACGCGACGCTCGAGGCCTTCCAGGCCGCGATCGCGCGACATGCCGCCGCGCGCGACATCGACTTCATGGACGGCATCATCCACTCGCCGACCCGCTACGCGCTGTGCCTCGGCCGGTTCGTGGATCGCGCGCCGTACACCAGCCGTTACGACTGGGTGCGCGTCTACTACAAGTCCACGGCGCGCCGCCGCGAGGACTACATGACGACGCCGGACTACCTGTTCCGCTACGATCGCGGCGTCACCAACGTGCGGCCGCGCTCGCTGCCCGGCCGCCTGCTGTTCGGCAAGCTGCTCACATCGACGCGCTGGCTGTGGCTCGGCGACAAGCTGCACTGGCTGCTGCGCGACGAGCACCCGACGATCACGCTCGACGTGTTCGTGCCGTTCTCGAAGGTGCCCGAGTTCATGCGCTGGTACGAGCGTGAGTTCGCGTTCTTTCCGCTGTGGTGCGTGCCGTACCGCCGCGTCCACGACTACGAGTGGCTGTCCGCCGACTACTGGCAGAAGGTCGGCGACGACATGTTCCTCGATCTCGCGATCTACGGCATGCGCCAGCACGGCCGCACCAACTATCACCGCCTGATGGAGCAGAAGCTGCGCGAGCTCGGCGGGATCAAGACGCTGATCGCGCACAACTACTATCCGGAAGACGAGTTCTGGTCGATCTGGAACAAGCCCGGCTACGACGCGGTCAAGGCGCGGACCGATCCCGAGAACGTGTTCCGCGACCTGTATACGAAGACTTGCAAGACCGCGATGGGCAAGGTGTGAGATTTCGCGCGACCCGAGCGCGCGGAGCGGCTCGACCCGGCATGAAGATGATCGCGGTGTGCGTGCTGGCGACCGGTTGCCTGGTCCAGCCCGGCGGCGGCGGCGGTGACGACGGCCAGAACCAGGCCCAGAAGGACGTCGATCAGTGGAACCAGCTGGTCGCGCAGTACGACGCGCGGCGCACGATGTTCCTGGGCCCCGACGTCGCCGAGCTCGCGCCGGTCGGCGACCAGGTGTTCTGGTACGACACCACCAGCTACGCCTACCAGCTCGATCGCTACGACGACACCAGCCACGCGCAGCTCGCCTACACGTTCCCGGTCGGCGACGTCGACACCGCGAACTACCGCGCATCGCAGACCACGATCCTCACCGCGGATCCGTCGAGCGATCCGGTCGTGTATCACGCGTACGCCGCCGACAGCGCCGAGGCCGAGATCGCGAACATCACGCGGCCGCAGCCGCCCGACGCGCAGTGGGACGCCTACGCGATCGACGGCTCGACCGCGTACCTGGTCGACGCGTCGACCCCGGGCCAGACCACGCTGCTGCGCTGGCAGCCCGGCGCCGGCGATCCGACGCCGGTCACCACGCTCGAGTCGGCCGGCGTGCAGGTCGGCGAGTTCGAGGACTTCGACGTCTCGGGCAACACGATGGTGTTCGTCGAGAGCGGCCGGGTGTGGAAGCTCGATCTCGCGAGCAACCACGCGACGTGGCTGATGAACATGACCGAGCTCAGCGGCGCGGTCGAGATCGATCCCGACGGCATCATGTTCTCGACCGCGTCGGGCCTGGTGTTCTACGACAACGCGCAGGCCGCGCTGATCTCGGTGAGCGACGAGATCGACGCGAACACGACGTGGCAGCCCAACCAGACGTTCGCGACCGCGTCGAGCTACGACCAGGACTTCGCGCGCTGGGGCTCGTACGTGATCTACATCGGCCAGGACGGCGTGTTCGCCTACGACATGGCGCACGACGCGATCGCGCCGATCGTGCTGTCGCCCGATCGAGCGGATCTGCGGATCGACTATCGCTACCCGGTGGTGCTCGACGACGGCACGCTGTACGTCACCGGCCTCACCAGCAACGACGGCGCGATCGGCGCGGACGGCCCGACCTACGCGATCGATCTCGCGACGATCCTACCGGCCGAATAGCACGGTCAGATCGAACAGGAAGCTGCGGTCCCACCCGGTCGGCTGGGTCGGCCCGTCGCACGGGCCACCGCACGCCGCGGGCGCGTGCGCGACGTCGTTGCGGCGCGCGAGCTGCACGCGCAACCCGAGGGTGAGCCCGCCGTGCAGGCCGTCGTCGGAGCCGTACGAGGTCAGGCCGAGGCCCAGCGCGAGGTCGGGCCGCGTCCAGGTGCCGCCCGCGTCCCACACGTAATACTCGACGCCGGCGCCGAGCTCGGCCCACAGCTCCGCCCCGCCGGGGTCGGCGCGGTCGTAGTCGCCGACCCGACCGAACGCGTAGCGCGCGTTCGCGCCGAGGCGATGCATCAGGCCCTTGCCGTCGCCGGTCGCAGCCAGCGCCGCGGCGGTGCCCTGCGGTGCCTGCGCCAGCGGATACGTGAGCGCGTTCAGATCGTACTCGGCGTAACCGAGCCAGCGCTGCCAGCGCATGCCGAGATCGAGGTGGCCGGGCACCACGGTGCCGACCTGCTTGCCGTCGACCATCATCGAGCCGAACCGCGCGCCCGCCGCGCCCTCGAGGCGAGGCGGATCCGCGCGGGCGAGCGCGGGAGCGAGCAGGCCGAGCGCGATCAGGCGACGCATGCCGGTCCGGACGCGCGGTCCGGCCGGCAGTCGCATCAGAAGTCGAAGTCGCGCAGGTAGTGGTCGTTGTAGCCGTGCGGGTGCTTGATCAGGTAGTCCTGGTGATAGTCCTCGGCGCGGACGAACGTGGTCGCCGGCTCGATCCGCGTGACGATGGGATGTCCCCACTTGCCGCTGGCCTGGACCACCGCCTTCATCGCCTGCGCGATCTTGAGCTGCTCGGGCGTGGTGGCAAAGATCTCGGAGCGATACTGCGGGCCGACGTCGTTGTTCTGGTGGTCGAGCTGCGTCGGATCGTGGCCGCGGAAGTAGTAATGCAGCAGCAGATCGGCGTACGAGATCCGGGCCGGATCGAACACGATGCGCACCGACTCGGCGTGCCCGGTCTTGCCGGTCTCGACGTCCTCGTACTTGACGTCGGTGCGCTGGCCGCCCGCGTAGCCGACCTCGATCGAGACGATGCCGGGCGCCTGGCGCATCACGTTCTCCATGCCCCAGAAGCAGCCACCCGCGAGGATCGCGACCTCGCGCCTTGCGGGCGCGGGATCGGCGTGAGCGACACCGGCGAGGGCGGTCACGATCGAGACCAGCAAGGGCAACATGCGCGTCATGCCCCGAGTACGACCGAGCCCGGGGGCGGTTACATTCCGCACATGCCGGTCATCAAGCACCGCCTCGCGAGTCAGGTACTTGCAGACAATCCGCTCGGTGATCCGAGCGAGCGCGACGTGTTCGTCTATGTCCCGCCGGGCTACGACCCGGCGGCGCCGCGGCGCTATCCCGCGCTGCTCGCGATCGTCGGGTTCACCGGCACCGGCGGCGCGCTGTTCAACATCGACACCCTGGTCGAGCCGCTCGATCATCGCCTCGATCGCCTGATCGGCAGCGGCGCGTGCCCGCCGGTGATCGTCGCCGCGCCGGATTGCTTCACGCGCGTCGGCGGCAACCAGTACATCAACAGCGCGGGCACCGGGCGCTACGAGGACTTCCTCGTCGACGAGGTGATCCCGCTGGTCGACGCGCACTACCGCACGCTGCCGCGCGGCCAGTGGGGCGTGTTCGGCAAGTCGTCGGGCGGCTACGGCTCGATCGTGCTCGGCATGCGCCGGCCCGACGTGTTCTGCGCGCTCGCCGATCACTCCGGCGATTCGTGCTTCGAGCTGTGCTACATCCCCGACTTCCCGGGAGCGCTCGACGCGTATCGCGCGGCCGGCGGACCCGGCGCGTGGCTCGCGTCGTTCTGGGCCGACGCCAATCATCGCCGCACCCGCCATCACAAGCCGCTCAACGTGCTCGGCATGGCCGCGCATTACTCGCCGAACCCCAGCGCGCCGGCGACCCACGCGCGCATCGACTGGCCGTTCGATCTCGAGACCGGCGAGCTGCGGCCCGCGGTGTGGGAGCGCTGGCGCGCGCTCGACCCGGTGAACATGGCCGCGCACCACGCCGACAACCTCCGCAAGCTGCGCGCGATCTACGTCGATTGCGGCACCGCCGACGAGTTCGCGCTGCACTGGGGCGCGCGCGCGCTGGTCGGCAAGCTGCGCGGCCTGGGCATCGCGGTGCGCCACGAGGAGTTCGACGACGGCCACATGCAGATCCCGTATCGCTACGATCGCAGCCTGCCGTTTCTGGCCGAGGCGATCGGTCGCTAGCCCGTTTAGAGATGGCTCGCGACCAGCCCGGCGAGCACGCCGACGAGCAGGATCGCGACCAGGTACACGACGCGGCGCACGATCGCGTCGCGCTGCGTGGAGTGCAGCAGCTCGAACGTCGGCGACGACGGCCGCGCCGGCGGCTGGTACATCATCATCGGGTACTGCGCGGCCGGAGGCACCGGCACCGGCGGCGGCACCGGCACCGGCGCCCGCGGCGGCAAGGGCGTCGGCGAGGCGATCGGGGCCGCCGGCATCATCGGCGCCGAGCCGCGCGCATCGAGCACCGGCTGCGGACCGCCGCCGAAATGGAGCGGCCGCGAGCCGCGCGCCGGCGTGCCGCTGGGCTCGCGCCTGATCGTCGTCGGCGGCTCGACGTAGGCCGGCACGGCCATCCGGGTCACCGCATGCTCCTCGGGATCAGCGACCAGCTCGTCGAGCGCGCGCGCCAGCTCGTGCGCGCTCGCGTAGCGATTCTGCGGCTCGCGCTGCAGGCATCGCATCACGACGCGCTCGAGCCCGGCCGGAACCGGCGCGCGAGCGCCCAGCGGCGGGACCTCCTTGGTCAGCAGCGACGCGAGCATGCTGGTCACGCCCTTGGCATCGGCGAACGGCCGCTCGCCGCACAGGATCTCGTACATCACGACGCCGACCGTGTAGATGTCGCTCGCCGGCGTGCACGGTCCGCCGACGATCTGCTCCGGCGACATGTAATCGTACGTGCCGATCATCTGGCCGGCCTGGGTGAGCTCGAGGTTGTCGATCACGCCGGCCTTGCCGTCGAGCGCCTTGACGATGCCGAAGTCGAGCACCTTGACGTAGTCGGGGTCGTCGCCGCGCTGCTCGAGGTGGATGTTCTGCGGCTTGAGATCGCGATGCACGACGCCCAGCCCGTGGGCCTCGCCGAGCGAGCCGCACACCGCGCGCGCGATCGCGACGACGCGCGGCCACGGCAGCGGGCCGCGCGCGCGAAACCGCTCGTACAGGCTCTCGCCGCGCAGCAGCTCCATCACGAGGTACGGCGCGCCGCCCGGCCCGGTGCCGCTCTCGTACGCGGTCACGGTGTGTTCGTTGTGCAGGCTGGCGAGCACGTTGGCCTCGCGCTGGAAGCGCGCGACCACGCCGGGATCGCGCATCAGGTCCGGATGGAGGACCTTGACGGCGACCTGCATGCCGGACTCGAGGTGGGTCCCGCGATAGACCGCGCCGAACCCGCCGGATGCCAGCTGGAAATCGACGCGGTAGCGGCCGCCGATCACGGCGCCGAGCCACGGATCGATCCGCAAGGCCCGCGTGGGGTCGCCACCGTCTAGCTCGGTCACCTACATAGGTATACGTCCCATTCGCACCGAGGTATTCAACATCTCAGATCGCGAGATCTCACGCTGGGTTAGCGGGATGGCAGGTCTCCCACCGAGCGCGCGAGCGCGACCAGCGCGAGGTAGTAGTCGTAACGCGCCACGGCAAACGCGAGCCGGGCCTTGGCGGCGTCGGTCTCCGCGTCGAGCACGTCCGTGGTGGTCGCCGCCGCGGCGTCGAACCGCACCTTTTGCAAGCGAAGCGCCTCATCCGCGGTCTGCTGCTGGGTCTGCGCCGCCGCGAGGCTGTCGAACGCGGTCCGAGCATCCAGCCACCTGGTGCGGACGTCGAGCCGCACCTGATCGACCAGCGACTGCGCGGTGAGCTCGGCGCGATGGACCGAGGCGCGCGCCTCGCGCTCGGCGTCGTACGTGCTGCCCCAGTCCCAGATGTTCCACGACACGCGCACGCCGAGGAACTCGGCGTCCTCGGGCTCGAACGGCTGCACGCCCGTCAGGTGCGTCCACACCGCGACCGCACGGATGTCGGGGAGCAGCGCATCGCGCGCCGACTTGCGCGTGTGCTCGGCGGCCTCGATCTGGTCGTGCGCGGCGCGCAGCTCGGGGCGTGCCGCGATCGCGCGGGCGAGCGCCTGGTCGAGCGTCATCGCCATCGCGGGCGGCGTCGCCGGCAGATCGTCCGCGACGTCGATCGCCGCGCCGTCGTGCAGGCCGAGCTGGAGCACGAGCGACGCGAGCGCGGTCTCGGCCGCGGTGTCGGCGCGCAGCGCGCCCTGATCGGCCGCCGCCTTCGCCGAGCGGAAGCGCAGCACGTCGATGTCGGTGTAGGTGTCGGCCGCGCGCAGCTGGATCGCGCGATCGAGCTCGCTCTGGATGTCGGTGACCGAGCGATGCGCGACGTCGGCGCTCGCGCGCGCCTCGAGCACGCGGATGTATGCGTCGGCCGTGCGGTACGCGGTGTCGAGCCGCACGCGATCGTAGTCGTCGCGAGACGCGGCGGCGGCGTGCTCGGCCGCACCGACCAGCTCGGACAGGTACGCCAGCCCGGTGAGCGGCTCGGAGACCGTGATGCTGGTCGCGGTGGTGTCGCGGTGATACAGCGTGAACGTCATCCCGCCGAACGGCAGCGCGTACGGCTCGCGGTACAGGCTGCCCTGCGCCTCGATCGACAGCACCGGCAGACGGCGCGCGCGCGCGCCCGCGGCTTGCGCGTCGGCGCCGGCGACCCCCTCGCGGGCGATCGCGATGTCGGGGTTCTGGCCGAGCGCGAGCTCGATCGCGCTGGAAAACGTGAGCTTGGCCGGCGCGTCGGCGCGCGCCGGCGCGGCCGCGAGCGCCACGACCGCGATGAAAATCGGTGGCTTCATTTCAAATGTACCTTGACCTCGACCGACAACCCGGCGTGCAGCGAGCTCAGGTCCTGACCGTCGTCGAACGTGATCTTGACCGGCACGCGCTGCACGACCTTCACGAAGTTTCCGGTCGCGTTGTCGGGCGGCATCATCGAGAACCGCGCGCCGGTGCCGGCCGACACGCTGTCGACCCGGCCGTGCAGCGTCTTGCCGCCGAGCGCGTCGACCGAGATGTCGACCGCATCGCCGGGGGCGATGCGGTCCATCTGGGTCTCCTTGAAGTTCGCGATCACGTACGTCCGCACCGGCACGACCATCAGCAGCATCGTGCCGGGCTGGACCATCTGGCCGTCGTGGACGGCGAGGCGCGACGCGTAGCCCGAGACCGGCGAGACGATCTTGGTGTAGCCGAGCTGGAGCTTGGCGAGATCGAGCGCGGCCTGCGCGCTCTTGACCCGCGCGTGGGCGAGCCGCGCGGCCGCGGCCGCCGCCGCGATCTGGCGCGCGACCGGCGTCGACTGCTCGAGGTGGCCGGCCGCCTCGGCGACCCGCGACTCCGCGGCCGCCTGCTGGTCGCGCGCGGCCGACAGGTTGGCCTTCGCGGCGTTGACCGTCGCGACCGCAGCGTCGTGCTCGACCTGCGCCGCCTCGAGCGCCTGGCCGCTGACCGCGCCCGCATCGTGCAGCATCTTGGCGCGCGCGAGATCGTCGTTGGCCTTGGTCTGCTGGGCCTCGGCGCTGGCGAGCGCGGCGGACGCGGCCTGGACCTGCGCCGCGGCGGTGCGCACCGACGCGGCGGTGCCGGCGACGATCGCCTTGGCCGACGACAGCCCGCCGCTCGACGCCGACTTCGTGATGTCGATCTGCTGATCGGCAGCGTCGGCCTGATCGGTCGCGCCATCGAGGTCGGCCTGGGCCGCGTCGACCTTCGCCGCGTAGTCGGCCGGATCGATCTCGGCGATCACGGCGCCGGCGTCGACCCGCTGGTTGTCGGTGACGTGCATGTGCAGGATCACGCCGCCGACCCGCGCCGACACCGGCACGACGTCCGCATCGACCTCGGCGTCGTCGGTCGAGACCTCGTCGCGCGTCAGGTAGCCGTGGATGAAATAGACCGCGAGCGCCGCGAGCGCGAGCCCGGCGAGCAGGAGGTAGGCGCGCATCGCCTTCTTCTTGCGCGGGATCGGTGCGACGACGGTGGCTTTGGTGGTGACTGCTGGCTCGGCCATGGCTACTCCGCAGGTAACTCGACATGTGCGCGCGCGCCGACGATCCGTGGCACGCGCATGAAGAACAGGAACGGCAGGACACCGAAGAACAGCACGCCCTGGAGCAGGAACACTCGATCGAAGCTGACCACGGTGGCCTGCTCGTACACCGAGCGCACGAGCATGCCGAACGCGCTGTGCCCGGCGCTGACCATGTTCGCCCCGTGCGCGAGCATGCCGGCGCGCGCGCCGGCGAGATGGGCGATCACCTCGGGCCGCAGCGCGGTGAGGTGCGCGCCGATCGTCGAGCGCGCCTCGGTCGCGTAGTTGGTGAACAGCGTGGCGAAGATGGTGAGCCCGACCGAGCCGCCGACCTGGCGCACGAACGAGTTGAGCCCGGCGGCGTCGGCCATGAGGTGGCGCTCGACCTTGCTGAGCGCGGCGGTGGTGAGCGGGACGAACAGGCACGCGAACGCCGCGCCGGTGATCACCAGCGGGATGATCATCTGCACCGACGAGGTCTCGAGCGTGATGTGGCTGAGCTGCCACGAGCCGAGCGCGAACAGCACGACGCCGAGCGCGACGATGAACGCGGGTTGCACCTTGTTGTAGACCCGGCCGACGAACGGCGACGCGACCATCATCGCGAGCGTGCGCGGCAGCAGCACGATGCCCGACAGCGTCGCGGTGTAGTGCAGGCTCTCCTGACAGAACACCGGCAAGAGGAACAT
>Ga0335081_10017796_pt1 | contig 11503 bp, 10 predicted proteins | sample Lox_Sample_35_FD_206713 | JGI IMG/M metagenome (GOLD analysis project Ga0335081, IMG submission 206713) | Soil microbial communities from Loxahatchee National Wildlife Refuge, Florida, United States - Lox_Sample_3.5 | ecosystem: Environmental > Terrestrial > Soil > Wetlands | place: USA... | reverse complement strand
AGTAACGGTGGCGCTGGTCGGCGGGTTCAAGCCCAGCGTGCGCGACCGGTCTTTGCTCACCTGCATGATGGCGATATCGACCACCACCTCGGGCCGCGGTTTGTCCAGGTCATCCACCAGTTTTTCCGCCAGCGCGATCTGATCGGGCGTGCCGCGCACTACCAGGGCATTCTGGGAAAGCAATTGCTGCACGCGCTGCACGTCCAGCACGGCGCGAATCGCGTTCACCACATCCTGCAGTTCGGTCGGCTGCGAAAGGTTTTGCAGGTAGAAAGTCTTCAGGACGCTTTGCTCCAGCTCTTTACGCTTGGCCGGATTATCCTGGGCCACAAAAATCGTGTTGGGCGTGACCGGTCTCCAGAAGGTCTTCGACTCCAGGGCCGTAATCTCCAGGGCGTCCTCGAGCGTCACGCCGTTCAGCTCCACCTTGATGCGCCGCGAAGTGTAGTCGGGATCGAACAGCACATTGATGCCAGCCAGCTGGCCGATCGTCTGATAGACGACTTTGGAGTCTTCCGTAAGCTTTACCGTGATGGGAACATTCGAGATGGGAGCCAGCTGCACCGGACCGGCCGCCTGCTTGATTTCCTGCTCCAGAGTCTTCGGAGGACCCGCAGCCTGCGGCGTGGGATTGCGCTTCTCCTGGATCATCTTCAGCGTGCGTTCGAGCTCCTGCTGAGCTATGAACAAGGAGGAATCGATGGTGAGCGCCTTCTGAAATGCGGCTGCCGCCTCTTCCAGCTTGCCCTGATCGCGCAGCAGTTGTCCCCGGTGCACAATCGAGGTGGCTGCCTCAAAGCGCATCCGCTCAAAGGAGGCTCGATAGCGTAAGTCCTTTGGCTTCAGATCATAAGCCTGCTTGTACAATCCATAGGCCGCCTCGTAGTTCTGCCGCGCTTCGGCATCCTGACCCTGTTCGTAAAGTTTCTTGGCTCTGTCGGCGGGGGAAGCAGGAACAGGAAGAATCGCGACCAGCAGCAGGACCACCGCTGAGGGGCGCAGCAAGCGTCTCATTCGTCGGACCTCATCTCAGAGTCTTCGCCAGGCAAGCAGTCTTTCTCCCTTCTCCTCCGGGTACCCGGGAATCTACTTGATGCACGAAAACCGCTTTTTTCGCGATTATAGCATCGCCCTTTCCGGCTCCCCATGTGATTGCGTCCATGGCAGTTACACTCTTTGGTCTTAGCCCCATCGGTCGGGATCCGTGCCCGGGTTGCAAAACTCGCTGTAAGATGAACCCTGCCCCATGCCTCGCCAAGCCACACACCAAACCAAGCCAAGTCCGGAGAAAACCCCTCGCCGCGACCCAACCGCAGCCGGGCAGCGCGATGCTGCCGTTAACAGGAACGCTTCCCACAACTATTTCTTGCTGGAAAAATTTGAAGCCGGGATCGCCCTGACGGGTACCGAGGTCAAATCCATCCGTGGCGGGCGAGCCAACCTGAAGGATTCCTACGGCTTGCTCAAGGACGGCGAACTTTGGCTTCTGAACTGCCACATCAGCCCCTATGAACACGGCAGCTATTCCAACCACGCCGCCCTGCGCACTCGTAAGTTGCTGGTACACAGGGAAGAAATCCGGAAGTTGATTGGCAAGACGCAACAGAAGGGCCTGACGCTCATCCCCACTCGCATGTATTTCAAAAACGGTAGAGTAAAAGTTGAACTGGCTCTGGCCAGAGGCAAGCAGCTATGGGACAAGCGGGAAACGGAACGGCGCCGGACGGCAGACAAAGAGGCAAGGGAAGCGATTGCCCGGGGAAGGAACAGGAAGTAGGCCAATTGCAGGGCGGCCAGCTATTCGACGAGGTTTCGCCCATCAAAACCGTGAACCTCAAGTCCGATATGCCGCCAGTTGGAGAAGCTTTGTTGCGCCTGGACCACGAACTGGCCAGCGCGCGACGGCAGAAGGAACCTCTGATCAAGCTGATCCACGGCTACGGATCGAGTGGAGCCGGTGGCGAGATTCGCATCGCCGTGCAGAAACGCTTGCAGGAAATGACCCAGAATGGCCTGATCCGCGGCTGCATCTTCGGAGAGAACTGGTCGAAATCCGACGAGCAAACATGGCGGCTTCTGCAATTGCATCCTGAGCTGAAGCGCGACCCCGATCTCGGCCGTAGCAATCGGGGAATTACCCTCGTTGTGCTGTAGCGGCTGCCCGAAGAAACGAGCCCTAGATCGCCGGCGTTTCCGGCGGCGCAGGCGGGGCCGGCTCGGCTACTGGCGCCGGCATGATCGGCGTGGGGGCAACTGTCATTGGAACCACCGGCGCCATCATTTTCTGCTGCCAATAGGCAATCGCGACGCCACGCTGCCAGAAACGCGGAATCAACAGCAGAAACAGTGTCAGCTGACCGACAAAAAATGCCCGCAGCACGCGGTCCGGCGGCACAAACCTCATCCACACCCAAATTCCGCCCAGCAGCACGATCGCCGCCACAATCGCGATCAGCACATAGCTCGAGACCAGCTTTACCAGGCCCCGCCACATGTGGCGGAAGCCCGCGCCAATCGACCGGCGCACGGCATTCTGATCATTGAGAACAACATCGGCCTCGGCCAGATCGAACCATACCCGCAACGCCGTCATAACCAGAAAAATCACCGCCAGATCGGTCATCCGCACCTGAAAGGGCAGCAATTCGTTGGTGCTCTCGCCGGCGTGCTTCACCAGGGCGGCATTGATGCTGAACAGGATTCCACCGACGATGACGAAGACGATTGCCGCAACGATCAGCAACCGGATAAACCGCCATAGATTCCGCCCGCAGGCACGAAAAAACTGATCGCGCGGCAGCCGGTAGCTGGAAGCATATCCCTGAAAAACTCCGGGAAGAAACAGCGCCGTGGCCACGAAAAACAGGGTGACGAAATACACCGCCGACATGGTAGAGGCCATGGTCGGGCCGAAATCGGGCCGGACGAACATTTCGATGAATACGGCTAGATCAAACCCGTGCACCAGCCGTCCGGCATACAAACTGTGATCCAGGATCCCGCTGGCCTGATTGCGGTACGCCGCCGTGCCAAATATGGCCAGGATCACATTCAACACCCAGAACCAGAAGATGTAACGTTTATTATGCGTCACCATGCTCCACCCGCTGCTCAATACTCCTCGGTTCTCTGCCATCGGTCTTTTGTCCTCGATTTCTTCCTCGCGCTGAGCCGTTGCGACTACACGCCCCACCAGGCCGCAAACTGGCCTGCCCACTGGGTGATGAACAGCCAGTAATTCGTCACCTTGCGCACCGGCGCCTTATCCGCCTTCTCCGCGTAGCTGTTGTTGAAGTTGTCGCGGTCAAGGTGAATTTTATGGTCAGGATCGATCTCTGCAGAAATAACTTTTGCCTTCTTCTGGTAGGAGAACTTTGTCCAACGGCTCACCCCATCCCAGTGTTCGCGAATCTTCTCGAGATGGTTGTCGTCGTCCTTGAACACGATCTCCACCTCCACCGGCATCACGAAATCGCCTTTACGCTGCAGCCAGACGTCGGATTGGTAGACGGTATTTTTGTCTTCCTTCTTCCCTGCACTCTTCTTGTCGTTTTCGTACCAATTCGCCGGGAAGGAATCGATCTTGCTCACCTTGTAGTCGAGCACTTGGGAGCCGTAGATCGCCTGGTTGAAATACCAGCGCAAATTCTGGCCGGATACGTCTTCAATGGTCTTCAGGAAATCTTCCTTGGTGGGATGGGTGAAGCGATATTTCATGAAATAAACGTGCATCGCCTTCTGCATCGTGTCTGGACCGATGATGTTTTCCAGCGTCAGCAGAACGCTGGCAGTTTTGCCGTAGGTAATGCCGCCATAGGAATTGAAGCTGTAGTAGTCATAGGCCTTCTCGGCGATGGGATCCTCATCCGCGACCCCGATGTAAGACAGGCGCTGCTCTTCGCGCTCACCCATGGTCGCCCCGTCCAGGTTCATGATCGAGGTGTCCTTGCCGAGAATGGAATCCAGCACTTTCACTTCGGTGTAGCTGTTGATGCCTTCGTCCATCCAGGCGTCTTCGAATTCGTTCGTGGCCACCATGCCATACCAGTACTGGTGTCCGAACTCGTGTTCGACGACCAGTTCGGGCCCATAAAGGCCCTTGGGCATGAACCAGCTCGTCTCTCCGGTGATGAACGTTGGATACTCCATTCCACCCGCCGCCGAACCTGGCTCGGGATCGACCAGCGTGATTGTCTTGTAGGGATAAGGTCCGTACCAACTCTCAAAGCGCTGGAGCGACTCGCGGAGAATCTTCTCGTGCCGGTCGACCTGGTCCCAGTGCGCCGGCTGCATCATGATCCGCATCTTCACCGGTCCCATCTGCGCCTGATAAGTGCTCTCGCGCACCTTGAACCGCGGACTCCCCGTCCAGGCGAAATCGTGAATGTCGTCGCCGTGGTAGGTCACCGTCTTGGTGTCATCGGGATTATCGACGCTGCCGACCTCGACTCCGCTGGCGCCGACCACTTCATCTTTCGGCACCGTGAGCTTGACGTCATACACCCCGAAGTCGGCGAAAAATTCCGTGGTGGCGTGATATTGGTGGCAGTTCCACGCCCCGTGCCACCAAACCCCAACTTTCGGAAACCATTGTCCGCCGAGAACAAAATCGCGCTTCCATCCTGAGCGCGCCTGCGTTTCTGGGAACTTGGTTTCAAACGCAATCTTGAACTGCACGTATGCCCCGGCAGGAATCGGCTTGGGAACGTGCACATCGACAACGGTCTTGTCGTCTTTGTTGCCGTCATCGGGCTGGATAAACTGCAGGTCTTTGGTCAGATCTCCCTGGCCAACTACTTCAAGACTCTTGATGTCCTCCGAGCCATACTCCTTTTCATCCCATTTGGGATAAGACACATCACGGCTGCCAATGATTTTGGCCTCGCGCACCCAGGTTGCCTTGGGCTGAAACGCGTTCTGATAAAGATGAAAGGGAAAGTGATCCAAAGCCTGGCCGGTCAGATTGTGATAGGTGAGGATCTCGTCGGCGTCCACTGTGTGCGTGGTGGCATTGTATTTGGCGTCGATCTGATAATGAACCACGCGCTCCGACATGGGCTTATCGGAATTGATGGCAATGACCGTGTCGGGAATGGAGAGCTGCCCTGATCCCTCTTCAGCGGCCGCACGGCTGGCTGCTTTGGACGAGGGCTGCTTCTCAACCTGCTTTTCAACCCTCGTCATACTTTGCGGCGCGGCTTTCGCCGCGTGCTCCATCACCATCAGCGAAATCGCAATTAGGGACACCAACGGAACCAGAACGATCACCCAGAAGCTCTTCATTCGACAGGCCTCTACTTTCGCTCGCGGCAACGAATCATACGCCAAGCGCTAGCGTTCCGTCACGCCGACAAGGCTTGAATACGTGCACCGCTCAACATTTGTTCAAAGGAACACACTTCTCGGCCGGAATCGATTAGCCACCGGAGTTGACCTGCCGGCCCGGCAAGCGCACAATCTCTGCGCATATCTGCGGGAAAGGACGAGGATGTCATGAAGCCGGTCCGACAGGGGGGCCTTGAGCTCCTGCAGCATCCCGCTTCGCAAGAGCTTCTGCGCTCCAAGATTCCCGCCCGCTTCGCCTATGTCTGGACCGACGGCACGCCCCGCGTCGTACCGATCTGGTTTCACTGGAATGGACGCGAGATCGTGATGGCGAGTCCGCCCAGGGCGCCCAAACTGAAGGCGTTGAAGAAAAATCCCAAGGTGTCGTTGACCATCGACGACAACACTTTCCCGCACAAGGTGCTGCTGATTCGGGGCACGGCGCGGCTGGAAGACGTGGCGGGAATTGTGCCCGAATACGCGGCTGCCGCGGATCGCTACTTCGGCAAGGAGCAAGCCCAGGCCTGGCTGAGTCAGCTGCGCTCCATGATATCAAGCCAGGTCCGCATCACCATCACGCCGGAGTGGGTTGGGCTGCTGGATTTTCAAACCCGCTTCCCCAGCGCGCTGACCGCTTGACTCCTTCGCGGATGCGGCTGAAACTTCCCCTACCAGCGAACCAGGCCTTCGGGATCGTCCACCAGCACGACCTCATACTTTTCCAACATCGGCATCAGAAGGTTCTCCAATTCGCGTTTCCACAATTCGCCTTCGTAAAACTTTGCCTTCATCGGTTCGCGCGAAGCCAGGTCGGGGAAACCGCGCATGAAGAAAAATGTGTCAGGGTCCTCCACGGAAAGAAACGGCCCGAGTATTTTCATCCCGATTTCAGCATGAGCGGGGATGGATTTGGTTCGGAAGACCTGCAGGAACTGCGAGCGGCAGCCGGGTTTGGTTTTGTAAGTCCGCATTTCGATGATCATGGGGCGCCTCGGTGCCTTCCCCGGCACATGCAACTAATGCTAGTCGATCCCGCGCATGACGTGCCGGCCCAGGTTGGCGGCTTGCGCGATTCCCTTCCCGCCGACGATACTGGAACGTTCCTGCCAACATCCAATGCCTATGAAAACGATAATCTCTCACTCCACGCCGGCCGACGTTGAAACCGAAACCCTCGTGGCTGTGGTCCTCGACCACGCCGATCCGGCAGACAAGAACAAAGATGCCAAGCCGCAATTGAAGGTAGCGAGCGGCGATGCAGCCGTGCAGTCCGCCGCCTCCGATCTTCTTGCCAGCGGCGAGGTCACGGGCAAGCCCTTCGAAGTCAATCTGCTCCACAAGCCGGCGGCCCTGAAGGCAAAGCGGTTGCTACTGCTTTCCGGGGGAAGCGCGAAAAGGTTTGCCAGCTACGATCTTCGCCGCCTGGCCGGTGCGGCGGCGCGCACACTGAAGGCCCGCGGCATTCGCAGCTTTGCGTTCATCGCCCCGTCCGGCATTCCGGCAGACGAAGCCACACGCGCGATTGTGGAAGGCGCGCTGGTCGGCAACTTCGATCCCGACTACTATCGCAGCGACCGCAAAGACCAGAAAATCGATGCGCTCACCGTCGTCGCAACCGGCGACAAGTCGGGGCTCGAGAAAGCTGCCGCCGAAGCACAGATCATCGGCGAGTCGCAAAACTTTATTCGCGATCTGGTGAATGAGCCTTCCAATCGGATGACGCCGACCATTCTCGCTGAGCGAGCCAGGAAAATGTGCGCCGAAGTCGGGTTGAAGTGCGAAATCTACGGCGCGGACAAGATCAAAGAAATGAAGATGGGTGCTTTCTGGAGCGTTGCGCAAGGCTCGGACGAACCACCCGCGCTCATCGTCATGAAGTACGAGCCGGCGGGAGCGCCGGAAAAACCGGTTCTGGGTCTGGTTGGAAAAGGAATTACCTTCGATACCGGCGGCATCTCGATCAAGCCCGCCGATGGCATGGAAAAAATGAAATACGACATGGCTGGCGGAGCCACCATGATCGGCGCCATGCGCGCCATTGCTCTGCTGAAGCCGAAAGTCAAGGTTATCGGCATCGTCTGCGCCACTGAGAATATGCCTTCCGGCAAAGCGCAGAAGCCGGGCGACGTGCAGATCGCCATGTCAGGAAAATCCATCGAGATCATCAATACCGATGCCGAAGGCCGCCTGGTTCTCGCCGACGGCCTGCACTACGCAAAGCAACTGGGCGCGACCCATCTGGTGGATGCCGCCACCCTGACCGGAGCGGTGGTGGTCGCGCTCGGCTACGCCAACGCGGGAATCTTCGCCAACGACGATTCCATGTACGAGCGCATCCACAAAGCCAACGAGAAGGCCGGCGAGAAAATGTGGCGCTTGCCGCTCGATGACGAATACAAAGAACAGATTCGCTCTACCATCGCCGATATCATGAACACCGGCGGCCGCTGGGGCGGCGCCATCACCGCCGCTATGTTCCTCAAAGAATTCGCCGAGGATACGCCCTGGATTCACCTCGACATTGCGGGAACCGCTTGGATGGAAGATCAGAAACCGTGGATCGCCAAAGGCCCCTCGGGAATCGCCCTGCGCAGCTTGGTCGAATTCGTGAAGGGATTCGCTGCGTAGGACGCCGCTACGGATTCGCGCGCATTGTGACAGATTCCTCGTCCTTGTCATCCTGAGCGAAGCGAAGGATCTGTGCAGTTTTCTCCCGGCCAGTAACCGTGGATACATTCCTGGCTCAGCGAAAGGCAACGAGCGACTGAGGTTTTCGCGACAGCCTTTTGTTCCGGTTCGGCATCCTATCCGCGCCGAAGGGTTCGAGTTCCAGCGCACACTCTCGCTTTTGCAGGTACGCCTCTCGCGGCCGAATCTTTGGAGGCTTCCGCATGAAGGCTCTTCTCGTTGTCGGTTTTGTTATCCTGCTTCTCGGACTTCTGTCTTTCGTTGTTCCTGTCCCCCACATGCATCACCACGGCATGAGCGTGGGTGATGCGCACATCGGGGTGACCACGGAACACGACAAGAAGCTTCCGCCGGCCGTGAGCATCGTCATCGTGGTGGTCGGCGTGGGCCTCATTCTTGCGGGCCGGCAAGGTTAGTGCCTGCTCAGGGATTCGAGCGCAATCGTCGAAGCGTAGAATAGCTGCCTCATGCGCTCCCCTCGCGGGACCTCCGGCCGGACTTCGTTTCTGGGTCTACCCCCCGCGATCTTCGTCATCATTTTTTCTGCGATTTTTCTGTTGCACGTTCCGCTTCTCCAGCTTCCCTATTTTTGGGATGAAGCCGGTTACTATGTGCCTGCGGCCCGCGATCTCCTGCTCCGCGGCAGCCTGATTCCCCATTCCACGCTTTCCAACGCGCACCCTCCGCTCGTGCTTGCCTGGATCGCACTGTGGTGGAAGGTTGTGGGCTACGCCCCCGCCGTCACACGCGCAGCGATGCTGCTGATTGCCGCGTTTTCATTGCTGGGAGTTTTCCGCCTTGCCGAACGAGTAGCCAACGTGCGCGTAGCGATCGGCGCCACGGCGTGCACGGCGTTCTATCCGGTGTTTTTTGCCCAGAGCTCGCTGGCGCAGGTTGACCTGGCTGCAGCCGGGCTCATCTTTTGGGGTCTGGCTGCCTATCTCGGCGATAACCTTGCTGCTGCTGCAGTCTGGTTCTCTCTCGCAGCTCTGACGAAAGAGACCGCGATCCTCGCGCCGCTGGCTGTGGCAGCGTGGGAGATGCTCGGCGTCGCCGCGCGGAGCAGTCCGTTGCAAAGTCTCTGGCGGGCTAACCATGGTCCGCTTCCGAAGGGAATTTTTCTGAAACGGATCGGCGCTCTGACAGTTCCGGTTTTTCCGCTGGCGATCTGGTATGCGTATCACTACGCACATACCGGATACGTTTTTGGCAATCCCGAATTTTTTCGTTACAACGTCGCCGCCACGCTGAACCACACCCGTTTTGCGCTCGCCCTTGGCCTGCGCCTGTGGCAAGCCTTTGGCTACATGCATCTCTGGCTCCTTACGCTGGCCATGTTGCTGGCGCTGTGGTGTGCGCCCCGACGTGACGCAACCGGCGAGCGCCCCCGCATAGCCATTCCGCTCCAGATGATCTTCTTCGCCGTTATCTTCACTTATGTGGTGGTCATGGCTTTGATCGGCGGCGCGGTGCTGGCCCGCTATATGCTTCCTGCGACTCCCCTGGTCATCATTCTCGCCATCTCCACGCTGTGGCGCAGGCTGCGTTTCTGGCGGGTGGCGATTTCCGGCATTGCCCTGGCCTTCGTTCTCGCCTGGTTCTGGAATCCACCCTACGGATTCTCCCCCGAAGATAATCTGGCTTACCGCGACTACATTCTGCTTCACCAGGACGGGGAAAGCTTCCTTGAGGCCCGCTATCCCATGGCGCGCGTGCTCACGGCCTGGCCGGCATCCGACGAAATCACGCGGCCGTGGCTGGGCTACATCACGCGCCCGATGCGGGTGCTGCGCATCGAAGACTTTACTTTCGACCAAATCTTTTCCGCGGCCGAGGTTCGCTCAAAGTACCAAGCAGCACTTGTGTTCTCGACCAAGTATGAACCGGGGCCGATATGGCGGGATCGCTGGCGCATCTGGAATGAATGGAAAACGCGCTATTTCGGCTTCCATCGCGATCTGCCGCCTGCCTCGATTGCGCAGATTCTTGGCGGCCGCATCGTGTTTTCCGAAGAGCGCAAGGGACAGTGGATTGCGGTGATCGAAATGCAGCTGGAAGAAAATCAAAACGCAGAAGTGAGATTCGGCGAGATGAGAAGTCAAAAATGAGAAGTCAAAAAGTAAGAGTAAACCCATTGCCTTGCACATTGACTTCTGACTTCTGACTCTCTATTCGCGCATCAGATGGCACGAATGCGTCTTGATCACCAGCCAGACCTCGCGCCCCGGTGCAAGTTGCAGCGAGTCGCGCGCCGCCAAGGTCAGATGGACTTCCATTTCAACCCCGCAATCCACGCCTGCGGAAACAATCACATCGCGGCGCTCGAGAGCGATCAGGTTTCCGGCAATTACGTTGCGGGCACTAAGCCCAACTGGCGGAGCCGTGGCCAGCAAAATGTCTCCGGCGTGAATGCCGACGCGCAGCTTTGAGCCCAGCTCTGCGCGTACCAGCGGCGTTTCCAGCGTAACGTTCCGGCCATTTTCCGAGACCAACCGACACGTCATCGTTCCCCGATCGGCGTGAATCGATTCCACAACGGCGTCGAAGATGTTTTCGCAGCCCGCAAGCTGCGCCACGGTTTCCTGCCGCGGAACGCCCAGCACGTCGTGCGGCGCGCCCTGCGCGATGATGCGCCCGGCATCAAAGACGAGCACTCTCTCTCCCAGAGCAAACACTTCTTCCCGGCTGTGCGTCACGTAGAGAATGGGAATCTGGCGCTGCTGATTCCACGCTCGCAGATCGTCCAGAATTCGCGACTTCGTTGGGGCGTCAAGCGCGGCCAAAGGCTCATCGAGCAGCAGCACTACGGGATCGGTGACCAGCGCCCGCGCCAGGGCCACGCGCTGGCGCTCGCCTCCGGAAATTTCCGTCGGCAACTGTCCGGCCAGGTGTTCGATGCGAAAAGAATGCAGCAAAGCAGCAGATCGCTCCTGCGCCACCGAACGCGGCAGCTTGACAAGGCCATAACCGATATTCTGTTCCACGGTCAGGTGAGGAAACAGCGCAAGCTCCTGAAACACATATCCCACGCCGCGTTTGGCAACTGGGACATCGATGCGCGCACTGGCATCGAACAGAACGCGGGAACCGGCCGCAATTCTTCCTGCCTCGGGTTTGGACAACCCGGCGATGCAATTGAGCGCCGTGGTCTTCCCTGCACCGGAGGCACCGAACAAGATGGTGAATCCCGGCCCGGCGGTCAATTCCACATCCAGCGAGAAGTCGCGTCCAGGCTTCGCAAAGCTCTTCTGAATTCGCGCGCGCAGCATCGAGTCTGCCGGTTGGAATGGTGGAACGGTGGGCATGCTGGGCCTACCTGGCCGGGGCAATCGCCCACACACGGCGATTCAGCCCGTAGACCACCGCCAACACCGCAAAGCAAAATGCCAGCAGCAGCAGCGACATGGCATTGGCCGCGCCATAATTCGCTGCCTCCACCTGATCGTAGATCGCGATGGAGGCCGTACGCGTCACTCCGGGAATATTGCCG
>Ga0335081_10017795_pt1 | contig 11503 bp, 9 predicted proteins | sample Lox_Sample_35_FD_206713 | JGI IMG/M metagenome (GOLD analysis project Ga0335081, IMG submission 206713) | Soil microbial communities from Loxahatchee National Wildlife Refuge, Florida, United States - Lox_Sample_3.5 | ecosystem: Environmental > Terrestrial > Soil > Wetlands | place: USA: Florida... | reverse complement strand
GTCGAGGTCGCGCAGGCTCTGGTGCGAGCCGCCGCTGATCCCGGCGTTGTTGACGACCAGGTCGATCGCGGCGTCGCCGAGCTCGGCCGCGAACGCGCGCACGCTCGCGTCGTCCGACACGTCGCAGCGGTGAACGCGCAGCTCGGGGCCGGCCAGCGCGCGCAGCTCGGCGGCGTCCTCGGGCCGTCGACATGCCGCGTCGACCGTGTCGCCCCGCGCGCGCAGCTGGCGCACCAGCTCGAGGCCGATCCCGCGGTTGGCTCCGGTCACTAGCGCTCGCATGTGGCGACCTTACCCGATGTCGCGCGCGCACGCGCGGCGGCGGGCGGCGTGGCGCACGCGCACGCGGAGCCGACGCGATCGCGCACGATCTCGCGGTACGGCGCTTGCTGGTTCACGCGTCGTGGCATGGAACCGCACCCTCGAGCTGCTCGATCCGCGCGATCCGCGGGTCGAGTCGACCTGGCGCGAGCTCGAGCGCGCCGCCCACCCTTCGTACTTCCAATCGTGGCCGTGGGTGGCGAACTGGCTTTCGGTGCTGCCGGTCGATCGCACGCCGCGGGTCGGCGTGCTGCGCGAGCACGACCTCCCGGTCGCGGCGTTCCTACTCGGCCACCGCCGGCTGCGCCGCCACGGCCTGCTCACCAGCGACGCGTGGTACTTCAACGCGAGCGGCTGGACGCGCCACGACGAGCGCTGCGCGCTGCACAACGGCCTGCTCGCGGCGACGGGCGCGCGGCGCTCGCTCGCCGAGCTGATCGCGCTGCTCCCGGCGGGCTGGGACGAGCTGTACCTGCCGGCGGTCGATCGCTACGCGTTCGACGATCTCGGCGGCCCGCGGGCGCGGCGCGCCGGCTACGAGGTCGCGATCGATCGCGAGGAGGCCGCGCCGTTCGTCGATCTCGACGCGGTGCGCGCGGTCGGCTACGGCGAGCTGATCGGGCCGAGCGCGCGGGCCCAGCTGCGCCGCGCGCGCGAGCTGGCGGGCGAGGTCTCGCTCGAGGTCGCGCACGACGCGCACCACGCGCTCGATATCTACGGCGAGCTGCTCCGGCTGCACGCGCGCTGGCACGTGTCGCGCGGCACGCGCGGCGCGTTCGCCGATCCGTGGTTCGAGCAGCTGCACCGCCGCCTCATCGTCGCGCGCGCGGCGCACGGCGACGTCCAGCTGGTCCGCGTGCGCGCGCGGGGCGAGACGCTCGGCTGCCTGTACAACCTGGTCGCGCGCGATCGCGTGACGTTCTACCGCGCCGCGCTCGCGACGTTCGATCCCGCGCGCTGGCGGCCCGACCTGGTGTGCCACGCCGCGGCGATCGAGCACGCCGCGCGGGCGGGCCACGCGATCTACGACCTGGTGGGCAGCCGGCTCGAGGACCGCCGGCCGCTCGCGACCGGGGCGCATCGCCTGGTCTGGCTGCGGGTACATCGCGCCGCGCTGCGCTTCACCGTCGAGGACGCGCTGCGGCGGGCGCGCGACGCGCTGGCCGCGACGCCGGCCCGCCGCGCGCTCGGCACCGGCTAGGAACCCGGGCTAGCCCTTCGGCAGGATCGCGGTCCGGTTGTTGCGGCCGGCCGGCACCCAGTTGACGGCGGTCTTGCCCGGGTAGCGCGTCGCACGGATCGCGGCCTGGGTCTCGGGCGCGAGCAGGAACTGCTCGAACGCCGCCGCGCCGTCGCGGTTGACCCGCCGGCTGCCCGCCGGCTTCACCACGACCGAGACCAGCATGCGCTGGAGCAGCGGATCGGCGAGCACGAGCGGTTCGAGCGCGAGCGGCGTGGTCCGGCCGAGCTCGAGGAACGGGGTCAGCCCCCACAGCACGTACGCGCCGAGCCGCGACGCCAGCTCGATCGCGGCGTCCTTCGACGCGCCCGCGTCGAGCCACCAGCCCGCGCGATCGGGGCGGCCGGCGCCGTGCCACAGGATCGAGCTCAGGTAGCGCACGCCGTCGAGGTCGTTGACCACGAGCTTGCTGCGGGTCGCGGCGATCCGCGACAGCGCGACGCACGCGTCGTCGAGCCCGCGCACGCCCGCGGGATCGGCCGGCGGGCCGAGCAGCGCCATCTGGTTCGAGAAGATCGTGCGCGGCCACTCGCCGAGCCCGGCCAGCACGAACCCCTCGGCGTCCTTGTGGCCGTAGTGCGAGATCACGAGGTCGGCGTCGCCGCGGCGTGCGAGGTCGTACACCCGCTCGCCGGTGGTGACGCGCACGCGCAGCGGCGAGCCGCGCTCGAACCGCCCGGTCAGCGCCGGCAGGAGGCCGCCGTCGACCGCGGTCTTGACGCTCGCGACGCGCACCACGCCCGGCTCGGCGGGTGGCGCGACCGGCTCGGGCTCGCCAGCCGTGCCGCCGTGCGAGCACGCGGCGAGCCCGACCGCGGCGGCGCCGGCGACGAACTCTCTGCGATCGATGCCCACGACCGATGATCGCGCGTCGCCGGGCCGCCGTCGAGCGGGTCGTGACCGGCCGATTGCAGGCAGGTGCCAGCGCGCGGGGCTCGCCCCTCCGGTGGCAGGGCCGGCCCGCGCCGAGTGGCTCGAACCGCTGGCGAATTCGCGCCGCGTCGCGCGCTGGCGACACCCGCTCGGGGGGCAAACACCCAGGCGGTGCGCAGCTCGAGCTGCCGGCTGCCGCGCCGGTGTAACTAGTCAGCCGCCGCGGTTTCGGGCTAGGCTCGTCGCGATGCTGCGGGCACTCTCGATCGCGCTGGTGGGCCTGGCCGTCGCCGCGGCCGCGAATTGCGGCGGCTCGTCGAGCCCGAACCACACCGACGGCGGCACCAAGAAGGACGGCAGCGGCAAGCCGGTCGACGCACCGCCCGACGTCGGCAGCTACGATTTCGGCTGCGCCGGCAGCGCGGCGTGCACGCTCGACAAGGTGTGCTGCACGATGCCCAACGGCAGCGCGACCACGTTCGGCTGCGAGGCGCCCGCGAGCTGCCCGACCGGCGATCAGATCACGTGCGACGGACCCAGCGAATGCAGTGGCTCGACCCCGGTGTGCTGCGGCGTCGACGTGCCCGACGGCACCGGAACCGCCCCCAACTGCGGGCTGACCTCGCTCGGCACGTCGTGCTCGAGCGCCGCCAACTGCGCGACCCACCTGTCGAACAATTGCACCGACACGACCAAGGTCCAGCTGTGTCACACGTCGACCGACTGCACCGACTCGACCGACAACAAGTGCTGCACGTTCACCTCGGGCGCGGCGTCGCTCACGTTCTGCATCGACTCGTTGACCGCGCAGCTCGGCCACGGCGTCTGTCACTGAAGCGACAGCGCGGACAGCTGCGCGTCCCAGCCGTTGCCGGCGAGGTCCTGCGAGTACGAGCGGACGAGCCCGGCGCCGCGGCAGTACGTCATGTACGCGGTGTAGCTGACCTGCTGCACGGCCGTCCAGCAGTCGCTGTACGTGCCGGCGGGCACGCTGACCGAGCTCTCGCGCTTCCACGCGTAGCTGGTGTTGAAGTACGTCCAGGTGTGGCCGTCGACCAGCATCGGATCGACGAGCGTCAGCCAGCTGCCGCTGTAATAGAAGTCGACCTCATCGCCGCCCGGGGTCGCGTAGTCGTACGTTCCGGAGATCCCGGTGCAGAAGTCGGTCATCTGGAACGCCGCGCGGCCACCCACCGGGTTGGCCGAGACCACCTGCTGCATGTACGTCCCGGCGTCGCACACCGAGCCCGCCCCGACCGCCGCGACGGTGAACGTCCAGGAGTTGCCGACCGCGATCGGATAGAGCGCCGCGCTGCCGCTGCCGCTGCCGCTGTCCTTGCCCTTGTCGCCGCCATCCGGCGAGGACGACGGCGAGCCGCCGCACGCGGCGGCGAGCGAGATCACGACAGCGAGGCGCAGCATCACCGGATCGAGCCGCGAGCCGGCGCGCGGTCGCGCGAAATCGTCAGGGCGCGAGGATCGCGGCGCTCTGGGCGCCGAGCGTGACCGTGATCGCGTTGTTCGTGACCGGGACGTCGGGACCGCCGAGGTGATCGTGCAGCGTCGTGCCGCTCGGCAGGCCGAGCGACGCCGGCAAGCTCGCGGTGACCGTGGTCGGCGTCGCGAGGCGCGAGATCGCGACCAGCGCGACGTCGCCCGAGGTGTCCTGGCGCGCGAAGATCAGCACGTTCTCGTCGGTGTTGTAGACCGAGACGTAGGCGCCGCGGCGCAACGCAGGCAGCGCGCGGCGCGCCGTGCCGACCGCGCGAGCCCACGCCAGCGTCGCGTTCTCGTCGGCCGACAGCGCGCCCGAGTCGCCGCGCCAGTCGACGCGGTTGTTGGGATCGACGCCGCCGATCTCGCCGTACTCGTCGCCGTAGTACAGCATCGGCGCGCCGGGCAGCGTCATCAGCCAGGTCAGCGCGAGCCGGTGCTCGGCATAGACCGACGACGGCGGGATCGCGGTCGCGATGTCGGTCCACTGGTTGTACGGCTGGCTCTGGTCGAGCGACGAGTTGCCGTCGTAGGTCGCGATCGTGATGAACCGCGCGGTGTCCTCGCTGCCGATGTACGGGCTCATGATCGCACCCGCGGGATACTGGATCTGGCTCTCGTTGACCCAGTAGTCGGCGTGGATCATGCCGCGCGCGGTGGTCGCGAACACGTTCATCGGGACCGCGTAGTACAGGACGAAGTCGAACTGGCCGTTCAGCCCGTCCGGATCGATGTACTGGCTGATCAGTTGATACTGCGACAGGTTGTCGTTCAGGTTGTCGCCGTTCCAGCCCATCGCGGTCTCGCCGGTCATGAACACCGGCGTGCCCGATGCCTCGAACTCGCCGCGCACCGCCGACACCATGTTGATCACCGCGATGTCGGGCACCTGCTTGACCGCGTCCATGCGGAAGCCGTCGAGATCGAACGTGTCGAGCCACCAGATCGCGTCGGCCTCCTGCTGGGCATCCCCGTCGGTGCTCGTCCAGTTCACGTTGGGCAGGTAGGTCGTGAACAGGCAGTCGAGGCGGTGCACCGTCCAGTCGCAGTTGTTGGTGCCGCAGATGCAACCGGTGGTGTTGAACCAGTCGGGATGCGCCGCGAGGTACTCGTGCTCCTGGTGGACATGCTGGATCACGAGATCCTGGATCACGCGGATGCCGTGCGCGTGCGCCGCGGTGACCAGCGCGTGCAGGTCGTCGGCGGTGCCGAACCGCGGATCGACCGCGCGCGCCTTGGTCGGCCAGTAGCCGTGAAACCCGCTGACCATGTGGACGTTGTCCGACGCGACCCACGCGTCGTACGGGTTGGTGTTGAACGGCGACAGCCACAGCACCGTGATGCCGAGCTTGTCGAACGTGCCGTCGTTGATCTTCGCGGTGACGCCGGCGAAGTCGCCGCCGTGATAGTCCTCGCGCGGGTCGACCGTGACGGTGTTGCCGTTGCCATCCTTGGTGATCGGCGGCGGATCGTTCGACGGATCGCCGTCCTTGAAGCGATCGGTCATCACCATGTAGACGAGCGCGTCTTGCCACACGAAGTGGTCGGCCTCGATCCAGTAGACCAGGCGCAGCGGCTCGGCGGGCGCCTGCCCGGCCTGGTCCTTGGCGGTGACGAACACGGTGTACTTGCCGTCGGGCAGACCCGGCGCGTCGAGCGCGATGGTCGAGCCGCTGACCGTGACGCCGGTGACCGGCGTGGTCGCGCCGTCCTTGCGCAGCGTGACCTGCACGCTCGCCGGATCGAGCGCGGGCGCGCCGAGCCCGGGCGTGAACGTCACGCTCGCCGCGATGTCGCCCTGCCCCGCGCTCGGCCGGGTCGCGGCGCCCGATGCCAGCGACAGCGTCGGCAGCGAGCACACCGGCACCTGGACCGCCGAGTTCGCGATCCCGCCCTCGTACTTCTGCCAGCGCTCGGCCGGATCGAGGATCCAGTTGCCGTCGACGATCAGCTTGTAGGCGACCAGGCCGGGCGTCACGACCACGCTCGCGCTGTACGCGCCGGTCCCGTCGGGCGTCATCGGCGTCCCGGGGTCGGCAAAGCCGTTCCAGTCGCCGGTGACCTGCACGCTGGTCGGCGTGGTCCCCGCCGGCGGCGTGTAGCGGAACGTCGTCGTGCACGGCATCGGCGTCACGGACACCGAGCCGTCGCTGCCGCTGCCGCCGTCCGGGTTGTCGTGGTGCGCGCTCGGCGGATGACAGGCTGCCAGGACGAGGACGGCGATCCAGCGCATCACGGCGCCGGCAACCTAGCAGAGCCGCCCGCCGCTCCAAAGCACAACGTTCGTGCGGGGTAGAACGCTACATCAACGGGATCACGCCGCTGCCGCCACGCGTCCACCTCGTCGATCGAACACGAGCACGCCGAGGAAGTCGCCGTACGCCACGTGCGCCGGCACCGCGTCGCTGCCGACGCAGATCGTGTGCGCGTTGCCGGGACTGCCGTCGTCTTCGGTTCCGGATCGCACGCGCGCGGTCCAGCTTTCTTGAATCTAATTTTCCCGCGAGGTTGCCGCGTTTCTCGACACCTCTGCGGGCACGTCGCTTGCTGCACGCGAGGCGATGCGGCTCCCCGCGGCTTCTCTCGCCCTGCTCGGCGGCTGCTGCTGCCTGATGGATTCGACGCCGCTGGTCGGGCAGAAGTACTCGATCGCGTGGGGACCGCTCACCGTGCCGGCCGGCACCGACGCCACCCAGTGCGTGGTGCTCCAGCTGTCCAACGCCGACGAGATCTACGTCCACCAGCTTCACGTCACCGGCGCGCACCACATGATCGTCTACCGGGACGACGTCGATCAGACCGAGTCGGCCACGCCGAGCGATTGCACGCCGTTCTCCGGCGCGCTCGATCCCAGCGGCATGGTCGCGCCGCTGATGGTGACGTCCCACCACGACGACGAGCTGACCTTGCCCGACGGCGTGGCCTACCGGTTCGCGCCGCATCAGATGATCCGGATCGAGCTCCACTACATCAACAGCGGCGATAGCCCGACCCAGGAGAGCGCGACCGCCGAGTTCTACGCGGTCGACAAGTCGACCATCCACGACGAGGCCGGGGTCATGTTGATCGGCACGCCCGACGTCGCGCTGCCGCCCAACGCGATCGCGACGGTCGACCAGGCGTTCGTGCCGAGCCAGGCCGATCCGGATCTGGTCGGCGCCAGCGTGTTCGCGGCCGCCGGCTTCACCCATCAGTACGGCACGGCGGTCGAGGTCAGCGGGATGGGCCAGCGCGCGCCGATCTACGCGCCGCAGTCGTTCGAGTGGAACGCGCCGAGCGTGACGACGATCGATCCGCCGCTCGCGGTGGCCGCCGACCAGAGCTTCGACGTCGCGTGCAGCTACTACAACAGCACGGCCGGCGCGATCGGGTTCGGCAGCTCGCCGGCCGACGAGGTCTGCTTCTTCTGGGCCTACTACTTCCCGGCCACCACCGCGCGGGTGTGCGTGCACGACGCGGCCGCGGGCGACGTGTGCTGCCCGGGCGGCGCGCCGCTGTGCGCGCAGATCCTTCAGTGATGGTCGTCCGGATGGTCCTGGTGATGCTCGTCGGGGTGCCAGTCGCGATGATCCGGATGGTCCCAGTAGTGCTCGTAGCCCCGGTCGGCGTGGCAGTAGTGGCCGTCCCACGACTCGTGCTCGCGACAGTCACGATGTTCGCGGAAGCAGCCAGTGACGAGCGAGGCGAGGACGAGGACCGGGGCGAGCCTGGACATGGCGTGAGCTAAGCACGCTCGCATCGCCGCCCCACGCGGCTTCACAGTTCGTTACGATGTGCGCATGCGCACGGTCGCCGCGCTCGCCGCGCTGGTCCTCGCGATCGCGATCGCCTGGCCGACGGCACCGGTGCTGCCGCGCGTGCTCGACGAGCCGCCCCCGGTGCTCGCGCCTGCGGTCGCCGCTCCGCCGCGCTCGATCCCCGAGCTGCGCGCGCGGATCGCCGCCGTGCTCGATCGCGAGCACGTCCCGGGCGTCGGCATCGCGATGGTCGAGCGCGACCGACCGATCTGGATCGGCGGCGTCGGGGTCGCGGACCTCGAGACCCGCGCGCCGGTCGGTCCCGATACCGTGTTCCGCGTCGCGTCGGTCACCAAGATGCTGGTCGGGATCGGCGTGATGCGCCTGGTCGAGCAAGGCAGGCTCTCGCTCGACGCGCCGCTGCGCTTGCCCGGCGTGGCGATCGACAACGCGTGGGACGCCGAGGCGCCGGTCACGCTCGCCGAGGTGCTCGAGCACACCGCGGGGCTCGACGACATGCACTTCAACGAGGTGTTCAGCGACGACGACGCGATGACCCCCGAGCGCGCGCTCGCGATCAACCCGCGCTCGCGTGTCGTGCGCTGGCGGCCGGGCACGCGGATGTCGTACTCCAACGTCGGCTACACGCTGGCCGGGCGCGCGATCGAGCTCGCCACCGGCGAGCCGTTCGACGCGTACCTGCGCCGCGAGGTGCTGCGCCCGCTCGGCATGGCCGACGCCGACTTCCGCCGCACGCCGGCGCTCGCCAGCCGGCTCGCCACCGGCTACGACGTCGTCGGGCGCCCGGTGCCATTCTGGCCGATCGCCCATCGCCCGGCCGGCGCGCTGCTCGCGTCGCCGACCGACCTCGCCAGGCTCGTGCAGTGGTTCCTGCGCCGCGACGGGACGATCGTCTCGCCGACGGGCATCGCGCGGATCGAGCGCACCGGCACGCTGCCCTACCCCGCGACCGACGTCGACTACGGCCTGGGCAACGGCGGCGACGTCAGCCTGCCGGTGCGCGGCCGCGGTCACGACGGCGGCCTGCCCGGCTTCCTCAGCGAGGTGCGCTACTTCCCCGAGCTCGGCACCGGCTACGCGATCCTGCTCGACGCGACCTACTCGTTCCGGGCGATGCTCGACATTCGCGCGCAGGTGTTCGCGTATCTGACGCGCGATCGCGCACCCGCGGCGCCGGCGGCGGCGCCGGCATCCGAGCCGCCCGGTGCCGCGTTCTTCGCGTTCGCCAGCCCGCGCCACGAGCTGACCGGCTTCCTCGAGCACGCGCTGATCGGCTTCCGCACCGCGCCGGCGGGCGATCGCGTGAAAGTCGACGCGCTGGTCGGGAGCGCGTCGGCCGAGCTCGTGCCGACCGGCGATGGCGGCTATCGCCTGCCGCACGAGAGCGGCAGCTCGGTCCGGTTCACCCGCGATCGCGATGGCGCGCCGGTGATGCTGCTGCACACGATGTACTTCGAGGCCGAATCATACGGCGTCGCGCGCGCCCGGGCGCTCGCGCTGGTCGTCGCGGTCATCCTGATCGACGTGTTCCCGCTGTGGGCGCTGGCGGTCGTCGTGATCGCGGCGGTGCGGCGGCGCCGGGTGGCCGCGCCGGGCCTCCTGATGTGGCCGGCCCTGGCCAGCGCGTGCATGGGCGCGGTGCCGCGGCTGCTAGGCGCGGCGGCGATCCGGGGCGAGCTCGGCATCGCGTGTCCGCTGACCATCGCGCTGTGCGCGGCGACGATCGTGTTCGGCGTCGCCGCGGTCGCCGGCGCGCTGTCCGCGCTGCGCTGGTCGCTGCGCCGCGATCGACCGGGGTGGGCGAGCCGCATGGTGCCGAGCCTCGCGGCGCTCGCCGCGCTCGGCCTCGCGCTGTGGTTCGGCGCGCACGGCTGGATCGGCCTCCGGACCTGGGCGTGGTGATCACTCGACGCGCGTCTGATCGGTGATCCAGTTGACCTCCCAGGTCTTGCCGCCGTCGGTCGAGAACGACTGCTCGAAGTGCGCCGACTTCGGCGTGATCTTCGACCACACGAAGCGCACAAGCACGGTGCGGCCCTCCCACGGCTCCATGTCGTAGAACTCGCCGCGATCGCCGGAGAACGATCCGATCGTCGGCGTGTCGAAGTGGCCGTCGTGCTGGTTGGCCCAGTTGAGGCTCCACTCGTGCGTGGTCGGCGAGTACAGCCGCACGGTCATGCCCTCGATCCGCCCGCCGATCGGTGAGTCGACCTCGAACTCCTCGACCTGCGACTTGCCGCCCCACAGCGGGCGGGTCACCGACGTGCCGTCGAACTCGATCCACTCGTGCGAGCCGACCAGCCGCGCCTTGAGGCGCTTCAGGTGGATCTTCCACGTCCCGACCTCGAAATCGAAGTCGTGCTGGCCGTCGCGCGGCGTGGCATCCGCGGCGGCCGCGCTCACCAGCAGCGCGAACAAGACGAGCTTGGTCATGGCCAGACGCTAGCGCTCGCGGTGGTCTCGGAAAATGACCATTCGCCACGCTTTCTGCTAGACCATTATTCGTGCGATGAAGCGCCCGCCCGATGGCCTCGGCCCGATCGTCCCGCTCGATCGCCGGCTCGCCAGGCCGCTGCACCGCCAGCTCTACGACGGCTATCGCGAGGCGATCCTCGACGGCCGCCTGCGCCCGGGCCAGCGCCTGCCCTCGACCCGCAGCCTGGCGCGCGACCTCCGGATCTCGCGCATGCCGGTCGTGCTCGCGTTCGAGCAGCTGGTCGCGGAGGGCTACGTCGAGAGCCGGGTCGGCGCCGGCAGCTACGTGTCGGCGCTCCACGCCGGCAGCGCGCCCCCGGCCGCCGCGCCGCCGCGCCCCGGCCGCCGCCGCCTGCCGCGCGCCGCGCTGCCCGAGCTCGCCGAGCCGTGGCTCGACAGCTGGGGACCACTGCGGGTCGGCCAGCTCGGACTCGAGCAGTTCCCGGCCGACGTGTGGGGCCGGCTGGTCGCGCGCCGCTCGCGCGTCTTGCCGCGCCGCCAGCTGATGTACGGCGACGCGATGGGCTACCCGCCGCTGCGCGAGGTGCTCGCCGATCACCTGCGCACCGTGCGCTCGGTGCGCTGCACCGCCGACCAGATCATGATCGTGAGCGGCTCGCAGCAGGCGCTCGCGCTCGCCGGCCGCGCGCTGCTCGCGCCGGGCGATCCGGTGTGGATCGAGGAGCCCGGCTTTCCGGGCGCGCGCGACGCGCTGATCCTCGCGGGCGCGCGGCCGGTCGCGGTGCCCACCGACGCGGACGGCCTCGACGTGGCGGCCGGCATCGCGCGCTGCGATCGCGCGCGCGCGGTCTACGTCACGCCGTCTCACCAGTATCCGCTCGGCTCGATCATGAGCGCGCCGCGCAGGCTGCAGCTGCTCGACTGGGCGCGCCGCCGTGGCGCGTGGCTGATCGAGGACGACTACGACAGCGAGTATCGCTACGACAACCAGCCGATCGCGTCGCTGCAGGGCCTCGACGACGATCGCCGCGTGATCTACGTCGGCACGTTCAGCAAGGTCATGTTCCCGGCGCTGCGCGTCGGCTACGCCGTGCTGCCGCTCGATCTGGTCGCGCGGTTTCGCCGGGTGCGCGGTGCGCTGGATAACTTCCCCGCGCCGCTCTATCAGGCCGCGCTCTACGACTTCATCCGCGCCGGGCACTTCGCGCGCCACATCCGGCGCATGCGCGGGATCTATGCCGAGCGCCGCGCGCTCCTGGTCGCGACGATCGAGCGCGAGCTGCCGGAGGTCACGATCGTCGGCGACCGCGCCGGCTTGCACCTGGTGATCGTGCTGCCGCGCGGGCTCGACGACCGCGCGATCGCCACCCGCGCCGCGCGC
>Ga0335081_10017794_pt1 | contig 11503 bp, 9 predicted proteins | sample Lox_Sample_35_FD_206713 | JGI IMG/M metagenome (GOLD analysis project Ga0335081, IMG submission 206713) | Soil microbial communities from Loxahatchee National Wildlife Refuge, Florida, United States - Lox_Sample_3.5 | ecosystem: Environmental > Terrestrial > Soil > Wetlands | place: USA: Florida... | reverse complement strand
CCTCCGGCCACCTTCACTCCGGCACCCGTGAGCTGTCTTAGAAATGTCGCAGGTCCACATGCGGGCTCGAACCTGGATCCGGCCGGACCGGTCCGGTTCTCGTGGGATCCAAAGGATGGCGCAAGCCAGTATAAACTTGCCATCCACTATCCAAACGGCGCGACGGATTCATTCTATACGAGTAATACCAGCGTCACCCGCTACCTTGAGTCCATGCCCTCCGGCGGGAGCTATTCCTGGGATATCACCGTGCTGGACAGCTCGGGCAATGTGATCTGCCAGACGGGGGAAAGCAGATTCTCCAAACAGCAATATGAAACGCCGAAGCCGCCTGGGGAGCATGTAGACTGTAATAGGAATCCGGAACTTCCGGCCTGTTCTTGCTACCTCCACCGGAATTTCAACAAGCCTTGGTGCGAAGGATAGGCGATCGGATCCATGAACCGCGCCCCCAGCACGCCGCGCTTCCGTGTCCTCCTGATCGCGCTCACCGCGATCGTGCTCATGGCGCTGGAGCTCGGCTCGAACCTGCCCAACGTCAGCACGCCGCTCGGGAGTCTGGAGTTGGGCGCCCGCGACACATTGATGCGGCTGCGCGGAGACCGAACCCCGTCCGGAAATATTGTGATCGTCGCGATCGACGACGCCTCCTTTCAGTGGACGAAATACGAATGGCCCTGGCCGCGCGCCTATCTGGCGCAGATCGTGCAGGCGGTCAACAAAGGCGGCGCGCGGGTGGTGGGCCTGGATGTCTTCCTGTCGGAGGCCGGAAAGGACGCAGGCGGAGATGCGGCATTGGCTCAGGCGTTGAGCCAGTCGCCCTCCTCCATTTCGGACATGGAGGTCCTTCGCTCAGGGCCGGGCACGGTTTCGTTGAGCCTGCCGGTCGAACCGATACGCACTGCCCTGAAGGGGATGGGCATCACCACCATCGTTCAGGATAAGGATGCCGTCACGCGCAGCATCCAGGCCTATGATTCCTACAACGGGCAGGTCTATTACAATTGGGCCTTCCAGGTTGCCAGTCAGTATCTGGGGGTCCCCCCGCCATCGGACGCCGCTCCAGGCGGCCTGACCTTTAACGGGCAGCGGATTCCGCTTTTCAACGGCTTGCTGCGTGTCAACTACAACGGCCCGGCCGGGACCTATCCGACCTACTCAGCCTACCAGGTGGTGTTGGGCGATGTGCTGCAGGAGGATCCCAATGCTTTCAAGGGCAAGATCGTCCTGATCGGTGCGACCACCCTTACCCTGCACGATGTATATGCAACGCCGTTCTCCGCGCAACAACCCACTCCGGGGGTGGAGGTCGTTGCCAATGCGGTGGACACCATCCTGAACGGGGATTATCTGCGGGAGACCCCGCCCTGGGCGGCTCTGCTGATCATCATCGTCATGGGAGTGCTGGCGGGTCTGATCTCGCGCATGCAAAGGCCGTCCTTGAGCCTGATCATCATGGCGATCGGGATGGTCGTATACGCGGCCGCAACCTACCTTATTTTCATCGGCAGGGGATTGTACATCCCGACCGTCGCGCCGCAATTGATGCTGTTCCTGGGCGTGGTCCTGCCGGCGCTTGAACAGTCCGTTTCGCAGGAACTGGAAAAGCGCCGCGTCCGCAATTTGTTCAGCCGGTTCATTTCACCCCAAATGGTGGATCAATTGCTCAAGACCCAGGATATCAATTCGCTCAATAAACGCGCCAATCTCAGCATTCTCTTCTCCGATATCCGCGGCTTCACCACGCTTTCCGAAAAGCTGCTGCCGGAGGAAGTGGTGTCCGTTTTGAACCCCTATCTTGAGGCAATGACCAAGGTCATCGAAAAGAACGGTGGAACCGTGGACAAATATGAGGGCGATGCGATCGTTGCCTTCTTCGGCGAACCGGTGGTTCACGAAGACCATGCCCGGCGCGCCGTCCGGACGGCGGTGGAAATGCGCCAGGCCCTGGCGGAACTGCACGGACTTTGGGAAAAACAAGGGCGCACTTTCCGCATCGAGATCGGCATCGGGATCAATTCCGGCGAGGTCTTCGTCGGTCTGCTGGGCTCGGCGCAGCGCATCAACTACACCGTCATCGGCGACAACGCCAATCTGGCATCACGCCTGCAGGACCTGACCAAAACCTATCAATGGCCGGTCCTGATCAGTGAAAGCACCTACGACCAGGTCAAGGATGAGTTTGAAGCCCAGCTGGCAGATTCGGTGATCGTCAAGGGGAGAAGCGAAGCCGTCAAAGTATATAAATTGATCGGGCGGCGCGACACGCCCGATTCAGGGCATATCCAGCCCTGGGACGCGCAGACCATCACCATGACCAGGCCCAAACAACTCTGACTTTAAGGCCGGGCTGCTGGTGGGGTTGAAGGCGGCTGGCACCGAGGCTGCAGGGCCTTAATTTCACGCCCCAGGGAGCTGCAAAGCGATCGGGCATGGCACTCCTGCGGCGACCGCACCTGCTGCCTCCGGCGGCAAAGTGGGGAAAATACCAGTTTTGCCTCCCGTCCAGGCAGCGGCCCAAGCGATTCTCATATTCTCAGGTGGGCCGAAAGCCCGCCCATTTTTCAAATTTCGGCTTGTGGGGAATTGTACGAATGTCGGTTTTATGGTAGATTTAATCGAATCCAGTAAGGTGAGGGCCTGAATGAATGCAGACAATGTTCCAGATATCATCATTGGCCGGCTGCCAGTGTATCTGCGCGCGTTGCAGCGCATGGCAGAAAAAGGAATGAGGACAACGTCATCGCAGGAGTTGGGCGAACACGTTGGGATTTCCGCCGCGCAGATCCGCAAGGACATCTCGCAGTTCGGCGAATTCGGGAAACAGGGCACGGGATATTCCATCCCCTTCCTGATCGACAAACTGCGCGAGATCCTGAAGGTCGACCGAATGTGGGACGTGGCTGTGATCGGCACGGGTGAACTTGGTCACGCGCTGTCGCACTATCAGGGGTTCACGAACCGGGGCTTTTGCGTGGCCATGCTGTTCGATAACGATCCATCCAAGATCGGGACCAAGGTCGGGAATTTCATTGTCGAGGATTCGGCCAACATGGTGGAACGGATCCGCAGCATGAACATAAAAGTTGCCATGCTGACCGTCCCTGCCACAGCCGCCCAGGCCGCCGCAGACAAACTCGTCCAGGCCGGCGTCAAAGCAATCTTGAATTACGCGCCGATCAGTCTGAATGTGCCCCGTCACGTGCGTGTTCAATACATTGATCCTGCCACCCACCTTCAGAGAATGACCTATTATTTATGAGCAGGGCCTCCCGATGAAAAAAGGCGTCCAAATTGTGGACGCCTTTTGTTTTCGCATCAGGCTAGACCTGAGGCAGGCTCCGCCGCAGGATATTCATCATCCCGAGTCCGCGCACCGCACCTTCCACGGCACAGGTCAGCGGGTTATCCACCAGATACGCCGGAATGCCAAGCGATTTGGTCAATAATTTATCCACGCCGCGCAGCAGCGCCCCGCCGCCGCACAGAGCCACGCCGCGGTCGATGATATCGGCAACCAGCTCGGGCGGGGTCTTCTCGAGGACCCGCCGGCAGGTTTCCGCCACTTCCTTGAGCGGATCCTGCAGCGCTTCCACGATCTCGCCCGTTACCAGTGTGATGGGGCGCGGCAGGCCCGTGACCTGATCCTGTCCCTGGACTTCCATGCTGTTTTCTGTGTCCTGCGGCACGGCCGCGCCGATCTTGATCTTGAGTTGCTCGGCGGTGTTCTGACCGATGATGACCCCGTACTTGCGCCGGACATAGCTGACGATGGCCTCGTCGAAGTCCAGGCCGCCTTTGCGCAGGGTATCCGCGGACACAATGCTGTACATCGCCATCACCGAAGCTTCCGTACAACCGCCGCCCAGGCAAATGACCATGTTGCCGGAAGGCGAACCGATCGGCAGATCGATCCCCAGGGCGGCCGCCAGCGATTGTTGAATCAGGGAGGTCTCGCGCGAACCCGCCTCCATCACAGCCTCGTAGACCGCACGCCGTTCCACGCTGGTCACGCCATACGGCACGGAGATCATCGTGCGCGGGCGGAAGACGCGCAGCGATCCGCTGACGCGCTGAAGCAAATAGGACAGGAGGGTCTCGGTGATTTCATAATCGGCGATCACGCCGTTCCGAAGGGGACGGGCCACCTCGATGCTTTCCGGGACGCGGCCGAACATATCGCGGGCTTCCTGCCCGGCCGCCACCATCTTTTGTTCTTCCACCTCGATGGCGACAATGGTCGGTTCCTGCAGAAGCACCTGCGTGCTGTCTGCAAAACGGGTGAACATGGTCCCCAAATCAATGCCGAGGTCCTTGGAAAAGACTGCCACAATCCCTACACTTTCGAAGTTGGCGGCTGGACGCCAGCTCTGCGATAACGGCGGACCGTATCGAGTCGTAAATTGGATCGCCGCAGGGCCGCCTCGATGTTCAACAAAACATCCGGGTCCTTCGAGGTACCCTGGGCCAGCGCTTCCACCGCACGTTCCCTGGCCGCGGCGGCACGCGCCACATCAATTTCATCCACATTTTCAGCGGCGTCGGCCAGCACGGTGACAATGCTCGGCTGAACTTCGGCCACACCGCCTGAGACGGCAAAGACCTCTTCCCTGCCGCTGCGGCGCACTTTAACAACCCCGTATTTCAGGGTCGTCAAGACCGGGGCATGATGCGGCAGCACACCCATCTCCCCGGCGGCGCCGGGAAGAACAACGATGTCCACATCGCCTTCAAAGACAGTGCGGTCCTGCGAAACGATCTCACAACGGATGGTCATATTTTCTATCCGGGGCGCTTTGTGTTGCGCGTCAGCAACAGACAAAAGATGCGATCAGCGCCTAGGCGCTCTTTGCCAGGTTCTCTGCCTTTTCACGAACGTCCTCAATTGTACCCGCCATCATGAAAGCCTGCTCGGGCAGATCGTCACACTGGCCCTCCAGGATTTCACGGAAGCCGCGCACGGTTTCCTTGAGCGGCACGTAGCGGCCGGGGATGCCGGTGAAGCGCTCGGCGACAAAGAACGGCTGGGAGAAGAAGCGTTCGATCTTGCGGGCCCGTGCAACGACCAGTTTATCATCTTCGCTCAGCTCGTCAATGCCGAGAATGGCGATGATGTCATTCAGATCTTTATAGCGCTGGAGGACCCGCTGGACCTCGCGCGCCGTCCGGTAGTGCTCCTCGCCCACGATATTCGGATCGAGAATTCGGGAGGTGGAAGCCAGCGGATCGACCGCGGGATAAATACCCTTTTCGACGATGGAGCGTTCCAGGGCAATGGTCGCGTCCAGGTGGGTGAAGGTGGCAACCGGGGCGGGGTCGGAATAATCATCGGCCGGAACGTACACGGCCTGCATGGAGGTGATGGAGCCGGTGCGGGTCGACGTGATTCGTTCCTGCAGCTCGCCCATTTCCGTGGCCAGCGTCGGTTGATAACCTACCGCCGAGGGCATGCGTCCGAGCAGGGCGGACACCTCCGACCCGGACATGGAGAAGCGGAAGATGTTGTCAATGAAAAGCAGTACATCGCGGCCCTGGTCACGGAAGTATTCCGCCATGGAAAGCGCGGAGAGTGCCACGCGCAAGCGCACCCCCGGAGGCTCGTTCATCTGGCCGTAAACCATCACCGTATCCTTCATCACGCCCGATTCGATCATTTCACGATAGAGCTGTGTGCCTTCGCGGGTTCGCTCGCCCACGCCGGCGAACACGGAGTTGCCTTCGTGCTCGGTCGCGACCGAACGAATGAGTTCCATGATGATGACGGTCTTGCCCGTCCCCGCCCCGCCAAAAATTCCGGTCTTGCCGCCCTTGGTGAATGGAGCGATGAGATCGATCACCTTCACGCCGGTTTCGAATACCTCCACCCGCGTGGACTGCTCCGCGAACGGCGGCGCCATGCGGTGGATCGGATAATGCAGGGTGGCTTGCACCTCGCCCTTGTTATCCACGGGCCGGCCCAGTACATTAAAGATGCGGCCCAGGGTGGCAGGTCCAACCGGAACGAGGATCGGCGCGCCGGTTGCAAGCGCCGGAACGCCGCGCTGCAGTCCATCGGTCGCGTCCATGGCCACCGTGCGAACCCAGTTATCGCCAAGCTGTTTTTCGACTTCGAGGATCAGCGGCGCTTTTCCGCTGCGCTCGACCTCAATGGCTTCAAAGAGTTCGGGGATCTGCCCCTCAGGGAATTCCACATCCACCACCCCGCCCAGAATTTGTACCACCCGGCCGCTCTTAATGTCTGCCATGAATCCTCCTCCAGGGTTACTTGGCCAGCGCTTCGGCGCCGCCCACAATGTCCAGGATATCGCTGGTGATCGCCTGCTGGCGCACCTTGTTATATGCCATTTGCAGGGCGCTCACCAGTTCCTTCGCGTTGTCGGTCGCGTTGCGCATGGCCACCATGCGCGCGGCATGTTCGCTCGCCTGCGATTCAAGAATGGCCTGATAGACCTGCAGCGCAGTGAACTTTGGGATGATCACATCCAGGATCTCGCGCTGATCCGGTTCGTATTCATACGCCGCGGCGGGAGCACTGCGCTGTTCATAATTTACCACGCGTCCTGCTCCGCCGGCCACCTCCAGCGGCAGGATCTTTCGCATCGTGGCGGATTGCCGGGCCATATTGATGAAATCCGTGTAGACCAAAAACACTTCGTCCACCTTGCCTTTGAGGAATTCCTCCACGGCCAGCCGCCCGATCGCAGAAACATCCAGGAAGGATGGCGCGGCGGGCAGATTGCTGAAATCCGCGATCACGTTTTTGCGGCGGCGGATCAGCAGCTCGCGGCCCTTGCGTCCGACCGCGATATATCGCACCGGCAGCCGGTACTGATCAAAATGCGCGGCCGCGTAACGGATCACGTTGGTGTTGTAAGCCCCTGCCAGACCCCGGTCACCGGTGACCACGATCACCAGGGAGTTTTGCGGCGCTGGACGCTCGGTCAGCAGCGGATGCAGGCTCTGGCGTCCAGGTTGAGCCGCCACGTGCGTCAGGACCTGCCAGGCCTTGGTGGCGTAGGAACGGGTCGTGGTCACGGCTTGAACGGCTTTGCGGACTTTCGCCGCACTCACCGCTTCGAGGGCGCGCGTGACCTGTGAGATATTTTTTACGCTCCGGATGCGGAGCCGCATTTCACGCGCCGATGCCATCGGTCAGGCCCGCCACGTATTGCGGAAGACGTTCAGTGCCTTCGTGAGGTCTGCCCGCATCTCGTCCGTGATCGTCTTCTTCTCGGCCAGGGCCCTGCCGATCTCAGGATAGGAGGCTTCCATGAACTTGAGCAGATCGGTCTGCCACTTCGCCATCCTGTCCGTGGGGACGAGGTCGGCGTAGCCGTTCGTGCCTGCAAAGATCGCGATGACCTGATCGGAGAGCGACATCGGCTGGTACTGCGGCTGCTTGAGGATTTCCTGCATGCGCTGGCCGCGGCCGAGCTGCTGCTGTGTGGCTTTATCCAGATCGGAAGCCATCAACGCAAAGGCGGCCAGCTCGCGATAGGCAGCCATATCGAGTCGCAACCGGCCCGCGACCTGCTTCATGCCCTTGGTCTGGGCGTCGCCGCCCACCCGGGAGACCGAGATGCCCACGTTGACCGCCGGGCGGATCCCGGCATTGAAAAGATTGGACTCCAGATAGATCTGGCCGTCCGTGATCGAGATCACGTTGGTTGGAATATAGGCGGAGACATCGCCCAGCAGGGTTTCGATGATCGGCAGGGCCGTCAGGGAACCGCCGCTCCCTTTGACCTTGATGATCTTATGGGCATCGGCGTCCGTCATTTCTTGGCGGGCCTGCTCGGCTTGATCCCTGGAGATCGGGCCATCATAGACCTTTCCATCCACCGCATCCTTTTCAGCGGCGGCCGGCTCTCTGAAATCCTTTTTGACGATCACATATTTATTGGCCAGGCGGGCGGCGCGCTCCAACAATCGCGAGTGGAGATAAAACACGTCGCCGGGATACGCTTCCCGCCCAGGCGGCCGGCGCAGCAGCAGGGAGACCTGGCGATAGGCCCAGGCGTGCTTGGAAAGATCATCATAGATCACCAGCGCTTCGCGGCCAGCCTCCATAAATTCCTCGCCGATCGCGCAGCCGGCGTAGGGCGCGATGTATTGCAGCGCAGCCGATTCGTCCGCCGCGGCGACGACGATGATCGTATGCTCCATCGCCCCGAAGCGCTCCAGGATGCCGACCGTACGTGCGACGGCGGCCTTCTTCTGTCCGATGGCCACGTAAATGCAGATCAGGTCTTTGCCTTTTTGATTGATGATCGTATCGATCGCCAGGGCGGTCTTGCCCGTCTGACGGTCGCCGATGATCAATTCGCGCTGGCCGCGTCCGATCGGGATCATCGCGTCGATCGGTTTGATCCCGGTTTGGACGGGCGTATCCACATCCTGGCGCTGAACCACCCCCGGCGCGATGCGTTCGATCGGACGAAATCCGGTGGTGGCCATCGGACCCTTGCCGTCAATCGGTTCGCCCAGGGCGTTGACCACGCGCCCGATCATGGCATCCCCGACCGGCACCGAGGCGATGCGCCCCGTGCCGCGCACGGTCATGCCCTGGGTGATCTCGCCGTAATCGCCCATGATGATCACGCCCACGCTGTCCTGTTCCAGGTTGAAGGCCGTGCCCATCACGCCGTTGGAGAATTGCACCAGCTCCTGCGCCTGAACCCTTGCCAGGCCTGCGACGTGTGCGATACCATCGCCGGCCTCCAACACGGTGCCGATGTCGCTGATCGCGTATTGCGGTTCAAAGCTTTCGATCTGATTTTGTAAATCACCGGTGATCTGTTTGATCAAATCCGTCATTTCGTCCGCCTCCACAAGCAGGGTGCAGCCTGAGAATGTTCCCCGCCGGAATAATAACCTCGCCGACATTCCTCACATGATTTGTCTTATGTACAATAACCCGGATAAGGTTCTTATCCGGGCATATGTGTAATTGGTTACAATCGGCGCAATAATACCTGAAAGCACCCATCTTGTCCAGTTACATACATCATTTGGCGCGCGACGAATGTAAATGACACCGGTCAGCCCACCACGCGCAGCTCGCGGGGCATCGTGCTCAACACTTCCACGCCGTCATCGGCCACCACCACGTTATCTTCAATGCGCACGCCGCCGCGCTCCGGCAGATAAATACCCGGCTCCACCGTATAGGCCATGCCGGGATAGAGCATCTGCAGGTTATCGCCGCGCAGGTACGGTTCCTCATGTCCCTCCATGCCGATGCCGTGACCCGTGCGATGCGTGAAATATCTTCCGTAGCCGGCCTGCTCGATCACCGCCCGGGCGGCCTTGTCCACGTTCGCGCACGGCACTCCGGGCCGGCCCGCGGCGCGACCGGCTTCATTGGCCTTCAACACAATCCCGGCAATCTTCTTGAACTCCGGCTCGAGCTCGCCCACCGCGAAGGTGCGCGTCAGGTCGGAGATATATCCGTCCACCGTGGCGCCCCAATCCACCACCAGCAGATCGCCGCGTTGAAGTCTTCGATGGGATGGCGAGGCGTGCGGATTCGCCGAATTCGGTCCGGCAGAGACGATCGGCGGGAAAGGGAATTCCGGCTCAGAGCCCCGCCTCAACATCTGGATCGTTAATTCGGATGCGATCTCGATTTCGGTCATTCCGATCTTGATCCATGGGATCGTCCCCTCCAGCGCATCTTGGGCGGCCTGCACTGCCCGCCTCATCGCGGCGACCTCGGACGGATCCTTGCGCAAACGAAGCGAGGCCAGCGCCTCCGACGCATCCGGAAAATCCGCCTCGGGCGCGCCGGCGCGGACGTGACGGAATTCCAATAGACGCAGTTGACGCGGTTCCACCCCGATCTTTTTTCCGTCGAGTCCCAGCGACTGGACTGCCTGGCGAAAGACGGCCTCCCACCCGGACGGATCCTCGCCATAAGCAAACGCGTTCACTGGGTAAGGAAGGAGCTTCACCTTCGGCGCTTCGAGTTCCGGCAGGACGATCACGGGGTCCCGGCCCGGTGCGGCCAGCAGTACCACCGGGCGTTCCATCAGGTGAAATTTCAATCCCGTTAAATAGGTGAGAGTGGGTCCGGGGTTGATGACCACCGCATCCAGCCCGGCCTGAACGAGGGCAGTATCCAGTTTGTCGAATCGGGTTGACATTTATTACCTCCGGCATAGAATTGGCAGCAGATCTGTGTAATCTTACACCCAATGGACGGAGGGAAGACTCTGGACCCAATAAGCTGGATCGCCTCCCAGTTCGATCTGGTTGATCTATTTGCTCTGACAGCCTCCGAAATAAAACAGCGCCTCCTCATGAAACCAAAGATGGATGAGGTCTTTGCGCTCGCGTTTGCTTTGTTCACACTGGCCGCCCTGGCGGTCATCCAGCACGCAGGCAATTTCATCACCTATTATGATCTTCAAAATTTCCTGAAGGCGGGCCAGGGAGATTTCAGCCATTATTACTATGCCTACTGGGCCCTGCCATTCTTTTGGGCCATCGCCCGGGCGCCATTTCCTGAGGCCTTCCTCTGGATCGGGGGGCTCAACATAGCTGCAGCCTGGTTTGCCGTGCGCGTTTTCGGCGGGAGGCCGATCCCGCTCTTGGTCTCATTTCACCTCATTTATATTCTCTCTCAAGGGCAGATCGCCGGGATCCTGGCGGGGGGATTCGCGCTCCTGGTTCTGGGGCTGGTATTTCAGCGCTGGGAAATTGCAGGAATTGGAGCGGTAATTGCATTGACCAAATTCCAGGTTGGTCTTGTCCCCTTCTGCACGCTGTGGCTGCTATGGGACACGGCCTGGATGAACAAATTGAGGGTGCTTCTGCCCCCGGCAGTGCTTTTCCTGGCCTCCCTCCTCCTTTATGGGGCCTGGCCCTTTCAGCTGGCAGGGACGATCATAAGCAATCCGCCCTATCCGGAGGGCAGTGTTTCACTCTGGCAATGGATCGGTCCGTTGGCCCTGGTGCTGTGGCTTCCACCCCTGGTCATCAAATTGCCGAACCATGAACGGTTCAGCCTGTTGTTGATGGCAAATGCCCTGGCGCTGCCATACTTCCAACAAACGGACCTGCTCCTGATGTTCACCTTGTTCAGCGGATATGGCGCCGCGAGCAGCAATCTCTTCTTTGCCGCCGGCGGATCGGGGATCATTCCCTCCGTGTCGGCCTGGGTGTTCATCCGTGGTTTGGTTCTGATCCCCCTGGGAATCTATTTCACCACCTTGTATCAGGGCGCGCGGAAACAGAGAACTGCCTGACTCTTTTCCAAAACCTCGCGAGCGATTCAGGATGCTGCTCCACCCAGACCAGGAGTCCCAACAGCCAATAGAACTGGGCACCGTTGGGTGACAGACCCGTTGGAACAAGGAGCCAGGAAATGAGTGTGAATCTCCATGTGGCAAACTCGGCACAAATGGTCCAGTCGCTTGGCCAGATCGAGGGCGAGAACATCGCCGCAACATAAAAGGATTGGGACCGGGAAAAGAGCAGGATCAGCAGGACAGCTACAAAC
>Ga0335081_10017793_pt1 | contig 11503 bp, 8 predicted proteins | sample Lox_Sample_35_FD_206713 | JGI IMG/M metagenome (GOLD analysis project Ga0335081, IMG submission 206713) | Soil microbial communities from Loxahatchee National Wildlife Refuge, Florida, United States - Lox_Sample_3.5 | ecosystem: Environmental > Terrestrial > Soil > Wetlands | place: USA: Florida... | reverse complement strand
TGCTGGTCCCGAACATGTTTCACGGAGAGAGCGGAGAGCATGCTCTTTACTTGGTGCGGCGGCGCTGGGACTATTTCGTGCAGAATCTGCTGGGCGTTACGCCGCCGGCGCACTTTGAGATTAAGGAAGACCGGGAGACAGGCAACCCGAGGAGACGCCGCCGCTAGTCTTGGCGCACTCAGTTGGGAAGGGGCTGATGGATCGAAGAAGATTCCTGCAAGGCATGGCGATCAGCGCTGCCAGCCTCGAATTGCTCGAAGACCGGGGAATGTCGGCCGCCCGTACGGATACTCACCCAAAAAAGCCACTCGGCGGATCACATGTTTCAGTTGAGGGCCACACTTCGGTTGCAGAGTTCCGGTCAGAGAGTGGCGACTGGAAAGTGTATGAGGACCTGCGGGTGCGGGACGGGGCGCTGGTGTTTGTATCGTCCGCGGGAGCGACGGTCGTATTACCGAAGAGCGCGGAAGCCTCGATGGCGGAAGGAACGCCGTACCTTGGGCTGTCTCTAAAAGATATTGGATTGTCGTCCGCTGACCTGCTGGCGGATCGCTTGTTGCGAGATGGCGATCCCGATCCGGAGGCGGTCAGGACGGTCGCGCCACCGATGGCGTCTGCGGAGAAGAATCCGAGAACGTGGACCACATTCGTCGGAACCAAAGAAGCCTACGATGTGACTCCCGTCTACCGGAGCGGAGGCACGCGCACCTATCACTCCGGTCAATACTCGAAGGGATTTCGAGACGCGGTAGAAAAAGGGCAAATTTACGATGGGCTGGTTGGCGGCTGGATGCCTGCCGTACGAAAAGTGATTGCTGTTGACGGAGACGGCTATTGGGAAGTGATCGTCTTCGGAGATGTGAGGCCGAGCAGGAACAAGTACATCGTTCACACCTGGCACCGCATTGCCCGTATTGAAAAGGGACAGATCGCGGAAGTATTCTACGGGAACAGCTATCCTGCCTATCCCCCTGCCCGACGAGATCCCGCGCCGGAAGAGTTCTACCGCGCACTGCTCGAGTTCGCCGAATATTGGCAAGATCTGTTGCACGATGTTGCCCCTGCGTCCCTGCCCGACGACTCATGGATCAATATCTCGAAGCATGCATTTGCGAAAGAGTTGATGACACGGCCCGCTGGCATTTATCCGAAATATGGTGCCGTAGACCGTGACTATGCTGGCTCAGAATACGACGGCTTCCAGGACATATTCACCAGCGCCATCTACACCAACATGGAATGGGGGCGTTTGGATACGGCGCGTCTATTCATCGACAACTATTTTTCGGAATATGTGGACGCGAAGGGAATAATCGACATGCGTGGTCCGGAGACCGCACAGTTTGGCATGACGCTTTCGCTGCTGGCCCGGTACTTCCACTACTCGGGTGATAGAAAACTGCTCTTAAAGCATCAGCCGAAGATCGAGGCGACTGCGAAACTGCTCACGGATATGCACGATGAGAGCCTTCAAGTGCCTGTCGGCGATCCGGAATACGGACTGATTCGAGGATGGAGTGAGTCGGATTCATGTTTGATGGAGAATCCGTCACTGTATTGGCAGGCCTACTACGCGAACAGCGCATTTGCGGCACGCGGGCTGAAGGACATCGCGAAGGTATGGATCCTGTTGGCGAAGGCCGCATCGAGACCTGAAATGAGATTGCTGGCTGAGCAGTGGACCAAGCACAGCGATGCATTGCGGGATCGGACCATCAAGAGTGTTGAAGCGAATATAGCCCAAGAGAAGACGCCACCCTACATCGGATTATTTCCCGGAACAAAACTTACCTTCCGCGAATCACTGGAAACGGAGCGGCCCAGTCCACAGCAATGGCCGCACCGGCCGTATGCCGAACTGCTGCAGGCGGACATTCTTCCGAAAAATCTGGCGAATCTCGTGGTCGATTGTATGCGTGCGCACGGTGCGACCACGTGTGGAGTCGTAGCGAACGTCTGGAGATTTGTTCCGGATGGGCGAGAGATCCTGGGCTTCATCTCATACGGTTATGCCCAGACGCTTTTGCGGCTGGACCGGATCGAGGAGTTTCTGCTGTTCCTGTACGCCCACCGCTATCACGCGCACACGCGCGGCAGTTGGACCGCAGGCGAGGTCACAGGAATAACAGGAGATTCCGGAACGTACTGTGTTCCGGCGCAACAAACGGTACCGCTGCTGGTACGGTGGATGCTCGTGCTGGAAGATTCTGACGAAGAGATACTGTATTTGGCGAAAGGGCTGCCAAGAGAATGGATCGCGTCGGAGAAACGAATTCAAATCCAGGAAGCGCCTATACGCTGGGGGCGAGTCAGCTTCAGCCTGGCAGCGAAGAGTCAGAACAAGTCGGTGACTGCGACGGTCGAGCTCACGGGAAATTCAAGTCCCAAGGAAATTCACTTGAAGCTGCGCACTCCAACTCACATGCCCATCGAGCGCGTGACCGTCAATGGGGAACCCGCGTCTTTGGGTGGAGTGCACAATGACACAGTGATTATTCCCACGGGAACCAGGAGACAGTTTGAAGTGCTGGGACAGATTGCGTAAAGCGGCGAGACGTTCTAGGTTTTGGAGCGTCGCCCGGAGTTCTCCGAATCGAGTCGCGCTTCGGCTCGCCGCTGTTCGAGAGCTTCCTTCAGCGAGTTGCCGGCGTGCTGGATGTGTCCGCGAAGAAGTTCGCAGGCCGCAGGAACATTTCGCTGGCGGCACAGTTCGAGTATCTGGTGATGCTCTTCATTCGCGCGTTTCACACCGTGCGTTAAGTACAACTGCAGGCGGGTATAGCGCTCGCCGCTATTGTTGACGTTGCGAATGACGGCCATGAAACGCGGCTGGTTGGCGCGAGAGTAGAGGATGGAATGGAATTGCCAGTTCAATCGGCCCCAGGCGGAAACGTGATCCATCTTGGCGAGCTCATGAACATACTCTCGCAGAACGGCGGCGGCCTCGGAAAAATCAGCCTCGGTCAGATGAGGGATCGACAGCTTCAGAACCTCGGGTTCAAGCAAGGCGCGGATCGAAAACAGCTCCTCGATATCGCTCGGGGAGAGAGCGGGCACGATGGCTCCGCGGTTCGGGAAGATGGAAATCAGGCCTTCGGCCTCCAACTGACGAAGGGCTTCGCGAACAGGAATACGACTGACTTGATACTGTGTAGCGATGGCGTCTTGGCGGAGCTGAGCTCCCTCAGGAATTTCGCCTCGGATAATTTGATCGCGCAGCTTGTCCGCCACTGCAGAGGGCAGGGACTGTCGAGGGATGCCAGTGTAGGGAACGCTTTCTACGTCCATTTGGAGATGGTTAAACGGCTAAAAGATCGAATTAAGTATATCGCAGATTGTATTCCTGCGAAGTGGGTGGACTGCGGACGAATCTCTTATTTTTCAACCGCTTGCGAGATACCATGGGTCCTCCAGAAGCGGAATGTAAGAGACGCTTGAGTTTCGTATATTGTATACATACTAGGAGAGTTGCGGCGGATTGAGAGCTATAGAATCGCACACTATATAAGGTGGTTGAATTCCACGTTGGAGAGATGCAGAAAACTGATTGTGTCGGCGCCCCTCTTCTTAGGGAAGGCCCTTTGAAAGAAGAGTCACATGCTGCGTGCGGAGGCGTTGCTCAGAATCAAAGACTTCTCGTTGGTAGGAGCGACCGCGCTTAATCGAAGATGCGTAAGGAAGCATATGACGTTGTGATCGTGGGCGCGGGCATCGTCGGAGCCGCTTGCGCCGATGCTCTTGCGGAGCGGGGACTGCGGGTCGTTGTCGTGGATTACGGCGTGGTCGGAAGCGGCGCGACGGCCGCCGGTATGGGGCACATCGTGGTGATGGATGATTCGGATGCCCAATTTGCGCTGACAAATTACTCGCAGCGCTTGTGGCGGGAACTCCGGCCCGAACTGCCGGAGGATGTGGAGTACGAACAATCGGGCACAATCTGGGTAGCGGCGGACGCGGAAGAAATGGCGGAAGTGTTCCGCAAGCGCGACTACTACCAGAGACGAGGTGTCTCCGTCGAGGTGCTGGACGCGAATCAATTGAAGGAGGCAGAACCGAACCTACGCGACGGAATGATGGGCGGCTTGCTGGTACCGGGGGATGCCGTGCTGTATCCACCGTGCGCAGCAAGATTCTTGATTCGTCGGGCGCAGCAGCGTGGTGCGAAAGTTAAGCTTGGCGCCACAGTGACCGAGATCTCTGAGAAAGGGATTCGAGCGAGCGACGGCCAGGAGATTGCAGCCGACATCGTGGTGAATGCGGCAGGCGCAAATGCGGCGGAACTCACTCCTGGCATTGAGATCAAGAAACGCAAGGGCCATCTTGTCATTACGGACCGCTACCCGGGATTTCTTCGTCATCAACTGGTCGAACTTGGATATCTGAAGAGCGCACACTCGGTGACGAGCGATTCGGTTGCATTCAACGTGCAACCGCGCCAGACGGGACAGATTCTGATTGGGTCTTCCCGGCAATACGGCGCCGAACATAAAAAGGTCGATCAAGGGATACTGGCGAAGATGATCCGGCGGGCACAGGAATACATGCCGGCACTCGGCTCGATGTCGGCGGTGCGTGTGTGGACGGGTTTCCGCGCAGCAACACCGGACAAGTTGCCTCTGATTGGACCGTTCCCCGGAAAGAAGTCGCTGTTCCTGGCGACTGGTCATGAAGGGTTGGGAATCACGACTTCGCTGGGGACCGCGAAGATCTTGGCCGCTCAGGTTACCGGAGCGAAACCGGAGATCCCAGTCGAGCCGTATCTGCCTTCGCGATTGGCGCAGGAGTACGCACGTGTCTAACGAACTCACAGTGCGAGTCAACGGTCGGCAGGTATCGATTTCAGTTGGCGCGACGGTGGCCGCCGCAATGATGATTGCTGGGCAGCCCTGTCGGACCTCGGTTACAGGAGAGCCGCGAGGTCCGCTGTGCGGCATGGGAATCTGTTACGAGTGCCGAGCGGTGGTGAATGGAATTCCTCATTCGCGAACCTGCCAGATGTTGTGCGAACCGGAGATGGATATCAGGTCAGATGAATAGCTACTCGCAAGAGCGATTCGACGTCCTTGTCGTGGGTGCCGGGCCCGCAGGGATCGCGGCTGCAGTGTGCGCGGCTGAGTCGGGTGCACGAGTGGGAATCGTGGATGACAACTTTGCCCCCGGAGGACAGATCTGGCGCGGCGAACTCGCGACCCATTCGGATTCGACAGAATCGTCCAGGTGGTATGGCCGGTTGAAGAACGTCGAGATAAAAGCACTGCACGGCAACAGAGTATTTCATCAACCGGAGCCCGGTGTTCTGCTGGCGGAATCGGTTGCTGGCCTATCGGAATTGAAATACAGGAATCTTGTATTGGCGACGGGAGCGCGGGAGAGGTTCTTGCCATTCCCTGGGTGGACTCTCCCTAATGTGATGGGCGCGGGCGGTTTGCAGGCGCTGGTAAAGTCCGGGCTGCCGATTCGCGGCAAACGGGTGGTGGTGGCTGGAACCGGTCCCCTTTTGCTGGCAGTTGCCTCGTACCTGCGCAAACACGGGGCGGAAATTCCACTGATTTGCGAACAGGCCCCATGGAGCAAACTCGTGCGATTCGGTCTGGCGCTCACGCGGTTTCCGCAAAAAATCGGTCAAGGCCTGCGACTTAGACAGGACATTTCGGGGATTCCGTTCTCCGCTGGCAGTTGGCCAGTGGCCGCGAATGGAAAGAACGCGCTGCAAGAGGTAACCATCTCGCGCGCTGGGAAACAGCAGACGATCCATTGCGACTATCTGGCTTGCGGATTCCACCTCGTACCGAACTCTGAACTGCCCGCACTGCTCGGGTGCAAGACTTGCAACGGTTCTGTTCAAGTCAATGAGTTGCAGGAGACGACTGTCGAGGGAATTTTCTGCGCGGGCGAACCGACCGGAATCGGCGGAGTGGAACTGGCGCTGGTTGAGGGTCAAATCGCAGGACTTTCTGCGGCCAAGCGGAACTCCGAAGCGCAAGTTCTATTCAGCAGGCGGGAGAAGTATAGACGGTTCGCGCGGATGATGGATGAGACTTTCTGTTTGCGTCCGGAACTCAAGAAACTGGCCTCAGCCGATACCCTGGTATGCCGCTGTGAAGATGTTTCCTATGCGCGCCTGCAAGAGCATTGTTCCTGGCGTGGAGCGAAGCTCCACACGCGGTGCGGAATGGGGAGTTGTCAGGGAAGAATTTGCGGACCTGCGACGCAGTTCCTGTTTAAGTGGAATCCGGATTCGGTTCGGCCACCGGTATTCCCGGCGCGCGTCGAGAGTTTGATCGGGCCGCCTGCAGAGCAGTCGATCCCAGTAGTTACAGGAGGGCATCAATGAACTGGAAAGGCGTTACGCCGGCAATCACAACTCCTTTCAACGAGAATCTGACGATCGATCACGGATTTCTAACGGAGCACTGCCGCTGGCTTCTGGAAAACGGCTGCACCGGTGTGGTCGCGTTGGGGTCTCTCGGGGAAGGCGCAACGCTCTCCTTTAGCGAGAAGACCGACATTCTCCGCACTCTGGGAAAGGCTGTGGACGGATGCGGGACGCTGGTCGCGTCGATCTCCTCGCTGAGTACGGATGAGTCTGTGCTGCTGGCGAAGACAGCGACGGATCTGGGCTGTTCGGGGCTGATGGTTTTGCCGCCGTACGTGTATCTCGGGGACTGGCGTGAGATGAAGACGCATGTCAGCGCCGTGTTCGACGCTACTCCTCTCTCATGCATGCTGTACAACAATCCAGTTGCCTATGGAACCGATTTTCTTCCTGAGCATATCCAGGAACTGGCCGCCGAGTACGAGAATTTCCGAGCGGTTAAGGAATCGAGTACGGACGCACGGCGTGTGTCGGCTATCCGCGCGCTACTGGACGATCGCATCGAGATCTCGGTAGGAGTTGACGATGCCGTGCTCGAAGCGATTGGGGTTGGCGCCACGGGATGGGTTGCCGGGCTGGCAAACGCTCTGCCACGTGAGTCCGTTGATCTGTTCGACTTTGGAATCCAGCAGGAATCAAAGAGGGCATTCGAACTTTACCGCTGGTTCCTGCCACTACTAAGAATGGATACGGTTCCGAAATTTGTACAACTCATCAAGTTAGTGCAAGCCGAGTGCGAAGTTGGCAATACTCGAGTGCGGCCTCCACGGTTGCAACTGGCGGGACAAGAGCTGTCTCAAGCTAGGAAAATAATTGCGGAAGCACTACGGGCGCGGCCAGAGTCCGCGAGTTCGCTGGTGTTATCGAACAGGAAGTGACTATGTTAAGTGCAGTGACCAAGATCTCAGGACGCTCGCTGATCGGTTTTTCCGAAGGCGCAGGATTTGATCGGCCTCTCTACGCGCGAAATCCGACCACAGGAGAGCAATTACAGCCAGGATTTATTCCGGCGACGGCCGAGGAAGTGGACCGCGCAGTTAGGCTCTCGGCGGAAGCCTTCAAGACGTATAGCCGTACGACGGGCCCCGAGCGCGGAGCCTTCCTGCGAAAAATTGCAGAAAAGATTGAGGCGATCACTGGGGAAATCGTGGAAAGAGCTGCGCAGGAAACTGCGCTGCCTGTGGCGCGACTGCAAGGAGAGACGGCCCGCACCTGCCATCAGTTGCGCTTGTTCGCCCAAGTGGCGGAAGAAGGCTCGTGGGTGAATGCGCGGATTGACCATGCGGATCCCGACCGCAAGCCACTGCCGAAACCTGACATTCGCTCGTTGATGAGGCCGCTTGGTCCGGTAGTGGTCTTTGGAGCGAGTAATTTCCCGCTGGCATTTTCGGTTGCGGGCGGAGATACTGCGTCGGCGTTGGCGGGCGGGAATACGGTCATTGTGAAGGCTCATGCGGCGCATCCGGGAACGGGCGAACTGGTAGGGCGAGCATTACAGGAAGCCGTTCGCGAATGTGGCATGCCGGAGGGTGTGTTTTCTCTCTTGTTCGGCCATGGTTCACAGATCGGTGTTGCTTTGATGAAGCACCCACTCGTTCGTGCGGGTGGGTTCACGGGATCGCGCGCTGCGGGGAGAGTCTTGATGGACGTAGCTGCAGCACGCTCGGAACCGATCCCGTTCTATGCCGAGATGAGCAGCACGAATCCTGTGTTTATTCTGCCCGGAGCCTTGCGCGAGCGGGCGGAGACGATTGCAGCTGGGCTGCACGGATCGTTCACACTCGGGGCGGGGCAGTTCTGCACGAAGCCCGGAATGGTTTTTCTTGCGAAGGGCAACGATGCCGATAAGTTCACGAGCAAGCTGGCAGAACTCGTGACTGGATCGACGGATTCTTATCTTTTAACCGAGGTGATTCACACATCGTACGGTTCTGCGATCGCGAGGCGAAGAGCAGATTCGGCGGTTAAGTTGTTAGCGGAAAAACCACAGTCCGGCGCGGTGGGCTTTTGCGCGCATACGGCAGTGTTCGAGACGGATGCAGATTCTTTCATTGGATCCGATCTGGACGCAGAGATTTTCGGACCCACGACCCTCATCGTTCGCCACTCGAATCGAGAACAAATTCTGGAGATTGCGAGAACTCTGGAGGGTCACCTGACGGCGACGATCCACGGCACGGAACAGGATCTGCGCGACTATGCGGATCTGGTTGCGATCCTCGAGACCAAGGTTGGACGATTGATCTTCAATGGTTTCCCCACAGGAGTGGAGGTCACACACGCGATGGTCCATGGTGGACCTTACCCCTCAACATCTGATGGTCGCTCGACCTCGGTGGGAAGCCAAGCAATTCCTTGCCTGACGAACTGAAAGAGGTCAATCCGCTGGGAATCTGGCGGATGGTCGACGGCAGCATGCAGCAGTAGCCTGCGGAGTGCGGCAGAAGGTCGGTTGCCGAAGTGTAGTAAACGTTTGCCAGAATAAAAGTGAAGCTTGCAGATCAATGTGCGAGGTGCCGGAATGCGAAATGCCAAGCAGATCTTCGCCGGGTGTGATGCGGAGAGAAGCATTTTCTTGCTCTTCTTAGTATTGTTCCTAGCTCAACTGTGCGCACTGGGCCAGAATGAGAATCCCGCTCTATTGGAAAGCAGCAAGACGATCAAGCTGGCTCCGATTCCCTTGAACCATGTGCGGCTGACCGGCGGGCCGCTCAAAGCGGCGCAAGAGGCTGATGCGAAGTATCTTCTCGAATTGGAACCAGACCGCATGCTGGCGTTTCTCCGGCAGCGCGCCGGACTGAAACCTAAAGCGCAGGGCTATGGAGGGTGGGATGGGCCGGGCCGCAATCTGACCGGACACATTGCCGGACACTACCTATCTGCAGTGAGTCTGATGTGGGCGGCGACTGGCGACAAACGATTCAAGGAGCGCGCGGACTACATTGTCGAGCAACTGAAGGAGATTCAGGATGCTCAAGGCGACGGCTACATCGGAGCGCTGCAGGATGGCCAGGGCGTCGATGGTAAGCAGCGCTTTGCGGATCTCAGCAATGGGATTATCAAGTCTGGTGGATTTGATCTCAACGGCCTGTGGTCTCCGTGGTACGTGGAACACAAACTGTTTGCGGGACTGAGAGACGCGTACCGCTATACGGATAACGGAACCGCTTTGCAAGTGGAAATCAAGTTTGCCGGGTGGGTGGAGAAAGTTCTGGCGAAACTGAACGACGATCAACTGCAACACATGCTGGGCACCGAGTTTGGCGGAATGAATGAGGTCCTGGCGGAGTTATATGCCGATACAGCCGACGAACGTTGGCTTGCTCTCGCCGACAAATTTCATCAAAAGGCGATCATTGATCCGCTCTCGGAGGATAAGGACGTCATCGCTCATACGCACGGGAATACACAGGTTCCGAAACTGTATGGCGTGTTGATGCGCTACGTGTACACGGGGAATCAGTCCGACGAAGAGGCTGCTAAATACTTCTGGGACCGAGTCGTGAATCATTACAGCTTTGCCACGGGCGGTCATGGAAAGAACGAATACTTTGGCGAGCCCGACAAACTAAATGACATGGTGGATGGGCGGACTGCGGAGACGTGCAACGTCTACAACATGTTGAAGATGACGCGTACTCTGTTCTCCATTGAGCCTGATATCCGTTACGCCGACTTCCACGAGCGGGCGCTCTTCAATCACATTCTGGCGTCGCAGGATCCCAGAGACGGAACCGTTACCTATATGTTGCCGGTGGGTCGCGGCGTGCAACACGAATATCAGCGGATGTTCGAGGACTTCACGTGCTGTGTAGGTACCAGCATGGAAAGCCACGCGCTCCACGGCGCGGGAATTTACTACTACAAAGGCGCGGAGGAGTTCTGGGTGAGCTTGTATGCGCCTTCCACCGCGAAGTGGGACTCGGCCGGGGTCGAGGTCGAGACCACAACCGATTTTCCGATTGGATCTTCCGCTTCGGTGAAGATTCGGAGTAAATCACCAACAAAATTTACGCTGGCATTGCGCCGGCCTTATTGGGCCGGAGATGGTTTCAGTGTCAAGGTTAATGGACAAGCTTTGAAAGACGTTCCGCCAGCCGATTCGTATGTGAAAATCACGCGCGTCTGGAAACAGGGAGATACAGTTGATCTGAATCTTCCCAAGGTGCTGCGTGCCGATCCATTGCCGGATAATTCTGGACGAATGGCCTTTCTGTGGGGACCGCTAGTTCTCGCGGGAGACTTGGGCCCCGAAGCCCATGGAAACGATGGCGACGACGACAATCCACCGGGTCCGTCTGCGCCACCCCTGGTCACCAACCAGTCATTGCAACAGTGGTTGCAACCAGAACCGGACAAGCCGGGATGGTTCAAAACGACGAACGTTGGACTGCCTCACGACATCGAGTTCGCACCTTTTTATGAGCTGCCACGCCGGGAATATGCGGTCTATTGGGATGTCTTTACGCCCGAAGAATGGAGTAAGCGCTCGGCCGAATACAAAGCAGAGCAGGAGAAACAGCAGAAACTGCTCGCAGCCACCATCGCTTTTGCGCAACCCGGTGAAATGCAGTCCGAGCGCGATTTCAATGAACAAGGCGAGGATTCCGCTCCCGTTTTGTGGAAAGGCCGTCACGGACGTGGAGGCAAAGGATGGTTTTCTCTCGACATGCCAGTAGGGAACGTTCAGCAGGCGCTTGAGTTGTGGGTCACCTACGGCGGCAATGCCTGGCGAAAGAGCGCATTCGACATTCTGGTCGACGGCAAGAAGATTGGCGAACAGGTAGAGCCGTCACGTAGTCCGGATCAGGAGAATCCTTTTGTCGATGTGAATTACGCACTCCCGGCCGAATTGATTGCTGGAAAGAGCAAGATCACGGTGCGGTTCCAGGCAACAGGTGGCACTGACATCCGCGGCGTATTCGGCGTGAGAACCGTGCGGCCAGACGCAGGGCGCTAGGTAGGTGCTAAGCAGAATGCGGCCTGTATTTGTTGAGAATCCAGGAAGAGGAAAGAATTCATGATCAGCCCATGGGCTTTCGTTGCGCGAGTTCGCCTGATCAGTGTCTCTTGCGTGGCGATCTTCGTTTTGATGAGTGTTACGTCGCATGCGCAGGAGAAGAAGAA
>Ga0335081_10017792_pt1 | contig 11503 bp, 6 predicted proteins | sample Lox_Sample_35_FD_206713 | JGI IMG/M metagenome (GOLD analysis project Ga0335081, IMG submission 206713) | Soil microbial communities from Loxahatchee National Wildlife Refuge, Florida, United States - Lox_Sample_3.5 | ecosystem: Environmental > Terrestrial > Soil > Wetlands | place: USA: Florida... | reverse complement strand
AACGGCGTGCGCCGCAAATAGTTGACGGCGTTCACGGGGAAGCCCGCGCTGATAGCGCGGTCAAGCCCGCGCGTATTGAAATCGAACGCGGGCGCGGCGATCAGCAAGATCAACGCCAGGGCGCCGGCGACCAGCGCCAGTTCGCCCCAAGTATCAGGCCGTTCGCGTCTTTCTTCCGGCACTGGAACGTCCGCGATGCAAGCCGCCGCGGAAAGGCAGATGAACCAGGCATCGCGCATAGTGCGGTAGGCAACCACGCTAGCCACCACCAGAAGCAGTAGCTTGAAAGGATCGATTTTCTTCTGCCAGCCAACTGCATAGAAGCCCGCGGCGCCCAAGAAAAGCTCCACAAAATTGCCGAAACTCCGAAAGCTGAGCGGCTGGAGTTCAATGATGATGCTGTAGGGGAACTTTTCCTTCGTATAGACGAGCACCGCCAGGTAAGGATGGTAGGAATTCGGGCCGACGAAAGTGGCCAAAACGCAAAGGCCGAAGATCAGCAGCAGGGGTTTTGCCGGAAAGGCCGCGGGCCGCAAGTAATCCGGCGTCCATCCCCAGGCGCGAAGCCACTGCTGCGCCACGCTGGCGCCGACGAACAACCCGATGGCAAAGAGACCGTAAATGAATTGAATGTGCAGGTTGGCCCACACCAGCAGCAACGGCGGCAGCCAATAGAGCAGCTTGATCTGTTTCCGCCGCTGCGCCTCAAGCAAGAGCGCCAGCGTCGCGCAGTACAGCATCATCGAGAAGAAAACCGGCCGGGGCATGCCTGTAAAGAGAAATCCGGCACACGCCAGCGCCGCGAGGACCAAGGACGTCCAGAAACGTCCGGAAATCCGGCGCGCCATCCAATACGCGGCGAACGCCACGCCGATGGTCAAGAGTGTGCCGAAAATTCCCATGCCCAGCAGACCCGACCATGCATAGAACCGCGACAATAGAACTTCGTAGCCCCAACTGTAGGCAACCCATGGGCGGGCGGCCGCCGTGCGAGAGAGGATGCCGGTGCGAGGGACGCCGAGGTGTTCGACGATCCAGTCGCCCACCTTCATGTGCCAGAACAGGTCGGAATCGATCACGCTGAATTTCAAATTGAGGGCAATCATCCCGACGATGGCGAGAAATCCGGTGAGAACAGAAATCTGCACCCAGCGGTTGCGGAGAACATTCATGAGGTTGCGGCGGGAACGGTAAGGCGATTCGCAGCAGTGGCCGATTGCTCACCGGCCCGGCCGGATTCGTGGTACTCGCCGTCTTCATTCACGGCCCAGATATCGTACTTGGCTTCGCCGGCCAGGATATTGCGCGCGGCAAGCAGCGCCGTCATCATGGCGTGGTCCTGATTGTTATATTTGTGCATGCCGTTGCGGCCAACGAGGTGGAGATTCGGGCAATTCGCCGAGAGCGCCTGGCGAACCACGTCCACGTGCTTGCGGTAATCGTCGTCGTAAACGGGATAGGCCTTGGCCTGGCGAATCACGCAGCCATCCACCACGTCGCTCGCCGCGCCCAACCCGATCTGTCCGATTTCTTTCTTGGCCAGCGCTTTCAGGTCCTCGTCGTCCGAGTTCCACAGGCCGTCGCCCTCAAAGCAGAAATATTCTAGGCCGTAGCAGCAGAATTCCGGATCCGGCACCATCTCCGGAGACCACGATTTGTAATTCTGCACCCGGCCCACCTTCACGTTGGGATCGTGGATGTAAATCCAGTTGTCGTTGAAGCGGTTGCGTTCCCGCAGGATCAGGCCGATGGTCAGGAAATCGCGATAACGCAGGGAATTCCCGGCGCGCAACGCCTCCTCCGGCAAACGCGGCTCAATTTCGGACACCAACTGGCGGATCGGCATGGAGGAAACCAGATGCTCCGCCCGATACTCTTCCACTTTGCCGTCGGGAGTCCGCGCCGTCACCGTCCACGAGTTCGTCGCCGCGTCCCAGCGGCATCCCGTGACGCTCCGCCCCAGCAGAACCTCGCCGCCCATGCGGCGAACCTTGTCCGCACAGGTTTCCCACATCATCCCGGGGCCCAGCCGCGGGTAGCGAAACGTGTCAATCAGCGTTTTGACCACCTGCGAACGGTTCTTCGGCTTGCGCTTTGGCAAAAGCGCGTTCTTGATCGCCGAGGCCAGTGACAATCCCTTGATGCGCTGCGCAGCCCAATCCGCGGAGATTTCCTTGCAGCTCATCCCCCAGACTTTTTCCGTGTAGGTCTTGAAGAAAATGCGGAAGAGCCGCCGCCCGAACTGGTTCACCACCCAGTCTTCAAACGATTTTGGCTGCGGTGTGGGATGCAACTTGGCTTTCAAGAACGAAAGGACGCACAGCGTGGATTCGATGACCCCCAGCTTGGAAAGCGCCTCAAACGGTTTCAGGGGGTAGGCATAAAATTGCCCGCGATAGTAGATCTTCGAGGAACGCGGGCGTTCCAGCATGTCCGGACCGAGAATCTCGGTCCAGAGATCCTCCACTTCCCGCGATTTTGAGAAGAATCGGTGACCGCCAATATCGAAGCGATAGCCGTGATACGCAACGGTCCGCGAAATACCGCCAACGTACTGCGGATCGCTCTCCAGCACCAGTACCCGCTGCCCCTGTTTGCTCAGTTCATACGCGGCGGTGAGCCCCGCGGGTCCCGCGCCGACGATGATGGCCTTGTATTGGGGATCGCTCATCGAGCCATGTTCCTCACGTGCGGGTTCCCTTGCAAGCGGCTCCGCTCGGGAAATCTTCGCACTTCACCTCTGCCGCGCCTGGGCCATCATTTGCTCCACGGCATCCTTGTTGGGATAAGACGGATTCGTCGCCAGCAACTTCTGCCAGGCGGCAACTGCACCCGGCCCGTCCTTCTTTCCTTGCCACTTTACGACGCCGAGGTTGAAAAGCGTGTCGGACTTGTTGGGATCATAGGTCAGCGATTTATTGAACTGAGCAATCGCCGTGTCCGCATCGCCGGTGTACCAATACGCGGTGCCCAGATCGGTGCGCACGGAAGTGTCCGCAGGTTGGATTTTCAGCGAGCGCTCGTAGTATTCGATGGCGGTCTTATAGAGCTTGGCGTCGTAATAAATATTGCCAGCGTTGGTCAAAAGCCCGGCGTTGTTGGGATCGGCCTTGAGCTTTTCCAGCAAGGGCGCGGCCTGGGCATCCGCGGCTGCCTTTAATTGCTCCGGCGATGGTGCGCTGTTCTGCAGCCCGAAATTCGAGGGCGGAGGAGCGCTGGCCACCTGGGGAGGCGCGGGGGAAGTTAGTTGTTGCGGCGTCGCCGCCGGCGCCGATTTGCGGATCAGCCAGCCACCGGCCGTTCCGGCCAACAAACACACCACCACCAGCGCCGCGGCCTGCGGCACACTCCAGGAATCCGTTGAAGTCGTTTTCAAAGTTTCCGCCACGGTGCTTGCTCCTTCCGGCATGCGCGCCAGACTCAATTTTTCCCCACTGTTTTCTGTTGCGCCTCGGCGATCAGTTGCTCGACCGTGGCCCGGCGATCCAGGTCCGGATGCGCTTTCAAGAGTTGCTGCCATGCGGCGATTGCGCCCGCGGAATCGTCCTTGCCCTTGTACCGGATCATGCCCAGATTGAATAGCGCGTTCACATCGGTGGGCTTGTACTTCAAGGCCTGCTGCAACTGCGCCAGGGCGCCGTCCACATCGCCGGAGTAATACAGGCTCGAAGCCAGCTCGGTCCGTGTTGTCACGTTCTTGGGATCCACTTCCAAGGCCTTGCTGTAATACGTGGAAGCATCCTTGAACTGGTGCGTGCTTGCGTAGATCGCGGCTGCCTGCGCCAGCAATTGCGGATCTTTCGGTTTTGTCTTCAGAGCTTCCAGGATGGGCGCGGCCTTCACGTTCGCCATCGCCTTCATCTGGTCCATGGTCGGCATCGGATGTCCGCCGGGAGGCATCCCCATTGCCCCCGCGGGTGCCGCCGCATGCACGGGAGCTGCGGGAGGCTGCGCCTTCGGCCCGAGAAAGAAGTACCCGAGCGCCAGCCCGAGGAGGAGTGCCGCACCAGCCAGTGGATAAACGCGCGAACTGGGAATCCCGGCAGCAGCCGGAGCGGGAAGCGAATCAGAACTCGAATTGCTGGCCATTGGGGAATGCTCCTTTGCGAGCTTCAGGGGCCAAGTATAGAGGATGTAACCACCTGTATTCCAAAGCTTTAGTTGCGACTGCGAGAGGTACCGGAGCAGGAATCCATTGCCTGACCCAAAACCTGCCTCGGATCCTCGCCTCTGCTTTGTATAAGTTAACGGCTTGTGGTCACGTCCTTCCGCGTCGTTTGTCACAGCAACTTGTGACATATATCACAAGGGTGATTTGAACTCTTTTCCCTTCATTTGAGAGCCTTGATCTTCGCCAAACACGTTTGCTTTTCTCCCGCCCTTATGGGGTAGACTGTTGCCTTTCGATGAAACTGGTTCGCCTTATCCATCGGCTCTTTCCGATCGCGCTTGCGGCGCTGGGTCTGTTTTCTTTGCTGGCATTCCTGCCGGTGCTTCACCGCGACCTTGAACAACCCGCAAGCCACCTGGTGAAGTTCGCGCTTGCACAGGGCTCCACGCATTTTGCGATTGCCGATTTCGACGGCGACTTGCGCCCCGACCTGGCGATGATTCGCGTGAGCCGCTACGGCGCTCCGCAGACCGAATATTCCGTCGAGCTGAAATTCAGCACCGGCTCGCGCTCTCCCATCGGTTTGATCGGGCCTGCCGGCGGTCTCGAAGTCTTTCCGCAGGATGTGAACGGAGATCAATTCACCGACCTGGTGATCACCTCCGTGATGGACGCGGAATTCGTGGCCATTCTGCTGAACGACGGCAAGGGAAATTTCACTCGTGTGGACCGCGCGGAATATCCGCTCGTCGGAAAGCACACCGATTCCAGGTTGCTGGCCCCTCTGGGATCCACGCACTTTCAGTTTGCACTCGGCCAGGGCCGCAACTGGTTTGGCGACGAAGAGCATCCCTCGGGCAGGCAGATTCCCCATCCGAATTCCTTTGAACTCGCGCAGGCTTCGACGCACGCTCCCATTGAATCGGCGGCGCGGTGGAACTCCGGCCGGGCCCCGCCCCGCTCTTGATCGTCCGCTCTCATTCATTCACGCAGCGGCAATGACTTTCCAAGATAGCTCCGGCTATCCTTGCCACTGCTGCGCCAGCGGTCCAAGCCAGAGGTCTCACAGCGAGCGAGGGCGCGTAACACTTTCTGGTTTCAGTGGCGCAGAAATACCGCGCAGTGCACGAAGACGAGGGGTAAACCGATGTGGTTGATCATCAGGCACATGGTTTCGATTGCGATTTTGCCCGCCAATTTCGGCGGCGCTCGTGGATTTCCTCAACGCCGAAATGAATTTCCGCACGGTTCAACGAACCTACCCGAACCTTGTCGGTGCCCGCCGGATGGCCGCCAGCCAACTGAATCTCGCCGTTCGGAAAGCGATGATTTCATGACCAGGCGACCCCGCTCCCTCCCAGCGGTGGTTGTGTTGGGCCTGCTGCTTGCCCTGCTCGGCTGTGGGGAAAGCAAACCGAATCCACAGGCGGTGGCGCCTCCTGCCGCGAAAGTGGAAGAGCGGACCGACGTCAGCGTGATGCGGGTTGAGCATCCGGAACAATTCCCGCTCGCCACGGCGGGAGAGACCATGCAGGCTCCTTCCTTGACCGTTACCGGCGTTGTGAACCCCGACATTGCGCGCGCCGTCCCCGTCATTTCCCTCGCTTCGGGCCGCGTCGTGGAAATCAAGGCGCGCCTGGGCGATGAGGTGAAAAAGGGCCAGGTGTTGTTGCGGGTGCGCAGCAACGATGTTTCCGGCGCGTATCAATTCTATTTGAAGGCCGTGAACCACGAACACCTGGCGCGTGCTCAATACGAGCGCGCCCAAACGCTCTATGAGAAGGGAGCCATTTCCAAGACGGCCCTCGACCAGGCGGAAGCCGCGGAAAAGGATGCCAAGGTGGATGTGGACATCGCCGCCGAACAACTCAAACTCCTCGGCCTTGACAAGGATCATCCCAGCGGCCTTGTGGACATCGTCGCGCCCATCACCGGCGTGATCACCGACCAGCAAGTGACCAACGCGGCCGGCGCGCAAGGTCTGGCCGGCCCCAATCCCTTCACCATCTCCGACCTTTCCAGCGTGTGGATTCTCTGCGACGTCTACGAAAACGATTTGGCCAATGTCCATGTCGGCGAAAAAGCTGACATCCGCCTAGTTGCGTATCCCGACAAAATTCTCACTGGCCGCGTCGGCAATATCGGCCCGATTCTCGATCCCAACATCCGCACCGCAAAGGTCCGTCTGGAAGTCGCGAATCCCGGCTATCTGATGCGCGTGGGCATGTTTGTCAACGCCACCTTCCATGGGCAGAAGCCGGTGCGCATGGCCAGCGTGCCATCCTCGGCGATTCTTCATCTGCACGATCGTGACTGGGTCTACATCCCCGCCGGGGAGAAAAAGTTTCGCCGCGTGGAAGTGAAGGCCGGCATCAATCTGCCTGGTAACCTGCAATTGATCCAGTCCGGCTTGGCGCCCGGACAAGAAGTCGTCGCCAACGCACTGGAACTCCAGAGCACCGTGGAGCAATAGGCAGCCATGAATCCCTTTCCGTCACCGGAGTGCGACCGATGATCCGAGCCATCGTTGATTTTGCGTTGGACAATCGCTTCATCGTCCTGGCCATAGCAATTCTGCTGCTGATTTGGGGGGGTGTCTCGTTCCACAATCTCCCCGTCGAGGCGTATCCCGACGTCGCCAACAACTACGTGCAGATCATCACGCAATGGCCGGGACGCGCCGCCGAAGAGATCGAGCAGCAGGTCACCATCCCGATCGAAATCCAGATGAACGGCTTGCAGCATTTGTCGCATCTGCGTTCGGAGTCGCTGTTTGGCCTCTCCAGCGTGATGCTGATCTTCGACGACTCTTCGATCAACGACTGGAACCGCCAGAAAGTGCTCGAGCGCCTTTCGCAAGTGACCCTGCCGAACAATCTGACCCCCGTGATCGGAACCGACTGGAGCCCGGTCGGCCAGATTTACTGGTATTCGCTGCGCAGTACGAACCCGAAGTTCGACCTGATGGAACTCAAGGCGCTGCAGGACTGGGTCCTCGAGAAGCAGTTCAAGTCCGTTCCCAACGTCGTGGACGTCTCCAGCTTCGGCGGCATCACGCGCGAATATCAGGTGCGCGTGGACCCAGCCAAATTGATCTCTTACGGTTTGAGCATCGGCCAGGTGGAGCAGCAACTCGCCAGCAACAACACCAACGCCGGCGGCAGCTTCATCGAAGCCGGTGAGCAACAGATCAACGTGCGCGCCGTGGGCCTGTATACCAGCGTGCAGGACATCGAACAGACCGTGCTGAAGACCAAGACCGGCACGCCGCTGCTGGTGAAAGATATCGCCGTCGTCACCCAGGGGCCGAAAATCCGGCTGGGGCGCATCGGCAAGGCGATTCACCGGGAAGACGGAACCGTCCTGGATGACGACGACGTTGTCGAAGGTATCGTCCTGCTGCAGAAAGGAGCGGACTCCGACAGCACCCTCGAGGCCATCCACGCGAAGGTGAACGAGCTCAACGATCGTATCCTTCCCCTGGGTGTGAAGATCGTACCGTTTCTGGACCGCAGCGACCTACTGCGCTACACCACGCACACGGTACTTCACAACCTCACCGAAGGCGTCCTCCTTGTCTCCGTCATCCTGTTTTTCTTTCTCGGCAATGTGCGCGGCGCCTTGATCGTGGCGATGACGATCCCGTTCTCCCTGCTGTTCGCTTCGATTTGCCTGGACTTGAATCACATCCCCGCCAATCTGCTCTCCCTCGGCGCGCTGGATTTCGGCATGGTCGTGGACGGCGCCGTGGTGGTGATCGAAAACATCGTGCGCCACTTCAATTTGCCCAGCGGCGCCGCCAAGACTCCACTCGAGAAAATCCGCGACGCGGCACGTGAAATTCAACGCCCGGTCTTCTACGCGATTGCCATCATCATCACCGCCTACATGCCCATCTACACGCTGCAAAGCGTGGAAGGGAAGTTGTTCCGCCCGATGGCCTGGACGGTGGCGTTCGCCCTCCTCGGCGCCCTCATTTTTTCCATGACCATCGCCCCGGTGCTCGCGTGGTTCTTTTTCCAGGGAGGCGTCCGCGAATGGCATAACCCGCTGATGACCTTTCTTCGCGACCGCTACCGCATCTCGCTTCGCTGGGCGATCGAACATCGGCGCCTGACACTTGTCTTGGGAGCGTCCGCTCCGCTCATTACTTTTCTCCTGCTTTACAGCAATGTGATCGGCTCGGAGTTCCTTCCTCACTTGGACGAAGGAGCGATCTGGGCGCGCGGCACGCTTGCCCCGAGCACCGGCCCCACCGAAGGCACCCGCGTCATGAACCAGGCGCGCATACTGTTCACTTCGTTTCCCGAGGTCAAGCAAGTAGTTTCGCAGGTCGGGCGTCCGGACGACGGTACCGACACCACAGGCTTTTTCAATACCGAATATTTCGTGGATCTGAAACCCAAGGAAGAATGGCGGCCGATCTTCCATCAAGACAAAGACGCTCTGATTGACGCCATGGACCAGCAGGTCGGCAAAATTCCCGGCGTACTCTGGAATTTCTCGCAGCCAATTTCGGACAACGTGGAAGAGGCCGTCAGCGGCGTGAAAGGCGAACTCGCCGTGAAAATGTATGGCGACGACCTGCGCACGCTCGAGGCCAAAGCGGAAGAGATCGTCAACGTGATGAAAGACGTGCGCGGCATCGAGGACCTGGGATTATTTCGCGTTCTAGGCCAGCCAAATGTGAATCTGGCCGTGGACCGCGAAAAGTCGGCGCGCTTTGGCCTGAACGTAACCGATATTCAAGACGCGGTCGAGACGGCGGTGGGCGGCAAGGCGGTCACCCAGGTGTTGCAAGGGGAACGCCGCTTCGATCTTGTCGTGCGCTATCAGGTGCCGTATCGCGACACCAGGGAAGCCATCGAGAATATCCGGCTGCTCGCTCCCACGGGCGAACGCGTTTCGCTGGCGCAGGTAACCAAGGTGGACACCCTCGACGGCGCCTCCGAAATTTATCGCGAGGCCAACTCGCGCTATGTCGCCATCAAGTATAGCGTGCGCGGCAGAGACCTGGGCAGCACCGTCGAAGAAGCCATGGCAAAAGTGCAGGCGCAAGTGAAGCTTCCTGAAGGCTACCGGCTGGACTGGGCGGGGGAATACGAGAGCCAGAAGCGTTCCCAGCGCCGCTTGATGTTCGTCTTGCCCATCACGCTGCTGATTATTTACGTGATTCTCTACTCGATGTTTGGCTCGCCGAAGTGGGCGCTGCTGGTTTTGGGCAATGTGGCCATGGCTCCGCTCGGCGGCCTGCTGGCGCTGCTTGTCACCGGGGAACATCTGAGCGTTTCCTCCGGCGTGGGCTTCCTGGCGCTGTTTGGCGTTTCCGTGCAAACCGGCGTGATCATGGTCGAGTACATCAACCATCTGCGCGGCGCGGGCTACACGATTGAAGAGGCCGCGGTCGATGGTGCCATCCTTCGTCTGCGCCCGATCATGATGACCATGCTGGTGGCGATTCTCGGCTTGCTGCCGGCGGCGTTGTCCCGCGGAATCGGTTCCGACTCGCAGCGACCCTTCGCCATCGTCATCGTCGGCGGCCTGCTGGCGGCGCTGGTGTTGAGCATCTATTTGCTGCCAACGCTATATGTTACGTTCGCGCGCGACACCGACAAGCTGCCGCCCACGAGTTCCGGGTGGGAAGAAACCACCTGAGAAATGGAACATCCCGCTGTGACATTGGTCACACCGCGGACGCACTATTTCGAGAGCTTCCGATTTCGCATACTTGCCGTTGCAATCAAGTATTCCCGGGCCTACGATTTTTCTAGACGCTCCCGGGAGTCTCCCCATGAAACGCACCATGCTCATCCTCGACGGCAATGAAGCAGCCGCCTCGGTCGCTTATCGCCTCAATGAGGTGATTGCTATCTATCCGATCACGCCCTCATCGCCGATGGGCGAATGGTCCGATCAGTGGAATTCCGAGGGCAAGAAGAACGTATATGGCGCGATCCCCGACGTGATTGAGATGCAAAGTGAAGGCGGCGCCGCGGGCGCATTGCATGGCGCGTTGCAGGCCGGAGCGCTGGGAACTACGTTCACCGCGTCCCAGGGCCTTCTGCTGATGATTCCGAATATGTACAAGATCGCCGGCGAACTCACCTCCGCCGTGATCCATGTTGCCGCGCGCACGCTCGCCACCCATGCGCTATCCATCTTCGGCGATCACAGCGACGTCATGTCCACGCGCTCCACGGGTTTCGCGCTGCTCGCCTCCAATTCCGTGCAGGAGGCGCACGATCTGGCATGTATCGCGCAGGCCGCCACGCTGGAATCGCGCATTCCGTTTCTCCATTTTTTCGACGGCTTCCGCACCTCGCACGAAGTCAACATGATTGACGCGCTCAGCGACGACGACTTGCGAGCGGTCGTGGATGAAAAATTTGTCCGCCAGCACCGTGAACGCGCCATGTCCCCGGATCGCCCGGTCCTCCGCGGCACCGCGCAGAATCCCGACGTGTTCTTTCAGGCGCGTGAGGCCTGCAATCCGTTTTATCGCGCCTGCCCCACGATTGTGCAGGAAGTGATGGATCGCTTCGCGAAGCGCGCGGGACGCGCCTACCGCTTGTTTGACTATTACGGCGCGCCGGATGCCGAGCGCCTGGTCATTCTGATGGGCTCCGGAGCGGGTGCCGCGGAAGAAGCCGTGGATGCGCTTCTGAATCTCGGCGAGAAGATCGGGCTGTTGAAGGTGCGGCTGTTCCGTCCCTTCGCGGCGGAGGCGTTTCTTGGGGCGATTCCCAAAACCGTGAAGTCCATTGCCGCGCTCGATCGCACCAAGGAACCCGGCAGCCTTGGCGAGCCGCTCTATCAGGATGTGCTCAGCGTGTATATAGAACGCTACGCGGCGAACCCGGCAGCTGGCATTCCCCGCGTGATTGGCGGACGCTACGGGCTTTCTTCGAAAGAATTCACGCCCGCGATGGTGAAGGCTGTCTTTGACGAGTTGAAAAACCCGGAGCCGCGCAACCATTTCACGATCGGGATTCACGACGACGTCACGCATACCAGCCTCGCTTACGATCCCGAATTTTCGACGGAAGATCCGCGCACCGTTCGTGCTCTTTTCTACGGCCTGGGTTCCGACGGCACCGTCGGCGCCAACAAAAATTCCATCAAGATCATCGGAAAGGGCACCGAGAATTTCGCGCAAGGCTATTTCGTTTACGATTCCAAGAAGGCGGGCGCCATCACCGTCTCGCACCTGCGTTTTGGCCCGGATCCGGTCCGCTCCACCTATCTGATCAGCCGCGCCAGCTTTGTCGCCTGCCACCAGTTCCAATTCTTGGACCGCATTGATGTGCTGGCCGGCGCCGAGTCCGGCGCGACATTCCTGCTCAACGCCCCCTATGGACCCGACGAAATCTGGAATCACATTCCCCGCCAGGT
>Ga0335081_10017791_pt1 | contig 11504 bp, 12 predicted proteins | sample Lox_Sample_35_FD_206713 | JGI IMG/M metagenome (GOLD analysis project Ga0335081, IMG submission 206713) | Soil microbial communities from Loxahatchee National Wildlife Refuge, Florida, United States - Lox_Sample_3.5 | ecosystem: Environmental > Terrestrial > Soil > Wetlands | place: USA... | reverse complement strand
ATTTCAGAGTACTCGCGCAGAACCTGCTCGGTGGCCAGGCGAAACTCCTCCTCACTCATCGTCGTGGGGTCATCCCGCGTCGCCGTGCCGGCGAACGCGGGTGCTGGCGCGAACTTCGGAAGCCAGCGGCGGAACACGTCCCGCGGAACCGGCTGTGTCGATAGCCCCTCGCGGGGCACCTCGAGCTGATCGGCAACCGATACCGGTATGGCGCAATCCAAGAAGCGCACGCCGAGGCGCTCGGCCACGCGCGGCCCGATCAAACTCCCGCTGGCGCCGTAGGCAGCCGAGATGGTCACTAGCGCGTTCATCGTGCCAACACTACCGCCACGGAGCTGATGGCGTCACGGACCCCGCCCCGCCAAAGGGGACGATCCATCGTCAACCGAAGAAGACGGCCCACCCGTTCCCCAAGTCACGTCGCGGCCGCCCGAGGCGCGAGCTGACGGCGCTCTCAGGGCCGCACCGCGAAGGGCGCGCTCCCCTGCGGGAGGGACATGCAGATTCCCCGTAGCGGATCCTGGACGCGCACCAGAGTGCCGAGCAGACTTCTGTCGACGCAGGCCATGATCGACCTCGAGCGAGCTCAACTTCATCTCGACCTGATTGTGCTCGACCTGCACCTCCCCGACACGGCCCGACAGACGCGCTCAGGCGGCTCAAGGCAGAGCACCCGGACGTTTCAGTCGTAGCGTTAACCGCCGACGCCACTGAACGCATCGAGCGCGCTGCCGCCAGCTCGGCGCCTCCGACTATCAGACCGCCCACTGCCGTTGAGTACAAGCTACGCACGCCAACGACCCAACGCTGATGCAGAAGTCCCCGCAGGCGACCTCATGCGCCTGGACACCGTTGGAAGGGAGCGTCCGATTGCGGCAGAATCGACTTCTAGAAGCATAAGTCGGGCCGTGAACCGCGCCGGCCGACCCGAACCCACAGTGAGCACGATCTGGCGGCGCACAAGCCCGACCCTGATCGGTAAAGGACGCGAGGGAGGTGGCAAGCTCTTCGTCGGCTTTCCCGGCGCCACGTCGCTGCTTCTTGTAGCCTGTTGCGACTGCGGGGTTTGATCTTGGACGGCCGCTTGGTAGGCTCCTACCGATCGGTTCGAGCGGCGTCGGTGATAGAGAGCGAGGTGCACAAATGGCTCTCAGGGGATTGGAATTGGGAGTCGAGTGGCGTGGGCGAGCCGGGTGACATCGGTCCCGCAGGAGGCGAGCAGGCCGTCGAGAACGACGTGCCGGTCTCGGACACCGACTCCGATCAGGCTATGGCCGAACGGCGGTTGTCGATCGCCGCGACGCTCGCGCGGCTCGGATTCGTCACGGAGGATCGGGCGACGCCGGACAATCCTGCGGTGGAGGTTCTAAGCGAGCTCCTGCCGCCCGATGCCGAGCTTGGCCTCTGTCTGACCTGTCACGGGTTCTCTTCCAGCGCCCCGTATCCGTTTGCCGAGACGACGGGCATCTTCCCCGACGTGGGGAGCTTCCGGATGAACCCAGCCCTGGCTCAGGTTTCGCCTCACGGGCCTCCGTTGCTGACGGCACCCCGTCGCGAGCTCGTGGTGTGCACGCAGGTCGCGCTGGGCTGGACCGCATCACGCGTGCGCAGCGACCGCCAGGATGTCGTCACGTTGTACGCGGCTCAGTTTCGCGACCTTATCGGCGCGACCGTGCGCAACCGCCGCAAAGGTGTCGTCGAGGTGTGGGTCCTGGATGGTCCGACGCTGTCCTTCCGCGTCACGCCGGAGGCCGCCGACGCGCTTCGGGCGCACGTCGATGAGGCTGCACAATCGCAGTAATCGGCGCACGCGTGCAGGGAGTTGGGCGCTTGACCGAGTGGGCGCGCGCGCTGCAGTCGGAGAGCCTTCCTCGGGCGCACTCAGGGACCACCAGGAAGGAAGCGGGATGCGCATTCGGGGGTGGCTGGTGTTTCCTCTCGGCTGTGCAGTCCTCGTTGCGGTGGGAAAGCTGCTGCGTGGCCTTGGACAGGCCCTCGCTGTGCTTCTGGGCTCCCCGTCATAGGCTGCGCATTAGTGAGCCTGCTTCATGACGACGCCGACGACTCTCGTCCTGAGCCGCCGTTGCCTCCCGCGCTCCCGGACCCTCGAACTAGCGCATTCGTGTCGCCGCAGCGTCGGGGGCAGTAACGCAGGGTGGCTATCGAAAATGATCGACGAGGAGCAGCCAAGGACGGCCCGACCGGGCCCGGCCGCTCCCGCTTGGCGCCGACTGAGCAGCAGGCCGGACCGCATGGAGCACTCCGGCGGCGCCGAAGTGACGGTCGCCCTCCATCGTTAGCACGAACTCCTGAACAGCAAGTACAAGAGCAGCAGCCTCCGCCGGGACCGGCCCGGACCTCTGCCTCCGGACAGAAGCAGTCAACGCTGAAGCGGTTGGCGCCGGCTGCGGACAGCGGCCCGACGAGGTCCGCTGGCACGATCCCGCTCGACATCTCACGCCGCCAACGCCGGATGGCTGCCGCTTACGGGGCAACCGAGGGTGCCGCTTTGAACGCGGAAACTAGCGAATGACCGGCGCAGGCCAGCGCCGACGGGGCCATCGGGACCGATCCTCGCTTCTGGTTGCCCACGCGATCGCCGACCTGGCGATGCGGAAGGGGCAGTCCAACGCGCCGGCGCCCGCCGCTCGGTCTCCGTTGGAAGCGAGCGTCGGCTCGCGCTCGAAAAGCACAAGTCCGTGGGCGCGCGAGCCGACCTCCGCAGCGCGTGCGGCCGCTCTGGGGCGATGCCTCGTGAGCGAATCTCGACGTCCGAGGTCCCGCTGCCGAGGCCGACGCCGCCGCCCTCGAGTGGGCTCGGGGTGGTCGCGTCGTTGCCGGAGCGGGTCGTCTGCGCGTGGCGCGCCGGGCTGGACGAATGCGGCCGTCGGGTGCCCCGGTTTTCCGCGCAAAGCGCGTCTCTCGGGGGCCGCGGCGAGAGACCCGAGTTGCCGGCAAAGGAGGGCGGACGCGACAGACGTGCAATCTCACATTGGAGGGCACAGGCTTCGGCAGGGCGCGTCGACGTGCAGATGCCGAGGTGCGAGACGGATGTCGCCTGTAGTGTCGAGACCGGCGTTCGCGTGTGCGCGTACGCGGAGTGAGCGCATGCCCGGTGATTCATTCTGTGATGCCCAGCAGCGCGAAACGCGCGGCCAGCTCGTCGACGTAGTCGTCGGGGGTGCCCCCGCCGGGACGCGGGGGCAGCAGGGGCAGGCCCGCTTCTGAGCGCCACAGCGCATCGCCGAGTGTCGTGCGGACGTGCAGGGCCATAATGCGCTCGAGGCTGATTCGTCGGCCCGTCAGCGCCACGTACGCGTCGACGGTTGAGTTCAGCAGGTCGATGCCGGACCCGAAGCTGGGAATGGCGCGGAAGTCGTATTCGGGCTCGGCCACACCGCTCGTTTCGAAGTCGACGACGAGGAGCAGGCGCAGCTCTCGCGCATCCCAGAGCTGGTTGTCGGGGTGGAAGTCGCCATGGACGAACACGGCCTCCCTGGGGGATGCCAGCTGCTCGTCGACCCAGTCGCACCAGCGGCGCACACGCCCGCCGGCGCCGGGCCGCGATCATCGGCGTCAAACGGAGCCGCGCAGCTCGTCGGTCGTGGCCTGCAGTCCGGGTTCCGGGATGCGGAGTGGATCGTCCAGTTGCTCGGAGGCGAGGGCGAGGATCCCGGGGTCGTGAAGGTTCGCGAGGAACCGCGCCAGCCCGGCGCCGAGCGCGTCGATACCCTTGGGAGTCAATGCCCGGACGAGGTCGTAGGAGAGTGGCACCCCACCCTCAGCGATCCGGGTGGCCAAGAACGCCGGGTCCGGACTTGCGGCGATAACGTCGGGCACGTCGAACGCTGGCTGATCTGCGAGCAGCCTGAGCACGCGCGCCTCGTGCCACACCCTGACGGCGGTCGGCTCCGAGAACGCGAACTTGGCTAGGAAGCGCCCGTCGATCGTGGCGCTGCCTGACGCCCAGGTCGGATGGCTGAGGTCGTTGGTTCCCGTGAGCTCGATCGAGAGTTGATCGAGCCCGGCGCCGGCGACGCGGAGCGCAGCGCCGACTCGGAGTACTGACTCAGCCAGCCGAGCCCAGCCACACCCGCAGTGTCGCAGCAACGATCCGTGACCAGACGCGCATCCTGCTCGCGCCGTGAAGCGTCCGTGCCCAAAGCCCTGTCTCCTTCTGTCACGAGCGTCTCGAGCGGACACGGACTTCCTCGTGCTTGGCGCGGCAGGCAGCACCGATCGCGCTGAAGGCAGAGACGCGCTTTGGCAACTTTGCGTGGCGCTCGCGGCTCGAGGGCTCTGCCCTGCTGCGCGCTCAAGCCACGTCTCGCGGCTGCGAGCGGTGATCGACGCTCAGCTGGCGAGGACGTGGGGCACTCCGGGCATTGCAGTCCCCCTGCAGGCGGTGCTACACGTCGCCCCTGATATGGCGACCAGCGATCCTCCACGCTGTCACGGTCATGAACGCAAGCTTGAATGCCCAGCAGCGCGCCGTCGCTCGCCAGCGGTGTGTGGTGCTAGTGACCGGTATGTCCGGGACCGGGAAGTCGAGCGTGCTCGCCGAACTCGCCCGCCGCGGGCACGAGGTCCTGGACACCGACGACCCCGGCTGGATAATTGACAGCGAGACGCCTAGCGGGACCGAGCCACTCTGGGACCTGGACAAGGTCGGTGCGCTTCTTGATCGGCACGGCGCGGGCTGGCTGTTCATCGCTGGCTGCGTGGCGAATCAGCGCGCGCTCTACGACCGCTTTGACGCGGTCGTTCTGCTGAGCGCGCCGGTCGATGTCATCCTCGATCGAGTGGCCAACCGCGCTAACCCGTTCGGGTCGACGCCGGCGGATCGCGCCAAGATCGCGAGCGACCTAGTCAAATACGAGCCGCTTCTTCGCGCCGGCGCCCATCACGAGATCGTGACCACCACGCCGATCGCAGACGTCGCCGCGGCGCTCGAACGCTTCGCGGGCGCCACTCATCGACCAAGCCGGTAGCCGACAGGGAACCCGATCGGCGAACGCGACACCTGCTCCTGGCAGCGCGCGAGCATCACCCCAGAGCGGGACAGCTGACCTGCTTCCGCCTGCCCTTTAGTCGGAAGTTTTCGCTGTTGAGCGGCGACGTTCTCTTGTTTTTTGGGGCTTTAGCGGAATTTTGGGGTGGGTGTTGCTTGGCTACTTCGGGGTGATGCCGAGCAGCGCGAACGCTTCGGCCTGCAGCTCGGTGGGGGTGGTGAGCTTGGTGAAGGCGGTGTCGGTCTGAGCGATCTGGATGGTGTTCGCGCACAGGGTGCCGAGGTCTGAGATCAGGTCTGCGAGCGAGTGCGCGGGCTGGCCGTTGGGGGTGCGGGCACGGCCGGCCTTGGTGTTGGCGGCGGGGGAGCGGCGAGCGGGCGCGGTCGGGTCGGCCGGGGTGAGCGGGGTGTCGTCTGTGAACAGCATCGGCGCGAGGCGCTGCTCGAGCTCGAATTGCACGTAGCGGGCGAGCATGCACGGGAACACGTGCGCGCGGACGCGGTCTTTGAGGCGGTGGTGGATCGGGCGGATCTCAAGCCCGCTCTTCATCTCTCTAAATGAGCGTTCGTTGACCTTCAGTTGCTTGTAGGCGCGCACGACGGCGGCTGATCCGATCCAGGCTCGGCCTCGGTCACCGCCAGCAGCTCCTCGCGCTTGCGGACGCGCTCGGCCGCGACGGCCGGGTTGCGACACACCACCAAGCGCTCTGAAGGGAACTCGGGCGAGGAGATCTCGCACAGCCCGTGCTCGTCTAGCAGCGACAGCTGATAGCCGGGCGCGACGGTCAGCTTCTGGATCTGCGGCGCCCGCAACGAGGTGATGAACCCGACCCCCAATTCCTTGAGCGCCGCAACGCGCGCGTCGGTGATCATTCCGCGATCGCCGACGAACACGACCCGGTCAATCCCGAACGTGTCCTTGACTCGCGTGACCGCGTCGCCCAACGTCGCAGGGTCGGCGGTGTTGCCCTCGTGCACGTACACTGACACCGGCCGCCCCTCAGGAGAGCAACACAGCCCATAGGTGATCTGCAGCTTGCCGCGCTTACCGTCGCGCGCATACCCCATCGCCGTCAGCTCACAGTGGCGACCCTCCAGATAGCTCGAGGACAGGTCATACAGCACAAACCCATCCGCGGTCAGATGCCGCCGCGCGAGCGCCTGCTCGATCCGCTGTTGGCGATCGACCAGCCAGTCCATCGCCGCCAACAGCTCTGCCTCGCGGACCTCACCGAGCCCCAGCTCGGACGCCAGCGTCGTCTGTGACACCAGCCTGGTGATCGACAACTTCGACGCCGGCGCGAGCAACCGCTGACAGATCATCGCCACACACAAGTCCCGCTCGCGCGATCGCTCCCGAGCGAGCAGGGGCTCCAGATCCAGCTCGCGCAACACTCCGAGCACCGCACGGACGTGACCGTGCGGCAGCGAGCGGAACACCTCAAAGCGATCCTCCGCGGACACGAGCGTCTCCCCAGCCAGCGAGCGACGCAACGCGTCCAACGCCGCCGGCGGCAGGTGCGAGACCCCTCTCTGTCAAGGCAACTTGAGACGTTGAGACGTTATCCACAGTAGTAATTCTTTCTGAGTGTTGATAACTCCGTTGACAACTGGGCGGAGAAAGGACGTCTCACGCGAACATGACCGAGATCGAGACCAATGGGAGCGGCGCGCCGGCGCCGGACCCCGAGCTGGTCGAGCGCCCACAGCGCCGGACGTACAGCGCGCAGTACAAGCTGCGGATCCTGGAGGCGGCTGATGCCTGCGCCGAGCCGGGAGAAGTTGGAGCGCTGTTGCGGCGCGAGGGGCTCTACACCTCGCATCTGACCTACTGGCGCAAGCAGCGCGCGCAGGGCACGCTGGAGGCGCTGGGCCGCCCACGAGGTCGTAAGCCGGCTGATCGCCGCGATCGGGAGATCGCGCAGCTGCGCGAGCGGGCCGAGCGGGCCGAGGCCGAGCTGGAGAAGGCGCGCAAGGTGATCGAGGTGCAGGGAAAGGTCTCCGCGCTCTTGGAGCAGATGCTCGGTACCGAGAGCGCGACGGGGAGCACCGAGCGATGATCGGCCAGTGCGTCGAGGAACTGACGCCGATCATCGGCACCCGCCCGGCGTGCCGGGCGCTGGGCGCCGCGCCGGCGACCGTCTACCGGCGGCGCAGGCCGGCGCAGCCCAAGCCGCGCCGGCCCACGCCGGTGCCGCCGCGGGCGCTGTCGGAGGCTGAGCGCTCAGCGGTGCTGGCCGAGCTGCACTCCCAGCGGTTCGTGGACTGCGCGCCGGCGCAGGTGTACGCCCGGCTGCTGGACGAGGGCCGCTATCTGTGTTCGGAGCGCACGATGTACCGGCTGCTGGAGGCCCAGCATGGCGGGGTGCGCGAGCGTCGCGCTCAGCGGGAGCATCCCGCCTATGTCAAGCCGGAGCTGCTGGCTGAGCGGCCCAACGAGCTCTGGTCGTGGGACATCTCCAAGCTCAAGGGTCCGCGCAAGTGGAGCTGGTTCTACCTGTACGTGATTCTCGACGTGTTCAGTCGCTACGTCGTCGCCTGGACGGTGCAGTACCGCGAGCTGGCGGCGCTGGCGGAGGCGCTGATCGCGCAGGCCTGCGAGCAGCAGCAGATCGAGCGCCAGCAGCTCACGTTGCACGCCGACCGCGGGATCGCCATGACCTCCAAGCCCGTGGCCTTCCTGCTCGCCGACCTCGGCGTGCTCAAGACGCACAACCGCCCGTACACCTCAAGCGACAACCCGTACAGCGAAGCCAACTTCAAGACACTGAAATACCGGCCCGAGTTCCCCGAGCGCTTCGACACCATCGAGCAGGCCCGCGAGCACTGCCGGCGCTTCTTTCACTGGTACAACCACGAGCATCACCATTCCGGCATCGGGCTGATGACTCCCGCCGCCATGCACTACGGCCAGGCCCAGGAGCTCTACGACCGTCGGGCCGACGTGCTCACCGCCGCGTACGAGCGCAACCCCGAACGGTTCGTGCGCAAGCTCCCCACCCCACCGGAGCTACCCACCGCCGCCTGGATCAACAGGCCCGAGAACAAGGAGGCCGCTCACTAAATTCATCCTCACTGCGTCTCAAACACCTTGACAAGTTCCGGACGTTGCCGAGGTTCTCGTGCTTGACCTTGCCGCCCTCCCGGTAGGAGCGGCGCAGCACGTGCGAAACGTACTCCCGATCCTTATACCGCGTCTTGATTGTCGCTACATGAACCGCTCCGCCAGATCGCCTAGGCATAGGCTAATTCTACAGTCCCGAGTGTCAACAGCAACACTTCCTTGGCTACAACAGCCAGCCTTATAAAGCCCGATCACCGTGAACACAGGCGATCGGACTCAGAACCTACGAAAACTTCCGTTTAGTGTCGAGGAGCGAGCGAAGGCAAAGACGCGCATTCAAAATTGCGAGGCGCGCGCGGTTCGCCGGGTCTGCCCTGCTCGGCGCGCAATTCAGTTCTTTCGCCCGGATTCTCGAGAAACGTGTATCTCGCCAGTGGGCTATCCATTTGAGTCAGGGAGCGAGTGGGCCCGCGAGGAGAAACCACCCCAGGAGACCCTTCCGAAAGCCCCTCAGGCGGCGAGGGTAGCACCCGCCAGGCGTTCTTCGCCCCCTGGTCTGCGCGACGCGTGCAACGGCGCGGAGCGCCTCAACCTGACTCAAATGGATAGCCCGCTCTCGCCAAAGGCAGGTGCGTCGCAAGTCCGCAACTCGAGCACCCACCTCGGCCACCAAGCTCTGGCACGAGATCGCGCTCGATCGCATCGTCCGCGCGGTGGTGCGGAACGGCACAGCGACGTCACGACAAAGCGCTCATTGATCCCAGCGGCGACCCTCGCCACTCGGCCATCGACGCCAACTGAATGCATGAGCACCAGTACGCCGCCTCCGACTCGCGCTCGCCGTTGACAGCGAGCGTCCGGTGGACGGGGCTTGCACCGTCAAAGCGAGCGTCAGCGTCGGTCGGCGATCGCGTTGCAATCTTCCGTGGGCAAAACGTTGCGCGCTGCTCGCGGCGGCGCCCGGACTGGCCTGCGAGAGCGAGCGTCTTGCGGTCCGTCCGTTACGGGACCGTCGCGGACGCCGGTCAGCTACGCGCTCCGTCATCAAAGCATCGTCCCGACCAGGGCCGGCCCGGGCTCCTCCGTCTCCCGCATGACCGACACTACCTGACGATGCTCAGTCGTCTTTGGTCCAATCTCGCCGTGTGGGCGCCACGCCTTCCAGCCTGTCCAGGACATGCTTCCAGCGGCTCGGTCTGATCCCCGGCTGTTGGACACGCCAAGCCGGCGCCGCACCGTGCGGGCCCCGAAGCGTCGCCGCTGCTGCAGCATCAATGCGCAGATCCACGCCGCGCTCGTGCAAGGAGGCGACTTGGTCGGCTGCAACAAAGCGGCGACCAGCCTCCGCGCTTATGACGATCCCGTGGAAGATGTCTTCCGCCGGAGCCGCGACGACATGCTCGACCGTTCCGACGAGCTCGCCATCAGACGAGTAGACCGGGACGCCGTCATCGAGCACCTCGTACGCGATCGGCAACCCCTCGTCCATAGTGGAGGACATTAGCGCTGTGCACGGGCGCAGTCATCCGCCGTTCTCGCCTGCAATTTAGCAGGAGCGGAGAGCGCCGTCTTGGATTGCGACGAGCTCCTGGTCGTGGGCGATAGGGATCGTCCCCGAGCAGGGGCTCGAGCGCCCCGATTGGCGGCGTCGGCCGCGATCCCATTCGGCGCAAGCCACAAGCGCAGCAAGTCGCGAGCCGATCTCGAATGCATAACCCCGCGCGATCCGCCGCGGCCGGCACCCGGGCACTCGGATTCCGTTTGCAAGCATAAGCTCGCGCGAGCCCAACTCCCAATCGAAAGCGAAAGCCCGGTGCCGGCCGCGCATGTCAAACGAGCCGCCGGCGATCCCGTCGTCGCCGCCCGATCACTGACAAAGGCCTCGTCCGGCTTGAGCGTGCACGGACGCCTCGTGGGGGCGGACGCAATGGTAGGCATCGGCACCGACCGGGGCCGGATTGGCGATTCCTTTGGCGACATTGCGGTAGCGCGGGCGCCCCCGAACCGGGCGACTCCTTTCATGAAAAGCACTCGTCCGGTCGCGGCGCCCGCGACAATCGCTGCTGGGTGGAAGCGAGCACGCTGAGATTTGGGGCGATCGTTAGCCGCGCGGGGTCGGACTCGATCCTCAGCAAGCGCTCGGCCGTGCGTGCTGAATCGGCACCGCGCGGCTAACTAACGAGCAATCGCGTCTCTATTTCTGGAAGCTGTAAGCAGCCCCAGGGTCGTGCGGCCCACCGCTGCACCTCGACCCGGTCGTTGTCTCCCTGGCGCTGATTCACAGCCGCCGATCGGCCATCGGCGTCGTTGTCGGCTCCGATGAGCCGCCGAGCTGCGACGACGCGGGTCGCGGACACCGCACCGGCTCACGCCGGATCCCAGAACGTCACGGCGGCGACGGCGCCCGAGTCGCACGGCTGGGATCATCCTGGTAGCGCTGCGCGTCGGTGTCAAGGCCCGCGCGGAGGGCGATCACGATCGGACGGAACTCACGGTCCGTCGGTGGGCAGGAACGCCGCGACCGTCGCCCGCGGAGTCGCCTGCATCTCGTGTCCAGCAAACCAGGATGCAACGTGTGCGAACCGCGCTCGACGCCCGCCCAGTCGTCGACGCGCGCAACCGGCGTACGCAGCGGCGCGGGCTGGCGCGGGCTCGATCGCCTGCACCGGCGGCGCCCGGCGGGCCGCCGGGAAGGGGCCTGTCGTCCAATCGCTTAGGCAGCATGAAGAGAGCTCGTCGCCACCTAACCGCGCGACTCCCCCGACAGCGTCCGGGCCGGCCTTGTGTCGCGCCAGAGAATGAAGACTTACGGCGACACCTGCGTTTCGCCGATCACGGTCGCTGCGTCGGTGACTCCGTGCCATGTGTCCTTGGCCGAGGCAACGACGCGGAACGCGTGACCGGGGCTGACCCCGACTAGCGTGATGATTCGCACCGGGTTCCGCTGGGCGCTCTTGACAGTGAAGTTCTGGCCGCCCCTCTGGAACCATGTTGTGTGGTCAGGTCCGAGGATCTCGAGGACGACATTCAGTGACTTCGTTCCCGCCGCTCCAGCGCAGCTCGTGCCGCCACCCCACCACGCGTTGTAGCCGCCCATTCCGGTGCTCACGAACTGCGCTCCAAACGTGGACACCGAGCACTGGATACCAGGGATGTGACCTGTGGACTGAGGCTGCGACAGTGAAGTGGCAGAGCCCGCGGCGGCCGGCAATGCGAGGGCAACCGTAGCTACAAATGCGAGAACTGAGTGTTTCATGTCTGCCATTTGCCAGCTTGCTGTCGGGTTACGTCGGCAGCTGGCCATCGCTTTAGACCCTATGGAGGATGATTCGCCGCGGCGTCGAAGGCCGGACCTCGGTCGCATTTTGCGGGGGTTTGACTGGCCGGAGAGCGGCTCCGGCTGACCCCATACGAAGGAGGTCCGGCCGT
>Ga0335081_10017790_pt1 | contig 11504 bp, 11 predicted proteins | sample Lox_Sample_35_FD_206713 | JGI IMG/M metagenome (GOLD analysis project Ga0335081, IMG submission 206713) | Soil microbial communities from Loxahatchee National Wildlife Refuge, Florida, United States - Lox_Sample_3.5 | ecosystem: Environmental > Terrestrial > Soil > Wetlands | place: USA... | reverse complement strand
AGGCCAGTTCTTCTTTTCCCAGTCAAAAAAAAGGCCGAACATCGCCAAGAATGTCGAGACGATGTACCCCAGGGGATCCATCAGGATCGCGTACGCGATGAGGAAGAGCATGGTGTAGGCCAGTCGGCCCCAGCGGACCGCAGGAGCACCCTGACTCGAACGCCGGGCCGCTCCCTTCGCGTGACCCGCCGACACACGCTTAGCCAATATCATGACGGCTCCAATGCCGCCTATCAGGATTCCCGACAGAAATGCCACAAAACCTGGTGCCGGTGCCCGGAAGGACCCTAAATCGTACTGAAGCGCCAGGATACAGATGATCCCTCCGATGACGATCCAGAAAACTCCTTCCGACATGCCCGTCTCTTTTTCAGCCATTGCCTTGCCTATGGCGCAAAGCCAAAGGACCCCGAAGTTCTGCCAAGGGATCCGTCTTTGAGCAGGGATCTTAAGGTCGGAACCCTGCCTAAGACCGGTGGCAGTCTCTCCGGAGAAAAAACCCTATTTCTTGACCAAACCCTGCTCCACAAAGAAGGCGGAGACATTCTCCTTGAACTGTCCCATCTCCTTCTTAAAAGCGGCGCTGCCCGCAAAAGACAATATCATGTCCATCTCTGCATTCTTTTTCTGAAATTCCTTGTCTTCGACAATCTTAGCCACGACCTCATCAAGCTTCTTCACAATCGCCTCCGGTGTTTTCGTCGGCGTGTAGAGGCCCATGGAGATGGTGTAGGGCAGCTTGTAGCCCAATTCGACCAGAGAAGGAACCTCGGGAGCGAAGGAAGTTCTTTTTTCCGTGCAGGCAGCGAGCATTTTGAGCTTTTTCGCTTTGACCTGCGATTTTATCACGGAAAAGGCCGGAACCCCAAGGGGGATGTGGCCGCCCAAGAGAGCGGGAAGAATCGCCCCGTCGCCATCATACGGCACATCGATGAGATTTAGCTTTTCCGCTTTGGCGATTGTGCTCATCACCAGGTACTGAAGCGACGCCTTCCCATTATGCCCATATTTCACCCCGGGGTTCTTCTTGGCGTACTCGACGAACTCCTTTAGGGTGTTGTAGGGTGCGTCTTCCCTTGCCGTAATCACGTTCAGAAGGTAATGGACGCGACAGACTGGAATGAGATCGTTGCTCGTGTAGGGGGCCCCGTAAAAGTAGCTGTAGACCTCGGGGGCCACCGGGGTATTGTGGAAATAGCCCAGGGTGTACCCGTCCGGCTTGGCCGAAACGACGGAATAGCCTCCGATGGTCCCTGCGGCACCAGGTTTGTTCACAACGATGACGGGTTGCTTCAGCTGTTTCTCCATGGCATCGGCGAGGACCCGTGCGCCCAAATCAAACTGTCCTCCGGCGACCATCGGGACGATGATCGTGATTGTCTTATTGGGGTATTCGTCGGCCGCATGGAGCAAGGCCGGCGAGAACCCGATCAGGAATAGGCACACCACCAAACAACACAATTTCGTCAAGCTTCGAGAAACGATGGTTTTCATGCTTCCTCCTCCCGCTTCGATTTGTTCGGTCATTTCTATAAATCCAGCCTACTCACGTTCGCACTAATGTCTGACATTACTTACACCTTCACTCATAACCCGACCGGAGTTTAATGTCAACAAATTTGTCGCCCTGGGCTGGATAAGACTAAGCTATCGATATTCCAGCCGAACTTGGCCCCTTCGATGCTGATTCAAAAGCGCTCATTTCTCTGCCCTTGACGCCGATTTTCCCTTCGACCACTTTCATGTCGTGATCAAACCAAAGTTGCCCCAGGGCCACGGATTTTCCCAATTTTCCAGCCTTCTTTCCCATTTTGAAATAGTTGTCCATTGGGTGTAAAATAGATTTGACCGTCCGCTCAAAACAGTTCGTCATTCGTCAACGAGATTCTTAGGGAGGCAAAAATGAAAAAGGGATTATGCTTGGCCGTTCTCTTGATTTTTTCTCTGCTTTGGGGGTGCACGATGTTTGAGAAGCGCGTGGATGCTCCCAGGATCACCAAAGAGGAACTCAAGGCAAAAATGGGCAACCCCGACTTGCTCATCATTGACGTCCGTTATGGCAAGGACTGGACGGAGAGCGACCTGAAAATCAAGGGAGCTGTTCGAGAAGACCCCGATGCCGTTGATTCTTGGGCAAGCAAGTACTCCAAGGACAAGACCCTCGTTTTTTACTGCGCCTGACCCCAGGAAGGAACCAGTGCCCGTGTGGCACAGAGACTGGTCAAAATGGGATACACGAAGGTTTATGCTCTCAAAGGCGGTTGGAAGGAATGGCTGAGGGACAATTACCCAACCGAAAGAAAGTGACCCTTGATCGCAGTCACTTTCTTCGGATTCAAGCATATTCCCCTGTCCTCCCGGCGTGTCCTTTACCTCGGTATCACGGGAAGGATGATATGGGAGGGATGCTCCCGGTCGTGATAGATACGGTCTTTTCCGTATTTCAGCCCGAAATGGTGGGCGCTGTCAAACATCCATGAGTCTCCGTTTGAAAAATCGATTCGTATCCGGTGTCCTTTGCGGAACAGGTTGCTCGTGGGCATGACTTCAATCTCGTATTGATAGATCTTACCGGGTTCGATGGCCTCCGGGTTCTCATGGGGGTGCCACGGCCTGTAGCTTTTCGACCGTGCTGGGTCCATGCTCCGGTGGGAAGCCTTAAGCCACCCCCAGGTGAGCATCCTGGCCTTCGGCGGGTAGCCCTTGAATTGCTCGGCATCGGGCGCCTGATCCACGACCCTCACGTAGAAGTCGGCATCTCTTTCGCTCGACGAGGCGAAGAGTACCATTTTGATCGGGCCGGTCACTTCCAGGTCTTCTTCCACGGGAGCACTGGTAAATGTCATGATCCCGGCCGTGGGATGGAGCATCCCGTTTACCCTGGTCGCAACTCCCCCTCCCCTCCAGTTCATCCAGTCTTTGTTCGGATACTCGAATTCAAAATAGCTCTCGTTGGCTGTCGGTGCCTTGGGGGAAAGGCCCCCGTCGTTCAGAGAAAGCGCAGCCCCTGTCCTGCCCGGTTGCAGGTAGAAGGAAGTGTATTCGGTCCCGGCCAGAGGCCATTCTTTTTCCGCCCTGTAACCCTCGTCGCTATTCCTGACGAAGAGTTTGATCGGAGGATCCTTCATCATCCCCGTATCGATCCCTTTCAGCCAGTGGTCGTACCAGCGCAACAGTTCGAGCCTCATCTCCAGAGACTCGAAGATGAACATCTCCTGGCCCACATAATCTCCATGGCAAACCAGCAGCTTCTTGGGAGCTTCGATCTCTTCAAAACCGACGATATTCCCCCGAAGGTGAAGAGCGGCCTTGTGCCATATTCCGATGCTGTAGACCGGGCACTTGATCTTTTTGAAGTCCGGGGTCCTCTCTTTCCAGAAGGCGTCATAGGTCGGATGACGAAGCACCTCGTAAACCATGTCCCACTTCATCGTTTCCGGTTTCAGCGGGTCCTGTGGGAAGGGCCCGGGAATGTCCATCAGTCGTTGCGCCCTCATGTTGAAGTGCCACCAAGTCACGAAGCTCATGTTCAGCAGGCCGCCGTGAAAGACGACATCCCGGTACATGTCCGCACCGCCGTCGAAAGGAACGATGGTGGCAAGATGGGGAGGCTGCGTCGCCGCAGCGAACCACTGGACCCAAGCATAGTAAGACTCCCCGATCATCCCCACTTTGCCGGTGCACCACTCTTTTTGGGCCATCCATTCAACCAGGTCGTAATGGTCTCGCTGCTCCTCGATACTGTGAAACCTCCAGATCCCCTCCGACACCCCTGAGCCTCGGATGTCGGCGTGCACGTAAACATACCCTCGCTCGACGAACCACTCGATCTGGTTGGTCTCACGTTCATGAAAGGCGGGCACGGAAGGCAAATAGACCAGGTTCTTCTGATAGGGCGAGGATGCATACAGGGCAGGAAATTTTCCCGGAGCATCGGGGCGAAAGATGTCTACTGCGACGGTCACTCCGTCGCGCATCCTCACAAGGACGTCCTTCTCAAGCTTGACCCGGTATTTGGGTTGGCTCAATTGATCCTTCGGAAAATCTTCTGGAAGAAATGACGACATAGCGCTTCTCCTTTCATCATCGTTCGTGATCCTCCCCATCCTTTTGCACAAGCTGTTTTCCAAGGTAGGCCGCTGCAACGAGCTCGCTGTTCGCAAGTTGCTCGCAACCTCCCTGGAGGGCGATGGCGCCATTTTGCATCACATAACCCCGATCAGCCACCTGCAAGGCAACCCGGACATTCTGTTCGACCAGCAGGATGGTCAATCCCTGCTGGCGAAGCGTTTCAACCGTTTTGAAAATCTCCCTGATAATCAGCGGCGCAAGCCCGAGGGAGGGTTCATCTGTCAGAAGCAGTTTCGGCTTTCCCATCAGCGCCCGGCCGATGGCAAGCATCTGCTGTTCTCCGCCCGAGAGAGTCCCTGCGAGCTGGGCTTTCCTTTCTTTGAGCCGCGGAAAGAGCACAAAGATTTTCTCCATCCCGGATTCGATCTCCAGACGGCTGGCACGACGGGCATAGGAATAACTGCCCAGCTTTAGGTTCTCCCACACGGTCAGACTCTGGAAAATCTGTTTACCTTCGGGGACGTGACAGACGCCCCGGCGCACCATTTGGTCCGGAGCAAGCCCAGTGACATCAGCCCCTCTGAGAAAAACTTTGCCCCGGGTGGGAGAAACCACCCCGGAGATGCAGCCGAGAAGGGTTGATTTTCCCGCGCCGTTGGCGCCGAGGAGACAGACCACCTCGCCCTCGTCGACCTCAATGGAGATATCGTGCAGTACTTGCGTTCGCCCATAGCCCGCGCGGAGTCCTTCGGTCTTAAGCATCGCTGGCATCTCCTAGGTAGGCGGAGATCACCGTTTGGAGGTTCCTGACCTCACTGGCCCTCCCTTCGGCCAGCTTCTCGCCATAATTGAGGACCACGATCTCGTCACTGATACTCATGACCAGATCCATATTGTGTTCGATCAGCAGAATGGATAGCCCTCGGCCGGTAAGCTCTCTCAGTAAAGCCCCTAGTCTGGCCCTCTCAGCATCGTTGAGGCCTGCCGCGGGCTCGTCCAGGAGCAGCAGTCTTGGTTTGCCGGCGAGGGCTCTCGCGATCTCGAGGAGCCTCTGTTCTCCGACAGGCAGGGCACCCGCCAGCGCATGAGCGCGGCTCGTCAGACCGATGAAGTCGATCTCGGATCGGGCCACTTCCATGATTTCCCTCTCCTTAGCACGGGCTCCGGGTAGACGTATGGCTGCCTGAAGGGTGCCGAGATTGGCCCAGCGGTGGCAACCGGCCATCACGTTCTCCAGAACCGTCATCTCCTGGAAAATGCGGAGCAACTGAAACGTGCGGCTGATGCTGAGACGGGCTGTTTTGTGGAGAGGAAGGCCTGTAATGCGCTTCCCCTCAAAACGGACTTCACCTGAAGTCAGAGAGAGTGCCCCTGTAATCAGATTGATGCAGGTGGTCTTGCCGGCTCCGTTCGGCCCGATGAGGCCTTTCAACTGGGCCGGCATGACGGTGAAGCTCAAATTGTGGACGGCGGGCAGCCCGCCGAAGTTCTTGCTGATGCGGTCGACTTCCAGGATGGGGGTCTCCTGATTCACGGTTGGCCTCCGACCGGTTCCGACGCAACCGGGGGATGTCCCCCGTCTCCGTTGAGCGATGTCTCTTCTGCGGGTGATTGCCCGCCAGATCGCCGGTCCCAGATCTTCCTGAACAATCCGACAATGCCTTGTGGCACAAAAAGCAAAACACTCGTCAGGATGAGTCCATCGACGAGTAGCCGGTAGTTCTTCATAAACTCAGTAACCTGCGGAAGAAGCTTGATGAAGGATCCTCCAACGACGCCGCCGATGACGCTTCCCTTTCCGCCCAGAAACACCATCACCATGAACTCGAGTGAAGGTCCAACCCCAAATTGAGCGGGAGTGACGGACCCTGTGTAGTGGGCGAGAAGGGTCCCGGCCACAGAAGCGTAAATGGCGCTGAGGACGAAAACCTTGACCTTCTCCCACGCCACGTCGATGCCCAGGCTCTGCGCGCCCGTCTCGTCCCCCTGGATTGCCCTGAGGATTCTCCCCGCCTGCGAGTTGGAGAGGCCGGCGGCGAAGAGTATCCCGAGAAAGACGACACCCCATACCAGGTAGTAATTGGCAACATCTCCTTCAAAAAGGATCGGGCCGACAGAGAAGGGCGGCTGGCCCTGGATACCGGTAAATCCTCCGGTCCACGGACCGCCGACAATCAGGAGCGCATTGATGAGCATCACAAAAATCAGCGTGGCCACGGCCAGATGAAATTGGGTAAGCATCTTGAGCAGGGGGATGCCGAGGACGAGGGCCACCAAACCCGTAACGATCGCTGCAATGATCAATGCCGGAAGGGGTGTGAAACCAAACTTGATCGTAAGAAGGGTGCTGACGTAGGCTCCGATCGCATAGAAGCCACCGTGGCCGAGCGAGAGCTGGCCTGCGTGGCCGACAAGCATGTTGAGACCTGTGACCACCAGGGAGACGATGCCGGCGAGCACCAGGAAGCCGAGAGTATACTCATCCCTGATGAAGAGCGGGATGGTCCCGACGAAAACAATGCCGATGAGGGCGCCGATGAGATGGCTTCGCTTCACCTTGCCGATCCCCTGATGATGCCCCTTGGCATGGCACACAGTACGACGAGCAGAATGAGGAGCGCGATCACATCCTTGTACATGGATGGGAAAATGCCCGCAGCCATGCTCTCGGCGAGTCCAACCGCAAGCCCACCCACCACAGCGCCGACATTGCTCTCGATGCCTCCGACGATCGCTGCCACAATCCCCTTGATCGTCAGGAGTACGCCGCTGAGGAAATTCATAAAAACAATCGGGGCCACGAGTACCCCGGCCAAAGCCCCGATCGAAGCGCCGAAAACAAAAGACAGCTGGACCACCCTGATCGGGTTGATTCCGACAAGAGAAGCAGCGAGGCGGTTCTCTGCCGAGGCGCGCATAGCCAACCCTAACATGGTTCTGTCAAGAAAGAACCAGAAAAGGAAAGACAGGGCGCCGCTGATACCGAGAATCCAGATCGTCTGGGGAAGGATCGCCGCACCCAGGACCTGGATGGGATCAGAACCTAAGAGATGGGGCAGCAGGTAAGAATCCTGCCCCCACAGAACCACGGCAAACCCCTGAATGGTCATCGAAAGGCCGATGGTGATCATGATGACCATCATCCGGGGAAAAGTGCGCACCCTCCGGATGATCAGGCGTTCGATGACCAGGCCGACGAGGCCGACAAGGACGATGGCGGCCGGGACCGACAGAAACATGGGCAGTGCCAGGCCGATCAGGGCGATGGCAATCATCCCTCCGAGCATCGAGAATTCTCCCTGGGCAATGTTCATGATCCGGGTGGTTCGGAAAACGAGGGAAAAGCTGAAAGCGATCAGGGCATAGATTGCGCCCAGCGTCAGTCCCGAGATCAGGAACTGAAGGACCTGTGCGTGCATACGAGATATTTCCGAGGGCACAGGCCGGCTCTACCGCCAGCCTTGTGCCCACTCCACTCAGAAGTTTACTTTGGGACGACCTGCCATTTGCTCCCGAGACCCATCAGCATGATAACGGAATTCTTGTCCACCCCGTTATGATCGCTCGGAGTCATGATGTAATTGGCCTGGAGGCCGCTCATCTTGATGTTTTCAATATAATTGCGCACCTTTTCGGGGTTGGTTCCGACGGCCTTCATTGCATTGACAGCCATCGCAGTCAGATCCCACGCAACCGCCTCTAAATTTTCGGGGGGCGCGTTGAATTTCGCCACGTACATTTGCCGAAATTCGAGACCTGCGGCCTTGACCGGGTCGCTGTCGGGAATGCTGTCAATGACCTGGAGCTTGCCGCCCAGCGTGAATAAAAGGTTCTCTTTGGGGACGTCCCCGATCAGCTTGAAGAACCTGCTGCTGGCGGCCCCGCCGCTTGGCATATAGGGAATATCCATTCCAAGCTGGCGCATGTTCTTATAGACCAGAACAGCAGCATCGCCGGAGCACCAGGACAGGAGCGCCTGGGGTTTGGCCGCCTTAAGCTTGGAGAGCTGAGGAGTGATGTCCTTGTCCTGAGTGTTGAAGCGCTCCTCGCCCACGATCTGAATGCCGTATTTGCCGGCGAGAGACTTGAGATAAGCCGACGCCCTGTCGCCGACGTCATCCATGGTCTGAAGGCTTACGATCTGGGTCCAGCCGCGCTGTTTGACGAAATTCATATAGACTTCGTTGCCCATCTCGACACCGACGACCAGGTTGAAGAGGTACTTGTCACCCGGGTTGATGGTGATGGCCCCGGAAGCGATATCCGGAATCTTCATCTGCTGAATGGTGGGCTTAATGGGCATGATCGTCCAGGCCCCTGTGGGACCGAGGATGACCGACACCTTGTCCTGTTTTGCCAGCTTCTTGACGAGCAGCCCGGCCGTGTCGGCCTGTGACTGGTCATCGTAAGAGATGTGCTCAATCCGCTGACCTTTGATGCCCCCTTTCGAATTCAGCCGTTCAATCTCAAGGGCGATGGCCCTCTGCTGCATGCTTCCGACGTTTGCAAACGAACCGGTCAACGAAAAAACCGTTCCGATCTTGTATGCCTCTTTCGACGCGGTTTGAGCCATGGCAGGTGATATGGCCACCGACAGGAAAAACATCAGAGCTGCAACAACCATGAGCAATGCTGGATAGTCCCTTTTGATCTTCATCGTCATCCACTCTCCTTCCTCGTTAGTCTTCGCTCCCATCATTACTCCCGCCAGGATCCGACTCTTCAACAATGTATCCGCGATACCCGTCCCCTCGGGAGAAGATCAAATCGGTCTTCAATAAGACAACCCCAATCTCTTGTCAATAGGGATGGGGTCCTGCCCGCGCGCGGTTTCTTACCTTATCTAGGAAGGGGTCTGGGCGAATCTTTCGGGGAGGCTTCAACAGGGACAGACCAGGCCAATCGCTTCGGGGCGGTTCACACCGGATTACCAATCGACTCAGGAAAGAATCTTCAGAAGATTCTCCGTTTTCGCCACCCACCCGAAACAGAGTTTGACATTGAAGACGGTCGACTCCTGCATGGACGCCGGGCCGTTGTTGGCCGACGCGTCCGAAATGAGAATCGGAAAATAACCCAGGTTGGCGGCGTCCCGGATCGACGCTTCCACGCAAATATTGGTCGCGCATCCGGTAAAGAAGAGGTACTTGAGGCCATAGGTTTTTAAAAGGAGGTCGAGGTTGGTCCCAAAGAAAGCGCTGAACCTCGGCTTCTCCACAATCAAGTCGGTGTCTGAAGGTTTAAGGGCATCGATGATTTGTGCTCCCCAGGTGCCGCGGACGAGGGATTTGCCCTGCAAAAGGGGGTTCTCCTTATATTGCTTTGCGCTCTTGTGCCAAAAAGTGGAGTCCGGCCCCACCTCCCGGAAATCAGGCGAGAGAACGTGGGCGATGTAGATCACTTTCATCTTCTTTGCACGGACCTTATTCAGGATTTTTTGAATCGGATCGATCACCTTCTGAATCGAAGCCACGTCAAACCCTCGTACGTCAAACATCCCGCCCTTGGCTGCAAAGGCATTCTGCATGTCGACGATGACGAGAGCGGACTTTGCCAGGTCGATGTCTATCGGTTCAGGCTCGGTCTCTATTCTTACAATGGTCTCATTCATGGTCAGCCCTTCCTTTCTTGAAGTTGAAACTCCATTGAACCGAGTGGAGAATTCCCCTCGCCCAGGAAAACCCCTTAGAACTTAAATATTCTTTGGGCCATCCGGAAAAGAAAAAACAAGATGATCAGCGCTACCACGATATATTTCAGGATTGTCCATGGGGTGCGTTTCGTCGCCTTGACATTTTCTTCTTTTCTGAACTCGGAGTCTGTCTCATATTTTTCGATGTAACTGATCTGCTCACGAACATAGCCTTTGACCCTGCTATCATTCGCTGCCGTCTCTGTCGCCCGAAGAATCGTTTCTGACTCTGAAAAAAGGCCCTTCCTAAAATTGTAAAAGGCCAGGGATAGTCTTCCCGAAATCTCTCCGGGATTAAGGTTGATCAGCCGAGAGGCGTAATTCTCTCCCTGCGAATCGTCCGTATCGAGCATGAGCATGGTCAGCCGACGTAAGTATCCGACGTGATAAGGAGAAAGTGCTACCAGATGCTCAAGCTGGGGAATGATTTGGGAAAGGCTCTCTCCTGAATCGATGTCTGCTAAAGCAATGCCTTCTAAAGCATCGCCGTCGTTCGGGTTCATGGCGAGTATCTTTCGGAAGGCCTTTTTCGCCTTCCAGAAATGGAATTGAACCAGATGAAGATTTCCACGAAATTTCAAATCTTCGACATCAAGAATCTGGCTTCCGGTGGTCATCTGAAGTTTCTTCGTCGAACCAATTTGCTGCCCCCACTTTGCGACGTACTTTGTCTTCTCACTCACAAAAGGCTCAGGCGCCTTCTTGGCAATGAACTCCAGAACTTTGCCGTAGCCGGGTAATTTGGAAAAGGTGAAGAAGGCTTTTCGGCATGAGAGGGATATGGACTGTTCTGTCCTTGTCGAAATGTCGGTTCGATAATACTTTCCGTTTCGCGAGCCCATAACAAAGGTCAGTACGGACGTGACATCGTCCCACCGAACCAAATAATCATCCCGAGATCCTTTCTTAATTCCCTGATCATCAAAATGGAACCGTCCGTAAGTAAGCATCATTTGTCCTCCCAAGGAGCCGGCGTTCCCAATGCTAGCAAAAATGAAAAGGGAAAGCAAGGACAAGGCGGTGTCGGTTTCGATTTCGAATGCCCATACCGAGCCGAGGGGGCTTGGTCCCCCGAATCGGTTCAGGGGCGCTTCCTTATTGGTTGACCAGCTTCTCATATCCTAAGTCATGAAATCGTCCGTGGAATGCACGGCCGACGATCCCCAAACCTATAAAGGCAATCGCCCTTCTGAAACGCCAACGCGGGGGAATAGGCTGCCCTCGGCGCCCCCCGGCGGGGGAAACTGACCCACTCCCCAAGGAGAAGGGACTGTCGAAAAAAGTGATGCGAAATCAGGCTCCCTCCTGCTTTACTCAACGTAGATCATTTTGCGCGTCATGCCGCCATCGGCAATAAATACCTGCCCCGCTATAAACCCCGCCTGATCCGACAACAGAAAAGCTGCCAGTGCGGCAACATCTTCGGGTTTTCCGACCCGACCCACGGGATGTTGGGCGTGGTCGATCGGACGAAGGCCGGGGAAAGGTCCGCGACTGCCCTTCTTCCATGCGCGGACATCAATCCAACCCGGGGCAATACAATTCACCCTGACCTCCGGACCCAGGCTGATGGCGAGGGCATGGGTAAGAGCCACCATGCCACCTTTCGCTGCCGAATAGGCCTCGGTATTCGCCTCGGACTGAAATGCACGAGTCGAGGCGATATTGACGATAGACCCGCCATACTTCCGCAGATGAGGAGAAGCATGTTTCGCACAGAGAAAGCACCCCGTCAGGTGGG
>Ga0335081_10017789_pt1 | contig 11504 bp, 10 predicted proteins | sample Lox_Sample_35_FD_206713 | JGI IMG/M metagenome (GOLD analysis project Ga0335081, IMG submission 206713) | Soil microbial communities from Loxahatchee National Wildlife Refuge, Florida, United States - Lox_Sample_3.5 | ecosystem: Environmental > Terrestrial > Soil > Wetlands | place: USA... | reverse complement strand
CATCGACCCACTCGAGGAATGCGTTGACCTCCTCGACCTCACGCCGATGCAGCGGCGGCGCAGGGACGACGAACGCGTCTGCGATCTCGTGCATCCGCCGGCGCATGATCGGCCAGTCCTCGACCGCCACCATGACGTCGGCGAGAACCCGCCGGATGCCGCCGACGAGCTCCTCGAGGCGCTCGGGCTGGGTCTCGCGATCGATTTCGAACTGCATCAGCGGCTCGGTGAGTACGCCGGGCAGCCGGGCTCCCGCCGGCAAGACCTCGACGAGGCGGCCGTGCGCGTCCCGAAGCACGTCGATCACCGGATGGATCGAGAGCTGGATCCCATATCCACGGCGGGAAAGCTCCATGCCGACCGAGTCCACCAAGAACGGCATGTGATCCGTAGCGACGTCGACGATCGTGTTCGTCGAGCGCCAGCCGTGCTCTGCGAGCACGGGGTTGTACGCCCGCACGTTGAAGGCTCGAGGGGCGCGATCACGAGCCAACTCCCAGACTGCTATCGCCGCGCCGTAAAGATCATGGGTGCTGCGCTCAGCGAGATCTTCCCGGGGCACCCAGTGGTAGAACTGGCGCACGAACGCGTCGCACTGGTCTACCAGCTCGGGCGCAAGGTCGTCGCGCACACGGCTGCATACCGACTGAATGAACGCTGCTTCGGCCTCCTCCGCCCTCAACGCCATCACTGCGAGCCCTTCGATCGACCTGGCACTCCGCGGCGCGCCGGCACCGCTCGCGCCACGGTTAGCTTGCCAGCCTACCGGACGGCAACCCTTGACACACGCGTTCGCCGCGTGGGGGCGGCTCAGCGATGGGCTAGTGTCCGAAGCTGTGAGCAGCCCCCATGGCGATCGCTTCAATCGGTTCGCGGACGACCCCGACGACGTGATGCAGCGTGCGCTCGCGGCAGGCGCCGCTCTGGGGGCGCCGACCGAAGAACACCGCCGCTTCCCCGAGACCGTTCACCGTCAAGGGGCTTTCCGCGACCCGTTAGGCCACAACTGGTCCGTCGGGGACAAGGCGCCGCTACGAGCGAGAGCGTGATCGGTGCTGCGTGCACGATTGCTAGGGGGCCTCGAGGTCGAGCTCAACGGGACCGCGATCGACTCGCCGGCGACACAGCGTCCTTGGGCGCTGTTCGCGTACCTGGCGCTCGCCGGGAGGCCGGTGTCGCGCGCCGAACTGGCGAGCACGTTCTGGCCCGACGTGCTTGACCAGAGCGCCCGGGCGAGCCTGCGGAGCGCCCTGTGGGCGCTGCGGCGCCGGCTCGGAGACCGGCTCGTGGTCGATGGCGATCACGTCCGACTGGACGCCTGGACCGACGTACACGAATTCGAGCGCCTGGCCGGCAACGATCCCGACGCGGCGCTTGGGCTCAGTGAGGGAGATTTGCTCGCAGGGATCGAGGATGATTGGGCGCTTCAGGCGCGCCAGCGTCATTGCGACCGCGTGGTCGAGCTGCTCGAGGCACTTGCGCGGGCTGCGCAGCAACGTGGCGAGCACCACCGGGCGATCGCGCTGACGCGCCGGCAGACCGAGCGCGATCCGCTCGATGAGCTTGCACAGCGCCGGCTGATCGAGCGGCTCGCCGGCGTCGGCGACCGGGCCGGCGCAATGCGCGCCTACCGAAGCTTCGCGGACCGGTTACGCCGGGAGCTCGGAGTGACGCCGTCGGCGGCCACGCGCGAGCTCGTGGACGGGCTGCGCGAGACGGCCCCTGTCGCGAGACGCGTGCACGTGCCGGGCTTGCCGGCGCTGACCGGGCGCGAGCGCGAGCTGGCGGAGCTCGAACGGGCCTGGGGCGCGGCCGCCGGCGGCCGCGGCGCGGTCGCGCTCGTCCGCGGCGAGGCCGGCATTGGCAAGACGCGGCTGGCGTCTGAGCTGCGCCTGCGGGCGGGATCATCGGGGGCTCGCACGGCCGTCTCGGCGGCGCTCGACCTGGGAGGCACCGCGCCGTTCAGCCTGTGGGCCGAGCTGATCCGCGAGTTGCTGCCGACGCTGCCGGCGCCGCCCCCCGACGCCGCTTGGCCCGACGACCTGGCGGTGCTCGTGTCGGAACTGCCGGCGCACTTCGGGCGCGGCGTGACGCCGCTCGTCACCGTCGCGCCCGACCTTCAACGCACGCGCCTGTTCGAGGCGGTCGTGGCGTTGCTTGGGTGGGCCGCCCGCGACGCGCCCGTGCTGCTTGTGCTCGAGGACGCCCATGACGCCGACACCCCCAGCCTCGAGCTGGCCGGCTATGCCGCCCGGCGCTTGGCGGCGCTTCCCGTGATGATGCTGATCACACGCCGGCAGCCGCCGCACCGGCCCGAAGCCGACCGCCTCGAGCACGCGCTACGCGCGCGCGGGCTGCTGGTATCCGAACTCGCGCTCGGGCCGCTGCGCTCCGACGCGATCGCGACGCTCGCTCGCGAAGCGGCGCCGCTCGGCGAGGCGGACGTGACCCGTGTGGTCGAACGCGCTGAGGGCAACGCCCTGCTCGCCGTCGAAACGGCGCGCACGCTGCGCAGTGGAGATGAGCAGGTGGCCGAGAGCCTGCGCGGATCCGTGCGTGCGACGCTCGCGCCGCTGTCGGGCGACGTCCGCAGGCTGGTGGAGGTGGCCGCCGTTGCCGCCCGCCCGCTCGACGCCGCCGAGGTCGACGCGCTATTGCTGCCGGAGGCGGCAGCGGACGCGCTCCAAACGGGATTGGTCGTAGCCGACGGCAGCCGGATCGCATTCCGGCACGCGCTGCTGCGCGAGGCCGCCTATGAAGAGATCGCCGAGCCGCGGCGGCGGACGCTGCACCGAGCCTGGGCGGACGTCACGGCACGAGCTGACGAGACGGCCCGCCATCTGCGACTCGCGGGCGCCGATCTCGATTCAGTCCCTCACCTGGTGCGTGCGGCGGCCGACGCCCGGGCGGTGGCGGCGCTCGAGGAGGCGGTCGGCTATCTCGGGGAGGCGCTCACGATCGCCCCTGACCGGGCCGAGGAATGGTTCGAGCTCGGCGAGCTCGAGGCCTGGCGCGGGCGCCGCGAACCGTGCGATCAAGCGTTCCGGCGCGGCTTGGCGCTGCTCGACGGAGACGACCGGCTGACGCTCGCGCGGGCGTGGCTGCGCCGTGCGCGCGCCAATCACGGACCCATCTGCGTCCCGCGAGCGGTCCTAGACGGCGCACACCATGCGCTCGATCTGCTGGCGCACACAGACGAGTTCGCGCCGCAAGAACGGAGCGAGGCCCTCGCGGCGTGCGCATGGGCCGAGGCGGTGGCAGGCAGCGTGGACGAAGCCGAGCGGCTGCTGGTCGAACTGAGCGCTGCGGCAGCCGACAGCAACGACCTGCGCACGTACGATGCCGGCCACGCACGAGCGCTAACGCTGATGCGCCGCGGCTCCTTCGTAGCGGCTTTTGGACCGTCGATCGCAGCCGGCGAGGCGGTCGCACGGGCCGGCCGCCCCGATCTCGCCTACGGCTGCTGGATCAACGCGGCGGGCGCGGCGACCGCGGCCGGCGAGCCCGAGCGCGCACTCGAGTTCCTGGACCGTGGTACGAGCGCGGTATCCGGGCATGGACTCCGAAGCCTCGAGGTCCATCTGCTGGCGGCGCGCTCGTTCGTGCTGAGAGGGATCGGTCGCCTGGACGAAGCCTGGCACGCGGCCGAATCAGAGCAGGCGATCGCCGAGCAGCTCGCCCAACCCGAGCTTGAGGCGATGGCCAGCCACGACCTCGGGCTGGCCGCGCTCGCACGCGGCGAGTGCGGGCGCGCCGCCGAGCTGCTTGCCCGGGCGCTCGTCGAAGGCGCCCCGATCAGCCGGCCGCTGACGCGCCTTGCGCTGGCCGAGGCGTTGGCCCGCGCAGGCCAGCCCGATCGGGCCGCCGAGCAGTTGCGCGCGACTGTGCTCGAGCCGGTCAGACCCAGCGACTTCCCGAACGCGCTGGTGCCGCGTTTGGCCCGAGTCCAGGGCCTGATTGCGCTCGCGCGCGGCGGGCGCGAGGAGGCCGAGCGGCGGCTACGAGAGGCGGTCGGCGGTTGGGAGCGATTGCTCGAGCGGACCGTCCGCGCGGAGAGCATCACGAGCGCCCTGGCGGACCTCGGACGCCCGGTGGTCGGGCTAGTCGAGCCCGAACGCGAGCTGGCGCGAGCCCGTTCTGATCTCCGCCAGATCCAGAAAGGCATCACCGATGCCATCGTTTTATGCTGAATCAGCTTTAGGGGCCGTTCAAGAATTAGCGCTCGGAACTGACGAGTGGCTGGGCGTGTCCGGCCCCGGCGCGGGCTCGCCGCGATAATACCGGGCGTATTTGAACGGCGAGCCGGCGGTGCGTGCACGCCGGGCCCGATCATCGCGGATCAGAGCCCGGCATGTCCCAAACGTCGTCGACCAGCCATCCGCTGCGCTCAGCGGGCCGAGAATCTGCCCGTAACGGGCATTTCGCTTCCGTGCGTCACGGACGCTCACCCGCCAGCCGCAGGCGACCAACCCCGGTACCAACAACCAAACGAACCGGTCGGCGTCCCTCCGTGAGTCTCAGGCGGTCGCCGCGCTTAGGCCCTTCGTGCGGGCCCAGCGCTTGAGGTCAACAGATGTTTCGATCTCGCCGCTGGCTCGCGTCGGGTCGAACAGATAGGCGGCTTCGCTCTCGCGGCCTCGCGTCGGATCGCAAAGATACGCGTGCCTGCTCTCGCGGCCTCGCGTCGGATCGAACAGATGAGACGACTGGCTCTCGCGTCCTCGCGTCGGATCGCAAAGATACGGGTGCCTGCTCTCGCGGCCTCGCGTCGGATCGAACAGATGAGGGGCTCGGCTCTCGCGGCCTCGCGTCGGATCGAACAGATAGCTCGCCTGCACGCCCACCGAAGGGCCGGCCGCCGCGGCCGATGCCTGATCCCCGAATTCTCGAGTTCCAACATCACCCTTCACACCGTCTCGGCTGTCGGCGCCAGGTTTGGTGATCACGTCGGTCAAGTTGTCTCCTCAGTTGGTTGGTAGCACTGAAAACACGGCGGATCCATCGCCCCCGGAATTGCGGCGGATCCGTGCCCCGGTACCTCGTCCGCTGTACTATAAGCACGAATCTGTCAAGGTCAAGGACGGGCGCATGTACTCGCCAAGTATCGTGTTAGCTCAGGGGCGCTCATGAATCGATATCGGGATGCTTGAACGGACCATCAATTTCTTCGCTCCCGCCGATTCCGGCCGCTTGGTCGATAGGCTTGGCATGCGGCCGATTGCCTACGCGTCTTGTTAGGGTGCCGAACGGCCGCGATAGCTCCACCTAGCCGCTCGACGCAGCAGCAAGCTACGGTTAAGTGGAAGCGATCGAAGCGAGTTAGGCCCGCTCTTAGTTCATCGAAGTTAATAAATCTGCTCTAACTTGATGGTGCCGTCTGCGTTCAAAGCAGCGAGCGCGATGCCGGGCGTTGCCGACTGTCAGCCAGGTGCATTCGTCGTCGCCCCGATCGGGTGAGGTCGGCGTCGACCGGTGCGGTCGGACTGGCGGCCGCAGGCCGACAGCGGCGCGGGGCGGCGAGAACAGAAAGCCTGCCCGAGCGCCGCGGCTACCGATACGCGAGCGCAGGGTTGTGGCGTGGCGAGACGTCCTCCGACACCGTCCCAACGGCTGGAGCAACACGCCGCACAGCTCGCAGCCGCATCGCACGCAGCTCACTGGGGAGGAGCGCTTTGACCTCGAACGTCGAGCAGTCCTCGAGCCCCACCAGGACAGTCTCGCCGTCGCCCTCAAACCGTGAAACCACGCGAAACAGTCGTCTGCCATCCGTGAGGTAGCCGCCCAGTGCCAGAGCCCGCCGGCTGAGTTCGCGTACGCCAAGCGAGTGCACAATCGAGAGAGCCATCGTGCGACTAGCTTCGCGATCCTGCCGGCCGGCGACATCCGCACAGTCAACGGATTCTCGGCGTTGAGAACTACGCGGATCACGGACGCCGCGCAAGCATCCGCGACCGTCAAAACGCTCACTGATTCTTGAACGGCCCTTAACGCGTCGGGCTGAGGTCTGTTTTAGATGTGGGACGGACCCGACATCGGGGCTGCAGGAGGACGTCAGCCACGCCCCGTCGTAGGGTGCAGTCGCGACCGCCGTGCGGGCAGTGCGCCCGCGGCGAGGAACGCGAGCAGCGTCAGCGCGCAGAGCGCGAACAGCGTCAGCGCGCAGAGCGCGAACAGCAGCGCGTAGCCTCGGTAGCCGCGGTAGCGAAATACGACCCGGTGGATGCCGGGCCGCACCCTGACGGCGACCAGCGCCGGCGCGACCATCACCGTCGGCTCTGGGCGTCCGTCGACGGACGCGGTCCAGTCCGGGTCATACGAGGCGCTCAGCACGACGGCGCCGGGGCTGCGCAGCCGCACGGTGGCGCTGAGACCGCCGGCGGCGAGCCGGCCGTGCGTGCCGAGGACGCTTCCGGGTGAGGTGACCCTTGCACCTCCAGGCAGTGGCTGCGGCTGCCCCGGCCCCCACGCGACGCGCAGATCCACGCCGCCCTGAGCGAGGTGCGAGTGCAGCAGCGGGATGCTGCGCACGCCGACGTTGCTGCGGTCAGCCGTGAGCGTGCCGGCGAGCGTCGCGGTGTGGACGAAGCTGCCGCTGACGAACGTCAACAGCGAATACGGCCCCGACCTGGCGACGAGTCGCGCCCGTACCGGCGGCGCATAGCCGGTCGGGACGAGCAGATACCGGATCCCGAACAGGATGTAGTCGCTCGGGTCGGTGTCTAAAAAGAAGTACTCCGGGTCGGTCATCAGCGATGCGGTTCGCAGTGTGTATCCGACCTCGTCGATGTCCTGGCTCTCGACGTACTTGAACACCGGGACCGCCCCGACCGTAAAGCTGTTCCCCCAGTTGGTCGGCTCGCCGGCGTACACGCGGCCGCCGCCGTCGCGGCGGATCACCGCCAGCAGGCGCCCGAGCTCGGCTCCTTGGGTCGCGTCGGCCCGGCGCTGGGCGGCGATCGCGCTCGCGTTGCGACGGTTGTAGCGACGGAGCTCGGCCCATGCCGGCGAGAGCACGAGGACTGCCGCCGCGAGTGCGGCGGTCACCTGGACAGTGGAGTGACTCGCGAGCCGGTTCGCGCGACGCCCGCCGCGGCGGCCGACGATCTCCCAGACGATCCGTGCTATCCAGGCGGCTCCGCCGCCCGCAAGCAGCAGCGCACTCAGCTGAACGCCCATCACAAATCGGCGGAAGAAGATGTCACCGCTGCCCTGCCGCCGCCTCCTTGGGCGCCAGCTCGGCGAGGTCGACCAACTCGAGCGCCGCGCGCTCTAGCTCGGGCAGCTGCGAGCAACGCTCGATCAGCTCCCGGCCCGCCCGCTCGGCGTCGATCCTCGCGGTCAGCTCGTCGATCTCGTCGGTGTCCAGTTCGTGCCACCCGGCATATCGGACCGCCGCCTCACGGCCACTCTTGACCTGCTCGCAGTGCCGTGCGTAGACGTGTCCGGCGATCCCGAACAACCACGCCCGCGAGGAGCCCCGGTCCGGGTCGAAGCTGCCGAACGCGCCGGCGGCGCGCACGAACGTCTCCGAGGTCAGATCGGCGACCACCTGCGGCTCGGCACATCGCCGGGCGAAGTACGACATCACGATGTCGACGTTGCCCAGGTACATCTGTTCGAAGTCGGCGAGGGCCGAACCGCCCGGCTTGCCCGGCATGCGGCGCTCCGCCTCTGCCAAGCTCCCGAGCATCGCGACCTTCGCCTCCGCTGCTGTGCTCATATGTGCCCAGTTGCCGAGACCGGCCGCCGCTGTGACATCACAACCATGCGGACCGAGTTCTACACGCGTCTCCCTAACACGGCCGTAACGGCGCGCGGTCAGCACCAGCAAGGGCCCCGAAGCCGCGCCAGAGGGTCCTTGGCCGTGGAGGCCGTGAAATTCAGGTCAAGTCTTCAGAGCACGCCTCGTCGGGCCGGGGCGGAGCCCCGCCAGGTAGACGAGCGGGTCTATGATCGAAACGCCGGACACAGCCATGGGTCAGCGAGCGCTACACGTCGACGTGCACCACGAGGATGGCTCCTACTGGGCCGAAGTCCGCGAGCTGCCCGGCTGCTTCGCCTCCGGCGGTACTGTGGCGGAGCTGATCGAGTCAGTTGAAGAGGCCGTTGCACTCTACCTGGCCCCGCCCGAGGGCGAGGCACGTCCGGTCTGGTTCGAGCTCGCGGGGTTCGACCTTGGGACTGGGAACTGGGCATGATCACGTCGATTCGGGCATCCATGCCCGGATCCCGAGAAACCGTCTTCCGCCCGGCCTCCGGCGGCGGGCTCCGCATGGTGATCGACGCGTCGAAACTGGACTCGTTCGTGCAGCTTGCGATCACCAAGCGGAGCTAGATGCGTCGTGGAAGGGTCGCGGGCCGGACTTCGCCGGCGAGCTGGGCGAGGATCTGGCGTAGGCGGTCGCGGCTGGCCTTGCGCCGGAGTCGGCCGTCGGGAGCGAATGATTCGTGAGCGGTCGCAAGCGCGAGCTCCTGGTCGAGGACCCGGGCGCCGGCGAGGCCGAGCGCTTTGCGTAGCTCGGCCTGGGCCCAGGTGGCGCCGAACATGCCGGTGCTGGCGCCTATGACCGCCACCGGCTTGCCCGCCAGCGGTGAGGTGGCGGGCGTCGGGCGCGACGCCCAGTCGACGGCGTTCTTGAGCACGCCGGGGATCGAGCCGTTGTACTCCGGTGTGACGAACAGCACGGCGTCGGCATCGCGGATCGCGGCAATGAACGCGTCGGCGCCCGGCATCCCGCCGCCGTTCTCGTTCTCGTCGGTCTCGTCAAACGGCTCGACAGCCTTCAAGCCTTCGAAGCTGACCAGCTCGACGCTGAGCGGCAGCTCGTCGGCTGCCGCCCACAACAGGCGTCGGTTCAACGACTCGGGGCGCAGCGACCCGACCACACCCAGGATCCGCACGGTTAGGGTCCTTGGCCGTAGAGGCCGTAAATTGAGGTCAAGTTTTCAAAGCACCCGTCGTCGGGCTGGGGCGGAGCCCCGTTAGTGATGCTCGTCGGCGAGCGCGAACTCGAGCGTGACAGAGATGGTGACGTCGTTGCCGAGCACAACACCTCCGTGGGGCAGCGGAGCGTTCCATCGCAGGCCGATCGCCTCGCGGTCGATGGTGGCCTGGAGGTCAATGCCGATCTTCTCGATATCTCCAAGTGCCACGACGGGACCAGCGATGCGGCCGGTGGCGCTGATCGGGACGCTCGTGCCCTTGATCGTCAGGGTACCCTCGCTCGTGAGCGTGCCGTCGGCGACCGCCAGGGAGGAGGATTCGTAGACGATCTCCGGGTAGCGTTCGGCGTCGAAGAAGTCCGGCGTGAGCAAATGACCCTTTAGCCGGTCGTTCTTGATCTGCAGTGAAGCGACCTTGACCTTGCCGACCAGTCGGCCGTCGCTGAGCGTGGCGTCGATCTCGTTGAACTCTCCTCGGAAGGTGCCGACCATCATGTGGCGCACGGCGAAGTCGGCGACGGAGTGGACCGGGTCCAGGGTCCACGTACCGGAAGGAACTGCTGCGTCGATGACAGTCATCTCGCTCCTATGTTAGATTCGGACCACGGTCCGATTCGGACCACGGTCCGCTTTACTTGCGATTACCATATCAGAACCGGACTGCGGTCCCAATGAGGAATCATCATCGAACTTGTTGAGCTCCCGATCTGCGGGGGCATCGCCGAGCGCGCCGACGCGGCCCGCAATCGCCGGCGAATCCTCTCGGCAGCCAACCGCTTGTTCGCTCGCGACGGCGTCGCCCGCACGTCGATGGACGCCATCGCCGCCGAGGCAGGGGTCGGTAAAGGAACGCTGTTCCGGCGCTTCGGTGATCGGGCCTCGCTTGCTTTCGCGCTGCTCGAAAGCTCCGAACGGGAGTTCCAGGAGGCGTTCATTCGCGGTCCGGCGCCGCTGGGGCCGGGGGCGCCGCCGGTGGAGCGACTGATCGCCTTCGGCGGCGCGGTCCTCGAGCGCGTCTCGCGCAACGGAGATCTGCTGCTCGCAGCGCAGACTGACGGCGCGCCCCTGCGACGCTTCGGCGTTGGCGCCTACGGCGCGTACCGCGCCCACCTGATGGTACTGATCGGCGAGGCCGTCCCTAGGCTCGACGTCGAGTACGCGGCCGACGCGCTCCTGTCTCCGCTCAGCGCCGAGGTGGTGCTCTACCAGCTGCGCGTTCGCGGCATGCCCTTCGAGAGGCTGGCTGCGGGATGGGAGGCGATCGCCCGCCTGCTCCTCAACGCTGGTCACTGACCAAGCCCTCGTGCGGTCCCAGTCCCGTCGACCGGCAAAGGAGCGCAGGGCAACCGCTGTCCTCGACGCGAGCGGCGCGCCGACGACGCCCCCGAACCAAGGGCAACGTCCGGGGCCTCCAAGGCGTACTCACGGCGTCGTCGCCGCTGAGGGCTTCGATCGCTCAGGATCCGGCGAGCGGCTGCGACCTCGCGTCTACGGTGCGACGGTGTGCGATGGGTTCGATCCCTGCCGGCGCGCGATCAGCTTGCCGAGTTCCCACAGGAGCAAGAGGAAGACGGCCGCACCCATGGCCAGCCCAAACTGCGGAGCCCTCAGCGGCTCGGTATTGAGCAATCAGGGCTTCTTTGATTCCGAGCAGGTCTCTGCGGCGCTCCTTGCTGACGGGCGGGAACCCAGCACCTCCTCGTAATAGGAGCGGTTGAAGATCCCGATCTCGCCACGAGCGGGTAATCGCTGCGCGTAACGCCAGAGGAAGTCGTGGTCGAGCTCCTCGGCAGAGGGAACCTTGAAGCTGTGAACTGCGACGCCCTGCGGATTCACGCCGCTCATCACGTGACGGATCGTCCCGTCCTTACCCGCGGCGTCCAGCGCCTGCAGCACGACCAGCACTCCCCACGTATCCTGCGCCGCCAGACGCGCCTGATACTCCGAGAGCAGCTGAACGCCGTCTGCGAGTAGCGCGATCCCGTCCTCCTTTTTCTTCACACTGGCCTTGGATGATGGATCGAAAATCCTTCGCAACGGTCACGGTCGCACCGGGCTTCACGCGAAACGGCGCGATAAACCCCGCAAGCCGGTTGCGCTGCTCATCGCTCAACTCTTGGAACTTGTTGCTCATCTCTTGCTCCGAACGCTCAGTTCAGTCATGACCCACCTTACGATGGCTGGACACGCACGGGCCTTTCCCCGATCAATTGGCAGGGAATCCGCGCCGCCGAACCGCGGATGTCTTTCTCACCTGTCCCTTTGGCGAAGAACTCGCTCCGGAGCGTCGTTGACGCTGAATCTGGTCGTCTGACGCGAGTCCGACGGACATCGCGACCTTCCATTTGATTGGCGCACACGAACAGCGCCGGGGCGGCCGAACGGCATATTGACTGAGTGTCTTACCGCCCGCAGTGCCGAACATCGGTAAAGCGAGACCAACAGACCCCGGGCGAACTACTGACCCTCGAGCGCCGCCGCGGCGTCTGGATTGCGTAACCGACACCGTGCTCGACTTGCGGGCTCAGAGGGGCTTGGATGGCCGGCCGAGGATCAGGCTC
>Ga0335081_10017788_pt1 | contig 11504 bp, 3 predicted proteins | sample Lox_Sample_35_FD_206713 | JGI IMG/M metagenome (GOLD analysis project Ga0335081, IMG submission 206713) | Soil microbial communities from Loxahatchee National Wildlife Refuge, Florida, United States - Lox_Sample_3.5 | ecosystem: Environmental > Terrestrial > Soil > Wetlands | place: USA: Florida... | reverse complement strand
AGATCGCGTGGAGCTTGCCGTACTCGGCGACCGCCTCGTAGAGCGGCTCGAGGATCGTGGCGATCTCGGGCTGGAGGTGGCCGGCGTGGAACATCCGCTCGAGCGCGCTGATCGCGGCGTCCTGGTTAGGCTGGGCCCCGGCGCCCGAGACGATCTCGCGATAGACCTCGACCGCAGCCTTGCGATCGCCGAGCTGGGTCTCGAGCGTCTGGCCGAGCCGTAACTGCAGCGCGGCGATGTCGTTGTCGCTGTCCGCGAGCATGATCTCGCGGCGCAGCACGTCGGCGAGCTCGGGCCACGCGGCGGTCGCGCTGTACAGCCGATCGAGCGCGAGCACGGCCGGCTTGATGTCGGCCGCGTCCATCGAGACCTCGAGGATCTTGCGGTACGTGCCGATCGCCTTGTCGACGTTGGCGAGCTCCTGCTCCCACACCCGCGCGAGCCGCGAGTACAGATCGACCTGGCGGGTCACGTCGCTCGACTTGGCGGCCTCGGCGGCGTACAGGTTCGCCAGCGGCTCCCACGTGCCGGTGATCGCCGCGAGCCGCTCGATGTGGCCGAGCGTCTGCGCGTTGCCGTTGTCGTCGCGCAGCGCGCGCGCGTGGGCGTCGAACGCCGCGTGCGCGTTGCCGATCATCTGCTCGTGCAGGGTGGCGATGCGATGGAGCAGCTCGACCCGCGCGAGCGGATCGTCGTTGTGCGCGACCATCACCTCGAGCACGTCGACCAGCTTCGCGTAGTCGCCGCCGGTCTCGTAGATCGGCTCGAGCACGCGCGCCGCCATCACCGGCTCGATCTTGCCGTGGACCAGGCCGTCGAGCGCGTGCAGCGTCTCGGCGTGCGACGGATCCATCTCGAGCGCCTCGCGGTAGCTCTCGATCGCGCGCGCGACGTCGCCGAGCCGGAGCTGCCACAGGTGGCCGATCCGGTACTTGAGGCCGACCGTCTCGCCGCTCGACTCCGACAGCTCGACCTGGCGCTCGAGGTTGCCGAGCAGGTCGTACCAGCGCTCGGCCTGGCCGTAGAGCCGGTCGAGCGACTGGATCGCGGGCAGCTCGTCGGCGTCGAGATCGAGGATGCCCTGGTAGGTCTCGATCGCCTTGCCGACGTCGCCGAGCTCGCGGTCGTAGACCTGCGCGAGCACGTAGAGCATCCGCTTCTTGTCCTCGGGATCCTCGGCGAGGTCGGCCTTCTTGGCGTAGACGTCCTTGAGCGGCAGCCAGCGCGACAGCCGGACGTAGAGCCGCTCGAGCGCGTCCATCGCGTGCTTGTCGACGTCGTCGATCGCGAGCACCTGGTTGAACGTCGCGATCGCGGCGTCGGCGTTACCGAGCACCTCCTCCTCGATCTGCGCCGCGCGGTAGAGCAGCTGCTTGCGATCGTCGACCGCGGGCAGCAGCTCGGACTTGCGCTTGAGGATGTCGACCAGCTTGGGCCAGTCGGCGGTGCGCTCGTGGATGGTCTGGATCGCGCTCGCGGCGTCGACCGTGTGCGGCGCAGCCTTGAGCACGCGCTCGTAGGTCTCGACCGCGCCCTTGTCGTCGCGCAGCTCGTGCTCCTGGATCTGGGCGCGGCGGAACAGCAGCGACACCTTGAGGTCGTCGTCCTGCGCATCGCTCGCGACCTGATCGTAGAGCGCGACCACCTGCGGCCACTTGTCGAGGCCGCGCGCCAGGCGATCGATCTGGGCGTGGGTCGCCTCGTTGCGCGGGTCCTCGCGCATCGCGCGCGAGAACGTGAGGAACGCGGCGTCCGCGTTGTCGCCGCCGATCTCCTGCAGCTCCGAGATCCGGTGGAGCAGCTCGATCTTGCGCTGCGGATCGAAGGCGTGCTTCGCCATGATCTCGTAGACGCCGATCTGCTTGGACCACTCGCCCCGGCCGCGATAGATCGGCTCGAGGATGTTGGCGATCACGAGCTCGTGCTCGGGGTTCGCGATCAGCCGCTCGAGCGCGAGCACCGCGTCGCGGTTCTGATCCTCGTGCTCGAGCACCTGGCGGTAGGTCTCGACCGCCGCGGCCACCTCGCCGAGGTGGGTCTCGCGCAGCTGGGCGAGCCGGACCAGCAACCCGACCTGCTCGTACGGCTGGTCGACCAGCGTGAGCTGACGGCTGATGTTGTCGCCGAGATCGCGCCACGCCTGGCGCTGGACGTAGAGCCGATCGAGCGCGCGCAGCGCCTTGAGGTCGTCCGGTGCCTGGCCGAGGATCTCCTGGTAGATGCCGATCGCCTCGTCGGGCGCGTCCAGCATCTCCTCGTGGATCGACGCCGAGCGGAACAGGAACTCGAGCCGCTCGTCGGGATCGTCGGCGATGTCGATGCGCCGGCGATAGATCTCGAGCAGGTCGGCGAATCGCTCGTCGCGCGTGAAGATCGCCTCGAGCGCGGCGAGCGCGTTGAGATCGTCGGGCTCGAGCGCGAGCGCGCGCTTGAAGTACTCGATCGCCTTCTGCGACGAGCTCAGCCGATCCTCGTAGCTGCGCGCGACCTTGGTCGCGAGCTCGTGGGCGAGCTTGGGATCGAGGTCCTTGTTCTCGAGCGCGCCCTCGAACAGCTTGACCAGCCGGCCCCAGCCGTCCTCGATCAGCGGCGCGAGCGCCTCGAGCTGATCCTTGGCGGCCTCGGTCGACGGATCCTCGCGGAACGCGCGCGCGTAGGCCTCGAACGCCTTCTCGGCGTCGAGCAGCTTGGTGCGGAGCAGCTCGCCGATGCGGAGCAGCAGCGAGGTGCGGCGCAGCTGATCCTTCTCGGCGGCGAGCTGGATCTCGTGGACGCCGACCAGCGGCCCCCACTCCTGGAGCTGCTCGTAGACCGGCTCGAGGATGCCGGCGACGCTCAGCTGCTGCTTCTCGCCGGCGCGCAGGCGGATCTCGAGCGAGTCGCGCGCCTTGGGGTTGCCGACGTCGATATCGAGGATGTCGCGGTAGGCCTCGATCGCCCCCGGCAGGTCCTCGAGGTGCTGCTCCTTGAGCTGGCCGAGCCGGTACTTGAGCTCGACGTGCTGCGCCTTGTCGTCGTCGGGGCCGACGATCGTCAGCTGGCGGCCGAGGATGTCGGCGAGGCTCTTCCATTGCTGGGTGCGGACGTAGATGCGGTCGAGCGAGCGCAGCGCGCCGAGCTCGTCGCCGGAGACGTCGAGGATCGCCTGGTAGGCGGCGACCGCCTTCTTGTCGTCCTTGATCTCGTCCTCGTAGAGCTGGCCGACCTTCGACTGGATCGCGATCCGTTCGTCGGCGTCGTGGGTCAGCTCGAGCTTCTTCTCGTAGACCTTCATCAGGTCCTCGAACCGGCCCTTGCCCAGGTAGAGCCGATCGAGCGCGTCGAGCGCCTGCTCGTTGCGCTCGTCGATCGCGAGGATCTGGCGGTTCATCTCGAGCGCGCGATCGACGTCGCCCTGCTCCTGCTCGATCACCCGCGCCATCACCAGCATGAGCGGCAGCGCGTCTTCCTTGTGACCGAACTTGGGCAGCGCGGCGGCGTAGGCGTCGACCAGCTGGTTCCAGCCGGTGGTCTCGCTGGCCAGCCGCTCGACCTCGCTGCGGATCCACTCGGCCTCGTGATCCTCGGACAGCGCGGTCAGCCACCAGCCGAACGCCGCGCCCTTGTCGCGCAGCTTGTCCTCGACATACTGCGCGAGCCGCTGGATCCGCTTCTGGCGGGTGTCGCGGTCGCTGGTCGCGCGCAGCTGGATCTCGAGCACCCGGACGAGCGCGCGCGGATCGCGGCCCTGCTCGTACAGCGGGATCAGCGCCTCGGCGGCCTCGAGGTTGTGCTCGTCGAGCTGGAGCACCTTCTCGAACGCGCGCATCGCGCGGTCGGCCTTCTGGATCTCGTCGCGATAGAGCACCGCGATCTTCATCGCGAGCGCGAGCCGGTGAGTGTCGGTGCCGGACTCGACCTCGCGCTCGAGCACGCGGATGAACTCGTCGATCTTGCCGCGCGCGCGGTAGAACTGCTCGAGGTCGGCCCAGCGCCCCTCGGTGACGTACAGCTTCTTGAGCGCGTCCTGCGCGCGCCGGTTGTTCTCGTCGATCTCGAGCAGCTTCTGCCAGGCCTCGATCGCCTTGGCGCTGTTCTCGACCTTCTCGGTGTAGAGCAGGCCCAGCCGCTGCAGCGCGTCGGCGCGCAGCTTGGCGTCGGAGGCCGCGTCGGCTTGCCGCCGGCAGATGTCGGCGAGCTTGTCCCACTCCTTGTTGCGCTCGTAGAGCTTGTAGAGCTCGGACAGCGCCTCCTCGTGGGTCGGCTCGTACTGCACGACCTTTTCCCACCAGTACGTGCAGATCTCCGGCTTCTTGACCTTGGTCGCGGCCATCCGCGCGACCTCGATCACCTTCGCCGCGCGCGCCATCTCGGGCGAGCGATCGATCTCGGCTTCCTTGAGCTTGATCAGCTTCTCCCAGTCGCGGCGCTTCTCGTAGACCGCGAGCAGGTGGTCGATCGCCTGGGCGTTATCGGGATCGAGCTCGAGCACCTTCTCGAACGACTTGATCGCCTCGGCCTGGTTCGAGAACCGCTCGAGGTAGAGGTTGGCGACCTGGAGATAGATCGCGACCTTGGCGTCGGCGCTCGCCACCCGGTCGGCCTTCTCGTTGAGCACCTTGACCAGATCCGGCCAGCGCTTCTTGGTCTCGTAGAGCGCGGCGAGCTTGTCGTACGCGTCGAGCTGCATCGGATCGTGATGCAGCGCCTGGGTCAGCGACGCGATCACCTGGTTGTCGTTGTTGAGCTTGCCGTATGCGTCGGCGAGCTCGACGAACACCGGCGCCTTGTCGAGCGGCGTCGGCGAGGCCTTGGCCTCCTCGTCCTTGAGCGCGTCGACCAGCTGCGCGAAGTTTCCGGCGGCGCGCAGGATCCGCGCGAGCTCGCGGCGCGGCTCCTTGTCGGACGGGAAGCGCGCGATCACGCTCTTCCACCCGGCGACGCCCTTGTCGGCGGCGGACGCCTCGCCCGCCTTGGCCTGCTTCATCGCGGCGTCGAGCTCGGCGGGCAGCTCGGCGGCGACCGCGGGCGGCGCGACCGCGGGCGGCGCGGCGGCCTCGACGACCACCGGCGGCGGCGCGGCGGCCTCGACGACCACCGGCGGCGGCGCGGCGACCTCGAGCTTCGGCGGCGGCGGCGCGGCGTTCGGCTTGGTCTCGACGCGCGACGCCGGCTTCTCGACCGGCTCGTCGTCGGGCCTGACCGCGGCCATGCTCGGGATCGAGCCCGCGGCCATGATCGGCATCTCGTCGGCGCCGACCGCCTGCACGAAGTCCTGCACGTTCGGGTTCTGCGGCTCGATCGACGCCGCGATCGAGAAGAACTTCTTGGCGCGCGCGAGGTCGTTGACCTTGTCGAACGCGATGTGGCCGGCCTGGATCGCGATGAACAGGCGCTCCTCGCCGGTGCCGATCCGGTCGAGCACCGCGTCGGCGAGATCGAGCAGACGCTGCCACTCGCCCCGGTCGCCCTGGACCTGACGGATCAGCGTGAACGCCGCGACCATCGAGCGCATGTGCGCGCCGTTGGCGACCGTCGCCTTGAGCGCCGAGTCGAAGAACTTCGCGCCGCGGACCTTGTCCTTCCAGCGCTGCACCCACTCGAGCGCGAACATGCGCAGGACCTCGACGCGGCGGCCGTGATCGGCGCGCTCGGCGCGGCGCTGCTGGTGCTGCTCGAGCTCGTCCCAGCGCTCCTGGCTGGCGAGCAGGGTCTCGTACATGAAGTTCGCGGACGGCTCGTCGACGTCCTTGGCGAACACGCGCCCGAGCAGCAGCTCGAGCCGCGCGGTGTCGTCGGGCGCCTCGATCCGCACGATGCGCGCGGCGCGCACCAGCATGCGGACCGCGGTCGCGTCGTCGAAGCGATCGGCGTCGTCGCCGAGCCGCTCGACCTCGTCGCTCCAGAACTCGGGGTCGTAGCTCACCGCGGCGAGCGCGTCCTTGACGCGCACCGAGTCGGGATTGACGCCGAGCGCCTTCTGCAGGATCGGAAGCGCCTTGTCCTTCTGCCCGCTGTCGAGCATCGCCTCGCCGACGATCTGCGCCAGATTCTTGGCGGCCAGCGGGGAGCGCAGCTCCATCTCGCCGAGCTTGGCGACCATCTCGTAGCGGCCGATCTCGCCGTACACCTCGCGCGCACGCGACAGCGCCTTGAGGTTGTCCGGGTGGAGCTTCCAGGCGCGTTGGTAGAGGCTGAGCGCGCGTTCGCGCTCTGGGATCACGTCCTCGACGAGGGCTGCGAGCTCGAACAGGCGTTCGGACTGCTCGGGCTTCGAGCCCGAACCTTCCATCTCCTTCTCGAGCTCATCGATCGTTTGCGTCCAATCGCGTGACCGACGCAGGCGTTCCCGAAGCAGCGTGCGCGTATCCATCTGCGGTCTATCCTCCCGCATTTCCAAACGAAACGACGCCCCTCATCCCGGGCACCTTTGTAACATGCCGGATGGCCTCGTGGGGGGCTCGTCGTGGCGGAAATTCCGCTGCGAGAATCCCGCTCGCCGGAAGCTCCGTCGGCGTCGCCGCCAATCACCTGACCGCGCTCGCGATCAGTGCTTCTTCGGCGGCGGGTGGAAGCCGGTCTTGCCCTTGTTGACAACGTCTTCCGGAGATTGCTTCTGGCTCGATCCGGGATGGTCGGCGCCGGCGGCCTTCGCCGCGATGTCCATCAGCATCTTGCTCGCCTGCTGCTTGGCGAACTCGAGGGACGCGCCGCCGCTCTTCGAGAACTCCTCGAGGTCGCGCTTGGCGTCGTCCATGTCGCCCTTGCGAAAATACGCCTGGCCGCGCTGGAACTTCGCCTTGTGGTTGTCCTTCTTGGCCTCGATCGCCTTGCCGAACGCCTCGATCGCCTTGTCCTCTTGCTGCTTGTCGTCGTAGCCCATCCCGAGCACGTACCAGATCTCGGAGACCTCGTTCGAGCCCGGCACGTTGGCCACGCCCTGCGACGCGACCTGGATCGCCTGATCGGTGTAGTCCCAGTGGCGATACAGCTCGCCGAGCGCGACGTACGGCCCGGCCTCGCGCGGGTTGGCCTGGATCGCCTTGGTGAACTCCTCGGCGGCGTCCTTGGGCTTGTCGGTCGCGCGATCGATCCGCCCCAGGAAGTAGTGCGCGCGCCACATGTCGCTGTTGAGCTTGACCGCTTCCTGGAGGTGCTGCTGTGGCTTCTCGAAGTTCACCGCGGATAGATCGGGATCGATCTCCTCGGGCTTCTTGTTGAGCCGCGCCGCCTGGGTCTGCGCCGCGTCCTGCACCGCCTTGTCGTACAGCGAGATGCCGTACCACATCTGGTACATCGGCTGGTCGGGCGCGAGGTCGACGGTGTGCTGCAGCGAGTCCGACGCCTTGTCGTAGTCCTGCTTCTCGATGTACGCGAGGCCCATCCCGTACCACGCGAGATGGTTGTCGCGGTTCTTCTCGATCGCGTGCTCGTACTCGTTGATCGCGGTCTCGAGCTGCTTCTGGCCGAGCGCCTTGTTGCCGGCATTGAGCGCGTTCGTCGATTCGTTCTTCGCGTCGTTCGGACACGCGGCGAGCGCGACGAGCAGACCTGCGGTGACGAGGGCCCCGAGGAGCTTCATGGCCAGGAACGTAACCTACTGGCCTGCCGGACGGAAGGTGAACGGATAGTTCACCTGCACGCCGCCACCGCCCTTCGGCTTCGGGAACTCGATCCCGGAGATCACGCTCGCCACGCAGCTCGACACTTCCGGATCGACGCCCGAGCCCGTCGAGCTCGCGACGTTGCCGTTCGGAGTGATGAAGAACTGGGTCTGCACCGTGCCGGCGAGGCCGGGCTTGGCGAGCAGCTGCTTCTCGTAGCAGTACGTGATCTTCTGGATGTTGCGCTTGATGTATCGACGGATGATCGCCTTGTCGAGATCGCCGTTGGCGTTGGGCTGGCCGATCGACACGGTCGGAACCGCCGCGACGCGGCCGCGCATACCACCGCGACCACCGCCGACGCCGTAGCCCGAGCCGGTGCCCGAGCCGTGGCCGATCGTGCCGTAGCGGCCGGTGCCGATCGTTCCCCAGCCGGTGCCGCCACCGCCCGGACCGAAGCCCGACCGGCCGTACCCGAAGCCGCCGTTCATCTCGCCGGCCTCGTTGCCGAGCAGACCGCCGTAGATGTTGGTGTCGTCGAAGCCGCTCGAGATGTCGCCGGTGCCGGTCAGCGACGCGAACGCGCCGCCCTGGGTGAGCGCGGTGTTACCGAGGATGCCCGCGTTGCGCGCCTGCTCGATCGCCTGCTGGCGGGCGAGCTGCGGGTCTTCCTGGTTCTTCTGCATCTTGTACTGGCCCTCGGCGCGATCCGAGTCCTTCTTGCCCATCTTGCCTTCGTCGAGCGCCATCGCGGTGCCGGTACCGCCCGACTCGTCCTTGCCGTCGTCGTTCTGATCTTCCGGCGGCGGCGGCGGCGGATCGTCCTGCGCCGAGCTGTTGGTGCGCGTCGAGGTGTCCTCGAGCGACGCGAGATCGATGTTGGCCGCGCTGTCCTCGACCGGGATCTGCTGGAGCAGCAGCCAGAACCCGAGGTGCAGGACCAGCGAGCCGCCGAAGTAGGCCAGGATCGTGCTCTCGAGCGAGGCGAACATCGGCATCATGTGCCGGCGCGGCGCCGGCACCGCCGAGACCAGGAACGTCGTGCCGCCGGCGCGCACGCGGATCTTCGCGCCTTGCGGCAGCGGACAGATCGTGGTCCGGCCCTGCGCCGCGAGCTCGGAGAGCTGCGTGGTGTGGCCGTTGATCACCATCTCGCCCTCCATCCCGTGGCCCCAGTGGAACGCGAACTCGTCACCTTGTGGCGCGACCAGCGGGAACGCCGGCGACGGCGCCCCCTCGGTCGGGAACTCGACGCCGGGCGCGGTGCCGATCCGGACGTACGGGCTCTCGCGCTCCTTGCGCGCGCGCGCCAGGCCGATCGTGATCGTGGTGATCGCGGTCAGGAAGCCGAGGCCGGCGATCCAGTCGAAGCCCGGCGACAGCATGCGCGGCCGGACCGCGTAGCCCGGCTTCTTGAGCACCTGGGTCTCGTAGTCGTAGCGGCCCTTGTTGTAGGCCGCGTTGTCGACCGCGGTGTAGAACGCGAACACGAACGCGAGCAGCGCGACGATGCCGACCGAGAACAGCGCCCACGTACCGGCGCTGACCCGTCCGCTGCGCGGATCGATGCAGTGCTTCACGCCGACCACCGAGTCGCCGAGCATCGCCGCGACCTCGACCGCGCGGCCGTAACCGTCGACGTCGGCCGCCATCGCCTGCTGGAAGTGCTGCGGCGGCACGGCGAGCGGGGTCGCGGTCGCGCCGTACAGCGCGGCACCGGTGAGCGGCGCACCGCCGGGCATCCCGGGCGGCGGGCGAACCGCCGCGGGGGGCGGCGCGAACGTCTGCGGCTGCGGCGGAGCGACCGGCGGAGGCGCGATCGGCGCGGCCATCTGCATCGGCGCCGGGCGCGGCGGCGGCGCAGCGACCGGCATCGGCGCGGGCGCGGGCGGCGCGGCGACCGGCGGCCGCGGTGTCGACGCGATGATGTCGTGGGCGGCCGGCGCCTGCACGCGGGTGTCTTCCTCTTCGCCCGCGGCGCCGATCGCCAGCTCGATCCGGGTCTCGCCGACCATGATCGTGTCGCCGGACTGGAGCTTGGCCTTGTTGACCTTCTGGCCGTTGACGAACGTCCCCTTGGTCGAGCCGAGATCGATGATGCTCACGTCACCGGGGCCGTTGACCTCGATGATCGCGTGCATGCGGCTCACCGTCTCGTCGTCGAGCTTGAGGTGCGCCGAGGGCACCTTGCCGAGCTTGATGACCGACAGGCTCAGCCGCTCCTCGCGGAGCAGCTGATCGCCTTTGAAGATGCGGAATGTGAGGGGAACCTTTGCACCGGCCATGACGTTCTCCAGGGGAGCGAGCGAACGTTTCGTAGCGCCGGTGACTCGAGAGCTCTCGCGAGCTCTAGAGGTCCTCGGCCGACTTGATGATCTCGGGGATGAAGTTCGTGCGGATCGTGATGAGGCTGGAGTGCTTCGCGAAGTCGCGGGCGTCGACCGTCGAGCCTTCGGGCTTGACGAGATCGCCTTCGATCGTGTCGCCCGAGAAGTCGTAGACCTTCACGTGGCTGCCGCCCCCGCCGCCCTTGTCGCCACCCTTCTTGTCGTCGGCCCGAGCGACACCGACCGTGAGCACGAGCGCGAGCAGCGCGAACAACGAGACGAGCTTCCGCATGGGGTGTCCTTCATTCGAAGGGACCGCGTTGCAGACAGCCGTGCGCACGGCGGTTCCGACAACGGGGTCCGGTAGGTGGTTCCAGGATTCTTTCCAAAATATTCCGCGAATTCCAGACACGTGGACCGGGGTGGATGTTGCGCGCATTCACCCCAGTGATTCCAGTCGATTACGGCTTGGTCGGGGCGGCGGAGCCCGACCCCGAGCCCGCGCCGGCGGGGGCGGCCGATCCCGTCCCGGCGGCCGGAGGCGTGGCGGCCGGCGCCGCGGGAGGCGCCGCCGGCGGCGGCGGCTGGTTGGCCTGCGCCTTGATGAAGTCCTCGAGCTGCTTCACCACCTTGTCGCAGTCGGCCATGTTGTTCCTGGCCTCGGTCTTGTCGGTGGCCTCGCCTTGCTTGTCGAGGAACTGCTGGAAGAAGTCCTTGGCCTGCTTGTAGGTCCGGATCGAAGCCTGGAGATCGGGCTGCTTGTTCGCCCGGAAGTCCTTGTAGAGCACGCCGAGGTTGTAATAGGCGTCGCCCTGGCGCGGATCGATCTGCATCGCCTTCTTGTACGTCGCCTCGGCGCCGTCGAGATCGCCGAGCCCGCGCTGCGCGACGCCCAGGCCGATCATCGCGTCGTAGTTCTTCGGCGCGAGATCGACCGCCTTGCCGAACATGTCCTTCGCGGTGTCGTACTTGCGGAAGCCGAGCGTGATGAGGCCGGCGTTGACCCGCGCCTCGACGAACTTCGGGTCGGCGTCGACCGCGGCCTGGAACGCGGCGAGCGCCTGGTTGAGCTGACCCTTGTGCAGGTAGTACAGGCCGTACGCGTTCTGGAGCGGCGCGTACTTCTCGTTGCGCTTCTTGCCCTCGTCGAGCATCAGCTTGGCGAGGTCGAGCCGGTTCTTGTTGATCTGCCAGCCCTCCATCCACACCAGCGCGTACTGGGTGTAGGCCTCGACGCTGTCGGAGTCGACGCCGAGCGCGTTGGACAGGTTGAACCGCGCGTCCTCCTCGAGCTTCTTCCAGCCGGTGTCCTTGGGGTTGTTGATCTGGCGCATCTGCTCGAGCTCCATCGACGCGACGTCGATGCGCGCGCCGATCAGCTTGCCGTTGGCCTTGAGCGCGCTGTCCCAGTACTGCTTGGCGCCGTCGACCTTGCCGGCGCGGTAATAGATCTCGCCGAGGTTCGAAAGCGCCATGGCGATCTTGGTCGAGTCGCCCTTCATGTGCGTGCACTCCTGGTAGGCGCGCTCGGCGTCCTGCATCAGGTTGCAGCGCTCGAACGACAGCCCGACCATGAACTGCGCCTCGATCAGAT